>Ga0214473_10002172_pt1 | contig 24446 bp, 12 predicted proteins | sample RVTome_7_FD_203509 | JGI IMG/M metagenome (GOLD analysis project Ga0214473, IMG submission 203509) | Soil microbial communities from uranium-contaminated site in the Upper Colorado River Basin, Wyoming, United States - RVT98D197 | ecosystem: Environmental > Terrestrial > Soil > Contaminated >... | reverse complement strand
TTAATGATAAACATATCTTCAAGGTTCTGAAGAAACGGGGATGTTGTTGTGTAGTTCCTCGCGCTAAAATCAAGAACTTCCCGCGATCGATATATACTGTGAATGACGATTTTGATTTATCAGATATGGTAGATCAAGAGGGCAAGCTTATTCCCCGCTCTCAAAAACGCCCCAAAGGCGAATTTGAGGACTAAAGTGTCAGCATTTAAAAACAGATTTCTATGAACTGTAATAATAACAGCCAATTCAGCAAATGTGTTTATCTTGATAACTGTTCCTCGACTCCGGTTGCCCCAAGAGTACTTGAATGCATGCTTCCTTATTTTACAATAAAATGTGGAAATCCAGGAAATATTAGCCACTTTTGGGGACGGGATGCTGAATCAGCAATACAGGCATCAAGTCAGGCCGTTTCACAACTGATTCATTGTAAACCTGAAAATATTATATGGACAAGCGGAGCAACAGAATCCAATAACCTTGCCATTATGGGTGTTATTCAAAAGTGTCTTAGGCAGACGCCGCACATTATTACTCAGGTTACTGAGCATCCGTCCGTATTGGACCTATGTCGAGAACTAGAAAGACGCGGTGCGGAAGTCACGTATTTAAAAGTCGATGGAAAGGGACTAATTGATGTTGATGAATTTAAGAGAGAGATAAAACAGAACACAAGGCTGGTTTCTATTATGGCAGCAAACAATGAAATTGGTACGCTGCAGCCAATCGCGTTTATTGGTAAGATCTGTAGGGAATCTGGTATTCTGTTCCACTGTGATGCGGCACAAGCGGCCGGTAAAATAGACTTGGATATGGAGAAAGTCAAGGTCGATCTGCTTAGTCTATCAGGACACAAGATGTATGGCCCCAAAGGGATAGGCGCATTATGCATTAGTTCAAAAGCTTTTAGTAAAATAGAGCCAATCTTTGTTGGGGGAGGACACCAGCGAGGCTTAAGACCAGGCACTATAAATGTTCCAGGGGTCGTGGGTCTTGGCGAAGCCTGCAAAATGGCGACTCAGCAAATGACTGGTGATTTCCAGAGACTTTCATATTTGAGGAATAGATTTGAGACAAAAATAACATCGGCGCTGAATGAGGTTGTCATAAACAGCAGTGGTTGTAGCAGGCTTCCTCATGTAACTAACATTTCTTTTCCTCAAATTAAAGCGGAATCACTACTAACGTTGCTTCCGGACATTGGCGCGGCGACAGGTTCGGCTTGCGCCAGCTCGAGAAATGAACCGTCTCACGTGCTCAGAGCTATCGGCCTGAGTGACGACCTTGTTAGTGGATCAGTACGGTTCAGTCTTGGAAGGGAACTCGGTGAAGATGATATCGATTATGCTGCAGAAAGAGTTATTTCAGCCGCCAAGAGAATGATTGCGTTAGTAAAAGGCCATTAGTCTTTTCATTTTCGGGCAATTTAAGTGCCTTTTTTTAAGGACTACACTGCTAACTAGTTCAGCCAGATTTTGCTTCCCAATTTCGAAGCACAAGCCCAAAAATGAAAGATTTAGAAGCGAGGGCATTGTACCATTATGAACCAGCGTATCCAGGAAGTAAGACAACCCTAAAACCCACAAAACAACTGACAATTGCCGGAAGTAATCCCGTAGTGTATAAAAATTCGTCCGAAACAATAGAGCCCAAGAACGTTCCCAAAACCGTTATCCTAAAAGCTTGTCGAAGAAAAAGCGTATCTGCACAAGAGCTTTAATCAACTTGCCTCGCATCACAATCAATTATTCTGATATTGCCGTAAGCATAGTAACCTCTTCATTGCAGCTTCCGTAGTTGCCTTTTTGAGCCGTTTGGGTTTAAAGCCATAACTCCTTCCGTCTGGAAAAGCATCGCAACAGAGGGCATCGTGTGCGGTTTAGTGGCCTTTTATGGCCTGAAAAGCCGCATTTTTCCATTTGTAAAGGCCAACCGCAAGCATTGCAGATTATTAGCATAAGTCCATATTTTAGTTGAACTTACACAAATAAGAGCGAATGTGTGGACATGTTAAAACCATTACTGGCAATGCCAAAAAGGATGTCAAACGTGTCACAATACAGAACCAGTCACAGGGGCGAGGAATGGCGGAGTGTGAAGAATGAATGAAATCAACTGGGTCTTGGACCCGACCAAATTCATGTCGCAGAAAGAGGCAAAAAGTCTGCTCAAGACGGCGAGAAGTATAGCGAAGGCAGCTATATCGCAGGGGCATAAAGTTGCAGTCCGCGATTACTTCGTCGTGGACCTTGCACTGTCGTCCGGTCTGCGTGTAATGGAAATTTCCCAGTTAAAATGCAGTGATGTCTTCAGCGTAGACAATATCTTTTCGCTTTTGGTCAGAAGAGGCAAAAACGGCAAGAAGAGACTCGTCGGGCTCAGTAGTTCTTTCAAACGTCACTATGACAAATACATTCGCTGGAAGAAAAAGATAGGCGAGCCTGTTGGTCCCGATGACCCGCTGCTTCGGTCAAGTAATACCGGCGGTCACATGACAACGAGAGCAATCGAAAAAGCCTTCAAGCGTGCTGCCGCCAAAGCAGGTTTGTCTCCTCATTATGCAATTCACTGCCTCAGGCATACATATGCATGTCATCTCTACAAGGCAAGCGGTTACAATCTGCGACTGGTGCAGAAGCAATTGGGTCATTCGAGTTGCCGGACGACTGAGGTTTATGCGGATGTAATGCAGCCTGACTTGAGAAAATCTCTTGAGAAATTATATGGCTGAGAAATCAGTGACCAATTAAGGCAAGGTTTATCAACATTTATTATAGTTAGAAAATGGCCCTTATTGCAAATAAAAAGGTTCAGAGTTCGCATCAAAGCTGAACCTTTGGCTCGAAAATGGCCTGTTAAGCGAGGCTTATGAATGTCTGCAACCTAACTGGGGAGCATCGTATCTCGTAATTCTTTATTTGCCTATATCCCCAGCCGGTGACAGTATACGACACCGGCTAATCTGATTTGCAGGTTTTGACTAATAGTTTTTGAGGGTTTGCCTAATTTTTAAAATATTTCGGGAATTTTTATTGACGGGATTAAGGGGATATTATAAATCTCAATTTCAGTTATTTTTTGGAAGGGAATCTATATAATGGGGAAATTTGAGGGGAAGGGTATTGGTGACGTTGAGGCGGGCCAGTCACGTGGATGGCAGCAGGCGGGTTCTGTAAATAGCACCAAGTTATCGAAAACAATAACAAATCTAATTTCATTTCTTACAGGAGGTTAAACAATGTTCAAAAAGGCTCTTTTCCTATCTTTAGTTTCCTTAGGATTCACTTTTTGGGTCACCAAAGTATGTTTTGCTGATGCTGCTTCTGACTTAAGCCGGGTAGAGTCACTTGTTAAAAGTGAGCAATACGTCCAGGCGGAGCAGCTTTGTAAATCAGTAGTACAAAACAATCCTGGCAGTGACATTGCGTTGAGTGCGAAGGGTAAGCTTGCGATTGTTTACATTATGACAGGCAGGATGGCGCAGGCTGATACCGAGGTGGATGAGCTGACAAAAGCTTTCAAGAGTAATGCTGAGCTGCCTGCTGTGTTGTATGGTATAGTTGGCAGGTACAAATCTGCGAGGGAATTTCAAAGGGCGGAGAATTTATCACAACGTATTTGCCAATCGTTTCCTTCCAGTGAGCAGGCGCAGAGAATTCAATTGAGTTCGGGCAAGGAACGAGCGTTTACCCTTATTGCTAACGGAAAATTCCAGCAAGCTGAAGAAGCGGTGAATAACATGGTTTCTGCTATGGGCAGTAATCCGGCGATGCCTGTGACTTTATTTAACATTGCGAAAGAATTCAAGGAATTGGAAAGATACGATGAGACTATGCGGATTTATCAAAAGATTGCACAGAACTATCCCAATAGCGAATTCGGAGGCAAGGCTCGAATGGGGATAGATAAACTTCGGGTATGGAATCTAATAAAGGCGGGGGATGCGGCTGGTGCACAGTCCGCTCTGGAAAAATTGATTAAAGATTATAAGGACGAAGATGATTTGGCGCACACGGTTCATGGGATAGCGGTGAAGTTTGATGAGAACGGTTATTCAGAACAGGCAAAAAGTTTGTACAACCGAGTCAGGCAGGATTACCCGAACGAAAATGCTGCGGAAATGGCGGCGGTGGGTTTGAGGTTATGTGATATTCGTGCGATGATTGGGAAGGCCCCTTACGCTGCGGTTAAGCCAGAAATTGACAGGCTAATGAGAGATTTATCAGGCCGTAGACAGTTACCGGTGGCGGTTCTGGATATAGCTTTTGCATATTTACAGCAGGCGATGCGTCTGGACGAGCAAGGTTCTGCTGAACAAGCCAAAGAGTCATACCGCAATGTTATTAAAGTTTGTGAAATAGTGACTAACCAGTTACCTCGGTCACCAGCCACACCGAAGGCATACGATTATGCAGTTATTTGCTACCAGAAGCTTGGCAACCAAACCAAGGCCATTGAGTGCTGCCAAAAGATCGTACAGGACTATCCGACTTATAATAAGAGGTGGCAGGCACTGTCGATGATGGGGAATATTTATGAAAACCTGAAGGAATCAGGCGCTATTTCAAAGACGGAGGCGGACCGGAAGATAAAAGCTATTTATGAGCAGATTCTGAGTGAATACCCGGATTGCAGGGCAGCCAGGCACGCTCAATACTGGCTGACTCATTCGGCAAATTAGAGCTCTCTAATATTACGGAGATATAACGATGAAGACAAAATCCCTAATTGTTGTTTCAGTTATGGTGGGTTTGTTTGTTGTTGTAAATGATGTTATTGCATGTGGCGGGGGGCCTTCTTATCCAACATCGCGTATTACAGCGAACCCGACGTGCGTGGTTGTCAATGGGACTGTGTCATTCGACGGGTCGGCATCTACCGCGAATTCCGGCAGCATCACCGAATACAGGTGGGATTTTGGAGACGGCAGCGAATACGCTTATGGTGCTGTGGTTACTCACCAGTATGCCGACCCTTGTGAATCATATATAGTAGAGTTAAGGGTTAAGAATAGCTATAATCTGTATGATACTGAAACCTGTGAGATTTCGGTTGGACCTGTATATTATGTCAGTACTGAGGGAAGTGATTCCAACGATGGCTTGTCCTGGCCAACGGCTTTTGCCACAATCCAGCATGCTATTGATGTAGCTGTTGATTGTTCAGTTATAATTGTTGCCGAAGGTGCGTACACCGGTGCCGGAAATTCCGGTATTGATTTTGAGGGCAAAGCCATTACCGTTCAAAGCACCGACCCTAATAATTGGAATGTGGTCGAGGCAACCGTCATCGATGCCAATAATTCCGATGCCAATGCTGTTACATTCAACTCCTCGGAAAACCAGTATTCGATACTGAAGGGGTTTACAATTACCGGTGCCGCCAGGGGTATATATTGCGAAGGCAGTTCTCCAACCATAAGCCATTGTATAATCAGGGACAATGACACGGACGGTTTAGGCGGCGGGATGTACAATCTGGAAAGTTCTCCAACGGTTTCAAATTGTTTCTTTAACGAGAACAGCGCCGGTTATGGTGGCAGTATATATGATATTAATTCTTCGCCTATCTTTTTGAACTGCGTAATTGCTGATAATATTGCTGATGCAAACGGTGGCGGCATTTACAATGAAGGTTCGTTTTCGCACCTGATTAATTGCACTTTCAAGGGAAATACCGCTGTTACGGGTGGGGGAATATACAACCATGAATCAACTATGTTAATGACAAATTGTGTTGTGTGGGATAATGTCGCTGATTTTGAAGAATCTATTTATAACTGCGGTCTCGGCAATCCACCAGACGCTAATCTTGTCGGCTGGTGGGAGCTGGATGAAACCAGCGAAACAACGGCATACGACTCTGAGGGCAGTAATAATGGGACATTGTATGGAAACCCTCAATGGGTAACCGGCCAATTACTTGGTGCGCTGGGTCTCGATGGAGACGGCGATTACGTTAGAATACCGGCGATTTATTTGGGAGACTTTACGGTCACTTTCTGGGTAAAGACTGTTCAAGACCCGCGTGATGGTTCACAGTGGTGGAGTGGGAACGGTCTTGTAGATGCTGAAAAATGTGGTGTGTTAAATGACTGGGGAACTGCTCTAATTGATAACGGAAAAGTGGCATTTGGCATCGGTAACCCTGATACGACGATAAAGTCAACTTCTACAGTAAATGATGGTGTTTGGCATTTTGTAGCAGTGACGAGAGAACAAACCAGCGGCCAAATGAAGCTTTATATCGATGGTATGAGTGAAGCTTCGGGCACTGCAAACACAAATGTTCTCAGTGGAATTGATTATATTGGAATTGGAAATAATTGGTGTAATGTTAACAGCGATGTAGGATGGTTTGATGGTACGATAGACGATGTTCATATTTATAACAAGGCTCTGAGCGAAAATGAAGTTCGTTCACTGACAAAAGGCATCAGTTACAGCGACATTGAAGGTTGCGGCGGTAGCGGTAGCGGCTGGGACCCGAACTTCGGTACTGATGGCGGAGGCAATATTGATAGCGACCCGAATTTTATGACGGATGATTATCATTTAGGGTATAACTCACAGTGTATTAATGCCGGAGACCCTAACGGTAATTACATGGGGCAAACCGACATTGATGGCGACCCCAGAGTCAGGGATAGCAGGGTCGATATAGGAGCTGATGAAGTATCAATGGTCTCCAATATCACAAAGGGCAAGGGATATGAGTGTATCCAGGCTGCTATCGATGATGCCAGTAACGGGGATATTATTGAGGCTTTGCCGCGTACGTATAATGAGACCATTGATTTTGAAGGCAAGTCCGTCACTTTGCGAAGTACCGACCCCAATGACTGGACTGTGACGACGGCAACGGTCATCAATGGCGACGCCAATACAACTAAGGCAGTTGTTACGTTTGACCAGTCGGGAAATAATGCTGTATTGCAAGGTTTTACGGTTACCAACGGAAAGAAGGGTGGAATCAAATGTAGTGGTGCGTCACCTCTTATCCGTAATTGTGTTATTCGAAACAATAGAAATAACACTAGGGGCGGTGGAATGTATAACATCAACAGTTCGCCTACGGTAACGAATTGCTTTTTTGTTAGTAATGTCTCAGATGCTAACAACGGGGGTGGTATGAGCAACATCAATTCTTCCTCACCTATGATCAAGAACTGTGTTTTTGTCACCAATTATTCTGGCAACTATGGCGGCGGTATAGATAATCTTAATTCTTCACCTGTAATTGTTAATTGCACTTTCGCAAGAAATACTTCCAAGAATCTTGGTGGAGGGATGTATAACGGAGCGGGGTCCTATCCTGTGATAACGAATTGCATTTTCTGGGGTGATAAGTACGGTGAAACGCCTAACGAGATTTATCCCGGTAATTTGGCAACGGTTACTTACTGTGATGTGCAAAGTGGTTATAGCGGCAGTACAAATATAAGCGGCGACCCAAAATTTGCTGACATGTATACCCCTGCGGGCGATGACCGTATTTTTGGTACTTGGGATGATGGTCTTCGCATTATGCCTTATGGGGTCTGTATTGATAACGCAAACGGTAACGCTACTGGGTTTGAGTTAACGGATATCACGGGACGGACAAGGGTTGATGTGCCCTATGTTGCCAATGGCAACTATGGAATACCAGGCTATGCAGACAGAGGTGCATACGAATCACCGACAATATGGTTTGTTAATGGTAACATTACTACTGCTGGTGACGGAAAAGCTTGGGACAATACAAAGGCTTTGAAGAAGTTGCAGGATGCGTTGGCTAAAGCCAAGGATGGAAACGAAGTATGGGTTGCTGGCAATAATACTTATGAACCTAATAGCAGTGGAGACCGGTCGGCTTCTTTCCAAATGGTCGAAGGTGTGGCCATCTACGGCGGTTTCGCGGGTACCGCTACCGCTGTCCAACGTCAGGACTGGACTGCTTATCAAACGGTTTTGAGTGGTGATATAGGCACATTAAGTGACATAAATGACAATAGCTACCACGTAGTGAAGGGTGCTAACAACGCAATTCTTAGCGGTTTTACGGTACGGGCAGGAAATGCCTGTGTTGCTGCACCGGATGTCAATAGCTATGGTGGCGGCATTTACTGCGATGGCGTTAGCCCTACAATTATTAACTGTGTTATTGCAGATAATAACTCCACCGGTCGTGGCGGCGGGATGTATTGTAACTCATGTTCTCCGGTAGTAAGAGACTGCTTTTTTGTTGACAACACTTGTTTGAGCAATGGTGGGGGAATTTATAATAATTCAGCTTCAACGAAATTTACAAACTGCGTTTTTAGCAGTAATGGATCCGATAAAGGCGGCGGTATATACAATTACTCTTGCTTACCAGTACTAATCAACTGCACTTTTGTTAAAAACACTGCAAATAATGCGTCGGGAGGGGGTGCGATATATAATAGCTCTGCTGACCCACAAGTTACCAACTGTATCTTGTGGGACGACGAGGGTGGAAACTATGACGAGATATGTAACGCTGATGGTTCTAATCCACGGTTTAGTTACTGTGATGTGGAGGGGTGCGGTGGCAGCAATAATTGGAATCTGAGTTTAGGTACCGATGCGGGTGGTAATAAAGACAGCGACCCCCACTTTGCGGATATCGATGATCCAAATGGCCCAAATCATATTTTAGGGACCTCTGATGATGGTCTGGGGCTTACAGCAGGCAGTCCATGCATCGATGCTGGCGACAATACTTCTGTAAATGTTCTTTTTGACATTGCCTGTAATACTCGCATAGTTGATGACCCATGTACTACCGATACCGGCAGGGGAGCCGCCCCTATTGTTGATATGGGTGCTTATGAGTACGGTGCAAGTATAATTTATGTTGATGATAGCGCAAATGGCAGAAACGATGGGAGTTCGTGGACCGATGCGTTTAATAATGTGCAAGATGGTATTGATGCTGCTAAACATGGTCAGACGGTACTTGTTGCGCAGGGTACATATTACGAAAAATACGTGAGCTTTAACGGCAAGCAGATTCATGTCAAAAGTACTGACCCGAATGATCCAAATGTGGTTGCAGCAACTATCATTAACGCTAACGACAAAAGCATTGGTTCAGTTGTGAAGTTTTTTACCGGCGAAGATTCAAATTCTGTTTTAGAAGGTATAACAATTAAAAGAGGTTACTGTGGGATTTATTGCTATGGTTCTACCAGCCCATTAATTACTAAATGCGTTGTACGAGAAAACGGAAATTGTGGAATATATGCTTATAGTAGTTCGTCCAATCCGACAGTTTCATGTTGTAACATTCTTAATAACGCTTGGGGTGGTTTTGCTGGTTCAAAGGCTACTTTGAGAAACTGCATTGTTGCAAAAAATAAGAATCATGGGATATCTGGATCCAGCACCGTATCTGTTATCAACTGCACGGTTTTTGGTAATACGGCAGGAGGCGTATATAATGCCGGGCAAATCGAAAACTGCATTATTTGGGGCAATGGTGATGATTTATATGGGAGTTCGGCCACATATTCGTGCATAAAAGATTTGGATTCCGGAGAAGGCAATATTCATCGCGAGCCGATGTTTGAAAACTCTGATGCTAACGATTTCCATTTAAAGTATTCATCACCATGTATTAATGCGGGCAATCATGCTTCAGACTGGTCTAATGAGCCTGGTTATCCGGATGAGCCCAATGGTTGTATAGACATGGGTGCTTATGGAAATACGCTTGAAGCTACTGCGTGGACAGATTCTGATAATGACGGGATGTCCGATGAGTGGGAGATTGCCAATGGACTTGACCCTGATAATGCCAATGATTCTACGGAAGACCTTGATGGAGATGGCTTGCGTAACATTGATGAATACTGGATTGGCTGGGATCCGAACAGTAATGATTCCAACTCGATATTCGGCCTAGTTCATAATGATGTTTTGGATATTAACTTTCCTTCTGTGGCTAAGGCTGTTGATTGGGCTGAGAATGGCGAAACGCTGATACTGGGTCAAGGCACATATTATGACAAGAACATTAACTTCAACGGCAAAAAAATTCATGTAAGGAGCACGGACCCAAATGACCCGAATGTGGTCGCAGCGACGATTATTGATGCGAATGACCAAACCTACCAAACGACGAGTTGTATGACGTTTGATTCCGGTGAAGACGCAAACACGGTTGTGGATGGTATAACGCTTAGTGGAGGATACTATGGGGTCTACTGCAAAAGTGCTTCACCTTTAATTGAAAATTGCAGGATAGTTAACAACTGCATGGGGATTAAGTGTACTAATAGTACCTCCGGTTATTCTTCGCCTACAGTTATTAATTGCACTATCACCGCTAACACTATAAGAGGTATTGACTGCTATGGTGGAAGTCCCAGCATTTTACGTTGTCGGATCATTGGCAATATCAGCTACAATCTCGGGCATGGTATTTTTTACTACACAGCCGGTACTGGTAATGCGACGGTAAAGAATTGTGTGATTGGTCGAAATAAATACGGTATAGGTATATCGGGAAGTTCTTGCATTGACATTATTAATTGTACAATTGTCTACAACACTGATTACGGTATTAGCAGCAGTGGAGCTACAGTCAAAAATTGTATTATATGGGGTAACAATGATGATTTGGCTGGTTCTCCTGTTGCTGAAGCTATATATTCCTGCATTAAAAATAAGGATTCCGGCGAAGGTAACATTCACCGTAAGCCTATGTTTGTTAATGAGGATGCTAATGATTTTCACTTATATTATTCATCACCATGTGTTGATTCAGGAGACCCAAATTCAGACTGGTTCAACGAGCCGGACTATGACCCGAATGACCCCAATGACGCTATCGACATGGGCGCTTATGGCAATACCGAAGAAGCGACGCCGCGAACCGACATGGATGCCGATAGAATGGCGGATGAATGGGAACTGGAAAATGGTCTCGACCCAAATAGTGCCAACGATGCGATAACAGATATTGATGACGACAGCCTGCGTAACATAGATGAATACTGGTGCGGCTGGGATCCGAATAGTAATGATTCCAACTCGATATCAGGCTTAGTTCACAATGATGTTTTGGATATTAATTTTCCTCTCGTACAACTGGCTGTTGATTGGGCTGATAATGGCGAAACGCTGATATTGGGGCAAGGCACGTATTATGAAAAAGACATCAATTTCAATGGTAAAAAAATCCATGTCAGGAGTAAGGACCCGAATGACCCAAATGTGGTTGCAGCAACAATTATTGATGCGAACGATGAAACTGAGGGAAGTTGCATATGGTTTGATTCTAATGAAGACGCCGATTCAGTGGTGGATGGCCTAACGCTCCGGGGAGGATATTATGGAATTTGGTGCGACGGTTCCTCGCCTTCTATTAGAAACTGCAACCTAGTAAATAATTGCTACTATGGGTATTGTGGCAGTATTTCGGGCAATCCATATTCTTCACCAACGATCGCCGACTGTAATGTTACCGATAATTGGATTGGTATTTGGTGCGGTGGAGGTGGACCGCTTATTTCCGGTTGCAGAATTATTAACAATACTAATTATGGTGTAGGTCATTGGTCGAGTTTAGGGGCCGATACTGCAACCATAAAGAATTGCGTAATTGCCCGAAATAATCGTGGTGTAAGTGGAAGCTATATTAGAGTCTTTAATTGTACAATTGCTTATAATAGCATAGAAGGTATTTGGAGTACTGGGGGGCATGCTGTTGCCAAAAACTGTATACTTTGGGGCAATGGCGGCAATGATTTTACAGGCCGTTTAATTACTTATTCGTGTACCGAAGATGGTGCCATAGGCTGGGGGAATCTGAATGCTGACCCGGCTTTTGTTAATGCTGCCGACAACGATTTCCATTTTTCAAGCTGGTCACGATGTATAGATGCCGGCGACCCGAATTCAGACTGGTCGCAGGAGCCAGGCCATCCTTCGGGTCATATTGATATGGGAGCTTATGGAAACACACCGGAAGGTGCTACACAAACCGATAATGATGGTGATGGTCTGCCGGATGAGTGGGAACAGCATTACTGGCCCGGCTTGGAACCCAACCAGGTCGACCCGAACGGTAACCTTGACAATGATGGTTTTTCAAATGGGGTCGAATATTTGTTTGGATATGACCCGAATGCTATTACCACTGCCTCAATGACGGTGATACCATTTTTGTCTGATTCATCACAGTGGGAGTTTATACCTTTTGCCTGGGAAGATACCATGATTGACCCCACGAAGGACCAGACGGCTACCATTAGTTATCATATAAATATGAATGCTGATGTCGATATAAGTTTTACAAAAACTAACGACCCCAACAATCCAGTCAGGACAATTAACCAGGCTGCAATTGCTGGAGTAGGAAACCAGGCAGTTTGGGATGGTACTGACGGCGGTGGCGATATTGTCGAAAAATCTTTTTACGATATCAAAATAAACGCCAGCGACGGGAATGGACACAGCACGAGCTGGACTTCTCCTGATGGTGGAAACACATTAGCTGGCGACACATTATATGACGGTTATCCCTATCCAGCGATTCCGGTAGTTGAGCTCTCTGATTTTGACCCTTATACCAATATTCCTGTTGAGATTCAATTTATCGTGAATGACTGGGCCTTATTGGGAGTTGATATTATTAAGTACAGCCATCCCGGTTATTCTGACTTGCAGCTTGCGCAGGAGCCGGAAAAATACCGCATTCGTCATATCGTCAAAAACAGGCTGTTTTGCCCGGGCGAGCAAATTCTTTATTGGGACGGTCGCTGGGGAGCGGATGTTAACGACCCAAATTCTGGCCCTGACCGTAAAATCTGTCAGGAAGCCTACAAAGTTTTCTTCAATATAGCCACAGGGGTAAATAGAGGTTCCATTGTGGTTTATTATGAAGATGCGTTGTCGAATTTTAAATGCAATCCATATCGTGTCATACCACTTCACAATGAGATTACAACCATTACCTACGACCTGGCCTATGACGCGAATGTGACCATAGATATTTACGACCCTGACGGCAGTTTGTTTAGAAGTTTGCTTAGTTCCGAAGCACAAACGCAAGGGGTACCGGAAGTTGTATGGGATGGCAAAGGTGACAGCGGCGAATACCCTTCAAAGGAAGGTATATACCTAATAGAAGTAAAGATTGACAGCACAAATGAAAAACTCCAGGGTGCAGTGGCCGTGTACAGGTGAAAAACTTTTTTGATAACGTAAGCGGGAAGAACATTGTTGGAGACAGATTATGAACATGAAATTCTATGCAAGTGTCATTCTGATATATGTAATACTGGTAATTGGTTCTTCAAATACCGCAATGGGCTGGATATGGTGCAACGGTTATGGAACCGTTCCGCCGTGGGGCGATGACCCTAATGTACCTGATTTTGATGTGTTAGACTGGATAGATTCATTGATTAATCCTGCTCTCAGCAAAGAGCCTGTTTATCTGAAGACCGGTGAATATGACTTATCCATTCAGGATATAGTTGTTCATGGCTGTTTTACAGATGTTATGATAAAGCGGCGATACCGCAACCGCAGTGAATACAACTCGCGGTTCGGCTTTAACTGGGACATGAACTACAACATGAAGATTTTCAAGCTCAACGACCCAAATGACACTATTATCCTGCTTGATGGCGAAAACCACATGCTTGAGTTTCCATTGGTTCCCGGTTCGAACCCGCCCGAATACAAAGGGCCGCCTGGCTCCTACGATTATCTCATAGATAACGAGGATGGCACATATACGCTTGTCAAGAAACATGGGACGAAATTGGATTTCGACGAACACGGCAACCTGTCGGTGATAACTGACAGGAACGGCAACAGCATTACTTTTGCGTACGAGGCTACCCCCTCGATTTTGTACGGACCTTCAAAATTCTGTCTTATTATGCTGCAGTGGGTAGGCGGCCGTGGTCCTGTTAGTATGTCATACAAATTGCAAACGATTACCATTGATAATGACCCCAATCGCGCAATTACTTTCGGTTATAATCCGGATGGATTATTGTCAACGATAACGGATTATACCGGCAGGGCGTGGACTTATACTTACGACCCGGCCACCAACGACCTGCTGACCGTTACAAGTCCCGGCACAAGCGAATATCCTTCGGGTCTTACGACTACTTATACATATGATACAGACCACAATTTGCTGACGATTACCGACCCGAACAGCCAGACGTACCTGACGAACCACTACGATGCGCAAAAAAGGGTGAACTGGCAAACGTACGGATATGGGACTGCTACCTTTACATATAATCCGGATAACAGCTACACCATAGAGACCAGCGCCAGAGGTATCGACCAAAAGACCATTTATGATGATAAAGGCCGTCCGCTCAGTGAAATAATATACACCGAACCCTGCAGGCCGGGCGACCCACCGTCTTATACGACAAGATGCGAATATAACAGTGACGGTGAGATTACAAAAAAGATTTTCCCGACAGGTAATTTCATTACTTATACCTATGACCCGAATGGTAATGGTAATGTCCTGACAATGGCGAAAGAACCGAACAACGGTGACCCGAATATCGTTACGACGTTTACATATGACCCGAATTTTAATTTTGTAAAGACAGCGACAGACCCGTGCGGCAGGACCACTACCTGTGATTACGACCCGAACGGTAATTTGATTCAGATAACCTATCCGGCGGTGACGGTGCCGGGTCAAGGCCAGCCCGTCTTGCCGGTAGTTAGCTTTACGTACAACGAATATGGCCAGGTGGAAACAGTTACAGACCCCAATAGAATGGTTACAGAGTATCAGTATTACGATGATACTGCTGACCCGAATAATCATAGCAGGCTGTGGAAGATAATAGTGGATGCCAACGAGAACGACGCCGGTCATCTGGATATAACTACTCAGTTTAAGTATGATAAGTGGGGCAACGTTAAGGAAATAACAGATCCGAACCTTGATGTTACGACATTTAAATATAATGAACTGGGCCTTTTGAAACAGACGCAGACGCCGTCGCCTTATAGTAACGTAACCAACTTCTACTATAACAATAACAAAAAGCTCTCGCAGCTTGAGAGGGTAAGGACCGGTGACGACCAGGAAACAAGCTATACGTACGACAAGCTCGATAAGCTAAAGACGATTACCAATCCCTTAAGTTACGTAACTACCAACAGCTACGATGCCAGCGAGAACCTTTCGCAGCTAAAGGACGCGGAGGACAACAGCACTAATTACAGCTATGATGAGAGAAACCTGCCCTGGAAGGTAACCGATGCCAATAACGGTGTTACGGAATACAGCTATACTCTCAACGGCAGATTGGCCAAAATTAAAGACCCTAATGGTGATGAGACTACATACACTTACGACAAATTCGACAGGCTGACAACCGTAACCTATCCGGATACTACTACTGAGGTTTATGGATACGACAAGAATTCCAATATTACCAGCAAGAAGAACCGAAAGAACGAGACTATTTACTACGAATACGATGAACTCAATCGCCTGAAATGCAAGACAAGGCCGAGTGAACCGAATACGGTGTACCGGTACGACATCGCGGGCAGGGTTTATGATGTAACGGATGGCCGAAGCCAAGGCGAAGGCGGCGGGACAACAACGTATCATTATGACAGAATCGGAAGAGTTGTGCAGGTAGATAACCCCGATTCGAAGGTCGTTAAATATGAATACAATGATAGAGGATTACGTACCAAGCTTACCTATCCTGACGATAGTTACATAACCTATGAATACGATGCTATGGGAAGGCTTACAGCGATAAAAGACAGCAGCGGAAGCCCGATTGCGGAATATTCCTATGATGAGTTATCAAGACGGGAAAAATTAACCTTAGCTAACGACGCCAACGCTGTGTATGAGTATGACCTTGCGAACAGGCTGACGAAGCTTACGAACCGTATAAGCTCAAGCCAGTCGATTGTCTTTAGATATGACAACTACGATAACGTAGGCAACAGGCTGAGCTTCAAGATTGACGACGCCAATGCGCATACCTATACTTACGATATGCTGTATGAATTAACCAACGTCAATTACCACGATGGCAACAGCACAGCCTACGGCTATGACAAGCTCGGTAGCAGAACAAGCGTAGACGGCACTGGATATTTGCGAAATTCTTTGAATCAATACATTTCGGTCGGTGGGGTTTCTTACGGTTATGACAACAATGGAAACCTGACGAGCATCAACGGCGATGACTACGAATACGTTTATGATTGTGAGAACCGGCTTATAGAGGCGAAAGAAAACAGCAGCACGATAGCAACATACAAGTACGACTATAAAGGCAGGCGCGTTATAAAGACTGCCGAGGGCACAACTATAAAGTATGTTTATGACGGGGATCGGGTTGCAGCCGAATATGAAAACGGGGATTTGGTGCGTAAATTCATCTATGGCCCCGGCATCGACGAACCAATCTGTATGATTGCTGGTGCATCGACTTATTATTATCACTTCGACGGCTTGGGTTCGGTAGCAGCCTTAAGCGACAACGCCGGTAACATCGTTGAGAAGTATTCTTACGACGTCTTCGGAACTCCAGCGATTAAAGGCCCGAGCGGCGAGCCGCGGGCGACAAGCGCCATAAGCAACGCCTACATGTTTACAGGTCGAGCGTATGATGACGAAACCGGCAATTACTATTATCGCGCGCGATATTACAAACCTTCGATTGGAAGATTTCTCCAAAAAGATCCGGTTGGATATTTTGCGGGACTTAACTTGTACACGTATTGCGGAAACAACCCGATTAATTTTATCGATCCATGGGGATTGGCAAAAATTACTATATATGTCCAAGAAGGTACACCAGGTGGCGATCCTTCTTCCAAAGAAGCTATAAATGCTTGGGGCCATGCGTGGGTAGAGGTTGTAAATGATTCTGGTGAAAAAACAAATTCTGGGCTTTATCCAGGCGGTAAACATGATGATTCCCAGAGAAATAAAAATGCAGACGTAGTATACCCAATCGAAATAACTGATGCACAAGCTGAAGCTGCAAAGAAATATATTCAAAAGTATGATGGAAAGTATAATGAGGTTACAGAAAACTGCACAGATTATGTATATAAAGTTGTAGAGAAAGGCGCTGGGCAAGATATCCCTGGCAGCGATTGGGGGATTGATTACCCAGACAAATTAGCCGAAGATTTAAAGAAAAAACAAGCAGAGGAAAAGAAAAGTAAATGAGAAAGATTAACAATATTTTATTGCATGTGATTGCTGCTCTCGGATTGGTCGCAACCTATATGTCGATACGCTGTTTAAATATAATATTAAACCAAATTGTTTATCTGCAAAAGAAAATAGATAACAAAAGTCTGTATACGATTGTTATAGATGACAATCCCTTAATCGGATTTCTGAAAGATTTTTATGTTAATGTTTCGATATATGGAACTATTATAAAATTCTTATTTATAGGTATGTTGGTAATAGGGTTAGCATATGCTTATTGTTCATATACAAGAAGAAAATGCGAGAAATAAAATTGTTTTATGTTAATTACACTATCGAAGGAAGTCAAAGACCAGAACGATGCCGCTATCGCCTCGTATAAATATGACTTCTCTGGAAGACGGGTAAAGAAGATTGTCGAGGGTTCGCCGGATGTGACAACGAAGTATGCTTACGACGGCGACCGGATAATAGCGGAGTACGATGGCTCAAATAATCTGCTGCGGAAATTCATCTACGGCCCAGGCATTGATGAGCCAATCTGTATGATAGCAGGTGCATCGACTTATTATTATCATTTTGACGGCTTAGGTTCAGTAGCAGCGTTGAGTGACAATGATGGCGATATCGTTGAGAAATACAGCTATGATGTGTTTGGTGAGCCGAACCGTACGAGTTCTGTAGGTAATCCATATTTCTTCACGGGTCGCGCTTATGATAACGAAACCGGCAATTACTATTACCGTGCCAGATATTACAAGCCTTCGATCGGTAGATTCCTGCAGACGGACCCAGTAGGGTATTCAGCAGGATTGAATCTTTACACTTATTGCCTAAATAACTCTATTAATTACGTTGACCCGATGGGGTTAGATGTTTGGGTTCAGGGAACAGGTTTAATAATTCCAGCTCATGGTGAGATTTGTGTAGGAGTTCCAAGCGGATATTACACTTCGTATGGTTTTGGTATGGGGCTTGACACAGTGCCTTTTGTAGGTGGAGGTACAGGCATAGTGTATCAGGGTCCTGGAAGCGAGGGAACGCGTTTGCCGGGTACGGTAACTGTGCAAACAAATTACATGGAAACCAGCCCGTCGCAGGATGAGCAAGTACGACAAATTTTAAATGATTTGGTTGAAACTCGCGACTATTACAATTTTCTGACGGGAAACTGCTGGACTTTTGCTGAGATGATTTTTGATTTGGCTAAAGATATGTTTGATAACCAAACCCCTACCCCTGATAAGAACGAAGATAAAAATAAAAAGAAATGAGAATAGAAAATATGTTGGGCCATTGGCCAAGAAAGTACTAAAAATGAGAGAATTAAACAACAGAGAAATTTTCAGTGTGAATTTTGTGTTATTTTTATGTAGTTTGTCTTTGTTTTGGATATACGAACAGAATCTTATATTTTGGATGCGCGAAACAAATCTAACTTTTATCACATATCTTGTTTTGTTCTTGGTACCTTTGACTTGTTTCGGCTCAGGTTATATAGGAATACGTTTGCTAATTCGTAGATGGAAAGAATTCTCTAAGGCAGGTAAGATTTTTACGGGTTTTGTAGCCTCTGTTTATAGTATGGAATTTCTGATTCTAATTGTGCAATTAGCGATTATACTAACAGGGATAATAAGTGGACACACAGGGCATAAGAGTGAAATGTGATTTGCGGTAGCTTGAAGATACAAATTCTGATAATGACATTTGGCGAGCAGAGAACGTTATAGTTGTTTCAAGAACCTTTTATTTTGTTTAATTTTTGCGAAGCAGTTTTTTGGATTTTATTCGCCTCAGTTCTATTTATTAAGCACTATACATTGAGTGGCAAATTCCGAGCACTGACCATAGTTGCTTCATTCAGCCTTTACTTTTTTGGGATAAGCGATTTGATTGAGGTACATACTGGAGCGTGGTATAGGCCATTTTGGCTTCTCGTATGGAAGGGATGTTGTTTGCTTTCGATTATTTATTGTTTGGTTGTATATCTATTGATAAAGAGGAAGTAAGTTTCTGTAAGTTATGAACATGTGCGCAAACAATTGGCGGAATACAACAGACGATGCCAATGCGCATGCTTATACTTACGATATGCTCTATGAATTAACCAACGTCAATTATCACGACGGCAACAGCACAGCTTACGGCTACGACAAGTTAGGCAGCCGCACCAGTGCGGCAGGCCTGGCTTATCTGCGAAATAATCTCAATCAATATACTTCTGTCGGCGGGACAAGCTACAGCTATGACAACAGCGGAAATTTAACAAACGATGGGACATATAAGTACACTTACGATTGCGAGAACCGATTGGCGGAAGTCAAAGACCAGAACGACGCTGCTATAGCTTCATATAAGTATGACTTCTCTGGAAGAAGGGTAAAGAAGATTGTCGAGGGTTCGCCGGATGTAACAACGAAATATGTCTATGATGGCGACCGGATAATAGCCGAATACGATGGCAGTGGTAACTTACTGAGAAAGTTTATCTACGGCACGGGGATTGATGAGCCAATTTGTATGATTACAGCAGGCGGGACGAGATATTACTACCATTTCGACGGTTTGGGTTCTGTAGCTGCACTGAGCGACAACAATGGCAATATAGTTGAGAAGTATTCTTACGACGTCTTCGGAACTCCAGCGATTAAAGGCCCGAGCGGCGAGCCACGAGCAACGAGCGACGTAGGCAACGCCTATATGTTTACCGGCAGAGCGCACGATGATGAAACCGGCAATTACTACTACCGAGCGAGATATTACAAGCTGTGCTTGTTAAGCGTTAATGGGACCACCGCGGGAATCAACTTATCTCTTTGAGATATAGGCATTTATGATTCCAGAGTTGCAATTGGTATTTTCGCCCTCAAAATGCTATAATTCTGCTCTTGATTAGTATTTTCATTGTTCCATTAAACTCCAAAAGCAGAAGCCATGATCAAAAATATCGATATAAGCAATGTTGCTGTCGAACTTATTATTAAGGCAGCTATTCTTGCCGCTCGATTCTCTGGAAGAGTACGCAAAAGAAGTTTAAAACGACTTGCGGCTATGGAGGTAGATGACAAAGATAAAGAAATCATCTTCCTTCGAGACAAAATTGACCAGCTCGAAACACAAGTAGCCATCCTTCAAAAAGGACTACAGAAGAAACACAACAGCAAACGATACACCCTGCGGGAAAAGCTTTTTATTATCTGCCACATGGAAACATGTCAGATACCCAGACGCAGGGTAACCAAGTATTTGGGCATCGCCCGGTCAACTTTCTACAGATGGCTGCATAAGGTCGAAGAACAAAAACAATCGAGCACCCCGGCAAACAAAACACCAACGGAAATAGCCTCATTGATTTGGGAAATAACGAAGGCCAATATAAGCTGGGGCAGGTTTCGAATTGCAAGCCAGCTGGCACTGCTAAACATATTCATTTCGGCTTCTACAGTGCGTAATATACTCAATAGGACGAAACCTCCAAAACAGCCTATATGTCAAACTAAATCCGAAAAAACGAAAGAGAAAAAAGACCGGTCAATCCCTGCAGGGTATCCGAATCATGTCTGGTCTATTGATACGACAATGGTTTTTTGCTGGGGACTTTGGCCAATACATATCTGTGTTGTAATTGACCATTTCACTCGTAAAGTCATGGCCGCAGTTCCACTGGAAGGTCCCAATTCCGGATGGGTCAATAATGCTTTGGAAGGTGCCATTGAAAAACATGGCCCGCCAAAGCATATTATCTCGGATCAGGCTCGTATCTTTACAGGAGATGTTTTTGCAGAGCTGTTAGACACATACAACATTAAGCCTCGATTGGGAGCTGTTGGTAAACATGGCTCAATTGCTGTCACCGAAAGAGTAATCAAGACATTAAAATATGAATGGCTAAAACGAGCGACTTTTATCAAAGGCATTGATCACCTGGCTATGCTGTGTGGGAAATTTGAAACTTGGTACAACAGTTGGCGACCGCATATGACCTTGGATGGCCTTCGACCTGATGATGTTTATTACGACAACAAACCGAAGAAGCCAGAGCGTGATGCCAAAACGACCCCATGCAATATCGAACAACACTTCTTCCGCCAAACACGGATAATGGGTTATAGGCTTAAAAAAGCCGCATAGTTTTGCAAACGCATTCTTTCTATACCTTACGATCGCTGAAGAAGTCCATCCATATATCAAATTTTGGGCATCACTTGTGTATTTTGATTGAGTTCGATATGTCCCTAAGTTCAAATTTAATGACATTGCCAGCATATTTTATTTTCAAAGAACAAAAACCTCAAAAATTATCATTTCCCGCCGGTCATATGAACGCTTGACAATCGCACAATGTTTCTTTTTGTAAACACGACTTTCTCTGTACGGAAACAGCGTCAGATTCTGACACACCCTACGTTAATTTTGAGCCTTTGGCGTACAGGTTTTGAGGGTTTGACTAATTTTTTAAAAATGTTACTTTTACATCCCAAATATTTTGTTTTTTTGTTGACTTATGAAAGGTGTGTCGTATAATTGTCCCTTTATAAGGAAGAGAATGTACCTTTTTAGGCGTTTTGTAATACTGTAGTGATTGCATCTGTCGTTATTTCTTAGGAGGAGGCAAGAGATGAGTAGAAATGCGGTTCCCCTAGGAGTTTTTATACTCCTTTTATTTACCTCATTAGTTCAAAGTCAGACGACTCAAATTAATTACACTTTGACAAATATCGGTGCAAATCAGTGGCAATATATATATGAGGTCATCAATGTCAGTTTATCTGAACCGATTAGAGAGTTTACAATTTGGTTTGATTATGGTATATATCAAAATTTGCTTATTACGACACCTAACCCGCTGGCTGGCAACTGGGGTGAGGTCATTTGGCAACCAGAACTCGGGTTGGGCAATGGAGGTTATGATGCCTTGACACTCGGTAGCGGCATTAATACAGGGCAAAGTGTAAAAGGTTTTGCTGTGAGTTTCGATTGGCTCGGTATGGGTAAACCAAGCTTGCAGCATTATGAAATAATCAACCCTGAAACATTTGAAACTATTAATTCAGGGAATACCATACCTGAACCGGCAATGTTTTTATATATTCTGTCTGGTTCGGCTTTTTTGAGAATAAGACAGAAGTTGCATAGAACTATCTGAAAATAGTATTGTCTATGAAGGCAAAAGTGAAAGGGAGGTCTCTAATAACGTGGGCTGTGTGCTTTCTTTTGGCTACACAGGCTCAGGCGGCAACTTACGTTTATGTTGATAGCGCTGCTACTGGAACAAACGACGGTACGTCTTGGATCAATGCCTTTACAAACATTCAGGCAGGAATTGACTCCGCTTCAACGGGGGACACCGTGCTTGTTCGTGAAGGCACGTATGTAGAGAATATCAATTTCAAAGGTAAGGCTATCACCGTAACAAGTGCTAATCCACTCGACCTTTCAATAAGGTCTACGACAATTATCGATGGTAATCAAGCAGGCAGCGTAGTTACCTTTAACACTGGTGAAACATCGAATTCTATATTAACAGGCTTCACGCTCCGAAATGGCAACGGTACTTTGGTTAATGGGCATCGCTATGGTGGTGGAATTTACTGTGATGTTGGATGTGCTCCGACCATTCGCTATAATAACATATTTGAAAACACCGCAGATGTTGGCGGTGCAATTTATGTTCAGGGCAATTCAGAACCTAACATCACCACTGGCCCGACCGTAGATTATCCATACGTTGGTGTTGGCCAGAGTATCGGTTTGTCCATATCAGCCAATGACCCTGATGGTGACGTACTTGTTTATACTTGGACACCTCATGAGGGAGGTACAATCACCGGGACAGGAAGTTCCGTGTTGTTTTCTGCTACCACACCAGGTGTCTACCATATTGATGTTACCATCGACGACCAAAAGGGTGGTGTGATTTCCGCGACAACCACAGTGACTGTTATTGGGGTCGAAATACAAACTCCTGTTCCTCAGTTAATTGTAGGCAACTCAACTATACTAACGGCTGAAGTCACACCTTTAATCGCAAATTCTCCGGAATATCCCGTGAATATTACTTGGGACTTAATACAAGGTCCTGCTGCTGGTGTGTTTGACCCAGATATCAATGGGAAACCTGACGCCAATTCTATATCCTTCACCCCCAATGCAAGTGGCCTTGGTCGGATACAAGTAGAATACAAGGTAGGTACCGCTTCGACAACCCATTCGGTTGCAATTGCGCTTGATCCAACTATAACCACCGTGGATCCCGGATTTGGTGTGCAAGGCACAACCGTTCAGGCAACGATCACCGGACATAATTTGGGGCGTGTGAGTGCCGTTTCTTTAAGCGGAACAGGGATTACGGCGACCATAAGAGATGGCAAAACAGAGGATTTATTACCGGTTCAGTTTCTGATTACCCAAAATGCAGAGCCGGGTGAGCGGCAAATTATCCTTACAACTCCTGAAGGTCAGTTCAACACCTTTAAAACATTTTTGGTGAAGGCTCTGCCTGCGATATTGGCTGAGCCAAATAGTCTCAATCTTGTTGTTGGTGACACCGGAATCATAACATTTTCGATACCTGATACTGCCCCTGTCGGCGGGCTAACATTGATCTTGTCGAGCTCTGCGCCGATTGTGGCGGCCATTCCACCATCAGCGATAATTCCTGAAGGACAGAATTCAGCTCAGGTTACAGTAACAGGTGTCGGTTATGGAACAACCACTATTACGGCTAACGCTGCAGGCTATTCGAAGGCTCAAGTACCAGTAACAGTTATAAACCCACCACTAATTACCTTCACACCGTCTCCGCTGTCAGTTGCTGTCGGACTGGTGGAAAAGTGCACGATTAATGCCTCCAACCCAGCTCCCGCCGGGGGATTGGTAGTTGGCCTCAGCGGCGGAGGAAGCAAAGTCGAAATTCCGGTTTCTGTAACCGTACCTGAAACCAAAACTTCAACGACTTTTAATGTCAAAGGTCTTGTAGAAGGAGCAGCAACGGTAATAGCAACGGCTTCTGGTTACCCAGCAGCTAACTTACAAGTGAGCGTGACTGCAGCAAAGTTTAACCTGTTCCCGAGTTATCTTCCAGTTGCAGTAGGAAGGTCTTCAATGTTGCAACTTACTATTCCAAATGCAGCACCTGCAGGCGGGCTTACAATAAATATAGCGAGCAGCAACACCGGTTTCGTAACAGCACCGGCAACCGTAACAATTCCTGAGAGTGAGAGGTCTGTCTCTGTGACTGT
>Ga0214473_10002171_pt1 | contig 24449 bp, 17 predicted proteins | sample RVTome_7_FD_203509 | JGI IMG/M metagenome (GOLD analysis project Ga0214473, IMG submission 203509) | Soil microbial communities from uranium-contaminated site in the Upper Colorado River Basin, Wyoming, United States - RVT98D197 | ecosystem: Environmental > Terrestrial > Soil > Contaminated >... | reverse complement strand
AAAGGCCGTCCGGGGTTCTCGTGGATCACCTGGCGGATCACCGCCTCGGTGTCGTCGGCCGAATGGCCCTCGACGAACAGGAACTCGCTGTTCGGGCCCAGGTCCGGCAGGCGAGACACCAGCGGGCGGATGTGGCCTGCCTCGTTCCGGCACGGGATCACGACGCTGGTGGCAGGGTCGCTGGACCGGGCCTCGCGGCCGCGGACTGGTGCAGGTCGCGCGATCACGCCGAACATCAGGCAGAACCAGTCGAAGCAGGGCAAGTGACCGAGGTAGCGGTTGAGCAGGTCGGCGAGCAACGGAATCCGCTGCGGGCAGACGATCTGTCGATCGCGGCGCACGACCTCGAAGTCTGCCAGCGACAGCATGTTCTCGATCTCCTCCGGCGGCAGCCAGGCCTCGGGCGGCTGCTGGTACTTGAGGCCCATGGCTTCCGCGAGCCGGAGCAGCGGTTGCCAGAGTCGGCTGTAGCTGTAGATGAAGAGCCGGCTGCGGGGGTGGCAAACAGGCAGCAGGCTTTCGAGCGTCCGCTGGACGTCGCTGAGGTGCGTCACGACGTTGACCAGCAGGATCGCATCGAAGGGTCCGCCGAGCTGGGCCAGCAGTCGGCGGTCCGCCGCGTCGCCCTCGAAGAAGTGGAGGTTCTGCCCCCGGTGACTGGCGCGAGCCGCGCCCACGGCGGTGGCCGCCACGTCCACACCGACGCCGCGCGACGGCCTGAGCGCGGCGAGGAGATGTCCCGAGCCGCACCCCAGGTCGAGCACGCGCTGGCCTGCGGGGATGCGGGCCGTCAGGATCCGCGTCAGGTAGTCGTAGAAGTAACGGTGGCGGCGGCGTGAGGCCTCGAGGCCGAGCTGGTTCTCCTCGTAGAAGCGGCGCACGCCTTCGAGGAGCGGATCCGTTACCGCGCGGGCGTCTTCGACGATAGCTCGCTTCTGTACCACGCGATGGTCCTTTGCAGGCCCTCCTCGAAAGGCGTACGGGCGCGAAAGCCGAACAACCGCTCGGCCCGCGAGGTGTCGAGGCAACGCCGGGGCTGGCCGTCGGGTTGGTTGGGGTCCCAGAGGATTCGACCCGCGAAGCCCATCAGCTCCGCGATCAGCTCCGTGAGGGCGCGGATCGTGATCTCGAAGCCCGCACCCAGGTTCACCGGCTCGGAGCCGTCGTATCGCTCGGCTGCCAGACAAATGCCCTCGGCGGCATCGTCCACATAGAGGAACTCGCGGGACGCCTTGCCGGTCCCCCAGGCCTCGATCTGGCCAGCCCCTGCGTCCAGCGCGTCCTGACACTTCTTGATCAGCGCGGGAATCACGTGGGAGCTCTGAGGATCGAAGTTGTCATGCGGTCCGTAGAGGTTCACGGGCAGCAGGTGGATCGCGTTCATGCCGTACTGCTGGCGATAGGCCTGGCCCTGTACCAGCAGCATCTTCTTGGCAAGGCCGTAAGCCGCGTTGGTCTCTTCCGGGTAGCCGCCCCAGAGATCGTCCTCCCGGAAAGGGACCGGCGTCAGCTTCGGGTAGGCGCAGATCGTTCCCACCGTCACGACCTTGGCGACCCCCGCCAGCCGGCACTCCTCCAGCAGCTGTACGCCCATCATCAAGTTCTCGAAGAAGAACGACCCGGGGTTCTCGCGATTGGCGCCGATCCCGCCCACGCGCGCTGCGAGGTGGATCACGAGATCGGGCCGCGCGACGGCCAGCAGTCTGCGGCAGGCCTCCCGTTCCACCAGGTCGAAGTCGCGCTTGCGCGCGACGAAGATGGACCCGGCTCCCAACGCTCGAAGCGCCTCGACGACGTGGCTTCCCAGGAACCCGGAGCCACCCGTGACGAGGATGCGGCGCCCGGAGATTTGCATCTTCGGCGCCGATCTTACCCTACGGCGGCAAGCGCGGTTAAGCGCTGGGTCGCGGGGTTTGGAGGGCTCTTGTGCCATTCCCGCGTCGCTTGACCGGCGCTACTCGCGCGCGTAAGGTGACGCCGGCCATGGAGCGGAGGGAGCGCGTGCCCTCAACCTGACCGTCGCGGCATGAAGATCAGGCGCTTTCGATTCGGCAAGACCCTGCTGTTCTGCGCCTACGCCTGCGGCGCCGCCTCGGCCTTGGCGGAAGGCGTGACTCGCGCGACCTACCGGGCGCCCTGGTACCAGAACCTGTACGAGGAGCAAGCGCGCACCCAGACCATCGAATACCGGATCAACGGCGCGGGGCTGCGGGATCGGGACGACCCCTGGGCAGCCAAGGGCCTGGCGGACCATCTCATTGCCGCGAACGCCATGCTTCCGTTGGCGACGACGCTGCTGTTCTCCGCCGAGAGCGAAGCTCGCCACCACCCGCGTCGGGACGATCGCAACCGTGTGTTCCTGCCCTGACGGATCCGGCGGCCCGGCGTGAAACGAACCGTACCGCGCCGGCTCGGGGCCGTGGCCCTCCGTGTCTCGCAAGGCCTGCGCCGAGACGTGCCCCTGCTCCTGCCCGGCCGGGAGCACTGGCTGCCGCTCGCGGCGCTCGCGGCGTTGCCGCTGCTTCTGTTTCGGAACGCCGTATTCCGAGGGGAGGCGATCTACGAGCGTGACGTGCATCTCGACTGGTACACGCAGGTCGAGAGCCTCGTGCGGACGATCTCGAGCGGCTGGCCGCTCTGGGACCCCTCGTTCTCCTTCGGTCAGCCGCTGCTGGGGGACCCGAGCGCTCAAGTGGCCTACCCGCCCACCTGGCTGAACCTCGTGCTGCGTCCCTGGACCTACTACACGCTGCTCGTCGTCTCGCACCTGGCCGCGAGCGCGGCAGGCATGTATCTGCTGGGCCGGCGACTCGGCCTGGGAGCCTGGGCCGGCTTCATGGCCGGGGCCATGTGGGTTCTGACGGGGCCGACGCTGTCGCTCGTGAACCTCTGGCACCACTTCACCAGCGCGACCTGGATGCCCTGGGTGCTGCTCGCGGCGGAGCGGGCTCTGGTTTCCCGCCGCCCGCGGGACGGGCTGCTCTGGGGAGCAGCGATGGCGGCCCAGATCCTGGCGGGCTCGTCGGAGGTGTGCGCCATGACGGGCCTGCTCGCGGCGCTCGCCGCGTGCGCCCACTTCCAGTGGCGGAGCCCTCTCGGGCCAGTCAACAGGCGGCTGGTCCTGGTGGCGCTACTCGGTTCGGGCTTCGCGCTCGCGCTTTCCGCGGTGCAATGGCTAGCCACGCTCGAGGTTGCGCAGCGATCGGCGCGCTGGGAGATGGAACGTCAGGTTCGCACCTACTGGTCGGTCCACCCGCTGAGGCTGGTCCAGCTCGTCTGGCCCGTGTCCTGGAACGACCTCCCGATGCCTGCCAGCCGGCGTGAGGAGCTGTTCGAGGGCCGCGAGCCATTCTTGTTCTCCCACTACCTTGGACTGCCAGCGCTGGGTCTGGCTTCCTCCTGCGCGCTCTCGGCTCGCCGGCGAGCGGCCCCCCTTGGCGTTGTGCTCGCGGGGGCGCTGCTGATGGCCATGGGGCGCCACGGGTTCGTCTACGACGCCGTCATCGGCCTCGCCCCGCCCTTGGGTCTGTTTCGCTACCCGGAGAAGGTGCTCACGCTCGCGGGCTTCGCCTGGGCGCTGCTGGCGGCGTTCGGCTTCGAGGTGTGGCTGAAGCCGGGACGGCCCGCCCGCGGCTGGTCTCTGGCCGTCGTCGGCCCGCTCGCGTTGGGCGTGGCTGGCAGCGTGGCGCTCGTCGCGCTTCCCGCCGACGCGGGATCCTTCCTGCACCTGCTGGCGCCGCAGAAGAGCCGCGTGCTGATGGCCGCCTTGGCTGCGCTCGGCGTCCTGATCGCGGCGCTGCTACGGCGTCGGCGGGAGAGCGCGGGCCCCGCTCTCGCGGCCAGCGTGGCCGGGCTTGTAGTGGTCGATCTGATGCTGGCCGCGTGGTTCTTCAATCCCACGGCCCCGAAGCGGTTCTTCCAGATCCGACCCCCGACTCTCGACGTGCTGCGCCAGGACGACCACCGGCGTATCTACGTTGCCGAGTACCTCCACAGCCCGGGCAAGAGCCGCCGATTGCTCGGACGAGACGAACCTTACGAGGTGGCGCGCCTGGTAGAGCGTTGGGATGTGCGCGCTTCGGCCGCCCTCGCCATGCGCCTCTATCTGGTTCCGCCCGCGCCGGGGGCCTGGGGCCTCGAGAGCAGCTACGAGGCGGATGCCCGTGGAATGTACCCGCGCTACCTCTCCATGCTGACGCAGTTGGCCCTCGCCAGCGAGGGCAGCCCGGAGTTCACACGCCTGCTTCAGATCGGAGCCGTCGGTCGAGCGGTCTCGCTTCACCCGTTGCAGGGAGGGCTCTTGCCCCTCGGCACTTTCGATGCCCTGCTGCGGGAGCCGGTCCGGACGTACAGCGTGCCCGATCCTCGACCGCGAGCGTACGTCGTGGGCTCGGCGTTCGTCGCTTCCGACCGCGAGGCTCTCAGCCGGCTAGTCGATCGGGCCTTCGATCCGGCGCGGGAGATTGCGATCGCCACGGGGCCGGCCGCGCGCGCCAGTCCGGCGTTCTCCGGGAGCTGCCGCATCGAAGAACTGGTCGGGGATCGCGTCCGACTCCAGGCAGACCTCAGCGAGCCGGGGTACGTCGTTCTCGTCGACGCTTTCGACCCGGGCTGGCGCGCCTGGGTCGACGGGCGCCCCGAGCCCGTGCTGCGGGCGAACGTCGCCTTCCGAGCCTTACGTGTCCCAGCGGGGCGCCACGCGATCGAGTACCGCTATCGGCCGACGGGCGTGCTGACGGGCTTGGCCTTGTCCTCGCTCGCACTGATGGCTGGCGTCTTCGTGGGTGTCCGCGCGCCCCGTCGGCGGGCGCCTGGAGCCTACTGGAAAAACCAATAGTAGAAGGACGCGTAACGCCCGGTGAGCTCCAGGCGAGTCCGCTCGCTGCGCAGCAACCCGGCGGGCACGCGGAAGACGACCTCGTCCCAGCCGGGGCGCGGCCGGAACGAAAGCCGCGAGACGATCTCCCCGTCGACCCGAAGCACGAGCCCGGCTTCGGCGACCGTGAGGCCAAGGCTGCCGCTCCCCGCGGCCCTGTAGACGTTTGCGGTCACGACGTCTGCGGTGCGCAGGACCGCCACCAACTCGCGGCCCGGCCGCGTGCGAATGGAGAACGCCTCGTGACCGAGGATCGCCCGGCCCCCGTCGACCACGGTCTCGGCGGGAGCGCCGGCCGCGGCGTAGGCCGCGACCCGCGCGGCGCCATGGAGCCGCAGGTTGCCCAGGGAAGACTCGAACTCGTAACCGTGGGAGGCCTCGTCGCGGCTGTCGCAGACGTTGAGACGGTCGATCGCGGTCTTGCCCTGCGTCGCTCCGAGCGAGCCGGGAAGGAACAGTCGTGCGTTCTTCCCGACGAGGTCGTAGCGCATGCGGTGGATCAGGATCTCGTCCGAGAAGCTGTTGGTGCGGAACAGTGGCGGGCCGTCCACCAGCAGTGGCAGCGTGGCGAGGGACTCCTGGTTGGAGACGGTCGTGATCAGGTACGGCGGTCGCTCGGCCGGCCCGAGTCGCCCCAGGCCCTCGAACACGGCCGCCTCGCGCTCGGCGGCGCGGTCGCCGAAAAAGGCCGGGCTGGTGACGCCGTGCAGGTTCATGTTGCGATGCCCGGTCAGGTACTCGACGCTCGTCGCCAGGTTGGCGATCGCGACGCCGCGCGGCAGGTTCGCGCTGATCCAGGCAGCGGCAGCCACGTCGCGCCTGTAGACCTCGCCGGCCAGCTCGCCGTAGAGCGCGGCGAAACGCAGCGTCGAGAGCGACCCGAGCGCCAGGAAGAGAGCGGCCCCCGTGCGGAACAGCGTGCGTTCGAGCGCGTCGTCCTCACGCGCGAGCAGCCGGGTCAGGCGGCCCAGGCCCACCGCGCACAGCACCAGGAGGGACGGGACCGCCCAGAGCAGGTAGCGGCTGAAGTGGACGCCCATGAACGTGTTGGGCGCCACCGCCAGCCAGGCGACCGCCACGGTCGCTCCCCACAGCCGCACCGGCGCCCTGAGCCGTTCTGGCGGGAGCGCGATCGCGAGGAGCACGAACAACAGGCCGAGCGGCGGGAAGAACAGCGCGGCCCAGCCCTTCGAGAATCCCACGAGCGCTTGCGATGGGTAGAAGCCGAGCAACAGCCCGCGCAGGACGTCCACCAGGTACTCCGCCACGAGCGCCACGCTGTCGGCCAGCGTGTAGTTGGCCAGCAGCGACTTGTCGGTCACCGAGGTCCCGGCGAAGGAGCCGGTCAAGGCCTTGTACAGCGCAGCGACGGCCAGCCCGCCAGCCGCGGGCAGCCAGGCCAACGCTCTTCGGGGTCCCCGGAGGCCGCGTGCGGGTCCCGCGCTCCACGCCGCCCCGAGCGCCACGCTCACCAGGAGCGCCTCGGGCCGGGTGAGCGCCAGCAGCGTCGCCGCCGCCGCTCCGGTCGCGATGGACGTGGTGTTCCACTCCGCGAGCAGGCGATCGAAGACCACGAGCGCCAGCAGCATCGCGAGCGCGACGTCGGCGCCGTACAGGAAGCCCCAGACGACCGGGCCGCCCAGAGCGACCAGGCAGCCGGCGAGCAAGCCCTCGCGCGCGCCGCCGAGCGCCGTACCGGCGCGGCGCGCGGCCAGCACGGCCGCGATCAGGAATGCCGCGCCGGAGAGCACGGCGAAGGCCACGAGACCCTCGCCGCGAAAGCCCAAGGCGTGCGCAGCCGCGAGGAGCGCAGTGTGCAGCAGGCTGGTCGCGCCGGTGGAGGGCGGTTCGCCGGGGTTGTAGCGGAACGGGTGGCCCTCCGCCATCGCCCGCGCGTACTGGCAGACGAGGTAGAGGTCGCTGACCTGCGGCACGAAGTGGCCCCGCGTCGCGGCGAGCAGCGCGGTCACGAACAGCAGCGCCACCGCGGCGGCCAGCGCCGCCAGCAAGAGGCGATCGCGGCGGAGGCCGGGGCGGCCGCTCATGCGAGGCCGATACTACCAGCGCCCGCCTTGACTGTCCCGGTTCCGGGCGGGAATATCCTCACGGTGTCGCTCCCTCGAACGCTCCTGGCGCTTGCGGACCACGGCTTCGAGACCCTGGCGCTCGGCCTCGGCCTGATCGTCGGCAGCTTCGCGAACGTCGTGATCCATCGCCTGCCCGCGGGCAGGTCCGTCGTCCGGCCGGGTTCGTGCTGCCCGCGCTGCGGCCGGGCGATACGGCCCTGGGACAACGTGCCCGTGCTGAGCTATCTGCTCCTGCGCGGCCGCTGCCGCGACTGCGGGGCTTCCATCTCTTGGCGCTACCCCGCAGTCGAGCTCGCCAACGGCCTCGGCTGGCTGGGTCTCGCGGCCGTGCTCGGACCGTCGCCCCGGACGTTCCTCGCGATGGCCTTCGTCACGGCGCTGCTCGTGCTGAGCCTCATCGATCTCGACCACCACCTGCTTCCGGACGCGATCACCAAGCCGGGCATCGGGGCCGGCGTCGCCGCCAGCTTCCTGCCCGGCTCTCCGGTGACGCCCCTGGCTGCGGTGGCGGCTGCGGCCGGTGGCTATCTGGCGTTGTTCGCGGTGTCGGCTCTCTACAAGAAGACCCGCGGCATCGAGGGGCTGGGCCAGGGGGACTGGAAGATGCTGGCGATGCTGGGGGCGTTCCTGGGCTGGGAGCGCATGCTGCTGACGCTGCTGCTGGCAACGCTCGTCGGTAGCATCGTCGGCCTTTCCCTGATGGTGCTACGTGGCGTCTCGTCGCAGCATGCGTTGCCGCTGGGGACGTTCCTGGGGCTTGCAGGCATCGCCGTCACGTTCATGGGCGACGCCTTCCTCGCTTGGTATCGGGGCCTGCTGGGTGCGTGAGCCGCAGCCGCCGTCGCTGCGCCGGCTGGCGTTGGGGCTGGCCATCGTGGTGGCGGCGCTCGTGCAGGTCCATGCGCTGGTCCAGACGCTCCACGCTCAGGCGCGCCAGCGCGAGCGCGTGTTACGCGAGGAACGTCGGGCGATCCTGGCCGCCGCGCCGCGCGTGAGCCGCGCGCTCCAGGGCGGCGACGCCGGAGCCGCGCGCGAGGTGCTGCGCGAGATCGTGGCGCTATCACGGGCCTCAGTGATCGAGGTGCACGAGACGGGCGGCCGGCCCATCGTCGCGTTCCCTGGGCCGGCTCCCGTGACGCACTGGCCCGCCGCCCGCGCGCTTTCCGGCCTGCGCGGCGGTGGCGTTCTGACCGTGGGGCCGATCGGAGGCGAGGCTGGCTGGCTCATCAGCTACGTCGCGGTCCGCTCCGGGGACGCGACGCGCCTGCTGCGCATCTCCCGGGAGGCGCCCGAGATCGTGGCCAGCCTGCGGGACGGCCAGCGCTCGATGATGACGCACGGGGCGGCGCTGGTGGTGCTCGTTCTGGCGTTGGCACTGCTCGTCGCGCGGCAGGGCGAAGGCGCTGGCTCCCCGCCTCGCGCGCTGCTGGCCTACGAGGCGGCGATGGACCGCCTGCGAACCAGCGGGCTGGAGTTGGTGGCCCGGCACGACGCCGAGCGTCGCGTGCTGGAGGCGCACCTCGAGGACCAGGAGGCTCTGGCACGGGCGGGAGAGCTGACGGCCGGCATCGTGCACGAGGTGCGCAACGGCCTCTCCACCATTCTCGGCCACGCCCGGTTGCTCGAGGGCGCCGCGGCTTCCGCCGAGTCGGCGCGAGCGATCCGCGAGGAGTGCGAGACGCTCGAAACCGTGGTCCGGCGGTTCATGGAGTTCGTCAGGCGCGAGGACCTTCGGGCAGCGCCCTTTTCTCTTCGAAGACTGCTGGGTCGCGTGGTCGCGCGGGAGTCCCGCAGCCGCCAGGGCGCCGCGGTCTCGCTCGACGCCGCGCCGGCCCCGGACGACACGCTGGTGGGCGACGAGGAGCTGCTCGAACGTGCCTTCGAGAACCTGGTTCGGAACGCGCGCGAGGCGGCGGGGCCCGGCGGCCGGGTATCCGTCACGGTCGAAGCTGAGGGCGGGCAGCGCCGGATCAAGATCGCGGACAACGGACCCGGCCTGGCGGTCGGGATTCGCGATGAGCTCCGGCCCTTCGTCACCACGAAGCCAGGCGGCCTGGGCCTGGGGCTGGCCATCGCGCTCAAGATGGTGCGCCTCCACGGCGGCACGCTCGAGCTGGGTGGCAACCACCCACGCGGAGTGGTGGCCACGGTGACACTGCCTGCCGGCACCCCGAACCCTGACCCGCGCGTTACTCAAGGTAGCGTCCGTGCGGACGGTCAGGGCCCGGAGGCCGCTTGATGCGTCCTCATAACCGCTTGTAACCAAATGGCTAACGTGATTCGAGCCCTCGTCGGTACGTTGCTTGCTAGAAGGGAGGACGCATGGAGAACAAACGCCTCATTCGGCACGGTGGCGGGAAGGCAGGCGGATTCTCGCTGATCGAGCTGATGATCGTGGTGGCGATCATCTTCATCACGGCCGCCGTGGCGGCGCCCCCGATCTCCAACTGGATGAGGAACTACACGATCCGTGGCGCGGCCGATCAGGTGGTCGCCGAGATCCAGGCGGGCCGGATGCGCGGCATCAAGAAGAACGTCAACTACGGTGTCGTGTTCGTGGTCCTTTCAGACAACACGTACCAGTCTTTCGTCGAGGACCTGCCGCTGTCGGGCTCCCGGCAGGCCTACGCCACCGCCGAGAAGGGGGCGATCCGGACGCTTCCCACCGGGGTGCGCTTCGATACCACCGGCGCCAACGACGCCGGCTTCCGTTTCAATCGCCTGGGTGCGATGTGCGATCCCGACACGAGCGCCACGCAGCTCTGCCCCGACATCGCGTCCAGCAGCATCTCGCCTGCGCCTTCCGGCAATCACGTGAGCTTCAACGTCACGGACCCGGACGTCACCCGTCAGGGCGCGCGGCTCAACCTGATCCAGGACGTCACGGGGCTGACGCGGACCATCGTGGTCGGGTTCGGCGGCCGTGCCCGCGTCCTGGACCGGTAGCGAGGCAAGCATGATACCCAAGAACGACAAGCAGTCGGGGTTCACGCTCGTCGAGGCCCTGGTGGCCATCGTGGTGCTCGTGTTCGGCCTGATCGCCGTGACAAACCTGTTCCTGGTCGGTGGCACGTCGAACCAGGCCGCGAACCACTCCACGGCGGCGGCCACCCAGGCGACCGAGGTGCTGGAAGCCCTCAAGGCGATCCCCTTCAACACGCTCGCCTGCGGCGGGCAGCTCATCGGCGCCGACGATCCCCCGCCCGGAGCCCCTTGCCAGCCGGACTGCAACGGAGCCCCGGACACGTGTCCCGTCCAGTGCGTCGCTGCGGGAAACTTCAACTACTACCGTGAAGTGCCGGGCGTGGGGACGATCCTCACGACCTGGACGATCGCGAACCCGATCGGCGGGGCGGCCGGACCGCCCGTCCGCTACATCGTCGGCCAGTCCGAGAGCCTGGCCCCGCTCGTGGGGCGGCGCCGCTCACAGGCGCAGTTCACGACGTTCCGGTCGTGCACCACACAGGGGTGCTCGAACCCCAACCCCCTCTGTCCGTGACGCGGGAGGCTGGCATGCATGCGAAAGCCGTGACGGACGAGAGAGGATTCAGCCTGCTGGAGCTGCTGGTCGCGATCTTGATCACGCTCATCATCAGCGGCTCCATCTACGGCTTGCTGGCGCAGGGGCAGAACGCCTTCCGCCGCGAGCCCGAGATCTCGGACCGCCAGCAGCAGGTCCGCGTGGCGATGGACCTGATCCAGCGCGACCTCGCCACGGCCGGCATGGGGATGCCCGAGTGGGTCCAAGCGTTCACGCCGGGCCTGGACGGCGCTGGGGGCACGGCTCCCACGCCGTCGCAGAACGCCCAGGGCCAGCCCACGGACTACCTCGAGATCTTCGGCAACGACGGATCGTGCCCATCGGTCACCGTGTGCGGCGTGTTCGGGGCTGGCGTAGCCATTCTCGAGCCGACGTTCCCGTCCTGCTACCGCTTTCCGCAGCCTTTGATCCTGGTCCCTGGACGCGGGGGAGCGGGCGCCAGCATCGGCTTCGGCTTCAACGAGACGAACGCAGGGGGCTGCGGCAACACGGCCGTCAACTTCCCGCCCGGCCAGGAGCCCGCCGGCTATCCCCCCGGCTCGTTCAACCCGCCTCCAGGCCTGGTCGCCCTCAATCCCAACATGATGGGCGTGGTCCAGATCGTGCGCTACCAGATCGTCGTGGACGCAAACAACATCCCGAGCCTCTGGCGGAGCACGACGGGCGGCCTTGATCTCACCGCCGGCGGCGGCGCACCCCCGTTCGTCGATCCGGGTGCGGGAGGAGACTGGCAGCTCATCGCGACCGGGATCGAGGACCTTCAGGTCTATTACCGGAACGGCGACGGCGCGTGGCAGGACGACCCGGGCGTCGTCACCCTGAACCTGTACAACACCATCGTCCGCGAAGCGAAGGTGACCCTCGGCGCACGCACCACCGGGCAGCAGCAGCTTCAGGGAGAAAGCCAGTCGGTCGCGGGCATCGCGGCGATCCGCGGCCAGTTGACGTCGGTGACGAGTCCGCGGGCGGCGCTGTCTGCGCTGAGCGTGGGGCCGCCGGTCGGGGACCCGCAGCGGTGGGAGTGAGGGTGTCGCAACACGAAGCGGAAACGCCAATGCTCGAGGAGGCGCAGAACGCCATGGGTGACGAGGTTCGGGGCATGCCGAAGCCGTCGGGTGGGACCGAGCACGGGTTCGCTCTGGTGCTGGCGATCCTGGCGCTGATGCTGCTGACGTTCCTGGGGCTCACGCTGGCCGTGACGACCTCGACGGAGCTGCAGATCGCCACCAACTACCGCTGGAGCCAGCAGGCGCTCTACAACGCCGAATCCGGCATCGAGCTCGCCAAGAGATACTTGCAGACCGTGGCCAGCTGGCGCGCCGTCCTGCCGCTGCCGCAGGACGCCGCCACCATCCAAGGCAACTCACCCGCGCCCTTCTGCGGTGGCGGACAGCTGGGACCCTACGGCGAGCCCAGTCGCAACTGCGAGCTGTCGGACTGCGACACGCGCGGCAACGTGGGCTACGGTGTCGTGCTCTGGGACCCCACCTTCGCGGCCCCGTTCCAGAACTTCTCGTCGTACTTTGCCGCTCCTCTCAGCGGATCGTTCACGCTGTGGGTCCGCCGCCCGCTCGTGACGAATGCGGCCGGACAATTCGACGAAAACCAAGACGACAACCTGCTGGTCCTGACGTCCGAAGGCACGGCGCCCGCCAGCGGGATCTCGCAATTCGCGCTGTCGAACCGTGCGGTGCGCTACCTGGAGGTGACGTTGCAGCGGATCGATCCCAGCGACTGCGAGAACCGTAGCGGCCAGATCGGCAGCGGGCCGACGGGCTCCGGCTTCGACCAGTGCGATCCGGTGCGCTCGGGTGGGATCCTGGGCGGCGGAACCGAGATCAACCCCAACCAGCAGTGAGGAGCGCCATGGCAAGCGTCGGCGCGATGGGCGAGTTCACAGTGAAAGGCAAGACAATGAACGACGGGCGGCGGTCCTCCTGGCTCCGCGCGCTGCGAGGCGGCCTCGCGGCGGCGCTCTTCTTCGTGCTGGTGGGCGACCGCGGCGCCCAGACGGCCCTCGTCGGCGGCATCGACCCCCTGGAGATCCTGAAGCTCCAGATCAAGAACAACGTCGCAATCGTCTTCGACACCTCGGGCTCGATGAAATGGCCGGTCGACATCGACAACTTCTCAGTCGGGGGCGACGACCCGCGCAGCCGCCAGTTCCAGGCCAAGAAGGCGGTCGAGGCTGTGGTCGCAACGAACTCCACGCGTCTCAACTTCGGCCTGCTGACCTACAACATCGCGGCGGTCAACAAGACGCTCAACCAGAGCCAGGACTTCGACGGCGACGGCGGCCGGGACGACGGCCCGTTCATCTACGTGTCCGCCGACGCCAACGCCGGCGTCTTCTACAACGTCTTCAACTGCAACGGCACGGGCAACGTCGACGGCTTCTTCTGCCTGATGAACGACAATTTCACCAGCTACGACTCACCGCTTCTTTCGGCCGAGATCTTCGCCAGCTTCGGCAACCGACAGGGAACCAACGCCAACTTCGGCAATCCCTACCCGGCCGGCTGCACGCCCGGTGTCGACTGCCTCTATTATCTCCAGTCCCGCCTCTTCCGCAGCGGCCAGCAGTTCATTTGGAACACCGCGAACCCCAGCAGCGCCGCCACGGTGCTGGTGGGCGCTCCAACGGTGATCGCCTGTCCCCTGCCGCCCGCCGGGCTCGTCGGCAACAACCCGGACGCTGACGGCAACGGCTTCGCGGACAACCCGCAGCCGTGCATCCAGTTCGTGGACAGCGCCACGGGGAATACCTCGACCTTCTTCTACACCTCGGCCATCTTCCAGGGGAGCGGCAGCTTCTGCGGCGGCGCCCTCACGATCAGCCCCGTGCCGAACTGCGTGACGGACAACTCCCAGGTCATCCTCGACGCGATGCGGCTGGAGCTGCCCGTCGACAACGCTACCTCGCTGGGCGGCGGTTTCGTCACGGCCAATACCGTGACCGACTGGATGAACGGTGACAACCCGCCGGTCTTCGGCGTACGCGCCGACCAGTCGACGCCGATCGCCGGCAGCCTCAACTTCATCCGCACCACCGGGACGCCTGTGTTCCCGGCGGCTCCCGCGGCCGTGGCCGGCATCCAAAAGAACTTCGTGATCATCCTCTCCGACGGCGACGACACTTGCGCGGGCGGCAGCCTGGACACCAACGCGACGATCGCGGCGCAGGAGGCCCAGGCGCTCTTCGCGAACACTGCGAACCCGCGAAACCAGGCCGAGACGCTGTTTGTCGCGTTCGCCTCCGCGATCAACGTGGCCCGCGCGAACAAGATCGCCCAGGCCGGCTCGGGCGGACAGGTCGGCGCGGGCGGCGTGGTCACGTGCCCGGCCGGCGCTGTGTGCCGCGATGCCTTCACAGCCAGCAGCACCGAAGAGCTGATCCGGGTGTTGAACGCGGCCCTCGACCTGGTCGTAAGCGAGGGCGAGTTCTCCGCCGCGCCCACGATCCTTTCGACCGTCTTCGAGCTGGGCCCGCTGAACGACACGCTTCCGCCCACGGACCCGGACCGCGTGGACCCCATGAACCCCGCGACGCGCTACAACAGCCGCGTCAACATCCTGTACCAGCCGACGTTCGAGATGCCCAGCTTCGTTGGGCACTTGTACGCCTTCCTGAACGACGGCTCGTTCCAGCAGGTCGGTCAGGCGAACTTCACGGGCCGCTGGGACGCCGGCGAGACGCTGTTCGAGCAGGTCTCGCAGCTTTGCCTGGAGATCGCGGACGAGGGGCTCGGGACGAACCGCTTCATCTTCGCCTCGCTCCACGACGGCTATACGGCACGGAACATCGCGAGCGCGACGTGCGGCGCGGGCAACGCCACGATCCGGCGCCGGATCTTCACGTCAACGCCGGCGAACCTGGGGCCGGGCGAGTCGCCCGTCAATAGGACCTTCACCCGCAACGGCGCCGTAGCGGCGGAGTGGGACGGGTCGGCCACACAGGGCACGAACGTCGTGGCCCTCTGGCCGCCCAACCAGACCGGTCTGGGGAACGGCCTGGCCGCCGACGCCGTGGACCCGGCGGTGGGCACGGCGGGCGTTCTCGACGACGCCATGGGCATCGGCGCCGGCTCCACGACCGTCCTGACCTTCGCCCAGTTGCGTTCCCAGTTCGGCGCTTGCGACGGCTCGACGGACACGGGCGGACCCCCGGCGGCCTGCGACGACATCGCGAACGCCGTGCTCGCCCTCGACACCGCGCGCAAGGAAGCGCGTCAGATCCTGCTGGCGTGGTTCGCCGGGGCGCAACTGACCCGCTCGGGCAACGACAACAAGCCGCTGCGCGAGACGGTCAACGACCCCGTCAACAAGCCGCTGATCTACAGTGACCGCGGCTGGATCCTCGGCGACTCGACACTCGGCGCCCCGGCGATCGTGGGACCGCCGCTGCGCTCGACCCCCAAGGAACATGTGCGGGAATTCCTGCTGTTCCGGGACGGCCGGCGCGACGTGAACCAGCAGGGGATCGACGAGCTGGACGAGGGCTTTGGTCTCCGCAACCCTGACTTCGACGACGCGAACCCGGAGACCAAGACCGCCCTCAAGCCGACGATGACCGTCGTCTACCTGCCCTCCAACGACATGCTGCACGCTTTCCGCGCGGGGCCCAACTGCGGCCCGCCTGCGGGACAGCCGTTCAACCCGGCCGTGGACTGCGGGGCAGGGGGCGAGCAGGGCAGCCAGGAGCTGTGGGGCTTCATCCCATGGGACCAGTTGGGCAAGATCAAGGACCTGTTCAAGGGCCCGATCCAGGACCCCCACAGCTACGTGATCGGGACCTCGGTGCGCGTGGCGGACATCTTCATCCCGGAGCCGTTCACACTCAACGGCATCAACTTCGACGGCCGCTGGCGCACGGTGCTGTTCTTCGGCCGCGGCCCGGGAGGCAAGTTCTACACCGCGCTCGACGTGTCCAGTCCTGGCGCATTCACGAAGCTGGCCCTTGCGGCAAACCCACCGTTCGTGATGTGGAACCACGGCAACGAAGACCCGGTGGCCGGCATCGATCCCACGAGCGACGACGACTACGACGACATGGGCCAGAGCTGGTCGGTGCCGGCCGTGGGCAACGTGGACGTGAGCGTCGCCGGCTCGCCGGAGTGGCGCGTCTGGGTGGGCTCGGGCTACGGCGACCTGCCCAACGAGGGCGCCACCTTCTACATGCTCGACGCAATCACCGGCGGCGTGCTCTACTCCAGGATCGTCGGCGACGGTACGCCGACCTACGTCGCGGAGAACGCTCTGGTCGCGTCACCCGCCGCGTACAACGCTTTCCAGCTCGACGACCCGACGGTGCTGACGCGCTCGAGCGACTTCGTGACGCGCGTCTACATCCCGGACATCCATGGGCGGCTCTGGAAGTTCAACACCACGAGCGGCGGCCTGGGCGCCGACGAGGGTCCGAAGCAGCCGTTCGGCGTGGCCGTGGCGCTGCTCAAGCTGGACGACGGCCAGGGGGCCCTGCCGCACATCTATGCGGAATCCGGCAACGACCGCCGCGTGCCCGACGACGAGCCGTTCAAGATGTTCGGCTACCTCGATGCGACGCCGGAGACCGACCTCTCGACGCCGTTCAGCAACCTCTTCGAGCTCGCGTTCCCGGGTCCGGTGTCGGGCGTGTCCGAGGGCTTCCGCGGCACCGTGCAGCCCGCGACGGCTTTCAACGACCAAGGCCAGGGACGCGTGTTCTTCGTCGGCACGCGCTTCAACCTGACCACGATCGACTGCATCAGCACGTTCGACACGATCCTGTTCGGCCTCGGCGCGATCAGCGGCGGCGCGGTGTACGACTTCAACAACGACGGCTCGGCCGATCTCTCGACGATCATCCAGGGGCAGCGCGCCACCAACGTCCAGACGGGCGGCGGCCAGGTGATCATCGGCGACAGCGGCGGCCTCGGGCGTCCGCCCAGCCCGCCGCCACCGCCGAGTAGCCTGCCGCCACCTGCGGCCGGACAGCCGGCGCAGATCGTCACGCTGGAGACGAAGGCCGGCAGCCCCGTCTGCAGGGTTCAGTAGGCGAAGCGCGCGCTACAAAACCCCACCCCCCGGTCATGCCGGGGGGGTGGGTTCGACGAATGGCCGCTCGGCGAGAGGCTGGGTGCGTGAAGCGCGCTGAACACAGCTCGGAAGCGATCGCCCTCTCGGAGCCCTGGTTCGACGGGCGCGAAACCGAGCGCGTCCGGGAGGCGTTGGCCGGACGCGCGGCCGGCGACGGGCCGTTCTGCCGGCGCGTAGAGGCCCGCCTCGCCGAACAGCTCGGCGTTCCGCGCGTGCTCCTGACCACCTCCTGCACCCACGCCCTGGAACTGGCCCTGATGGCCCTGGGTGTCGGCCCCGGCCAGGAAGTCATCTGTCCTTCGTTCACGTTCGCCTCGACGGCCAACGCCGCGCTCCGCCTGGGCGCCCGGCCAGCGTTCGCGGACATCGACGAGACCACGCTCGGCCTCGACCCGGAAGACGTGGAGCGCCGCCTGACGTCCGAGACGGCCGCGTTGCTGCCGGTTCACTACGCGGGTGTGGCGCCGGACATGGACCGCCTGCTCGATCTGGCACGGGCCCGCGACCTTTGGGTGGTCGAAGACGCCGCCCAGGCGCTGAGCGCAGGGTACCGCGGCCGGCCCCTGGGCACGCTGGGCGACGCCGGCTGCTTCAGCTTCCACGAGACCAAGAACCTGACTTGCGGCGAAGGGGGCGCGCTGGTCCTCGCGCACCCCGACGCCACCGCGCGGGCCGAGATCATGCGCGAGAAGGGCACCAACCGCAACGCATTCCTGCGCGGCGAGGTGGAACGCTACACCTGGGTTTCCGAGGGGAGCAGCTATGTCCTCTCGGACCTTCTGGCCGCCGTGCTCGACGCTCAGCTCGACAAGCTGGCGGAGATCCAGGCGCGGCGAGCGTGGGCCGTGGCGCGCTACCGCGAGGGACTGGCCGGCTGGGCCGCCGCTCGCGGCGTCCGATTGCCGGCCGACCTGCCGGACCGCGAGTCCAACCATCACATCTTCTACCTACTGTTCCCGGACCAGCCGAGCCGCGATGCCTGCCTGGCCTTTCTCAAGGCGCGCAGCATCATGGCGGCCTTTCACTACGTGCCCCTGCACTCGGCGCCCCAGGGCCGGCGGCTCGCTCCCGACCTCTCGCTCCCGGTGACCGACCGCATCTCCTCGGGACTGTTGCGGCTGCCGTTGCATCCGCGACTCGACGACGCCCAAGTGGACCGCGTGATCGAGGCCTTGCAGGAGTGCCCCGGGTAGGCGTCGATCCTCAGGAGCCACAGCAGGATAAGGCCCTTGGCCTGGCACGGTGGACAGTGCTACGATGGACTCCATATGAAGCCGGGTGGCGCCGTCATCTGCCCGTCTTGCGGCACTCGGAACAAGCCGAAGTGGGAGTTCTGCGTCTCCTGCGGCGAGTCGCTGAAGGGCGTGCCCGTGGCAACCGACGTGCGGGCTTCCGCACCGGCCGCCGCCTCCGGCGAAGCGGCGGGGGCCGGGTTCCCCTGGCTCAGCACCGTGATCGGCGTGGGTGTCGTGGTCGCCGCGGTCTTCTGGCTGCGGGGCTATCGCGCCGAGGTCGTGCGTCCGGATCCGGCGATCTTCGCCGGTCCGGCGAACGCCCGGCCGCTGCCGACCCCGCTGGCCTCAGCCACGGTGCCCGCCCCGGCCCCGGGCGCCACGGCGCTGGCCCGGGGTCAGGCGCTGCTGTCGAGCGGCAACGCGGCCGAGGCGCTGCCGCTGCTGGCGGAGGCCGTGGCCGCCGCGCCAGGCGATCCCCGTGCGCATCACGCCTATGCCACGGCGCTCTGGCAGACAGGAAGCCGGGAGGAGGCTCTCGACCAGTATCGACAGGCGATCCAAGCCGATCCCGCGAACCGGGTCTACCGTTCGGACCTGGCCAAGGGCCTGGCCGCGCTCGGACGACGGGAGGAGGCCGCGGCGGAGTACGAGTCCATCCTGGCCGAGAACCCGGATAGTCCAGGAGCGCTGCGCGACCTCGCCGCCCTGTATGCGCAGACGGGCAATCGCACGCGCTGGGTGGAGCTGCTGACGCGGGCCGCGGAGCTCGAGCCGGGCAGCGCGGTGCTGCGGCAGGACCTGGCCTACGCCCTCGAGAAATCGGGACGCACAGCCGAGGCGGTCGAAGCCTACCGCCGCGTCGTCGAGCTCGAGCCCAAGGCGGCGGCCAGTCGCGGCCTGCTGGCCGATCTGCTCTTCCGGCAGGGCCAGCGCGATGAGGCGATCGCCCTCGTCCAGGAGGGGATGCAGCTGGACCCTGGGGCGCCGCGCCCCCATCGCGATCTGGGTAGCCTGCTCGAGCGCTCGGGCCGCATCGCGGAAGCGATCACGGAGTACCGCGAGTACGCGCGCCTGGCGCCCACCTCCCCGGACGCGCGTCAGCTCGCCGAACGCGCCGAGCGCCTGGCACGGAGGATCGCCGGGAGCTCGTGAGGCTCTCCTGACATGACCCGCCTCGTGGCCCTGCTGCTTGCCGCGATCCTGCCGGGAAGCGCCGTGCTCGGCCAGAGCCTGGGTGAGCTGGCCGAGGACGCCAAGAGAAAGCGCAAGAAGGCGACCAAGGTCTACACCGAAGAGGACCTGCGAAAGCGCTCGCCGGCCCCGAGCCCTTCGCCCTCGCCCGGTGCGCTGGCCGCGAGCACGGAGGCCACGGGCGGCGAGGGCGCGGGCTCGCGCGGCGAAGCCGGCGAAGAAGGAGCTGAGGGAGGCGCCCGCGACGCCGGGCGCGGGGACGAGGCCTACTGGCGGACCCAGACGGCGTCCCGACTGGCGGCCATCCAGAAGGCCCAGGAGCGCATCGCCGCGATCCAGAGCCGGCTGAGCGCCTTGCTCGCGGACCTGCTCCCCGTCGGCGCGGCCGACCCTTTCCGCCAGCAGACCCTCGAGGCCGAGAAGGCCAAGGCCAGGAAGGAGCTCGAGGAAGCGGAGCTCGCGCTGGAGCGCGCCGAGGACGCCTTCCAGGAGCTCGAAGAGGAAGCGCGCAGGAAGGGCGTCCCGTCCGGCTGGGTTCGCGAGCCCTGAAGCCACTGCCTGGTCCGTGGCCGACATCCTGATCGTCGAGGACAAGGAGTCGCTGCGCGCCGTCCTGCGCAAGACCCTCGAAGCACGCGGCCATTCGGTCGCCGAGGCGGGCGACGCCTACGAGGCCCGCCGCCTGCTGCAGTCCGCGCGTTTTCTCGTGGTGCTGACCGACCTGCGCCTGCCCGCCGGCAGCGGCTTCGACGTGCTGGCCGCGGCGCGCGAGGCCGACCCTGAGACGCCGGTCCTGGTGATGACGGCGTTCGGGACCGTAGAGGAAGCCGTGCGCGCGATGAAGGAAGGCGCGGTCGACTTCCTCACCAAACCGGTGGACACCGACCACCTGGTGCTGCTCGTGGACCGCGCGCTCGAGCGCCGGCGCCTGCTCGTCGAGTACGTGCTGCTCAAGGACGAGCACCAGCGGCGCTTCGGGCTGCCCAAGGTGCTCGGCGAGGATCCGGGACTCAAGCAGGTGATGCTCGCGATCCAGCGGGCCGCGGCCACCGACGCCACCGTGCTGATCCTGGGCGAAAGCGGCACCGGCAAGGAGCTGATGGCCCGCTCGCTGCACCAGTTGAGCCGCCGCGCGCGGGGCCCTTTCGTCGCGATCAACTGCGCCGCGATCCCCGAGGCGCTGCTGGAGAACGAGCTGTTCGGCCACGAGAAGGGCGCCTTCACCGGGGCCGGCGCGCGCAAGCAGGGGCGCGCCGAGCTGGCCGATCACGGCACGCTGTTCCTCGACGAGGTGGGCGACCTGCCGCTAGCGCTGCAGGCCAAGATCCTGCGGCTGGTACAGGAACGCCAGTTCGAGCGCGTTGGGGGCCTGCAGACGATTGCCGTGGACGTGCGGCTCGTCGCCGCGACGAACCGGGACCTGAAGGAAGCGGTGGCGCGGCGCGAGTTCCGGGAGGACCTGTTCTTCCGGCTGTCGGTGTTCCCCGTGGAGGTCCCGCCGCTCAGGCGGCGCCGCGGCGACGTGCTGGCGCTCGCCGAGGCGTTCCTGTCCCGCTACGCCGCCGAGCTGGGGCGACGCGGGCTCAAGCTGTCGGACGAGGCGCGCCAGGCGCTGCTGGGCCATTCCTGGCCCGGCAACGTGCGCGAGCTGCAGAACTGCATCGAGCGGGCGACCATCCTCTGCGACGGCCTCGAGATCGGCCCCCAGCACCTGCGTCTCGAACCGCAGGGCGTCAGCGGTCCGGCGCTGGGCGACGTCCTGGACCTCACGGGCCCGCTCAAGGACGTGCTGGAGCGGACGGCGGCGCGGATCGAGGACGAGGTGATCCGACTTGCCCTGGAGCAGGCGGGAGGCGACCGCGAGGCCGCCGCGTCGCGGCTCGGCATCAGCCTGTCCACCCTGGGCAGACGTCTGCGCGGCTCGCCCAGTTCCGGCGGGCGCTAAGCGCGGGGCCTGGCGCTTCAGTCCGCTTCCGCGCGGCGCTTCGGGCGCTGGTTGGCTGCCAGCACGCGCTTGCGCAGGCGGATCGCCGAAGGCGTCACTTCCACCAGCTCGTCAGCGTTGATGAACTCGAGGGCCTGCTCCAGGTTCAGCACCCGGTGCGGGGTCAGGCGGACGGCTTCGTCAGCGGTCGAAGCCCGCATGTTCGTCAGCTTCTTCTGCTTCGTGACGTTGACGTCCATGTCCGCGGGCCGCGCGTTCTCGCCCACGATCATGCCTTCGTAGACCGACGTGCCCGGCCCCAGGAATAGCTCGCCGCGGTCCTCGAGGTGGGCGAGGGCGTAGGCCGTGGTCTCGCCCGCGCGGTCCGCGACCAGCACGCCCGTGGTGCGCCGCGCGATCTCGCCCTGCCACGCCACGTAGCCCTCGAAGAGCGAGTTCATCACCGCGGTGCCGCGCGTGTCGGTCAGGATCTCGGTGCGGATGCCGATCAGGCCGCGCGTGGGCACGTGGAACTCGAGGCGCACGCGGCCCGAACCGTGGTTCACCATCTTGACGAGCTTGCCCTTGCGCATCGCCAGCTTCTCGAGCACGACACCCATGAAAGCCTCGGGCAGGTCGAGCACGAGCAGCTCGAGCGGCTCCTGGCGCACGCCGCCCTCCACGCGGGTGATCACCTCCGGGTTGGAGACGCCCAGCTCGAAGCCCTCGCGACGCATCGTCTCGATCAGGATCGCGAGCTGCAGCTCGCCGCGCCCCAGCACCTTGAGCGAGTCGGGGGAGTCGGTCGACTCGACGCGGATCGAGACGTTGGTCAGCAGCTCCTTGTCGAGCCGCTCCTTGATGTTGCGGGAGGTGACCCACTTGCCCTCGCGGCCCGCGAAAGGCGAAGTGCTGACCGAGAAGATCATGGAAAGCGTGGGCTCGTCGATGCGCAGCGCCGGCAGCGGCGCCGGAGTCTCCGCCGAAGTGATCGTCTCGCCGATGGCGATGCCCGGGAAGCCGGCCAGCGCCACGATCTCCCCGCACGGGGCCGCGTCGATCTCGACCCGCCGCAGGCCGTCGAATGCGTAGAGCTTGGTCACGCGCGTCGTCTCGATGCGGCCGTCCCGCTTGCTGACGGCCACCGAGTCTCCGACGCGCACGCGGCCCGAGAAGATGCGGCCGATCCCCAGCCGGCCCAGATAGTCGCTGTAGTCGAGGTTCGCGATCAGCAGCTGCAGCACGGCCTCCGGGTCGCCGCCGGGCGGCGGGATGTGGTCGAGCATCGCCTCGAACAGCGGGCGCAGGTCGCCGTCGGGACCCGTGGGCTCGGTGCGCGCCATGCCGGCCTTGGCATTGGTGTAGAGCACCGGGAACTCGAGCTGGTCCTCGCTGGCGTCGAGGTCGATGAACAGGTCGTAGACCTCGTTCAGGACCTCCTGCGGCCGGGCGTCGGCGCGGTCGATCTTGTTGACCACCAGCACGGCCGGCAGGCGCGCCTCCAGGGCCTTGCGCAGCACATAGCGGGTCTGGGGCAGCGGGCCTTCCGAGGCGTCCACCAGCAGCAGCACGCCGTCGACCATCTTGAGCGCGCGCTCCACCTCGCCGCCGAAGTCGCTGTGCCCTGGGGTGTCCACGATGTTGATCTTGGCGCCGGCGTACCGCACTGCCGTGTTCTTGGCCAGGATCGTGATGCCGCGCTCCCGCTCCAGCTCGCCGGAGTCCATCACGCGCTCCGCAACCGCCTGGTTCTCCCGGAACGCTCCGCTCTGGCGCAACAGCGCGTCGAGCAGTGTCGTCTTGCCGTGGTCGACGTGGGCGATGATCGCGACGTTGCGCAGCTCCATGGCTCCCCTGGGGGCCCGGCCGGACCCGGAAAAACCCTCTATGGTAGCACATGGGGCTGGCCCCAGCGGCGCAGCCTATAATCGCGGCGACGCAGCGACCACGCATGAACATCCTCCACGTGACGCCGTTCTACGAGCCGGCGTGGGCCTACGGCGGCATGGCGCGCTGCTCGGCGGGTCTCTGCCGCGCGCTCGCGGGACGAGGTCACGCGGTCACGGTGGCGACCGCGTTGCTCGATCCGACGCATGCGCTCGAGGAGCGCCTGGACGGCGTGCGCGTGCGCCGTTTTCCCGGGCCCGCCTTCCTGGCGCGCCGGCTGCTGCCGTGGGCTTCCGGCCTGCGCGGGTTCCTGCGGGCCGAGCTGGGGGCAATCGACGTGGCGCACCTCCACGGCCACCGCAACGGGCTCGCCGCGACGGCGGCCCGGGCCTTGGCCGCCGCCGGCGTGCCCTGGGTGCTGCTTGCCAACGGGACGTACCCGCACCAGCGTCAGCGACGGCTGGCGAAGCTCGTCTTCGACCGGCTCTGGGGCGACCGCATCGTCTCGGGAGCGCAGGCGCTGATCGCGGTGAGTGGGGCGGAGGCGCGCGAGCTGCCGCGCCCCGCCAGGGTGGTGCCGAACGGCGTCGAGGCCGGAGCAGTCGCGCCCGGCACGGCGCGGGAACGGGGCCGGTTGCTCTTCGTCGGCACGGACCGGCCCCAGAAGCGTGGGGACCGGTTGCCCGGGCTGCTCGCCGCCGTGCCGGAGGCGCGACTCACGCTGGTCGGCCGCTTCGCCAGCTCCTTTCGCGCGCGCTACCGCGAGCTCGGGGAGCGCGTCACGTTCGCGGGCGTGCTCCCGGCGTCCGAGATGGGCGCGGCCTATGCGCGCGCCGAGCTGCTGGTGCAGCCGGCCGTGGGCGAGGCGTTCGGTCTCGCGGCGTTCGAGGCGGCGCTCGTGGGCACGCCCGCGGTGGTCGCCGGGGGCCACGGCTGCGGCGAGTGGTTCGGCCGCGCGGGCGGCTGTGTCGTGCCCCCCGACGACGCCTCCGCGCTGGCGGCCGCGGTGCGCCAGCGGCTGGCGGACCCGGCGCTGGCCGCGTCCGAGGCCTGCCAGGTGGCGGGGTTCGCGCGGCGCGAGCTGACCTGGCGGCGCGCGGCCGAGGGCGTCGAAGCCGTCTACCGCGAGGCCCTGGCAGAAGGGCGGGCGGCTCGATGAGTCGAAGGCGGGCGTCGCTCCAGGCTTCGCGGGCGACTGCGCCCGCGGGCTGGACGCAGCGGGCGCCGCTCCTGGCGGCGGCCCTGGGGTTCGTCGTCTACCTTCCGTCCCTGGGAGGCGGCTTCCTCTACGACGACGTGCACGTGGTCGTGGAGAACCGGTACATCCGGGACTTGGGAGAGCTCGTCACGGTCCTGCGCCACGACCCCGCCCGGCCGCTGCTCGGTCTGAGCTGGGCGCTCAACTACGCCGTGGGCGGTCTCACAGCCTGGCCCTACCACCTGGTCAACGTGCTGCTCCACGCGGCGAGCGCCGCGCTCCTGGCCTCGTTGTTCGTGTGGATGGCACGGCGCTTGCCCCGGCCCCAGGGCGAAACCGCGGCGCTGCTCGGAGCTTGCCTGTTTGCCGCCAGCCCGATGGCCGCCGAGACCGTGGCCTACGTGGCCAGCCGCTCGACCGCGCTCGCCACTCTGC
>Ga0214473_10002170_pt1 | contig 24455 bp, 22 predicted proteins | sample RVTome_7_FD_203509 | JGI IMG/M metagenome (GOLD analysis project Ga0214473, IMG submission 203509) | Soil microbial communities from uranium-contaminated site in the Upper Colorado River Basin, Wyoming, United States - RVT98D197 | ecosystem: Environmental > Terrestrial > Soil > Contaminated >... | reverse complement strand
TAGCTCAGCCACCAACGAGACTTGGGTCGATTGATGATTCATCAACTCCAGCTTCCTCTCCCAATAATTCTTCCGGTTCTCTCCCAGAACCTTTTCGTCAATCTCGACAATGGCATCCAGATCTTCCTTTTTTAGAGTCCGAATGATTAAATTTTCTAATGAATCCATGCTCTCCCCCTTCTTAATTAATCAATTGCAAATTTGGTTTTATCCCAAGATTTAGTAATTCTAATTTATCCCTTTATTAAATTTCAAATAGTAAATAAATTAGCTCTCTTTTTTTAAGAATTCAATATTCTTTCCGATTGAGCGGACTAATAGATCATATTGAAACAACAGCCTTCATTTTAAGCATAAAGACTTGGGATTCGATCCTATATTTTTTAATCTTTCTATATAACACAGTGCGATGGATGCCCAAGAGGCGTGAAGCCTGATTCAGATTCCCACAGGATTTTTTCAAAGCATCGAGAATGGCAATCTTTTCGGCGTTAGATACTGATTCTCTTAGGGGTTCTCTAAGGCTGACGGGGTGACTATCGTTTTTTCCCCCAATCGTATCAAGCAAAATTGAATTGATAACCTCCCCTGTAATTTTTTTCCCATCACAAATATTTATCGCTTGTGCCAGAATATTTTTCAACTCTCTTACATTTCCAGGGTAATCATATTGTTTCAATAATTCTATGTCCTCGTTTGTAATTCCAATACTTTGTTGAATACCCAATTCATTTACCAATTGCATTAAGAAGTGACGGGCGAGCAAAGGAATATCCTCCGGGTATTCTCTCAGACTGGGAAGTTCAATACGGATCACATTGAGTCGATAGTAAAGATCATGGCGAAACTCTCCTTTGCTAAGGAGGTGCTCAAGTTTTTTGTTAGTAGCAGTGATAAGACGGAAATTTGTAGGAATAGAAGGTTTCATAGATCCAATTCTGTCTAATTCTTTCTCATAAAGCACCCGAAGTATTTTAGATTGCATTTGGATAGACATATCGCCGATTTCATCTAAAAATATGGTCCCATTTTCAGCCAGCTCAAACTTTCCTAGCTTCCCGTTCTTATTGGCACCAGTAAAAGCTCCAGGCTCATAACCGAATAACTCGGCCTCCAAGAGGCTTTCTGGGATCGCGGAGCAATTTACTCGGATGAAAGGCCCATTTTTCCTTCCGCTTGCATAATGAATGGCATGTGCAATTAATTCCTTTCCAGTTCCACTTTCCCCTACCAACAATACTGGAAATGTATTCCTCGAAGCTCTTAAGACCTTTACCCTTAATGCCCTTAATTTTTCACTCTCGCCAAGGATACTCTTGAAGGTATATCTTGAGCAGACATCACCTAGCTGCTTCTTGTAATGCTCAATCTGCCCCTCTAACTTGGCCACCCTCTCAAGGATCTCTTCGATCTCATTCACGTCTTTAAAAAGAATGAACCCTATAGCACCTAAAATTTTGTCATTGCTCTCTATGGGTATGACATTGACAACGATTTCACGGTTTAGAACCTTCACCACATCGCGAACAACTGGGTTACCAGTTTGTAGAGCTTCATGAAATCCTTGATAAGTGGATAGGATTGAGTAAGGTTTATGGATGATTTTTTCATGGATGAGCCCGAAAAGCTTATCGTGTTTCTGATTACTATATTGAATGATCCCATTCTTATCAACGATGATGATCCCTTCATAAGCGTTATTGAGGATAGTTTTCAAAATTCCATTATTTATAGAAACCGCTTCATTTTCCAATAAACTTTCCTCTTCGTTATTTCCTTTAGAAAAACTTTCTAAAAGGGTATCAGGAATCTGAGAAAATTCTTTGGGAACAAAGTTGGAAATCTTACTAATATTCATTTGGTCCCTCCTTTAAAGTTGTTAAGTTGCTACATTTGTTGCTTTTGCTCTTTTAAGGGCGTTCATCATTAATTTTGCTTTAACTACAATTGGTTTGGGATAAGTCAAACAAAGAAAAAATAGCACATATGTAGCTAAATTGCAACATAATTTTTTAATTCCCCTACGGCTCTATTAAAAATTTCTTAAATTTCAATCAGTTAAGAGTTGGCATAAATCATGCTTCTTGCGTTAGGGTGTAATAACTGGTCCTAGGGGTATGTAATAAACCCGTCTAATTTCGGTGGAAAATTTTTCTTTCAATGTAGGTTTCAGTGGTTTCCAGAGGGACACAAGAAATATTTTTGGGTGCGCCAAGAAAAAAATAGGATACGACGAATTTGTAATAAGGATAAAAAAACCAGGCGAGACGTAATCCAATAGGCAAGTTTGTGTTGATCGCCAGAGACGAACCCAATACCTAACCTTTGAGTTCTTGAACTGACTCACCAGGTTAGCTAACAAAATCCTAAAAGGAGGTAGAGAAAGATGAAGACGAAAATGAAATTTTTGGTTCTATGTTTGACATTTTTTTGTCTAATTTACCTTATCCCTATTGACAGTCATGCTGCGGCGGTTCGGGGTGTTACTGCCGATACGATCAAATTAGGTCTTATCGTACCGCTTACGGGTCCCACAGCCTTTCATGGGAGAATGGCTGCTGACGGGTGTATCAATTACTTCAAGTGGGTTAACGATCAGGGAGGAATTCACGGAAGGAAAATAGAAATCATTACTGAGGACGGCGGAGCTGTACCGGCCAAAGCTATGCTTGCTGCCCAGAAATTAGTTTTCCGGGATGAGGTTTTCGCAATCCCAATTATTTGGTTCTCTGAAGCTGTCCTCTCCTTGGAGGCTTTCATTGAGCAAAATCAACTTATCACCTTTCCGGGTACATATAGCAAATTTGTGACTCATCCTCCTAGGAAATATGTCTTTAGCACCGGACCTTACCTTGAGGATGAGGCTCGCGTAGGGATAGATTATGTCATGCGTGATTTGAAAATGAAAATCCAAAAAATTGGGATGATTTCTCTCCCTGGTGTTTCTGGAAAGAGTTATTTGGATGGTGCCAAGCAACAAGCAAAAAAATATAATCTTGAGATTGTCGGGTATCACGAGATCCCAACAGATAGTATTGACTATAGTGCTCCAATCCTCAATTTGAGAAAAGAGAATGCGGACTTAGTGATGCTTTATTTGGTCCCCCCTCCTGCTAATCTTGCATTGAGGGAGGCTCAAAAGTTACTTTGGCGCCCACTTTTCCTGGGAGCTTGGCCTTCGAGTCAAGACAAGGTAGTTGAACTTGCAGGGGAGGCGGCTGAAGGGATGTATGCGACGAGGGGTTTTGCTTTGCCAAGTTATGAAGGGGTACCTGGGCTTGAGAGAGTGCGTGAAGTGCTAAAGAAATATCCTATTGGTAAGCCGATTGAGGTGATCCCGGACAACTATACCTTTTCATGGGTAAACGCGATGGTATTAACTGAAGGTTTGAAAAGAGCAGGGAAAGATTTAACTCCTGATAAAGTAGTAAAGGCCTTGGAAGGTCTCAAGGATTTTCCCACGGGGGATATTTGCGGACCAGTGACTTATGGCCAAAACCAGAGGGGGTCAGGGGCAAGGATCCACATTATTAAGGCAGATGTAAAAAATAAACGCTTTGTTCCCGTCACTGGATGGAGAAGTCCGGAGGAATAAATTCTTTTACGCTGCAATAGTTTTCTTCGATGTGGGGCCTTTCGAGAATTTTTGCCTGTAGAAAAGGATACTCATTTTTGATGGATGCCGTGACAATAAAAGAGATCTCCTTTTTTGGTGCATCCTTTGGTTTGTCCCAGATAGATCCAATTGGAGGCCAAGTAGAGGAGTTGCTCCTTAATGCAACTTTGATCAGTTAAGGTTTCGAGAAGACAAATGGTGGCCATGATAGGCTACCTAGACCTATCAAATGTATTTGATATTGAGGTGCAAGAGTTTGGAGGACTATATCCCGAGAAATTTTGGCATGGGGTAGGATATCGCGTGTTTTGGGAAGCAGAGCAATGTATTTACTTGATGAAACACATTTAGATATAAGAAGAGCTGCACGAGAATTTGCATTGGGTGAATTTAATGACATTGGTTCAGAATATGATAAAAAAGAGGAATTTCCTTTTGAAGTTTGGAAAAAAGCTTGTAACTTGGGGTTCATAGGGATGTTTATACAAGAAAAATATGGAGGCGCTGGGGTTGGAATGTTGGAAACGGTTTTGACCATCGAAGAATTTTCACGCGTAGACCCAGCATTCACTTCAATCCTTTATACCACTTTAGGGTCGGAGATTATTCAAACGTATGGTGATCCATTTCAAAAAGCCGTGTATTTACCTTCCCTTGCTAAGGGAGAAGCAATAATGGGAGCACCCTGTAATGGAAGATATTTTAATTTGGCGACAAAATCCATACTAACTGCTTCTAACGTGGGAGAAGAATATTTGGTAAATGGGGAAGAACTATTTGTTATGAACGGATCTATTGCTAATTATTTAATCATTACTTGCCTCACAAGCCCAAGATCAAATTTAGTACAAGAAAAGTTTAGTACAATAATTATACCTACCACATCCCCCAAAATTAAGTCTTTAGAAATTAAAGGGAAATTTGGATTGAGGACATTAAATTTTGCTCGAGTTTTTTTCGAAAATGCTCGAATACCAGGGGAAAATATAATAAACGGCAACGGAGAGGGATATCGGCATCTTGAACACCTTACTAATACGTTTAACATATATTTTGCAGCTCAAGGCTTAGGTATCGCTCAAGGAGCCTTAGACATGGCGGTAAATTACGCAAAGATAAGAAAACAATTTGGCCTCCCTATTGGGCATTTTCAATCCACAAGGTTAAAGATTGCGGAAATGGCTACTCTTGTTGAATCAGCAAGGATACTTTTATACCAGACGGCGTTAGATTTTGATAAGGGAACGGAAAATAGGAGTATGGTTTTGATGACAAGATGGTTTACTGGAGAAGTCTGCGAAAAAAACACAGAAGGATCCATACAACTCCACGGAGGATACGGCTTTACAAAAGACTATAAGATTGAAAGACTGTATAGGGATGGGCATGCCTTAGGGATTTTAAATGGTTCAAAAGAAAAAATTAAATTGGGAATTGCTGACAGTTTATTAGGTAGAAAAGAGGCATGAATGAATTTTGAGCTAACAGATGGGCAGGAAAGATTCAGAGAAGAAGTTCGTGATTTCTTAGGTAGAGAGGTATTACCAAAAATTGGAGAGGCCGAAGAACACGATCAATTTTCAATAGAAATTTTTAGAAAAGGAGGTGATTATGGATTGTTAGGCGTCCTATGTCCAAGAGAATACGGTGGGAGGGGGCTAGATAATATCTGTGGTGCTATTATGGGCGAAGAGATGGGCCGGGTTAGCATTGGTATTTGCATAACAATATTAGTTCATGCCATGGGAGTATTACCGATTTTTGTGCAACTTGCCAACCAGGAACAGATTCGCAAATTTGTAATTCCAGCAATAAGGGGGCAGAAATTAATGGCCATTGGTATGACAGAGCCTAACGCAGGTTCAGATTTTGGAGGCATTGAGACAACCGCACGACATGAAAATGGCCAATTCGTGATAAATGGGTCAAAGATTTTTATTACGAACGGAAACCATGCGGATCTCCTCTTGGCAGCAGTAGTGACCCGGGAAAAGACCAAGGTCCATAATAAGAAAGGAATTAGTTTAATTGTTGTCGAAAAGGGAACCCCTGGGTTTTCCTCTAGCAGGCAGATTGAGAAACTTGGATGGCGAGGCTCAGATACTGCGGAGTTATATTTTGACGACTGTCGCGTTCCTCAACAAAACATTCTCGGAGAAGAAAATCAAGGGTATTTTTATATCATGGAAATACTGGACATTTCAAGAATTACATTCGCTGCGGTAAGTGTGGGAATTGTTCAAGGAACATTTGAAGAGTCACTCAGGATTGCTCGGGAGAAGAAGAAATTGATGGTCTCCTTTAACAATTATCAAGGGATCAGATTCGTACTTGCCGATATGGCCACCCGAGTGGAAGCCGCTCGGAAATTAGTGTATTGGGCTGCACGGTTAAAGGACCAGGGAATGAAGGTTTCGATACAAAGCTCTATGGCAAAACTCTTTGCCTCAGAGGTAGCAAATTGGGGCGTGCGAAATGCGTTGCAAATCTATGGCCAGCGCGGAATGCTAAAAGAATATTCAATTGAACGTTATTTCCGTGATGCCCGGGCCATGACGATCGCAGAAGGGACTTCAGAGATTCAGCGGGAGATCATTGCTAAACAACTTGGATTATGATTGCAGGGGTTCTCTGGGAAATAAGTTTGTCGGTAAGGAACTATTAACAGGCAGGATGAAACTGGTTAGAAGGATTAAAGAGAACGTAAAGAGCAATGGTTACCATTAGGTAGAAATGCCTTACCTGAACTATAGTTGAGGAAATGGCCTACGTGGTCTTACCCTATCTGGAGGATTTGATTCATGCTGCCTTTCAGACGGAGTTAGGAAATGGAAGGATAAAGTTGTGGCTATTGGATAGTCTTGCAACAGGTAAGTCAAAAAACGATTTCATACCATTGATGGATGATCGAGAGTTTTCGGATAACTCCCATACATGACGTTGGGTGAATTAATGCTCCAACTTAATAATATAGAAGTTACGTATCATGAAGTAATACTGGCAATCCGGGGAATTTCATTAAAGATCCCAGAAGGAAGCATTGTGTCTCTTCTAGGTTCAAACGGGGCGGGGAAGACCACTACGCTTAGAGCCATAATTGGTGTTTTGGATTCGATGGACGGGGATATCAAAAAAGGATCGATCGAGTTCCAAGGAGACCGAATCGATAAGAAGAACTGTGAAGAGATTGTTAGAATGGGAATTTCCATGGTTCCGGAGGGAAGAGAGATTTTCGATGAGCTTACCGTAGATGAGAATATCAAGATTGGAGGTTATGTTCGAAAGGATAGACGGGTATTGAAGAATGACTATCAAATGGTCTTGAATTATTTTCCAATTCTTAGGGAGCGTCGAAGCCAAATAGCTGGCTATCTCAGTGGAGGGGAACAACAAATGTTAGTTATTGGAAGAGCTCTCATGTCTCGCCCTCGCTTACTCCTGTTGGATGAGCCCTCCCTAGGTTTAGCCCCCCTGATCGTCAAGGAAATATTTAGTATTTTAGAGAAAATAAACAAAGAAGAAAAAACTTCTATACTATTAGTTGAGCAAAATGCGATTGCGGCGCTTAAAGTGGCCGAGTATGGGTATATCATGGAGAACGGGAAAATCGTATTAGATAACAAAGCTGAAACATTGATAGAAAATGAAGATGTTAAGGAGTTTTATTTAGGTTTGACTGAAGATTCAAGAAGAATAAGCTATGCAGAAGTTAAACATTACAAAAGAAGGAAAAGGTGGATTGGCTGAGAACCCCAAAAATAAAGGAACACTAAACATTCAACTTAAGATCAAAAATCTTTCGCTTTATTTCGGGGGTAACATGGCCTTTGAGGGGATTAATTTAGAAGTAAGAAAAGGGGAACTTTTATCCATTATCGGTCCCAATGGAGCAGGCAAAACAAGCCTCTTAAATTGTATCAATGGAATATACAGGCCTCAGCAAGGCGAGATTTTTTTTGAAGGAAAAGAAATAACCCACTTAAAACCACATGAAAGAGGGAAGATGGGAATGGCGAGAACTTTCCAAAATATCGCATTGTGTAGAAAATTGAATGTCATTGATAATATTCTTATAGGTAGAACCGAATTTCTTAAGACCAATGTTCTTAATCAAGGGGTTTATTGGTGGAAAACCCAAGGAGAAGAAATTGGAAATCGGGAAAGGGTAGAGGAAATAATTGATTTTTTGGAGATAGAACATGTGAGAATAAAGCCTGTTGGGTCCTTGCCCTATGGTATACAAAAAAGGGTTGAGCTTGGAAGGGCTCTAGCAATGGAGCCCAAAATATTATTCTTAGACGAGCCTGTTTCAGGAATGAATATTGAGGAGACAGAGGATTTGGTTAGATTTATCATTGATATAAGGGAGTTAAACGGAACAACTATGGTCATGGTGGAACACGATATGGGAGTTGTGATGGATATTTCAGATCGAATATGTGTGATGAGTTCTGGCAAAAAAATTGCCGAGGGCCTCCCAAGTGAAATTAAACAAAATCCTGAAGTAATCAACGCCTACTTAGGAGGGGAATGATGACATCGGATGATGTTGTTTCAAGAGAAGATACATTACCGAAGTGTCTTCAAGCAAGAATTAAAGAGCTTAGCAAAAGGGTAGCCCTACGGAGAAAAGATTTAGGTATATGGAAAGAAATTTCTTGGGAAGAGTATGGAGACCATGTACGATACTTTTCATTGGGGCTTATTAGTCTTGGCTTAACATGGGGGGATCGTGTTTCTATTCTTAGCTGGAACCGACCTGAATGGCTATATACTGATTTGGCTGTCCAATCGTCTGGGGCAATATCTGTCGGAGTTTATCCAACAAACCCATCCTTTCAAGTTCATTATATATTAGATGATTCTCAATCGAAATTTGTAGTAGTGGAAGATCAAGAACAGACTGACAAAATTTTAGAGATTAAGAACAAGCTTCCGTTATTAGAGAAAACCATTGTGATAGACATGAAGGGGCTTTGGAAATACAAGAATCCGTCGATCATGAGTTTTAATGAGGTTGAAGAATTAGGTAAGGAGTATGAAAAAAGGGACCCAAATTTGTGGTACAAAAATCTTTCAAAAACTATATCAGAAGACTGTGCAATAATTGTTTACACTTCGGGAACAACAGGGCCTCCAAAAGGAGCCATGCTAAGCCATCGAAACATTCTCAGTTTGGCAACAAGTTTAGCGAATGCAGTTCGTATCTACAATACTGATTCAGTTGTTTCCTATCTTCCCCTTTGTCATGCGGCCGAAAGAGTTTTTTCTGTAATCATACCAATAAAATTTGGAGTCGCTGTCAATTTTGCGGAAAGTCCGGAGACAGTACTAGAGAATATTTACGAAATATCTCCCACAATTTTTTTAGGGGTACCTCGTATATGGGAAAAGCTTCACTCGCGTTTAGTCATTAAATTACAAGATGCCACTTATTTCAAACAATTATGTTGCAAAATGGGTGACCGCATTCTAAAAAGAATTGCCGAATTCGTGACCAAGAGGGAAAAGATACCTTTTCGATGGAAGATTTTTTATTGGTTTTTTTATCTAATTCTGTATAGGGCTATTAAAGATAAATTGGGTTTATTGAGGGCAAGGGTATGTATTGCTTCGGGGGCACCAATTGCTCTTGATGTCCTCGCTTTTTTTCGGAGCTTAGGTGTCAAGGTTCGTAATGCTTATGGGCTAACGGAAGCAGTTGGAGGAGTTTTTCTCCAACAGGGAGATGATCCCAAGGTAGGTTCATGCGGGACACCAATGGAGGGGGTTGAGTATAAAATAGATGACGATGGTGAAATTCTTATTAGGTCCCCTAGTGTTTTCATGGGGTATTTCAGGGATCCAGATGCTACACGGAAAATTCTTGCTGAAGGATGGCTTCATACGGGAGATATAGGTAAAGTTGATGAGGATGGCGAAATAGTCATTTATGACAGAAAAAAGGATATTATTATTACCGCCCAGGGACATAATATTGCTCCATCGGAAATTGAAAATAAGCTGAAATTCAGTCCATATATCGCCGAAGCCATTGTAATAGGGGACAAAAGGAAGTACATCACTTGCTTGATACAGATTGATTATGAGAATGTAGGGAAATGGGCTCAGGTTGAGGGTATTCCGTATACAACTTACAAGAGCCTCGCTCAAACCCCAGAGGTTAATAGATTGATTCAAAAAGAGATTAATTCTGTTAATAAATATTTTGCCCGCGATGCCACGATTAAAAAATTCCGTATCATAGAGAAAGAGTTGGATCAAGATGATGAAGAAGTAACGCCCACACATAAAGTGAGAAGAAAGCAAATCGATGAATTTTACAAAGAAATTATTGAAAAAATGTATAAAGAATGAAATGGAATCAATTATTTCTAGACAAATGCGTTTTTCTTTTATTGAACGACTTCAGTATTGGGTTTGAGGAAGCTTATGGGACAAGGCGTATTTCAAATGTTCATTCAAATTCTAATAAGTGGATTCGCAGTGGGCACCATCTATGCTTTGGTGGCAGTGGGATTTGTGCTCATTTATAAAGGTAGCAGGGTACTAAATTTTGCCCAGGGAGAACTGATGTTGTGTGGTGCCTACATCTGTTTCTCACTAATTACACAATTTCACTTGAACTATGGTTTAGCCTTTTTTTTGACTTTGATTTTTTCTGCGCTTTTGGGCTTTATCACTGAATTCACTATCTTACGCCCCATGGTGGGGAAACCTCTATTCTCGATCTTCGCGATTACCTTCGGTTTAGGATTTTTACTTAAGAGCTCTGTTGCGTTAATTTGGACTCATGAGACTTACCCGTTCCCTGGCCCTGAGTTCTTGTCGTCCCCATCTAACGGCGCGATTTATCAATTTATTTCGAAACTCAACATTACTACCATAATAGCCGGTTCCATACTTTTAGCTTTTTTCCTGGTCTTTTTCAAGTATTCCAAAGTAGGGTTAGCTATGCGGTCAACTGCTAATAACCAATATGCCGCACTTTTAATGGGGATAAAAGTAAGAAGAATATTTGGCATCACTTGGGCCATTTCTTATATTGTTGCTGCGATTGGGGGTATTCTCATTGCTTGGATGACAGCATTGTGTCCCACATTATCATTTATCGGCCTCAAAGCATTTCCTATTGCAGTTCTAGGGGGCATGGAAAGCATCCCTGGAGCTATTCTCGGAGGTTTAATCATCGGCGTTATAGAGAATATAGCAGCAGGTTATCTGGATCAAGTATTAGGAGGTGGTATAAAGGAAGTAACAGCGTATGTAATACTAGTTTTAGTTTTAATGGTGAAACCTTATGGTTTCTTCGGGAGAGAAGAAATAGAAAGGCTTTGATTATATAATGAGTAGCGGCAATTTTAAAACCACTTATAAAGCAGATAACGCAATATTTCAAACAACCTTTGTAATAGTTTGGATGTTCATTTTGTTCGTTGGCATTTTGGTATTCCCTTTTATTGCCGGTTCCTACTTTTTATACGTTATGAACCTTGTTTGTATTGCTGTGATTGGTTGTCTCGGTCTTAATCTTTTGAGTGGATTTGCTGGGCAGCTTTCTTTGGGACACGGAGGGTTTTTGGCGGTTGGTGGGTACTTTACTGTCATACTTATAGCGAAGGCGGGCCTTTCTATATGGGTAGCTATTCCAATTGCAGGATGTTTTACTGCTATTTCTAGTTTGGTTATCAGTGGGTCGTCATTAAGGCTAAGAGGACTGTATTTTACAATATCAACATTGGCCTTTCAATTCATTATAGAGCATATTATCCTCCATTGGGAGAATCTAACCGGTGGCCCAAAGGGAATACCTCTTCCCAGTGATGAAATTCCTAAATTCTTGGGAGGTTCCCTACGTAACAAGTACTTTTTCTTAATGGCTTTCACCATCGCAGCCATAATCTTTGCAAAGAATATATCCAGATCAAAAACTGGTAGAGCATTTGTAGCTATCCGGGAGATGGAGTTGGCTGCAAAGGTTTTAGGCTTAAATATTGCGAAATTTAAGATCATTGCTTTTCTCCTTTCCTCTTTTTTTGCTGGGATCGCCGGGAGTCTATATGTCTTGAATAAGGGTTTTATTGGCCCTGAAGATTATAATCTTCAGGTCTCTATTGAGTATATCATGATGGTGCTCATAGGGGGTATAGGGACTATCCTAGGTTCAATATTTGGCGCTATTTTTGTTGTTATTTTACCTGAGGCCCTTAGGTTGGTATTTAGCAATTTGGGCAGCACATACCCTTTTTTGAGTCGCGTAATATCAGACATTCAAAATATAATACTAGGTCTTATAATTATTGTTTTTCTAATCTTTGAACCTGAGGGCTTGGAAGGTATATGGAGAAGGATCAAGAGATACTGGAAGAATTGGCCTTGGACATATTAATTTCTTATTGAAAACTAAGAGAATCAAAAAATGATATCGTTCTGGAGAATTTTGCTATGATGGCTTTAGATGGTTTAATAATGCTTGACCTGACGCGCCTCCTTCCAGGAGGTTACTGCTCCATGCTCTTGGCAGATCTTGGCATGGAAGTAATAAAAGTGGAAGACCCGTTTCAAGGGGATTACCTCCGCCAGATGAAGCCAATTCAAAGAAAGGAAGGCGCTTATTTTCTTGCTATTAATCGAAACAAGAAGTCAATTCATCTAAATTTAAAAACTTCTGAAGGGAAGAAAATTTTTCTCGGATTGGTTAAAAGGGCTGATGTAATTTTAGAGAGTTTCAGACCCGGAGTTACGGAACGACTCGGAATAGGCTACGAAGCCATTGGAAAGATAAATAACAGGATAATCTATTGTTCCATTTCCGGCTATGGGCAGGATGGTCCTTATTGCGAGAGGGCAGGTCATGATATCAACTACATCGCTCTAGGGGGGTTACTATCTCTTAGTGGTGAGAAGTGTAACCTCCCGGCGCTACTACCTATACCGATTGCGGATATTGGCGCAGGTGGGATGATGGCAGCTTTTGCCATCCTGGCAGCACTGATTGCAAGGGAAAAGACGGGAAGCGGTCAGCATATCGATGTTTCCATGACCGATGGAGTGATCTCATGGCTTTGCATGCACATGGCAAATTTCTTCTCTGGAGGAGGTTCTCCAAGGAAGGGGGAATTGGAAATGGGGGGAGCCTCACCTTACTATAATGTTTATGAAACCCTCGACTCTCGATACATTTCTATTGGTGCTCTTGAACCCAAGTTTTGGGCCAATTTCTGCAAGGCTCTCGGGAGGGAAGATCTTATACCAAAACAATTTGTTGAAGGAGAAGAGAGGTCATCATTGTTTGAGGAAATTGGAAAGATTATAAAGACGAAGACCCGTCAGGGATGGGAAGTCTTCTTTAAGGATGCTGACGCATGCATTGAACCAGTCCTTGAGATTGAAGAAGTTCTTTCTCATCCTCAGTTTCTTCATAGAGGAATCTTTAGTGAGGTTGATCATCCTGTCGAAGGGAAGATAACACAGATAGGGTTTCCCATCAAATTCTCCGAGATGTCAGGGGATATCAGAACTCCGCCGCCACAGGCTGGAGAACACACAGAGGTGTTGCTACGTTCAATTGGTTATTCCCAAAGTGAAATTGGGCAGTTCAAAAAGAAGATGGTGATCTGAGTGCTTAATAAATAGAAATATTGAAAAACTTAGGATGAAACCAATACCCAACTAAAAATATTGTACTTTGAATTCTTGAATTAGCTCAAAAATTAGATGTTTTATTTCCAGAGCCGTCTTTGTTTCTGCGGGAAATGGTTCTTACATACATATCTATTTTGATAGCGTATATTCAAAAGGAAAGAGGAGTCAACAATGAGCCAAAGTTCAGCTGAAAATATTCTTTTTGAGAAGAGGGACGGAAAAGTTTTTTTGACAATAAATAGACCAAAAGCACTGAATGCACTCAATTCCGCTATAATTGACGATCTTCAGAAAGCCCTCCTAAGGTGTAAGGATGATCCTGAAACTCGGGCCGTGATCCTAACAGGGAGTGGTGAAAAGGCCTTCGCTGCAGGAGCTGACATCAAGGAGCTGATCGACCTGGTTCCAGTAAAGACGAAGGAATTGGGCTGTAAATGGCACGATCTTTTTAATTTGATAGAAAATATGGGAAAGCCGGTTATCGCAGCTATTAATGGCCTTGCTGTCGGTGGCGGATGTGAGCTGGCAATGGCCTGCGATATAAGGATCGCTTCCGAAAATTCAAAATTTGCACAGCCCGAATTGAAATTAGGTGTGATCCCAGGGGGGGGTGGAACACAGAGACTGCCCCGGCTCGTAGGCAAAGGGATGGCAAAAGAGCTCATTCTTACCGGGAGGATGATCGGTGCAGATGAAGCTCTTCGAATTGGATTGGTCAATCGGGTGGTTCCAGCCTCAGAGTTAATAACTACTTGTGAAGAGATCGCAGACGAAATCATCAAGGCTGCTCCTCTGGCTGTTCAGTATTCTCTGGAGGCAATTAATAGGGGACTGGACATGAGTTTGGAGGAAGGATTGCTTCTCGAAAGGAATCTCTCCGCTCTAATTTGCTCCACGGAGGACATGAGGGAAGGGACAGCCGCCTTCATCGAAAAGAGAAAGCCGAAATTTAGAGGAAGGTAAAGAAGCTTTAATCATGGCCAGATTAAATAGTAAGGACAAGGATTTGCCCGGAGGGTACGTTGGGAAGATCTTGTGGGTTGAACTCTGTAATAAAGCTTTTTGGGAACAGAGACTCGGAGAAACGGAGATAATCAGAAAATACCTTGGAGGAGTCGGTTTGGGGGCCAAGATGCTTTACGAGGGTCCTGACGAAAATATAGGGCCTTACGAGGAGAAGAACCTTCTCATCTTCTTAACCGGCCCACTGACGGGTACAGTGCCTGCGGGAACAAAATACTTTGTTATCACAAGATCACCTGCAACCCAAGGCTATGGGGAATCAAATTCTGGAGGTTTTTTTGGCCCTGTGCTTAAGATGAGTGGGTTTGATGGGTTGGTTATAAAGGGGAAAGCAGATAAGCCTGTCTATATTTTTATCGATAACGGTAACGTGTACATTAAAGATGCGTTTCATTTGTGGGGAAAAGATACCTACGAAACTGGGTGCTTAATCCGGGAAGAACTTCGCAATCCAAAGGTCAGAGTTGCAGCTATCGGACCTGCCGGAGAGAAACTCGTCAGCATCGCGGGGATTTGCAATGATGGGCATGGGGCGGCTGCAAGAATGGGTCTAGGAGCGGTCATGGGCTCGAAAAGGCTGAAGGCTATTGCTGTCAATGGTTCTTCAAGAATCCCCGTATCAAATCGATCGTTACTTAAAGAATTAACGGGGAATTATAGAACCCTTGTCAAAACAGATCCCTACCCTCGATATTTCACAACCTATGGAACCAACGGCACCTTTGAACCTTGGTATCTGATCGGGGATGTTCCCATTAAGAATTTTACTGAAGGAGTGTTTCGTAAAGGCGCCTGCTATCAATGTCCAATTGCATGCAAGAGGGTTTTAACGACTTGTATGAATGAGCATTTTAAGGAAGGACCAGGGCCGGAATACGGAGGGGTCGCTGCCTTTGGGGCCTGTTGTGGCATCGAAGATCTTCGTACAGTGGCCGAGGCCAATGAACTCTGTAATCGTTATGGGATCGATGTGATTTCTACTGGGGTTATCATTGGTTTTTTAATGGAATGTTATGAGAAGGGGTTAATTCGGAAGAGTGAGACGGAAAATTTGGAATTTCGGTGGGGATCGACTTCTGCATTGATTGGAATGATCCATAAGATCGGAAGGCGGGAGGGAATTGGAGACCTTGCCGCCAACGGGGTTCGATCGCTTGCAAAAGCGATTGGCAAGGGCGCGGAAAGTTTAGCCATGAAGGTAAAAGGATCGGAGCTTCCGATGCACGATGGAAGGGCACTGAAGTCAAAAAGGTTGGGATATGCATTAGCGCCAGTCGGTGCACGAGCCAACTCCATGACGCTGGCTAACACTTGGTGTAGGTTGGGAATGCCCGGGTTAATGGAAGACTATGACCCAGATTCTCTTGAGGACAATGTGGAATTATTTATTAAATCTCAGGATCTTTTTGCAGCGATGAACTCCGTTGGACTATGCATGTTCTTCATGGCCTTTCCGGGGAATGTATTGAAACTTTTAATGGATTTTATTCAGGCTGTCACGGGGTGGGATATGGGCTTAAAAGAATTTGTGAGTGCTGGAGAAAGGATCTTTAACCTTCAGAGGGTTCTCAATTTTAGGTTCGGTTTCACTAAAGAGATGGATCGGTTGCCTATGAGGATCACATCGGAATCACTCAAAGAAGGCGGCGCAAAGGGGAATGTTGTGGAATTGAATAAGATGCTCCCCCTGTATTACGAGAAGAGAGGGTGGAACAAAGAGACAGGCAAACCAGAGACATCTAAGTTGGCCGAGTTGGGCTTGGAGTTTTGCATTGAAGAGGATTAAATAGTTTTCTGGTTCGAGGCTACAATTAATCTATATCGCTCGTGAGATGGGATTATAGGAGATCAAATATAACAGGGGAGGGAATTTTGATGGACATTAAAAAAATCGGAGTGGTCGGAACTGGGGTTATGGGATGTGGGATCGCCCAGTTGGGTGCACAATCAGGTTTCAATGTGGTGGTTCACGACATCAGTAGTGAGATCCTCAGTCGAGCCATGAAAAGCATTGAAAAAAACTTGGATAGATTAGCCGAAAAAGGAAAACTGGATGAAGAAGCAAAGAGGGATGTCATTGGAAGGTTAACCTCGACCACAGACATGTCTGAAATGGAGGGGGTGGCCGTGGTTATCGAGGCTGTTCCCGAAGACATCGAGTTGAAGTTAAGAGTTATTTCTGGATTGGATAAGATAATGTCAGATCATGCCATCTTGGCAACGAATACCTCTTCCCTTTCTATTACCAAATTGGCGACAGCCACCAAAAGGCCAGACAGATTCATTGGAATGCATTTTTTCAATCCTCCCCAAATCATGGCATTGGTGGAAATCATCCGTGGCTATTTCACTTCGGATGAAACGGTGGAATGGATTAAAGGTTTGAGCAAGGCTCTGGGAAAAGAGAATGTGGTTGCTAAAGACTACCCAGGATTTCTTTCGACACGCCTTTTTGTTCCTATGATGAACGAGGCTATTAACATGGTTTATGAAGGGAAAGGGACCCCAGAAGAGATCGATAGGATTGCTAAGCTGGCTTACGGGCATCCGATGGGGCCTCTGGGGATGGCGGATTTCATTGGACTTGATACATGTCTCCATATCTTTAGATCCCATTATGAGGCTTACGGAGATCACAAATATCTTCCTTGCCCACTCCTGGTTCAGATGGTAAATGGTGGACTATTGGGAAAAAAATCTGGAAAGGGATTCTACAGCTACAAGTAATCGGATTGGAGAAGGATACATGGGAGCAAATGAGGTGAGGCAGATTGCACTCTATGGCAAGGGGGGAATTGGGAAATCAACAGTTGCCTGTAATTTGGCTATTGCCCTTCAGGAGTTGGGACGTCATGTGATGCAGGTCGGATGTTCCCCAAAGGTGGACTCCACCTCGCTCCTGGTGGGCGGCGAACCGCTCGACTACAACATTCTGGAAGAGGTGAGCAAAAGAGGGATTAGCGATGAGGGAATCCTGAACACCGTTCAGGAAGGAACTGGGGGTGTTCTCTGTGTTGAATCAGGGGGGCCGGAACCGGGAGAGGGATGCGCGGGAAGAGGAGTAGCCACGGCACTTGATCTCCTGCATCAATTTGAAGTCTTCAAAAGGAGAAACATCGATTTCATCATCTACGATGTTCTGGGAGATGTGGCTTGTGGAGGGTTCGCACAGCCCATGAGATCAGGATATGCGAGTGAGATCTATCTGGTAACGAGTGGAGAGTTGATGTCCCTTTATTCATCAAACAATATCTGTAAGGCTATTGCTGATATCTCAAAAATGGGATTGAAGATCGGGGTCGGTGGCTTGATCGTTAACATGAGGGGGGTTGAAAAGGAAATGGATGTCGTCCATGAATTCTCGGAAATGATACATGTCCCTGTCTTGGTCACCCTCCCTAGGTCTGGCATGATTCAGGAAGCCGAAAATATGGGCGGAACAGTTATGCAACATTTCAGAACCTCTGAGGAAGCCAAATTATTTGTAAATCTCGCCCAAAAGATCCTTCACCAGGAACGGAGTTTCATTCCAACTCCTATCGAACTGGAGGATATCTTGGCGATTTTAAGGAAACACCAGCTTTTCGATTGAGGGTAAAAGAGAGGAGTTTAATGGAAAGGGAGATTAAAAAAATAGCGATCTATGGAAAGGGGGGGATTGGAAAATCGATTATCTCGGCTAACCTCAGTGTCGCTCTTTCAGAAATGGGAGAAAAAGTACTGCAGGTGGGATGCGATCCAAAGCGGGATTCCATTGCCACCCTCTTCGGAGGCCATCTCAAGCCAACCATCCTCGACCAGACCATCCGGTATCGAAATGTTGGTCAAAAAGAAATCGATGAGGTTATTTTTAAAGGATGTAGCGGAGTATTGGGATGTGAAAGTGGAGGCCCCAAACCAGGTTCCGGGTGTGCAGGTAAAGGTGTGAGCTTTGCCCTAAAGCTTCTGGAGCAGCACCGAGTTGTCGAAAGATTTGGAATTACTTTTGCTCTGTTTGATGTCTTAGGGGACGTCGTCTGTGGCGGGTTTGCCCAGCCGATGAGGGATGGTTACGCCCGGGAGATCTACCTGGTGACATGCGGCGAGATATTGACGCTCTATCAGGTTAACAACATCCTTAAAGCCGTCATCAATCTGAGGAAGCTTGGTGCCGATGTGGGTGTGGCTGGCTTAATCAACAATATGAGGGGCGTCGAACATGAGGAAGAAATTGTGAATCGGTTTGGAGAATCCATCGGAATACCAGTGATTGAACACATTCCCCGATCGAAGACAGTTCAGAATGCAGAGCGGCAAGGGAAGACGGTTATGGAAGCCTTTCCCGATTCATCCCAGGCCAACATCTACCGATCCCTTGCGTCAAAAATTTTGAAGAACGAAAATACATATGTACCAAGCGTGGTGGATATGAAACGGATTAAAGAGATATATCATTTGATATGAAGGGACAAATATGGAACTAGGACTGAAAAGGATGTCTGAAATTTACGAGATCGTCCCAGACCCGAGAAGCCTGGAGCGTGAAAAGGAATTCCCAGGCTATTACACCCATTGGTGTAACTTCATGCAAGCCTTTTATCACCTTGGAATCCAAGACGGTGTGGTCCTGGTCCATGGACCCCAGGGTTGCGTTGGCAACGTTAGATCATTTTTAGCTACCTATGTAGGCCAATTCTTCGGCCACCCTTTCCTTTTTGCTCCGACGACTGACATGGGCCCCAGCGATGTTATCCTCGGAGCAAAAGAGAAGTTGGAGCAAGCGATTATAGAGGTGGATCAGATTTATAAACCGAAAGTTATTTGTCTCACTATCACATGTGCAGCAGCCGTGACAAAAGAGCCCGTTGAAGAGGTGGTCAGTTCCCTTCAGAATCGAGTAAAGGCTAAGATATTAATCTTCAACGTCCCTGGAATCAAGAATTACGCAGCCGGGTTCAACCGGGTGGAGATTGCTAGTGGGTTTTGTAAGTTATTAAGGCCCCCTGAAAAAAAGATTTCAAACTCGGTGAATATCTTAGGAATGGCAAAAGAGGTTCACCATCCTGGGAAATTCTTGTGTGACAGCCATGAATTGGAACGTCTTCTCAACAAAGTTGGAATCCGGGTCAATTCCGTATTGCTCCAATCGGCTAGCATTGGGGATTTTGAAAGAGCCTCTGAAGCTGAATTTAACACTTTCAATTGCCCCCAGTGGGGTTATCCCTTAGCGAAATACATGAAGGACCATTACGGCATTCCCTGCGGCACGCAGGCTAACCCACTTGGTGTTACCGCTATCAGTCGGTGGCTTCGAGAGGTGGGTAGTTTTTTCAAGATAGAAGAGAAGGTGGAAGCTTTGATCCAGGAGGAATTTGAGGAGATCAAAGCCCTGTGGGATGAGGCGAAGGCCTTGGTGACTGGGAAAATTGCCTTGATCGATGGAGGGGACCCGATGTCTGCCGTAGAGAGGGCAGTGGCTTGGGGAAAGATCTGTTCGGATTTGGGCATGCGCCCTATCCTTTATAATGTCCCCCCCATCGAAATAAAGGGGATTCCCTACGAAGCTTCGATCGCATTTCGCAATGAGGGGGAAGATTTTGAAGTAGTCTATTCTGATTATGCCTACCACCGACGGTTAACTCCTTGGAAGGTTATCGAGGGGTTGGGGTTGAAGTTTGAGGACATATCTCTCTATCTTGGAGATGTCTTTCCAGAACAGAAAGCGGAATGGAACCTTCCAATCTTCGATGCTTCGAACTCCCCCTGCCTCGTTTCAACAACCCACTGCACCAGAAATAAAAACCGCCCAGGCCGAAAGGTGGGGTTTAAAGGTGCTGAGGCTTTTGCCAAGGGTGTCATCAATGCTGTCAAGACCTCAAAAAGGTGGGATCGGCCAACCGTTTATGCACGCCTGGGAGGATTAAGATGAAAGAAACGCTCTTGAGGGATTCAGCCCAACAAAGCGCGCTTGCAGGTGCGGTTCTTGCCATCAGCGGAATCAAGAATGCAGCCATCATCATACACGCCTCCTCTGGTTGCGGATGGGCTGGACGCTGGATGAGATCCGAACACCCACTAAATTATGTTCCTCTGATTGCCACCTCCCTTCTTGAAAATGAGCTCATATTTGGTGGAAAGGAAAAGCTCCAGAGAACCATTGACTGGGTAATGGCACAATGGAAGCCCAAATTGCTTTTCATCCTCACCGGTGACAGCGGTTCCCTTATCAATGACCCAGTTGAAGGAATCGCCTTTGAAAGGGAGAGAATAAGCCACGTACCGATTATCTGTCTTGACGTTCCTTACTTTAAGGGCCTTACAGCAGTAGGAGTAGATGATGTCTATCGATCGCTCCTTGAAAGATTCGCCAAAAAGGATGTCTCAAAAAAGAAGGACACCATCAACCTTATCGCCCCGTATTTAAGCGGGTCAAGTAACTGGCCGTTTGATCTCGAGGAAGTGGCTCGACTCCTTCAGGGAATTGGACTCTCCGTTAATTGTGTCCTTACGTCCAACACAAGCATGGAGGAGATTGAAAGGTTTTATGCAGCCGAAGCAGACCTCCATCTCACCCATGAGGTCTTTCCTCAACTGGCAATGTTGGAAGACGAAATGGGAATTCTAAGGTTAGGTCTTGATCTTCCGCTACCCATCGGGGTTTGCAATACTGAGGAATGGCTTCTCGGCATTGCAAAGAGATTTGACAAAGAAAAGGAAGCGAAGCTCTTGACCGAACTTGAGAAGAAACATTTGGTCCCGCTCCGTTTTCTCTATAATGCTACTTGGCTTCAGACATGGCTCTCAAACCAATCGGCTGCTGTGATTGGCCCCGCCTCTTGGGCTTCATCCTTTTCGAGGTTCCTTTATTTTGATCTGAATGTATACCCCAAAGTTATTGCCCTTTATGGAGATAGTGATGATCCGATTGAATATTCTAAAAACATCCTGAAAGATGTTCAGGGATACATCAATCCTATAGTTCTTGAAAACCCTCTTTATATAGAGGTTGCCCAAGCTATTAAGGAGGCTGAGGTTGAGTTTTCAATTGGCCAGACACAAGAAAAATCTTTGGTCGAGGGGATTGGGGTTGCCCACCTCTCTTTGGCTGGGCTCTATAGCATTCTAGGAACTTATAACTTCATCCCATTTCCCTCCATGGGATTCAAAGGGGTTCTCTATCTAATGACAATGCTCGGGCGATTGGTAGAGGAAACATTTCATGAGCCGCAACGTTGGCAGGAACTGAGATTTAGGGGCCGAGAAGAGTAGAATACTTAAAAACACTATAAATAAACCGAAAAGGAGGAACGCTTAATGAAAGCGATTGATGTGCATTGTCATGTAAGTACAAAAACGGGAATGGAGAGCATCAAAACATTTAACGAGGCTATGGAACGATACTATAAAGTCAAGACTCCCATACGGACAGATGAAGAGATGGCTCAGGATTTTGTAAATATTGGCGTCAAAGGGATGCCAGTGGCCTGGGATGCGGAGACCAATACCGGATTACCTCGCACAAGCAATGACTATGTGGCTAAGTTAGTTAAAGACCATCCTGAAGCATTCATCGGTGGTTGGGCTTGTGTCGATCCGTGGAAAGGAGAGATGGCGATCCAAGAATTGGAGAGGGCCATCAAAGTGATGAAGCTGAATGGAGTTAAATTTCATCCCAACGTCCAAGGGTTTTTCCCTAACGATAAGCGATTTTATCCCCTCTATGAGAAGTGCCTTGAGTTAAAGATACCGGTCCAATTTCATACCGGAACCACGGGCATTGGTGCTGGAATGCCTGGAGGCATGGGAATTCACTTGAAGTATACTCAGCCGATTTATTTAGACGATATCGCTGCAGATTTTCCAGATCTCACAATTATCGCTTGCCATGCCTCTTGGCCATGGCAAGAAGAAATGATTGCTGTGTTGCTTCACAAAGGAAATGTTTTTAATGAACTCTCTGGGTGGTCTCCAAAATACTTTAGTGATTCGCTGAAGAAAGAGATTAACGGACGGCTCCAGGACAAGATGTTATTTGGCTCGGATTATCCCTCTCTTCAACACGAGCGATTATTCAAAGATTATGAAGAGTCTGGGTTCAAGCCCGAAGTTCTCGAGAAGATTTACTACAAGAATGCCCAAAGGATTCTGAACCTGTCGCTTGAATAAGCACATTAACGAGGTGATTCAATTAATCAATGGCTACCAGCGATGTATTACAAATCATATTCAGTGGATTGACAATCGGCAGTATCTACGCCCTGATGGCACTGGGATTTCATATCGTCTATATCACCATCAAGAATCTGAATTTCGGCTATGGGATGTTTGTTGTACTAGGAGGATTGATCGGTTACACATTAGTGACACAATTTCACCTCCATTTTTCTATAGTGCTTTTGTTCATTGTGGTAATAGGGGGCCTTATTGGGCTTCTTTTTGAAAGATTTATCGTGAGGCCTATATTGGATCGGTCTATTCTTACTTTCATCATCTGCACCCTGGCTATTGGCGAGGTAATCGAGAACGGGACCTCTTTATTTTGGGGAGCAGAGGCTCTGCCTGTTCAAGTCTTCACAAATAATGTGCCGTTGAATCTTTCCGGGCTGAAAATCTTTCCTCAAAACCTCTGGATCATAGGGTTAACCATTTTGACGGTTGCTGGTATCAAAATCTACTTCAATTTTACATTAGCAGGAAAGGCGATGCGAGCTGCTGCCAATAATCGATGGGCAGCAAAACTCTGCGGCATAAACCCTCTTAAAGTTTCCTGTTTTTCATTTATTTCGAGCTTAGCCCTTAGCTTTCTTGCCGGGATGATCATCAGTCCTCTCACTTTTGCGGGAGGGTTTGTGGGGATCCATTATACCGTGAAAGGATTTACAGGGGCAATTTTAGGAGGAATGGCTTCTTCAACTGGCTCTATCCTGGGAGGGCTGGTACTGGGAATCATTGAAGTTCTTCTCAAAGGATTCGTGACCACCCGATTTACTGATGGTTTTATCATGTTGATCCTCCTTTTCCTTCTATTGGTGAGACCAGAAGGGCTAATCAGGGTTGAGGGTGAAGAGTAAATGGTTAATACTGTAAAGATGAAAAAATGGTCCATTTATATACTCGGCTTAGCTTTGTTTTTCTCTCCATTAACCTACCCCAATATCCGCTACCTGGATATCGGTATCTACGTGGGCATTTATTTCATTGTTGCAATGGGATTGACGGTTCTTCTGGGGTACGCTGGACAGATTTCGATGAGCCAAGCCGCTTTTTTTGGAATCGGTGCGTATGCTTCAGGGCTTCTCAGTTCGAAATGGGGCATGAATTTTTGGATTACTGGGCCTCTTGGCGTTATCTTTGCAGGATTGGTTGGATATGTCGTAGGGTTAACCTCCGTGAGGTTAAGGCATGGATACCTTGCTATGGCAACCATTGCTTTCCAAATAATCTTTAATGTCTTGGTATTCGAATGGGTTGAGTTAACAGGTGGACCCGCTGGACTCGGAGGGATTCCAGTTCCTTCAATAGGTGTGTTTAAAATCGATACCGAGTTTAAATACTTTTATTTCGTATGGATCATTGCGCTAGGGGTATTCCTATTTAGCAGGAATTTGGTCAGCCAGAGAATCGGGAGAGTACTGGTCAGTTTAAGAGAAAATGAAATGGGAGCCAATTCGATTGGCATTAATGTGGCGAGATACAAACTAAAGGTGTTCACACTAAGTGCCATTTACGCAGGAATTGGGGGCGTGCTCTTTGCTCACTATTCTCGATTTATTAGCCCTCTATCATTTTCATTTCATTTTTCTTTCACATTTCTCGTGATGGTTATCATCGGTGGAATAGAAAATATATGGGGTGCATTTTTGGGAAGTGTTTTTGTCACCCTTTTGCCTGAGTTACTACGGTTTTTATCCTCCTTCCCGCTTCTTCCTTTGGGTCTTAGAAACGTATTAACCAACTATACGTATAACCTCATCTTTTATGGATTATTAGTATATCTTTTCATTGTATTCCTGCCTAAGGGAATTCATGGGTTCGGCGGTACTTTTTTGACAAAGCGGTAGTACCTTTCAATATGTGATGGAAGCATGGATATCCTCCAAGTTCACGATTTAACAAAAGACTTCGGTGGCCTACGAGCTCTCTATAACATCAATTTCAAAATAAAAAGAGGGCAGATAAAGGCCCTCATCGG
>Ga0214473_10002169_pt1 | contig 24459 bp, 2 predicted proteins | sample RVTome_7_FD_203509 | JGI IMG/M metagenome (GOLD analysis project Ga0214473, IMG submission 203509) | Soil microbial communities from uranium-contaminated site in the Upper Colorado River Basin, Wyoming, United States - RVT98D197 | ecosystem: Environmental > Terrestrial > Soil > Contaminated >... | reverse complement strand
CACATAGCGGCATAACTGAAAATGGAAAATTTAGAGAATTGAAAAACAATAAGATAAGTAAAAACTGTTTTTGTATAATACTATCAAACAGCAAAATAAATTAAGTGCGAAACATTAATTATTATTATCAGAAAAAAACTCTTTTATCTGAAAAACAACTTGAACTTTCGACAATATCAGACTTGAAGATCAGGCAAATTACACAATGGCGAAAAGAAAGGGTTGGCGACGGAGAATTTTTGAGAGAAAACCGACTGATGGTAAAGATGATCTCGAGATTTCTTGTTGCTCCTACTGTTTCATTGAGAGAAAGCATCCTGTTAACCATATCATCCCTGACAGAGAATTATGATTATAAGAATGTTACATTGCTAGATAATAAGGGAACTTACATTTTATCGTACCCGGAACCGGATTCCTCACCTGATGATCTCCTGATGCCTGTTTTATCCGAAATCATAAAGTCCCGGGAAGTGGTGATCACTGATTTACACCAGACAGAATTGACTGGTTCTGTCCATCTTGAACTTGTTATTCCCATCCTCGATTATGCTATGAATGATACTTCAGTACTTGGTTTCCTCAACCTCAGGATTGATCCTGAGAAGGTTCTGTACCCCCTTATACAGTCATGGCCAAATACCAGTAGAAGTGCTGAGTCTTTTATTTTCAGAAGGGAAGGAGATGATATTGTATATCTGAGTGGTCTCAGACATTTGAAAAATACCGGCCTGACATTTAGGAAACCGGTTGCGTTGAGTACACTGCCCGCTTCTATGGCACTCAACGGTATGTCAAGTACTATAGATGGAATTGATTACAGGAATGTTCCGGTAGTTGCATCAATTAAAAAGATCCCCGGGATGACCTGGTACATGGTTGCAAAGGTTGACAGGGAAGAAGTTTTTGAAGATCTGAAAGGTCAGATGGAAATGGTAGTAATAATATTGGTTTTGTTCATCATTTCAATAGGCTTTTTCCTTGGATTTTTCTGGTGGAATCAACGAGTGAGATTTTATCGTGAAAAGTATGAAACAGAAGTAAGTCGAATGGCCCTGGTTAAGCATTTTGACTATATATTGAAGTTTGCAAACGACATCATACTATTAATAGACAAAAATCTGAATATTGTGGAGGCAAACGATCGGGCTCTTGAAACATATATGTACACCAGGGATGAGTTTATTGGTATGAAATTGGAAAAGATCAGGGCTGCAGAGGCCATACCTCAGTTGTCAGAACAGTTGAGGAATATTAATGAAAATGACTCTGCAACTTTTGAAACTTTACATAAACGCAAGGATAATTCTACATTTCCTGTTGAGATTAGTGCACGACTGGTAACCATTGAAGAATCAAGATATTACCAGACTATTGGAAGAGATATAACTGAGCGAAAAAGTGTTGAAAACACACTTAAAGAGAGTGAGGAGAAATTCAGGAAGATATTTGAAGAGAGTCCGTTTTGTATGCTTATGAGCGGTAAGGATTTTAGTATTCTCAGAGCAAATTCATCGTTCTGTAAAATGATAGGTTACCATGAAGAAGAGCTTAAGTCTTTTACCTTCAGGAATTTTACTCATCCTGACAATTTAAGTAACGATGAAATTTCACTTATGAAGCTAATTTCAGGGGAGATTCCGGTTTACAATACCGAAAAGAGGTATATACGTAAAGACGGATCAATTATACTGGGATTAACTACTGTAAGCCTTGTACACAACAATAAAGGTGAAGTTCAGTACTTTCTGGCAATGGTTGAAGATATCACCTTGCGGAAAAAGTCGGAAGCTGACCTGATTGCAGCCAAGGAAAAAGCTGAGGAGAGCGACAGGCTCAAGACTGCTTTCTTGCATAATGTATCACATGAGATACGTACTCCAATGAATTCCATCATTGGATTTTCTTCACTTATTAGTGAGACGGATCTTTCAGAGAATGAACGGAAACAGTATAGTGACATTATTTTTCAGAGCAGTAATCAACTGCTCTCAATAATTAATGATATTGTTGATATTGCGAATATAGAGAGCGGACAGGTAATATTAAATTTGAGTGAGATAAACTTAAACGCACAATTAATAAGTCTTAAGGATCAGTTCAGCTATAAAGAGAAGGAGAATAATATTCTGATTGTCCTGTCTAACGGATTGGCTGATGAAGAATCTGTAATAGTTACGGATAATACAAAACTCATTCAGATACTTTCGAATCTGATTAATAATTCAATCAAATTTACAAAACAGGGGACGATTGAATTCGGATATGTTGTTATGGAAAATTTTCTGGAGTTTTTTGTAAATGACACCGGAATTGGAATTTCTACCGATCAGATTGATAAAATATTCGACAGGTTTTATCAGGTTGATGACGCTGATTCAAGAATATATGGAGGGACCGGACTGGGTCTCTCGATCTGCAAAGCATATGTTGAATTACTTGGAGGCAGGATAAATGCAAGCTCAAATAAGGGTAAGGGTACTGAATTCAGGTTTACTGTACCCTGGTCAAAATAATTTATAAGAATATTATCTTCATTCAAAAATCAACTGTTTTATTTTTTAAATATTAAATTTTCTAAAACCGTGAACATTTTGTTTACTTGTTATGTTTAATTAGTCTAAATAAAAATAGTAAATATTATAAATTAATTCAAAAATTATGAAAAGAACTTTATTATTTGTCGTTATTGTCTTTTCTGCAACAATGTTGTGGGCACAAAAAGCCTCAGTTTCCTCAGACCAGGCTATAAAAGAAGACAGAAATTTCCGAATTCCGCTAATAGGGGAGACAGCTCCCTCATTCACAGCTCAAACTACAACAGGGGTTTTGAATTTCCCTGAAGATTATGGAAAGAAATGGAAAATCCTCTTCAGCCATCCTCAGGACTTTACTCCTGTATGCACCTCCGAGATTCTTGAATTAGCCAATTTACAGAGTGAATTTGATAAACTTGGCGTCAAAGTTGTTGTAATCTCGGCTGACCCGTTAAGTACTCATGTTCAGTGGGTCAAAGCTATGGAAGGCCTTGCTTACAAAGACAGAGAAAACGTGAAGATTAAATTTCCTATCGTGGATGATGAGAATTTAGCTGTATCAAAAAAATATGGTATGATACATTCTGCTACAAACTCAACCAAAGCGGTAAGAGGTGTTTTTATTATTGATCCTGACAACACGGTTGATGCAATCTACTTTTACCCGATGAATGTAGGAAGAAGTACTGATGAACTGTTGAGAATGGTTTCTGCTCTGCAGACAACTGCAAATTCTTCAACAAAAGTTATGACTCCGGCTAACTGGAAAGCAGGAAATGATCTTCTTCTCGCAGTTCCGCCAAAATCAGACGCTAATAATCCAGGTCTTACACCCGATGGTTATTATAATGTTACCTGGTTTATGTGGTTTAAAAAAGCTAATTAAATCATCTTTAATTTCGACTTTGAATCTGTGATATTGTAAATTTTAATTACAATAAGTTTTTAAGAGGAGGCTGTCTCAAAAGGGCAGCCTTTTTTGTTTTAACTCAGGTGAATTCATTTGTGGGGTGTCACACCTAAGGTGTTACGGGGTGGTTGATTGATGACGGGTTGCCTCGCTTCACTTCGTTCAACTCGGCGAACCGTTTGAGGGGCCCCAACAACATTAAAACCGTCGCCACGCTTTTACGTGGCTTATCGGTTTTAATGTTGTGGGCGATGACGGGTTCGAACCGCCGACCCTCTGCTTGTAAGGCAGATGCTCTGAACCAGCTGAGCTAATCGCCCATAAATTTTTTGCCACATATTAACCAGGTGCGGCGCCTGTCCCGATTTACCGGGGAACCAGCTGAGCCCTGCCTGCCGTCAGGTAATCGCCCTTAAGAAGGTGCAAATATAGGTGACATTTTCTTTTCTGCAAAAAAATACCGCAAAATTAATGTTTTGGATATTTTGGTGGCAAGAGATGATTTCTGAGGATAAATGCTTAATTCAAGTTTATAAAACCAGGTTTTGTCATAACATAACGGTTGTTTAACATATAAAAATGTGGTTTTGTCAAAAATGTGAATTATCTCTACTTCTATTGCAAGGGTTCAATGCAACTAAGCTGCAATATATCTTTGTCATAATGTAAAAATTGTAAAGCAACTAAAAGGGATAGTTATAAGTCTTGTTAATATGTTGATAACACGTGAAAATTACTATGTTACAGATGAAAAAAAATTACTACATTGGCCGTTGCAAATAGTTGAGTTAACAAATATGTGACTTAACAGGGAAATCTATAACCTGGTGAGTCATATTTATTTGATATTTTGAAGATTATATTTAAGTTAGATATATTTGACCTGATCAATATGGAATGTGAAAATCGTGTTTCCGAGGCATTTTTGATTTTATTTTCCCTTTCAGGGGAATCTAACCGGTTAAAATTTCCAAAGGATAAAGTTGCAACTTCTACAAATATTCTTTTAAGAAGATGGGGGCAAAGAGTTAGATTAGTATTATTTACTTTTTTAACTATTACGTTGACATCTTTTGGGCAGACCAATTTTTATTCTAAATCTGCCGGGGATCTTGAATTATTAGGAACATGGGGACAGAATACCGATGGATCTGGTGCTGCCCCTATCGACTTCACATCCAACGATCAGATTTTTAACATACGGAATAATGCAACTCCGACTATTGGCGCAAGTTGGACTGTTTCAGGTACAAATTCAATGATTATTGTCGGAGACGGGACCAATCCATGCACTTTTACGGTACCAAGTACTTTTGTTTTGACAGGGCCTACTCAGATTTCTGATAAAGGAACTCTGAAAATTACAAGTACTGCCGGAGCTCCATTTTCCGGGACATTAACAATAGATAATGGAGGAACATATGAACATGCTGTAGACGGTGGAACGATACCTGCTGCAACATGGAATACTGCTTCAAACTGCAATATAACCGGATTAACTTCAGCAGCACCCGCAGGATTAGGTCAAACATTTGGTAACTTCAAATATAACAGCTCCTATACTTTAACTCTGACAGGTACATTAACTATTGCAGGAAACCTTGATATCTCATCAGATCTTATAGCTGGTGCTGATCAGATAATTAATTTAACTGGAAATCTGACCGGGACCAAGGAACTCTCCTTTACTACCGGTACATTGAATATTAGGGGGAACTATACCAACACTGGCACTTTTACATGTGGAACAGGTACTGTGAATTATAATGCTTTTGCAGCCCAACAGGTCAAGAGCACCACCTATAATAATTTGACTATTTCCGGAAGTGGAACGAAGACACTGCAGGGTGATGCCACGATTAATGGTAACCTAAATATTTCCGGAGGTACTTTTAATCTTGGAACCACTGCCACTACAATCACAGTTACCGGCACAACAACTATAAATTCAGCTGCAGGTGGCCTTGACTTTGGAACAGTTTCTTCCAAAACACTTACAGCCAATGGTATTCTTGTATTTACAGCCGGTACACTTGAGATGTCGGGGTCAGCGGGTAATATCCTGGATTTAAAGGGAAATCTCAATTCTGGTGGGGGAACTTTTGGCGCATGTGCAAACAATCCCGAAGTTAGATATTCAGGAGCCGCTCAGGATGTTCTGGCTTTGAACTACTGCAACCTCACATTATCTGGCTCTGGTCTGAAAACCATGCTGGGAGCAGTAGGTGTAAGCAACAATCTTGCAATAAGCGGAACAGCGACCTTATTGTCAGACCAATACCAGATTACCGGGAATGCAACAGGAACATTTACAATGGGAGCAGGAACGGGATTAACTTTAGGTAATGCAGGTGTCGCCACAAACATTTTATTTCCGACAAATTTTACATCAGCTAATATTACACTAAATGCCGGAAGTACGGTTACATATCAGGCTAATACCTCCCAAACGGTATCGGGAGTACCTTCATATGGAAACCTTACACTTTTAACCAATACATTAAAAACACTCACGGGAGGTGCAGCTACAGCTACAATTGCAGGGAATCTTACTATTACTGCAGGAACATTTGATTTGGGAACAACAGCATCTGCTGTTAATATTTCGGGGTTATCTGATATAACAGGTACCCTTAACCTTGGAACTTCATCCAAAACAACTACAATTTCGGGGAATGCTACTGCAGACGGAACAATTGATTTTGGTGCAACTGCTGCCAATACATTAACAATTACAGGAGATCTGATTGATGTAACAGGGACCATAAACATGCAGGGAGCCGGTCTTTCTCACGTTTTGAATCTGGGCGGAACAAATAATGCCATTACAACATTCAATACAACTGCACTATCCGGAAGCACTGTAACTTATAACAGAGCAGGGGCTCAGCAAATTTTTGTCAGTGTTAATTATCAAAACTTAAACATTGGAGGTTCTGGAGTTAAAACCTTAAATGCCGGAGGACCTGTTACTGTTAATGGCAATCTTGATATTACCGGATCTACTTTGGCATATAATGCTGCAGCTGCACGAACACTCAATGTTTCTGGCAATATGTCTGGTAATGGAACTATTGATATGAGCCCGGGAAGCCAACTTCATGTGTTGAATCTTGGTGGCGCAACCAACAGTATTGGTATTCTTACAGTTTCTCCGGCCGCAAGTATCATAAATTACAACCGGACGGGAGATCAAACTGTTTTTGCAAGTCCTAATTACCGCAACCTTACTTTTTCAGGGACGGGTTCAAAGACCCTTCAGGGTAGTACTACTGTTGGTAGCGCTCTTAATTTAACAACTGGTATCGTTAAACTGGGGAACAACGACCTTATTATTGCAAGTGGAGCCACAGCGTCTGCCGGTGGCGTAACAAATATGGTAGTTACGGACGGAACCGGACAATTGAAAAAAATATTTCCTGCCGGGGCATCTGCATTTACTTTTCCGGTAGGGGATGTTGTTGGATCCGATGATTATTCACCTGCAACAATTACTTATAGTGCCAATAGTACTATAAGAACAATTGGAGTTAAAGTTACTGATGCTCAGCATCCCAACGATGGGACTATCAATGATTATATTAGCCGGTACTGGTCATTTACCGACAATCAGGGGGGTACATTTACTTACGTTGCATCGTTTTCTTATTCTGAAACAGTTCCAACTGATCTGACAGGCACTTACACCAATTTGCGCATTAACCGCTGGGACGGTGTTTGGACTCAATACACTACCTCTACACCTGGTGCACCGGTAATAAATACGACAGCTCCTGTTACAGAAACAAATGCCCCTCTTGACGGGAGTTCATTTACAGGTCGTACAAACGAGCCTATTTACACATGGAATCAACCTGTCACAGGAGATTATCAGGTAGCCACCAACTGGACACCTTCCCGTTTATCACCACAACCAACTGATATTCTCCAGTTTGCCAACAACTGGACAACTACAGTTACCAATGTACCAACCCAGGCCATTGGCAGTATTGTATTATCAAGTAATGCAAATGTTACTTTACAGGCTGGTGCTGCTGCTACTTTAACAATAAATGATGTAACTGGAACCGATTTGATTATAGGTCCAGGCACAACTCTTTCGCTCGGAACAAATGTCAGCCTCACCATGGCAGCTGCTGCGACAGCTACAGTCGATGGTACTTTAACGGTTGGTAATGGTAGTACATATACAACCAATGGAGCTGCTACGATTACAACAGTTACAGGAACCGGAATTGTCAATAACTCAGGAACAATAACAGGTTCATTAACAGGATTAGTTTTCAATGCGGGAGCAAATTATAATCACAACCAGAATGGTGGGACGTTACCTACTGCGACATGGGCTTCAACATCTAATCTGAACATAACTTTTGGTGCAAGTGCAGTTTTGAATGGACTTGGCCAGTCATTTGGAAATGTATCGTATACCGGTGGAGCTTTTACATTGACCATGGGACAAAGCCCTACCATAAAAGGAAACCTTGCAATTATTTCGGGAACAGTAGCTGACAATGGAAATACTATCACTGTCAATGGTAATGTAACCAACAATGGAACACATTCAGGCGCGGGTAAAATGTATCTTAATGGAGGTTCCGGTTCTCACGCAATTACAGGTGGTACTAGTACTTTCGGGAATCTTGAATTAGATGATGCAAATGGTGCCACTATCACAGGGACTGGAACAACAACAATAAGTGGAAATTTAACAGTTACTCAAGGCACGTTAACAATTAACGCATTTACTACAGCCTTCGTGGTAAATGGTACAACAACGATTGGAAACGGAGCAACGGCAGGCGGAATAACGATGAATTCAGCAACGGGGACCAAGACATTCACCGGTCTGCTGACAATCGGAGCAAACGGGACATGGACAAATCCGGCTAATGAAGCAATTACATTCCAGGAAGGTATTACCAACAACGGAGCATTCACAGCAGGAACTGGTGTCCAGACATTTAATACGAACCCACAGGCATTAACAGGGACATTTACAATACCAAGCGTAACAGTCACAGGAGTTACCCTCACCAATAATAACTCATTAACTGTTAGCGCAGCATTGTCAGGAACAGGAGGGTTAACACAAGCTGCCAGTGCTACGCTTAATATCGGGGGAACTTCGGGTATTACAACTTTAGATGCTACTGCTAATCCTAACACTGTTAATTATACACGGGCAGGAGCACAAACTGTAAAAGGAACGGCATATCACCATTTAAACCTGTCAGGTTCAGGAAACAAAACACTGGGTGCTGCAATTGCAGTGAACGGGAATTTAGCCGTATCCGGTACGGCAGCTCTGGTGGATGCCGGATTTCAGATAACAGGAAATGCAACAGGTACGTTTAACCTGGGTGCAGCTACAGGCTTAACTCTCGGTACCGCAGCAACTGCAACTTCTTTTCCAACAAACTTTGTAAGTCCAAATGTTACTCTTAATAATACGAGCACTGTTAATTACAATTCAAACCTTGCTCAGACTATTTCCGATGTTGCAGCTTATGGAAACCTTACTCTGACTACCGGTGCAGCAGTTATAAAAACTGCGAATAACAATCTTACTATTAATGGTACATTAACCATAGGTGCAAATAATACACTGGCAGATGGCGGATACAATATTGATTGCCTGGGTGCAATTACTGTTGCCGGAACGCATACAGGAACAGGAAAGGTGAGAGTAACCAGTGGTGTTGCACAAAATATAAGCGGCGCTGGTTCCCTGAATAATTTTGAAATAGCAAAAACTGCAGGGAATGCCCAGATAACAACTGCTTTTACTATCAACGGGGACATTACGGTTACTTCGGGCGGATTTACTTTAAATGGGCGAGTTCTTACCACCGGTGGAAATATAAATATTGCCAGCGGTGCAACTTTCACAGTAAACAGCAATGCCATATTAAAAGTTGCAAATGGAAAAACAATTACGAATGCCGGAACATGTTCATTTTCAGGAGCAGCCGGAACACCGGCTTTAATCACCAGAAACACTTCAGGTAATTTCTATTTTGTTCAAAGTGTACCAGCAGCAATTTTAACAGCCCGGTATTATGCATTTGAATATTGTAATCTAACAATTAGTGATGGTACTATTTCTGCATCGCCAAATAATTTAAGTAATGGATCTTTTTCGCTTGGCACTGGTAATGAATATGTGAATTTTGATGGATATGCTTCAAGTGTTAGCCCGAATTTAGTAACCTTTAACGCGGGACCAACATATAATATTCGTAAAACTTCAGGTGCAGGAATTATTTCATTTTCAGGCGCTTCAGGAGCTTTGGCCGGTGAAGCATTTGACCAGGATAATGCTGATCCCGGTACATTAATAATTTGGTCAGCCGGCACCACTTTTTATTCACAAGGTACTAACACTTTCAGCACTCTTGCAAACTGGAATACTATTGCTGGCGGCGGCGGGAGCAACCCTTTAGCCGGTGATCTTACTAGCGGTTTGTGTACTTTTATCGTCCAGGATGGGCACACAGTAACCGTTAACCAGAATATTGATGTTTTTGATTTAACTGTTGGTACAGGGGCATCAGGTATTCTTACTATCGGGAATATTGCTGCTGCCCGAACAGTAAATATCCGGAATAATTTGATTGTTATTAGTGGAGGTACTGTTCAGGTTGGGGCATTTGCTGCTACACATATAGTTAACCTCTATGGTGACCTGACTATTAATGGCACATTCGATATGTATAACGCCGCAGGCCAGGTCGCAAATGTTTTCTTTTACAAAAACGGAACCCAGTTAATTAATGGTACACCTACCGCAGTTCAATTTAACAGGATCACTCTTGGTGGTACAACAACCTTAACTACAAATTATGCTTTAGACATCCAGGAAAATTTTGTGTTTGCTGCTAATTCAGTATTTAATTCTGGAAATTATACACATACCATATCAGGTAACTGGACAGGCAATGCAACGGGGACGCATAATTCAACCGGAACTATCAGGTTTACCGGGGCAGCACAAACTGTTGCTGGTCCGACAAACTTCTATAATGTGGAGTTGGCAGGTTCTGGCACAAAAACAATTAATACCGGAACTATTACCGTTGGAAACGACTTTAATATCACTGCAAACAATCTTACAGTTGCCCCGTCAGCTGCAATAAACGTAACAGGAAATTTTGAAGTAACCGGTACTCCAACTGTATTTGGTGGTGCTGCAAATACTACTACCATAAGCGGCAATTTACTGGTTACAAATAATTCAACATTTACTATAGGTAGCGCTGCTGCTATTAAAACTATAAATGTCACCGGCGATGTACAGGTTGATGCCGGAAGCACGATCAATGTAGGCAACTTTGCTGCTGCACATATTTTATCCATTGCCGGTAATTTAATTACGGACGGTAATTTTGATATGTTCACTGCCGCGGGCAGGGTTTGTAATGTTACTTTCACCGGTACCACTGATAATACAGTGACAGGAACGGGAGTTACATGCAGGTTTAACCAGATAATAGTTAATAAAGGTGTCTCTCAAACAAATATTATAGATATCCAGAGAATTATTACGATGGCTCCGCCTGCAGCGGCGGGTAATTATATGACCCTGACTAACGGTACATTTAAACTATCAAGCGCTTCAGCCCTGACACCCTATTACGGATCACAAACAATATGTACTGCCAACGGCAAGCTATGGATGAATAATGCGGGTGCAAGCATCGGGAGTGTATTGAACCAGGGAATAACAGGAACAGTAACAGGAACTCTCCAGATGGATGCAGGTACTTTCAACTGGGGCGGGCAGGCAAATTCATATATACAAACGGGTTCAGCCACAAGCACTATCAATATTACAGGTGCCAATGCGTTGTTAAATGTAAATGGAGGGATCTATTTGCGAACGGGGGTGAAATTTAATATGACAAACGGAAATGTTGTCTTGGATGCCCAAAGTGCAGCAAATTTTAATCCGGCCTGGGATATTTTCAATATTACTGCCAACGCTTTCAATGATATAAGCATTACCGGAGGGACAATTACAATTCCTGACCCTCACAGCGTTTCAGGAGCAGGATTGGCACTTAACATTGGCACCGCAACCGGAACTTACAATTTTTCAGGAAGTACATTTAACCTGGGTGATGGAGTAAGCACATCTGCTGGTTCTGTTGATGGTTTTGATATTAATTTGGGTACTACAGTTCCATTTGGCAACGTTATTGTGAATAATACAGTAACCAATGCCGCTACAAGGTTTATAAGGTTAACCGGAAATTCAACAATCGGCGGGAACCTGACCACAACCAATACAGGAGGAAGCGATTTCAGACTTAATAATTTAAACCTGAACTTGGCCGGTAATTTAACTAATAATGGCACATTTACCACAAGTGGTGGCGTGGGGTCAATTCTAACACTAAACGGTACATCACAGCAGGTTATTTCCGGTTCAGGGACATTTACAGATGGTACCGCAGGAAGGATTATTTACCTTACTATTAATAATACCTCCGGATCAACACCTTCTGTTGATTTACAGTGTCCGTTAGCAATGGCAACAAATTTATCCACACTTATTCTGACCAGCGGTTCTTTGGGGACAACTAACGCCAGTGTGTTGACTTTTGGGTCAGGAGCTGCTGCAACCATTACAACTACACGCACTAACGGTTCGCTTACATTAACACCAACATGGAATATTGGAGGCGCTACCTATAACTTAAATTACAACGCATCTCTTGTTGCTGTAACAACCGGTAACGAAGTACCGGTAACAGCCAGCGGAACAATAAATAATCTAACTGTAAACAATAATAGTGGTGTCTTATTAGGTAATGCTGACATTACAATCCAGGGAGCATTAACATTGACAAATGGTGTTTTTGATATGCAGGGCAATACCATCAACTTTATTACTTCAAATGCTCCTCTGGCAAGAACAAACGGCACATTAACAACTTCATCCGGTTCTGTCTTAAATTTTGGGACACCTGCCGCCATGCTGGGCAATACAGTTACAGTTCCAGCCAGCTATTTTACAAACGATCCGGTTGTAATTGGAGATTTGGGGATTAATAAAAGTGTTGCAGGCCGGGGATTAACATGGAACACCCAGGGATTAACTATTAATGGCACTCTAACATTAAATATGAATGCAGGCACATTTAATGTTGGTGCTAATACCATTACATTTCAAAATGATGATGTGCCGATTATTAAAACTTCAGGAACCATTACCAGAGCAAACGGTACATCTCTTGTTTTTGGAACACCAGGTAACACAGGCGGTGCAGATTTTGTAATACCTGATGGCACTTTTGTGACATCTCCTGTTGCTATTACTGACTTAACTATTAACCGGGACAACAAACTAACCTGGAATGACCAGGCATTAACATTAAGCGGTACACTGACATTGACCAAAGGTGAGTTTGATTTCAACGGACAAACGTTTACATCAAATGCCGCAATTCCATTTGCCCGTACTGCCGGAACACTCACTGTAGGTGCAGCTGGTACGCTGAGTTTCACTGCCAATGCGACACCATTTACAATACCTGACGGGTTGTTTACTACAGCTCCAGCCACTTTTTCAAATCTGACTTTGAACAGGGGCGCAGGTGTTTTAGTTACACTGGGTAACCAGGAAATCAATGTAACCGGAACAACAACACTTACTACAAATACAGGTGGTATTTTAGAAATATTGAATGCCGACTTGCAAATAGCTGTTATTGCAGGAACTCCTTCCACTAATAATATGATTGTCACAAACGGATCGGGGTATTTAAAGAGGAGCTTTCCAATAGGTGCATCTGCTGCATATACTTTCCCTGTTGGTGATAACGCCGGAGCTACAGAATACAGTCCTGCAGCAATTACATTCACTGCAAATGCAGCTTCGGGAACTGTGGGCATCAAGGTTACTGATGCCAAACATCCTGCTAACAGCGAACCGGATAATTACATTACTCGTTATTGGAGTTTTAGCGCTCCTGCTCTGACTACCTACACATATTCTACAGTATTTACTTATCCAACCGCGGATGTTGTTGGCGCTGATGAAATTAATTTCAAAATGCAGCGTTACTTTAACCCACCTCCTACATGGACAGCGGATATTGCTAGCAACACAGTTCCTGGAGCCAATTCAACATTGACTACTTCATCTCTTACAGAAGTATCAGGGGAATTACATAATAATGATTTTACCTCATTTTCTGCCCCCGATGTTTATTACTGGTCAAAAGCGACAGGTAACTGGAATGGCGGTGCCGCAATATGGGAAGTAACAAACACTCCTGTTGATCCCGGTGTTGGCTTAGGTACCCCAACTGCTGTAACTCCTACTTACTCAAACAATAAAGGTATTACTATAAGAAACGGCAATAATATCACACTTAATGCCGCAACTTATACTGCTGATCAATTTACTATTGTATCGGGTGGCACATTGACCATGGGTGCAAATAATTTAACTATTTATAATGGTACGGGGATCGATTTAACGATTGACGGAACTTTGTCTACTACGGTAGGCCAGGTTGTTTCAAATTCTGCCGGAATAGCAATGGCAGTAAACGGGACACTAACCACAACTGATTTAGATGGCTTCTGGATCGATGCAAATTCAACAATCCCTACAACCAACTCACCAACAGTAACTTTAGGAGTAAATTCAACTATCAATTTTGGAGGAGGAGCAGGACAAAAAGTTGACAGCAGGGCAGATTACGCAAATCTACAGATATCAAATGCAAATCAGAAAGATGCGCAAGGTGCAATAACTGTAAATAAAGATTTGACCTTAACAGCAGGGACCTTCGCCCTTGGCGCAAACACTGTAAACCTGACCGGTAATCTCACTGGTGCGGGAGCACTTACGTTTACAACCGGTACCTTAAATATTGCCGGCGATAATACCTCAACAGGAACTCTTACAGCCGGAACAGGCACTATTAATTATAATGGTGCGGCCCAGATCGTTCGTAGTGTATCCGGGGCCAGTTCCTATTACAATCTCAGTATTTCAAATGGAGGGACTAAGACATTTTCTGATGCAGTTGTTAATATAAGTGGCAATCTTGATATTACCGGCTCTACTCTTGCATTCCCGGGAGTAGTAGCCAGGACTGTGACATTAGCAGGAGACCTGTCAGGTAATGGAACAATAGATATGTCTTCTGGCGGATTCGCTCACCAACTTATACTTGCAGGTGCCAATAATGCGATTGGAAATTTGGTATGTGGCTCAGGAACTGTTATTTATAGTGGAAATGTTGCACAGCAAATTTTTGCAGGAACATATTTCAATCTGACCACACAAACCAATAACCAGGTAAGAACTATTCAGGGAGATATTACTATTAATAATAACCTTACTATAACACTCGGTACTTTTGATTTTGGAAATATTGTAGCCAGAAATGTACTTGTATCAGGAAACCTTAGCGGAGCAGGGACTATTAATATGAGCGGAGCCGGATTGGCCCATACAGTTACACTTAACGGTATAAACAATGCTATTACAACATTCAATACAACTGCCGGTTCGGGTAGTACAGTTAATTATAACAGGGCAGGGGCTCAACAGGTATTTGTAAGTACAAATTATCAGAATGTAAATATTGGTGGTTCCGGTATTAAAACTATCAATGCTGGAAGCCCGGTTACAATAAATGGTAATCTGGATATTACGGGAGCATCGTTGGCGTTTGATGCCGCAGCCGCAAGAACTCTCAATGTTTCAGGTAACCTTTCCGGAAACGGGATTATTGATATGAGCACCGGATCACGTACTCATACATTAAATCTTGGAGGCGCTGCAAATAGTATCGGAACCCTCACTACTGCGGCAGTAGCAAGTACAATAAATTACAATGGTGCAGGAGCTCAGACTGTTTTTGGAAGCGCTAACTACAGAAATCTAACTATTTCCGGAGGCGGAACAAAAACATTGCAGAATATTGCTACCGTTGGCGGCACTCTGACACTTACTTCAGGTGTATTACAACTTGATGCATATGATTTAACACTTACCAGTATTGTCCAGATTGCCGGAGCTCCATTTGATGTCACAAAAATGATCGAAACCAATGGTGCAGGTCGTTTAGTCTATTCATCAGCAGCCGCAACAAACGCGAGTTTTAACCTTACCTATCCTGTTGGAAGCGATGGATATTATAATCCATTAGTCATATCTGGTTTAGTTGGTGCTGTACCTGGTGTCAGAAGTGTTGCAGTAAGAGCAGTGCCAACAAATTTAAACATAACTTCTAACAGTATAAATAAGTACTGGGATTTATCAGTTAACAACATAACAACGGGGGCTGAAGTTCTATCATTCCAGTACAATGCAGGTGAAGTTGTAGGTGATCCATTGTTGTTCCAGCCATATACTAACACATCCGGAAGCTGGGCAATTGCAACCGGACCATCGTTCCCGGGTTCGAATCCAGCCACCTCAACAGGTAGTGCAACAATAACCGGCCAATGGACAGTTGGCTCGCCAAGTACCTTTTATTCTTACCAGACGGGTAACTGGAATCTGACGAGTACATGGACTTTCGATCCGGGAGGTACGACCGGTCCCGGATCGCTGGTACCGGGTATGAATGATAAAGTTGTTATTTTATCAGGACGTACAGTGACACTGTCAGCAGATGTTTTCACACAAAACCTTGATGTAACAATAAATAATGGAGGGATTATTGACCAGACAACCAATAGGTTTACAAACACATTAGTTGCACTTCGGGGCGATGGTGTTCTCGAGCTGGCATCTTCCAATTTTCCGGCAGCCACAATTAATACATTTGTTTCTACAGATGGGGGTACCACTGAATATAATAACAGTGGGAATATGTCCCCGTTACAATCAACTTATTATCATTTGAAAATCAGGTCAGCAGGTACTGTAGTTCAGGTAAATGATATTACACTCAACGGTAATTTGAATGTAAGCCAGGGAACATTCCAGATTAATGATGCTACTGCCAGACGATTGAAACTGGTTATTAATGGTAATTTCACAGTCGACAATACATGTTCAATAACTATTGGAACAGGTGATACGAGAAGTGATGCGGGTCCTCTTCCTTCTATCAATGGTAGTACAGGTGGATTCCTGAATTACTACGAAAATGAATCTCACAGAATTCAGATCTATGGTAATCTTACCAACAATGGTACTATCAAGTTTTCCAATCTTACATATCCGGTTTATAATTCATTTCCGGCAGATGGATTTGCTACAGTCTATTTCCAGGGATTAACCGATGAGGCGTTAACCTGTAACGGACAGACAGACTTTTACAATCTGGTACTTGATAAAGGTACTGATCAGACATTTAAGCTTACAGTTAGTTCTTCAGCTTATAATAATTTCAGGTTGTTTGGGGCAAATACCTCGGATGGAAGTATTGCAAATCCTGTTGCCCCTGCCGGTAATCCCAATCTTAAGAAAGCATTGTGGATTAAAAACGGAACACTTGTTTTGCAAGGATTGGTTGTTATTCCATCCTTATCAGAGGGTGCAACCGGTGGAGCTTATCCCAGCGACTTCTTCATACCTGCCAATGGAGGTTTATTACTTGATGGTGCTGGTGTTATAGTACTTTCAACAGCTGATGATTTCACTGAAATAAATGCAGCTTATGGCACAGCAATAGTGTCGAATGCAGCATGTGGTATTAATACATCAGGAGGAAACAGCGGCCTTTCCATCCTTGGTAAACTTCAGATAAACAATGGATATTTGTCAACACGTGAATCTTCAGGATTACTATACTGGAGTTATGCTTCGGGACAGTTTATTCTCAATGGTGGTAAGGTTGATGTTAAACAATTTCATAATCCGGAAGGAGCAGCTATCGGGTTGATATCTTATGTTCAGAATGGAGGTAATTTTATTCTCAGGGGTCGGTTTACAAATACAATAAGCTATACCACTCCGGCCAGCCTTACTAATCCTGTTATGAATACAACCAGGGCTGACAATAGTATTGACCCTGCAGCCGGAATAGGAACATTCAGTATTAATAACAACGCAGCAAATGCGTTCTCGATGGCAAGTGGCACACTTTCTGTTTATGATGTTTGTAATACAGCAGCCACACCCTTAGCATTTCTTGTTAATTGCCTTCCTGCGAATATCAATGTTACCGGGGGAACTGTCCAGATACTACCGACAACGGGATCTGTACCTGCGTTGGATGCAAATTATGAAATAAACAGTACAGCTCCTTTTAATAACCTGATTATTAATCGTGCCAGTGGTGCAACATCTGTGAAATTGAATACTAATCCACTGGTTGTAAAGAATGACTTAACAATCACATCGGGTGTTCTTGATGCAAATAATCAAAACGTTACGGTTGGAAATAATTTCTTTATCGCTGCAGGAACCACATATACTACAGGTACTAACACAACCATTTTTAATGGAGCTGGAAATCAGACCTTTACAGTTAATCTTGCTGCACCACTATCACTTAATAAACTGACAATTGACAAAACTGCCGGAATTGCTCTGAACTTTGCAGGATCGCAATCGGCAATAAATGTAGCAAGTGACTTCAGACTGGTTTTAGGTACATTAAACGACAATGGAAATATTACCAGCATTGCAGGAAACGTTTATAACTCAGGAACAATTGCGGGCGCCGGTAAAATAGTATTGAACGGTACTGCAACACAGAGTATCGATGGGAATGGTATATTCAATAACATAGAACTGAACAATACTAATGGTGCTGCAGCTCCGGTTTCCTTGTCAGCAAATATAACCGTGAACGGACTGCTTACTTTCTTACAGGATAAGCTTCTTAATATTAATACGTATAATTTCAAACTTAATTCATCCGGGGCTATAGTCAACGGAGGGCCGTTAAGGTATATTAAATCAGCAGGAAATGCAGGTGATGGAGGTCTTACAAAAGTGTATTCATCGCCTGGTGGTTTTAATTTCCCGGTTGGTGTAGTGAATTATACGCCTGGTTCTATTGGACTTAGTGCCGCTCCGACGGCCTATGGTTCAATAACCGTGATACCTGTTAATTTTGCACATCCTAATGTTACTTCTCCGGGAAGAAGTCTGACATATTTCTGGCGTACCAAATCTTCAGGCTTTATTCTTGGGAGTGCCACAGTTACTCATGGATATACTTATGATGAGGCAAACGTTGTTACAGGTGCAGGTATTACAGAAGACGAATATGTTGCAGCCAGGTTTGACATTTTAACAAGTACATGGACCAATGGCACATCTGCTGATGTAGACGAAACACTGAACATAGTCGGTGAACCAGGATCAGGGACTTACCTTGAGAATGTTAGTTTTATTGATGGAGACTTTACTGCCGGTGATAATAATCCTACCAGCCCGTTTGGTACACCTACTATATATTATAGCAGAATCAATGGGGCAGCAGCTGGAAGTGGACTCTGGAGCAATGTTAATACATGGTCAACCATATCACATACAGGTGCTGCAGCAGGTACGGTTCCCGGAAGTAGTGATATCGTTATTATTGGAGCCCTTGATTCAGTGTATCTTGCAACAAACAATACAATACCTAACACAGATCCAAGAAGTTGCGCAAGCTTAAAGATAGAATTAGGTTCTGCTCTGGACATAGGATATAACCCCGCCTCAAGTTTTGGAATGGTTCTTAATCACGCTAGTGGCAACGGAAATTTCAGACTGACTACATCCTGGACATCAGGAAGTACTTATTCTTTTCCTTCTGGCGACTTTTCAGATTTTAATGTTAATTTAGGTACAACAGAACTATACTCCACAAATCCGGCTGCAGGGACGACTTATTGGCTGCCAAACAATATTTCATCTTATGGGAATTTGATCCTTTCTCCCCTGGGTGGTTCTAACATTATTTTTGGTAACACTGATCTGACTATATATGGTAATCTTGTTACAAGAGGGCAGAATGCAGATTCTTGGTTCTGTCCAACCTGGGTAAATCTTACGCCGTACCCGACTCCGCCAACGGTTCCGATTGCTAAAACAATAACAATAAGGGGTAGCCTGGATATTCAAGGTGGCGGATTAATATGGATTGGAAACGGCGCACTCAGGCAGGACATCGTTGTTAATGGCGATGTGATTGTTGCCCCATGGGGTGCAATCGCAGCATGGACAGGCTGGGGTGGAGCAAATAATCAAAGCTTGAGAATCGGGGGAAGTTTAATTAATAATACTAATAACCAGACCGGAGGTGGCGCAACACAAACTCCAAGCAGAGTTAATTTTTCAAATGGCGCAAGTGTCGTTCCAGTAACATTTTTTGGTCCAAACAGCGCCTCAATAACAAGTACTCCCGGGGTGCCTGGACCATTAGGGCCGGGAACAATTTTTAATGTGGCTACTGTAGATAAGGGATCCTCTCAGGCAACTACACTTACTATTGATATAGGAGGCGTACTGACCACTCTCACCGATAACTGGTTAACTATACAAAACGGTACTTTGAGGTATATGAGGACCAATCCTGGTACTGATTTTACAATCTCAACAACCACTCCTTTTTCAATTCCGGCAACTGCAGGATTGTATATAAATTTACCCAGTAATTCCGGCAACAGGAATATTCTAATAGGAAATGCAAATAACAATAGCGGTGATCTGTTGTTAAGTGGAAAACTAACTTTAATACAAGGTAATGTTTATGTTGGGCCAACTGCTGGTCCGGCCTTTAATAATGATATTGAATACACCTCAAGCGGCGCTTCTGCTATTGACGTACAGGGAGGTACGCTTATAGTTAACGGACAAATACGACGTAATCCTTTAAATGCAGGTGGTATTTTAAGATACTCACAGAGCGGAGGTACTGTAAAGATTAACGGGCAGCTACAGAATGGGACGAATGCCAAGCTTGAAGTCGTAAATGCTGGCAGTGACTTTACCATGTCTAATGGGACCCTAACAATTGTACGTGGTAATGGAGCAACAACTACACCTTCATCTCCTTTTGGTGATTTATATATCAGACCTGAGACAGGCTCTGTTACCGGAGGGACTATTGTTTTCTCTCAGGGTGGACTTGCAGCACCTCAAAACTACTTCCTGGATGCTGGTATACCTTTAAATAATCTTACAATCACTGGTACTAGTGCTGTCAACTATGCAACGGTCAGATTACTTACCAGTCCATTAACCCTTGACGGGAACACAACTATTAGCGCCAATAGTGTCCTGAATTCGAACAATATCAATATAACCTTCAATGGCAACTTAACCAATACTCCTGGCATAGGAGGATATATTGCCGGTACAAACACTTCAACTTTCAGTGCACCTAACGGCGGTCCTCTCGCTGGAGCACAAACAATAACCGGAGCCACGGATTTCTATGATCTAGTGGTTAGTGCGGGAACTTCGGTTACACTTGTCAATCCAGTTAATCCAGTTACAGTAAACAGAAACCTGACACTTAGCACCGGCAACTTCATCCTAGGAGGTAATGCCGTTACTCTGAAAGGTGATTTAACTAATAATGCAGGCTATACTGATAATAATGCACCAGGTAGTGGATTGTTACTAAACGGAACCGCCCTTCAGACCATAACAGGATTTGGTGCTTATGCGAGGTTAACACTTAATAACGCTGCTGGTGCAAAGATTGAAAATGATATAACGCTTCAGGAAGATTTGACAATGACTCTGGGGATACTTGATATTAAAAAGAACCTGGTTTCGCTCGGTGTGAATGCCCTTATTCAGGGAGCTCCATTTAACGCAACAAAAATGATAACTTCAGATGGAGTTTTCAGCAACGTTGGACTAAGAAAGTTCTTCAATCCTGGTGCTACATCATTCCTGTATCCTATTGGGACAAGCGGGAAATATACACCGGCTTTGCTCACAATAACAGTCAGCACCACTGTTGGTTATGTCAGGATTAATAATATAAATAGCAGACATCCGGCTGTAATTGATCCTGCAAATGCACTTGACTACTACTGGGAAATTCAGAGTTCGGGGATTACAGGATTTAGCGGGAACATGGTGCTTAACTATTTGCAGGGCGATGTTGTTGGCGACGATGCCAATTATTGGACAGCTCGCTTATTGGTTCCTGGTACAAGCTGGAGTTTAGCCGATGCTGTTGATGAAGCAGCAAATACAATAACTGCCAATTATATCGCTTCCAACAACCTTAGCGGCGAATATACTGCCGGCAATCCTTCTGCTTTTCCGAACAATGTTCCCATATTTACCAGTAATGCAGATGGTAACTGGAACAATCCGGCCATTTGGACTCAAACAGGCGGAGATCCTTATACTTTAACAACAGGGCCCAATGGTTTTATTGTCAACATTAACCATGAAGTTACATTAGATGCAAATTATTGCTTTGCTTACCGTACCTATATTAACGATGAACTTATAGCGGTTTCACCATATTATGGACATAATCTTGGAACAGTATATGGCAGTGGCACATTGCATCTGGAAAGTGGTTCTTTTCCTGCCGGGGTATATACTAACTTTTTAGGTTGTTCAAATTCTGGTGCTGTGGAATATGCAGGTACAGGAACTTATACAATAATTGCAGACCTGTATGACGATATCCGTAAAATTGTGTTTTCAGGAACCGGAACTCGTGTCTTACCCAATAAAAATCTTACAATCTGTAATCAGTTTAAAATTGATGGACCTGATCTTCCCTCTACCCTTACTGTTGATAACAGTGTGTTTAATAAGAAGCTCATTATGCTGGGGACAATGGAGCGCTATGGTACAGGTTCATATTTTAATAGTGGTACAGGCGCAGGAGCAACTGTTACATTTGCCGGGACAGGTCCTCAGACAATCGGTGGAGCCCTGGGTGATTTTACAGGTACAAATGCATTTAATAATTTTGAAATAAACAATAGTACAGGACTTTCTATAAACGATCCAGGCGCCATTGATGTCAGTAGTAACTTATTGTTAACTAACGGATTAATAAATACCGGAAGCACTAAAAAGCTGACACTGACCAACACTGCAATAAATAGTGTAGTACCTGCCGGTGGAAGTATAAGTTCATTTGTAAATGGTCCGTTTATTAAGAAAATCAGTCAATTTGATAATTTCCTTTTCCCAATTGGAATATATAAAGCAGGACCTGGTAACATTTTAGGAAACAATCTAACGCTATCTTCAACCCAGACAGGTCCGGTATTATGGTCGGCAGAGTATAAAAATCCAAATCCCACATCTATTAGTTTTGATGATCCCCCATTGAAAGGGGTTAGTGCACAAGAATATTATGTTGTTAAAACTACAGCTGGGAGCCAGGCTATTTTGAATATTAACTGGACACCTTCTAGTGATGTCACTCCACCTATTACAAGTGGGATGTCCAATATCAGGTTAGCAAATTACAATACAGGAACAAGCAAATGGAATGAAATTGCAACATCTTCTGTAGGAAATGATTTCAATGGTACAGCATCTTCAACAGGATTAGTAACATTTACTGGTTCAGATGATTATACTCTTGCTTCAATAACTCCTCTGAAACCAAGAGCGCAGTTCACTCCTTCTGGTCCGGTGTGTGGTGCTGCAGGGATCCCTGTATCATTTACAGCTCCAGCACCCATTCCATTTAACTACGTTATTAGTTATACTATTAACGGTGCAGGTCAGCCTCCTGTTACCATTACCGCTGGAGATGTTCCTTATACGTTACCAACTGCATCACCAGGGACCTATAGACTCACTGACTTTACTTATAATAGTGGTGCAAGTACAGGAGTTGTTGACGTTAGCCCGATTTCTGTATACGCCACACCTACAACTGCGGATGCCGGACCAGATCAGAACTTGTGTGGTATAAGCACTGCAACTTTAGCTGGAAATACACCCATTGTAGGTTCAGGTCAGTGGAGCATTATAAGCGGCGCAGGCGGAACAATAATCACACCTGGTAGTCCTACAAGTCAGTTTATCGGTTTGATTGGTGCTTCTTATGAACTGAAATGGACAATAACCAATGGAACATGTATTTCTTCGGATAATGTAATAATTGTTTTTGCGATTTTCCCGGATGCAGCTGGTTCTATCTCTGGTACTCCTACGGTCTGCCAGGGCCAGAGCGGAGTAGCCTACTCTGTAGGAGCAATAGCCAATGCTACGAGCTATACATGGAGCTACAGCGGAGCGGGAGCAACAATAAACGGAACAACCAATGCAGTAACGATAGACTTCTCTGCAGCAGCAACAAGTGGTAACCTGACGGTACAAGGTACCAATTCCTGTGGTAATGGTACTGTAAGTGCCAATTATGCTATCACCGTCAATCCGTTACCGGCGGCAGCGGGTGCTATAGCAGGTACCGCTACGGTTTGCCAGGGACAGAGTGGAGTGGCATACTCTGTAGGGGTGATAGCCAATGCTACGAGTTATACATGGAGCTACAGCGGAGCAGGAGCAACAATAAACGGAACAACCAATGCGGTTACAATAGACTTCTCAGCAGCAGCAACGAGTGGTAACCTTACAGTACAAGGCACCAATGCATGTGGTAATGGTATAGTATCAGCTAATTATGCTATCACTGTCAACCCGTTACCGGGAGCAGCGGGTGCGATAGCAGGCACCGCGACGGTCTGCCAGGGACAATCAGGAGTGGCTTACTCAGTAGGAGTGATACCTAATGCTACCAGTTATACATGGGCTTATTCCGGCAGTGGCGCAACCATCAATGGTACGACGAATGCAGTCACTATAGATTTTTCAGCGGCAGCAACGAGTGGTAACCTTACGGTACAAGGGACCAATGCCTGTGGCAATGGTACTTTATCGGCTAATTATCCAGTAACAGTTAATCCGTTACCTGATATAACTCTTGCAGTAGGAGGCACTGGTTCAGTCTGTTCAGGAACAGGTACCAATATCACGGTATCAGCCTCAGTAGTAGGAACCAACTACCAGTTACGGGATGCAGCCAATAATCCTGTAGGCGCCCCGGTAGCAGGTACGGGTGCATTGATCAATTTACCGACAGGCAACCTTGTAGC
>Ga0214473_10002168_pt1 | contig 24460 bp, 26 predicted proteins | sample RVTome_7_FD_203509 | JGI IMG/M metagenome (GOLD analysis project Ga0214473, IMG submission 203509) | Soil microbial communities from uranium-contaminated site in the Upper Colorado River Basin, Wyoming, United States - RVT98D197 | ecosystem: Environmental > Terrestrial > Soil > Contaminated >... | reverse complement strand
TTTGCAAAGAGTACCTGATTGCGGGGGATGCGGTTGATTTCCACATCCCCTTCCAGCTCGGCCCGGAAAGCTTTCATCTGGGCAGGGTGGTCTGGGAAAGATGGGACGATTCCCTCGGGGTGCAGCTCTGCGGCGCACGGCTCGAAAAGAAGGCCCGCATGGCCCATCCCTTCCACATCTCTCTCGGCAATGCCGCAATCGGGGTAGACCTGCGGGGGTTCTCCTCCACCCACGGCCTTCTTTTGAGGGTCCTCAAGGACTCCGTTCTCCTTAAAAAAGGGGTGCTCATCTATCTGAAACACCTCGTCCCGCTTTTTTCGCGGATAGCGGGCTATCCCCATAAAGAATTCCCCGAACTGAAAAGATGCCTTCTTGAGGATATAAGGCTAAAGATAGAGGAAAATAAAAAAGCGCTCGAAAATATTTTTTCCTGCTTCCAAAAAGGCCCCTGCAAGTCCGATGAACTGGCCAGGCACCTGGACCTTAACGCGCTGCGCTCGGCAACGGAATCGGAGATCTACCCGGAGATATTCAACATAGCCTTCGAGACCGGGGCGCATATCTCCTATATCGGCGCGATAAAGACGCTGGAGAAAAAGCTCTACTATAACTACAACGTCGTCGTGATGATGTATCTCAAGGCGCTCTGAGCCTTTTAAGTTTTTGATGCAGGATACGGCGGGCCCATTCACGCGCGTCCCGGCGGCCTTCGATAAGTTCGCGGTATTGTCCGGCCATTCCGCTTTCAAGGCGCCAGTCCTCCTCGGCAACGGCCTCGAACCAGGCGATGCCGCTTATGCCCCACTCCCGCGCGGCCGAAACGGCCTCCCTTATCCATGCGGGTTTGTCCCCTCCCTCTGCCACGGATGCGGTCTCAAAGACGACCACCGGTTTTTCGGGGGACAGGCGCTTCAGGTCTTCGTAGAGGGGCCCGAATATCTCTCTAAAACTCTTCCATCTGCTTTCCCAGCCGTCTCTCTTCTTTTTCCTCGTAAACCCCCAGTTATAGCCGTCCATGCCGAGGATTTCCACGTACCCGTCCCCCGGGTAATAATTTTCCGCGCGGTTCCATGCGGGGTGAAGGGCCGACCCGGGCTCATAGGCCGGGGCCGGAACGGATTCCGCGTTGGGGCAGAATGCCCAGAGCGCATTCAGAGCGCCTTCCTTTCTGAAGATATCCACGACATGCCGGAATATTTTTTGATATATCGCCGTGCTTTCCGGGCCAAAATCTTTTTCGCTTGTGCCCCAGTGGTATTTTTTAGTGTTCATCTCGTGCGCGAACCTGATGACGAACGGCCTCTCCCATTTTTTCGCCTGCCGGGCAAAGCGGGTTATGTATTCATCATATGTCCCGTCGAGGATGAGCCCATGCGGGACCGCGGAGAGGTTCCCGTTTTCAAAGGACGCGGGCTCCCATGTGAGCACGGGCAACGCGCCGGCCCGCCATATGGCGCGAAGACTTTCAACGGGGAAGTGCCCCTCGCCCCCCGGGCGGGGCCACTGCAGATAGAAGACGACAATCCGGGGACGAACGCCGGTGCTGTTTTCAACCCCGGCCAACTGCCTCTCCGTTACGGGATGGCCGTGGAGGGCGAAACCCCAGAACGGCCCCCCATGAGCCTCCTGCCGCCTTGCCCCCGCGCATCCGCAGCAGACAACAAGCGCAAGGGCAAGGGCCAATAGAATTGCCCAATTCGGCTCACGCACCGCTTTGGCCTTCCTCGGGGTTGTTGAAATAAAAAACGAATGACAATGCAATGAAAAAATACAGGCACCAGAAGGAGTTGGCCGCAAGTGCCCATATGTTCTCCCTTTCATAGTACATCCTGTTTGCCCCCCAGACCATCCCCGAGAAGTTTAGGACGGAAAGCGCAATCTGCGGCCAGAGGTACCGGAGCGGAAGTATCGAGACCCCTTCTTTCGGGGTGATTGTGAACTTCCCCTTCACGCCGAGGAGGGCCAGGAGGGCGGATTTCATGTAGATGGGAAAGGCCGCCGGGCTGAGCATCAGCCCCAAGGCAATCTCTTTCATCCGGTAATTCCTCTCGCGCAGGGTCCAGAAGAAGACGGAGACCATGATTATGATGTTGGGCGAAAAGAATATGAGATAGAGCGCCGGGTCGGCGAAGTACGAAGGGACGTCGAAAAAGAGGTAGAGCACGGGGCATATGGCCATGACCGCAAAAACCCAGCCGATGAAATAATAGCTTCCCGAGAGAAAGTACTCCCACCATTTTCCCGGAGGCAGCCTCAGAGGCCCCCTCAGGAACTCGCCGAGGAGGTACCTGAGAAGCCCTATCGTGCCGAGGGCCCACCGGAACTGCTGCTTGAAGTAGCTTCCGAGGTCTTCGGGGCCCATTCCGAAGGCGCTCGGCCTGTTCACATAGGCCGAATGCCAGCCCCTGATATGGAATTTAAAAGAGGTGGCGAAATCCTCGGTCACGGACGCCTCATCGAAGCCGCCTACGTCAATTAATGCCTCGCGCCTGAAAAGCACGTTCGTGCCGCAGCAGAATATGGCTTCCTTCAGGCTTTTCCCCTCGCAAATGTATTCGTAAAAAACAGCCTGCTGGAGACCCGAGGCGCGGGCCATCCTGTTTCGCTCGAAGTTCGTATAGTACTGGGGCGTCTGGATGAAGGCAAGCCGGGGGTTTTTCTCCATTTTGGCCACAAGAGGCTCCAGAAAGTCCGGGAACGGGTTCATGTCGGCATCGAAGACCGCGATGTATTTTTCCTTTTCCTTTCCAATCGCCTCCTCATATGGGTTGAACTCGAACCCCTCCTTTTGCCTTCCCTCGATGAAGTCCAGGAAATCATTTATCATCCCCGCCTTTGCGCCGTGCCACCTCCGCCTGAAGAGGTTCACCCCTATCTCCCTGCACAGTGCGTCAATGGAGTCCCGGTATTTTTGCTTTGTCTCAAGGTCTGCCCAGGGCAGGTCATAGCGCGTATCGTCCAGAAAATAGAGGTGCTTGTTCGGATATGACAAATTATAAAAGCAGGTGAGCGTGTCCTCCACCACCGGGAGCGGCTCCTTGTAAGACGACACTATCACGGCAACGGGCGGGTAATCGTAGAGTTCCTCTTGCGGCTCGCGGGCCGTGCCGAGCGTTTTTTTGCTCCTGAGCACATGGAAGATGTTCAGGAAATATCCGAACCCGTGGACGAAGACGAAGAACTCGGCAAAAAGGAGCGCAAAAGCAAACGCCTTGTCCGCGTACCCCAGGTCTGCCGAGAGAAACAGCAGCGTCCTCATCCCGAGATATAGAAATATGCTCAGCATCGTGAGCACGAGTATCGCTGCGGCATATACCGGCCTTGACCGGTTCTTGTCTCTCATTGCTTAGAATATATATCTCAGGTCCACCCATAAGGCATTTGCATCCCAGAGACGGGAGCGGTGCAGAAGAAAACGCATGCCTGCCCCGAAACGCTCGAACTCATGGGTCCACTCCCCTTCGAGCCGGAAAATCAACATTTTAAAGAAAGGGGGGTTCTGCTCCGAATCCGTGCCCAATGAGAGTTTTAGGCCGTAACTCCGCTTTCCGGCTTCGCAAAAACCCTCGCCATAATCGCCCCCCCATTCGATGGACACGGCCCCGGCATAGTAATTCTGCGGCGTCCAGTAGGGGTGGACGATGTCTTTAAGGCTATCTTCTTCGAAAATGGAAACGCTTTTTTTATCGGTGTCCCTGTATTCGCCGGACAGGGCCAGCTTTAGCTTTGCCGGATATTCGCCAAACGCATATCCGGCGGAAAGGAAAACATGCTCTCCCCGGTTGTCATCGCTGTACCGGGAATATCCCGCACCTGCCTCAAGCCCGACTCTGCGGGCAGGTGCGGCCTCCGCGCGAAGCATGTAGGAGCTGGCCTGCACTCCCTGCCGGAGCCCAAAAAGATTGTAGAACTCATCCGTTTTCTCATGCCTCCCCCCGAGCCTCAAGCCGTCACGGAGATAGAGATCAAAATGAACGCTTCCCGTGCCCGTATCCCCCGGCTCTCCCGAATAGGATTTTAAGGTCCAGCTTGCGCCGCCCTTAAGATGCCTGTTCACCGCGCCCTCAACATGGACATTAAACCCCCGTGCGGTGAATGTCTTGTTATTGAAATGCGCCCTTTCATCAAGATACAGGGCGGAGAGCCCTGCCCGGATATCTTTATAAAGCGGGGCGGAAATGCCGGCATCCATCCTTCCCCTGCTGATTCCCGAAAGTTCGTCCCTGCCCCTCTCGCTCCAGTATGAATAGGCCGCTTCCGCTCGCGGGCGGAGCGCAAGCTTTGCCCTTTCGAGGGCGTCTCCGCCTGCCTCATTGGATTGATAATTGGATTGATCGTGGGATGGGCCTTCGGCAAGGAGTTTTTCATAAGCGCCGACCGATGCGGCGTGCAGCCCGGAAAGGCATTGGGCCTGTCCCCACCGGTAAAGCGCCTCCCTGTTTGAAGGTTCTTCGGAGAGCGCGAGGCGGAGCTCTCTTAAGGCCTCATCGCGTTTTCCGAGCCAGAGGAGCACGCGGGCCATCTCTGCCCTAACCGATGCGTTTTCGGGACAGAGCGCGGCAAGGGTTCTGTATTCATTGAGGGCCTCTTCAAGCGTCCCCTCGCTGAACGAAAGCACGCGGGCAAGCGCAAGGCGCGCTTCAAAATCCGTTATTGTTCCCCGGTAAGTGAACGGCCCCGTCTTTTCGGGGACGGCTGCCTCTGCCGGCATATTGGTTATTAATAAGAAAACCGACACGGGCCAGAACGCCGCAAAAAGCATGGGGAATGAGATAAGAGCCCTCGGGACGAGCATGGTCCCTCTCTTTACTTGAGAGTTTTTCGCAATTCTTCCGCAGCCTCTTCGAACCTTCCGGCCCATATCAGCACAAAGGCGTACTTCCTTCTTGCCTGAATGTCCCCCGGCTCCTCGGCAAGGGCCCTCCTGTACTCGGATATCGATTCGTCATATTTATGGGACCATGCAAGCACTTCGGCAAGCCTGAGCCTTGCCTCCCGGTTGGAGGGATTTTTTCCCACGAGTTCCCTGAGTAGCGCTTGGGCCATGTCGAACTCCTTCTTTGAAATATGGATTTCAGCCATGAGGAGCCGCCCCTTCTCGCCGAGCTTTTCCGGCGGCGCCTCCTTGAGGACTTTCATGGCGTCCTCGCTTGCCCCGGCGGCAAACATCACCTCCGCCATCTCGACCCTGGCCTCGTCCATATCCGTTTGGGAAAAGGTGAAGGGCTTTTCGGCCATGAGCTTCCGGTACTGGCTTATGGATTCTTCGTATCTCTTGAGGTAGAAAAGGACGCGGGCAAGCTCCCTCCTGGCAACCCAGTCGGGTATCTCCTTCGCGTGTTCCGCCTGCGGACCGGCCTCGTCATCCGTTTTTTGCGCAAGCACCGCGCGGTAAAGCTTTTCCGCGCGGCGAAGCTCGCCTTTATCCCTGTAAATAGCGGCAAGCAGGATGGCCGCCTCCTCGTCCTGCGGCGCGGCATTCAGATATCTCTCGTATGCACTTGCGGCCCCGGCCTTGTCTCCGGACCGGAGGAGCGTCTTTGCGGCCTGCCCGAGGACATCTCGATCATCCGGCCATGCCTTTAACGCCTCCCCGGAGGCCCATGCGGCCCCGGCCATATCTCCCGAGGCAAGGCGGGAATCCATTAAGCGGACGAAAACCGAGGGGTAGCGAAGCCCGTGGTCGATTGCTTTGCTGTAGAATTTAGCCGCCCTTGCGTAATCTCTTTTCCGGAAGCTTGCCTCCGCGTCCCTGAAAAAGACCCGTTCGGGATGCGTCCGGGGATAAGCCCACGTCAGGACCGAGCCGGCGAGGACCAGAAGGAAAAGATAGCTCAAACGCTGCTTCAGGACAATCCATCCCTTTGGCGTCATTTTTTTGCGATATATTTCACAAGCACAAGGGTGCTCTTTTCGCCTGAGCGATTTTGTTTCACCTCGTCCATCAGGCTCCGGATTAAATACAAGCCCCTGCCCTTTTCGGGAAGATTTTCGATGTCACCGGGGTCAAATGCCGGAGGGGCCCCTTTCGAGGACTCCAGGGTTCCTTTTGAGGGATCCACAGTCCCCCAGTTGCTGACCTCAAAGACCATCCTGTCCGAATACAGGCGGGCGGTCAGCTCCACTCTCCTCTTGCCGCCCGGCTCTTCCGAATGCTGGATAACATTGTTTAGGGCCTCCATGACGACAAGCTCCACCTTGTAGCATTCTTCCCTGCTCAGCTCGAAATAGGAGCATATGGCGTTGACGGACAGGCCGATAAGGAATGCGTTTTTCAGCTCTCTTTCAATGGAGAGCGTAATGGAGGCGGGCTCATCCATCCGAGGTCCTGTCTGCAATCTGCGATTGCCTGGCGCTTTCGGACATCGCCCTCAGGGCCTCTTCCTCGCTCGCATGAATTCTGAAGACCCGGTCCATTCTCGTGACCTTGAAAAGGCTTGTCACGGGCGGTCTTATATTGCAAATCATGAAATCGCCAAGTTCGCCTATCGTCTTTAACAGCGAGATAAGCGCGCCAAGCCCTGTGCTGTCTATGAAGTCCACCCGTTCCAGGTTCAGCACTATCCGCCTTGCGCCATTCATTATCCTGTCCGCTACCTCTCCCTTGAACGAGGCGGAAGTGTAGGCGTCGATGCGCTTGAAAAACGGTTTCAAGACAAGTACTCCGCCTTCGTCCCTTTCTTCCATATTCATCTCCTGCCACCTCATTGTATCCGGATAACTTATCCGGATAATTGTTATCCGGATTTATCTGAATTCCATCCCGAGAAGGCTGATATCGTCCTCTGCGCAAGAGCTTCCGCCAAATTCGAGCAGTTCTCCCAACACGCATCGAAGGAGCCCTGCGATGGGCATGTCCCTTTTTTTCGAGAGATGGCCCAAAAGGCCCTCCATGCCGAAGAACTCGCCCGAGCTGTTTCTGCAATCGGTCATCCCGTCCGTGTAGAGGATGAGCTTGTCTCCCTTTTCAAGGAAAATTGTTTCCTCCTCAAACGGCACCAGCCCGCCAAGTCCTATTACGGAGCCGCCTTTTTCAAGGAGCTCCGTTCCGCCGTTCGCCCGCATCAGGACGGGAAACGGATGGCCCGCACTGCAATAAGAAAGCCTGCGCTCTTTGAGGCCAAGCACCATATAGATAATGGTAAAGAACTTGTCGAAGCGCTCGGTCGGATACTCCGAATCGAGGGCCCTTATCACTTCGCCCGGGGGCGAGACCACAAAGGACTCTCCGCCCGCGTCCTTTTTCCTTACGAGGCCTGCCTGGGGCTGGAGGGCCTGGGATATGGAAACGGTCACAAGGGCCGAGGGGACCCCGTGCCCGCTGACGTCAAGCATGTAGACCCCGATGGTGTCCCGGTCAAGCCAGAAGATGTTGAAAATGTCGCCGCCTATGAAATGCGAGGGAAGGAACTCCCATGCGAACTCGAGTTCCGGGGCTTCGGGCAGGTTTCGCGGAAGAAGGCTTTGTTGGATGCCGGAGGCGGCCAAAAGGTCCTCCTCGATCTTTTTCTGCTTTTCGGCGAGCCTTTGGTTTGCAAGCCTGAGATCTTGTGTGAGGGCCCTTATCTTGAGCTGGCTCTGGACCCTCGCGATTACCTCTGCCTTGTCGAAGGGCTTTGTTATGTAATCGGCCGCCCCCATTTCGAGTCCCTTTACCTTGTCCACGGCATCGGTTTTTGCCGAAAGGAAAATAATGGGGATGTCCCTGGTTCCGGGCTCCGTTTTGAGGCGCTTGCAAACCTCATACCCATCGGGCCCGGGCATCATGATATCGAGCAATATGAGGTCGGGGGAAAGGAGGGGCGCCCGGTCGATGGCTTCATGCCCGCTCGCTGCCTCAAGCACCTCGTATCCTTTTTTCCCAAGCACCGCTGCTATGAGCCTCCTGTTGTCTATGCTGTCATCCACCACGAGGATCTTTTCCCCCATTCGGCAAAACCCTTCCGTTTTATGCGAAATTGAGGAGCGGGTATTACTACCTATGATTGTATATTATCAAATCCAGGCCCCGTCCACTATTAGGAAATCTGCAAGCCCCGACCCTAAGGTCTTGACTTTTGGCCTGTTTTGGTTTTAAATTTACCGATGCGCACGCCTGTCATAGCCGCCAACTGGAAGATGTACAAGACGATAGCGGAAGCGGAGGAGTTCGCGCGCGAGTTTATACCGCTCGTGAAAGACACCCCCGGTGTGGTCAAGGTCATCGCGCCCCCTTTTACCGCGATAAGGGCGCTCTCGGAGGCGCTTGGCGGCACGGACATAAGAGTGGCTGCCCAGGACATCTATTACGAGACAAAAGGCGCCTACACGGGCGAGGTCTCCCCGGAGATGATAAAGGAGGCCGGGGCCTCATGCGTGATTGTCGGCCATTCCGAGCGCAGGCAGTATTTCCACGAGACCGATGAGACCGTAAACAAGAAGATAAAAGCCGGCCTATACGCAGGCCTGGGAATAATATTTTGCATCGGGGAGAGCCTCGATGAGCGGCAGGCCGGGCGTACTTTCGATATCCTGAAAAGGCAGGTTGCCGAGGGTCTTAGGGGCATCGAGGAGGAGACTTTAGGCCGCATCGTGGTCGCCTATGAGCCGATCTGGGCAATCGGGACGGGCCTCACGGCCACCCCGGAGCAGGCAGAAGAGGCCCATTCGTTCATAAGGGCGGAACTCAAGGAGCTTTTCGGGCCAATCGAGGCCGATATAAGGATACTTTACGGCGGGTCGGTAAAGCCCGGCAATATAGATTCCCTTATGGCACAGCCCGATGTGGACGGGGCCCTTGTGGGCGGGGCGAGCCTTGAAGCAGCAAATTTTGCTAAAATAGTAAAATTCAAGAGAGGATAAAAAAAGAAAGATGTTTATTTTGCTTGTCGTACTGCACATCCTTGTGAGCCTTTTCCTTATATTCGTCGTCCTCATACAGGGCGGAAGGGGGGCCGAACTGGGCGCGGCCTTCGGAGGATCGAGCCAGACCCTCTTTGGCGGTAGAGGAGCGGCCACGTTCCTCAACAAGCTCACAACCGTGGTGGCCATCGTCTTCATGCTCACGTCCCTTTTCCTTACTATAGTTTCCATGAAGAGCACGGGTTCGGTCGTGAGGCAGCAGCAGCCCGCCCAAAAAGAGGCCGTCCCCGGAAAGGCGCCGGCGCTTCCGACCATGCCGCTCCCGAACCCTCCGCAGACAACCCCAGCGGGTCCGGCGAAGTAATTATTTGTCAGCGGTCTTATCAAGAAGGTCTTTAGCGGCCTTCCTTTTAACGGTGCTTGTTCTTCTACTTGGCTCCTGCAAGCGCGAGCCGGAGATAAAAATGCCCCAGGCCCTTGTCACCGGCTCCATCGCGGACGCCAAACGGCTCCTTCCGCTCCTCGCATCGGATTCCGCATCGGGCGATATAAGCGGCCTCATCTTCAACGGCCTCACGAAATACGACAAAAACATCAAAGTGGTGGGAGACCTTGCCCGGAGTTGGGACATCAAGCAGGACGGCCTTGAAATAATCTTTCATCTGAGGAAGGACGTCAAATGGCACGATGGGGCCGAGTTCACGGCGGAGGACGTCGTATTCACTTACAAGAGAATGATCGACCCGAAGGTGCCAACGCCCTACAGCAGCATCTACGGGCCGGTAAAGAGCGTGGAGGCCGTGGACCGCTATACCGTGCGGATTATCTATGAAAGGCCCTTCGCCCCGGCCCTCGAATCCTGGGCGATGGGGATAATTCCAAAGCACGTCCTCGCGGGCAAGGATATAAGCGAGGAGAAATATTCCCGCAACCCAATCGGCACGGGCCCCTACAGGCTCAAGAAATGGATAACGGGGCAGAGGATAACGCTTGAGCGCTTCGAGGATTACTTCGAGGGGAAACCGGGCATAAGCCGGTACATAATGAGAATAATCCCCGACAGCGCCACCATGTTTCTGGAGCTTAAGTTCGGGGGGATAGACTACACGGGCTTGAACCCCGCCCAGTACAAGCTCCAGGCCAATACGGAATTTTTCAACAGGAATTTCCAAAAGTTCCGCTATCCCTCTTTCGGGTTCACATATCTTGGCTATAACCTCCTTGACCCCCGCTTCAAGGACGTGAGGATAAGGCGGGCGCTCTCCCACGCCATAGACAAACAGGCGATAATAAATGGCGTGCTCATGGGATACGGCACGCCGTGCACGGGGCCTTTCCCGCCCGAGTCCTGGGCCTTCAACCCCGATGCGAAAGACCCGGAATACAACCCGCAGAAGGCTCTCGCCCTCTTCAAGGAGGCCGGGTGGGAATTGAAGAATGGCCTCTTGCAAAAAAACGGCAAGCCCTTCAGCTTCACCATAATCACAAACCAGGGGAACACGCCCCGGCTCCTTGCCGCCCAGATCATAAAGGAAAGCCTGGCAAAGGTCGGCGTCATCGCGGACATAAAAGTCCTCGAATGGCAGGCCCTCCTCCATGACTTCATAGACAAGAAGCGCTTCGAGGCCATCATAATGGGGTGGTCGCTTTCCCGCGACCCGGACGTTTACGACATCTGGCACTCCTCGAAGACAAAGGAGGGCGATTTCAACTTCATCTCTTACAAAAACGAAGAGGTGGACAGGCTGCTTATCGAGGGCAGGGAGACCTTCGACCCGGAAAAGCGGAAAAAGATCTATAACCGCATCCACGAGATACTCGCGTACGAGCAGCCCTATACATTTCTCTATGTGCCTGATTCCCTGATCGTGCTCCATAAACGGTTCAAGGGCGTGGAAAAGGCCCCCATCGGGATATTCCACGACTTCATCCACTGGCACGTCCCCGCCGATAAGGCGATGTGGTAATGTTGGACGTGTGGTAGAATTTTAAAAAATCAAAGGGAGGTACGATGCCCCATCCCGCCGTGCTCGCTTTCATACTGGCCGGGGGAAAAGGAGAAAGGCTCTTTCCGCTCACGGCGATGCGCTCGAAGCCCGCGGTGCCTTTCGGCGGCCGGTACAGGATCGTGGACTTTGTGCTGAGCAACCTCGTCAACTCGAGGGTCTATTCGATATACCTCCTCGTCCAGTACAAGTCCCAGTCCCTGATCGAGCACATAAGGCAGCACTGGGTGCTCTCCCCCGTCCTGAGGGAGCACTTCATAGCCGTCGTGCCCCCGCAGATGAGGATGGGCCCCGAGTGGTTCCAGGGCACGGCTGACGCCGTCTATCAGAACCTGAACCTTATCCAGCAGTTGAACCCCGAGCTTGTCATCGTCTTCGGCGCGGACCACATCTACCGCATGGACATAAGGCAGATGATAGATTTCCACCTTGAAAAGGGGGCCGACATTACCGTTGCCGCAAGGCCCGTGCGTATTGGGGAGGCATCGTACTTCGGCGTGATAGAGGCCGACGCCTCCCGCCGGATAATGGCTTTCGAGGAAAAACCCAAACAGCCAAAGCCCATGCCCGGCGACCCCAAGAGGGCATACGTCTCGATGGGCAATTACATCTTCGGCAGGGACTACCTCATACATTCCCTTGTGGAGGGCCAGAGCAGGAAGCACCACGATTTCGGCACCCATATAATCCCCGCCGCCATAGAAAAAAAGGGGAACGTCTTCGCCTACGACTTCTCCTCCAATATTATTACCGATACAAGGCCCTATGAAGAGACAGGGTACTGGCGGGACGTGGGCAACATCAGGTCCTATTTCGACGCGCACGCGGACATGCTGGGCCCCGAGCCCAGGTTCGAATTGGCAAACAGGTCCTGGCCCATCAATCCTGCCTCCTATACCGGGCCGGCCGCTAAAATACTCAAGGGCGAGATCGAGAACAGCTTTCTTTCGGACGGCGTTATGGTCCAGGACGCCCTCATCAGGAACTCCGTCATAAGGAGCGGCGTCACGATAGAAAAGGGCGCCTTTATCGAAAACTGCATAATCATGGAGGGGTGCTCCGTAGGGAGCGGCGCGAAACTCAGGAACGTGATCATGGACAAGCACAACGTGGTCGAAAAAGGGGACACGATAGGCTTTGACCCCGAGAAGGACCGCTTCCGCTGCCACATAGACGTCTCCGGCATCTCCGTAGTGCCCAAAGGCGGCATGAAACCCGCATAATATATATAATCTATAACGCGCGCGCACGCGCGCGTTTTTTTTGGCGTTCATTCTCCCCTTTCCAAGCCGCCCGATTTCTTTTTTGTTTCAGGAAGTTTCTTATCTTTTTCAATTTCATACTTGCTTGAACATTGAACGTATCCTTCTCCCCCTCACCCCTGCGCGGAATTTTTTGGAACGGGAGCTAAAGCTCCCTTTGGCCCGCTCCGCAGGCGAGGGGAAAACATAAGAATAGCGAGATAGAGCGACAGAGCGACAGCGCGACAGGAATAATCCGCACCTTTCTTGACCCTCTTGCCGCTTCGGCTTCCGTAATACCTCCTCAGAATAGACCGGGCCGAAAAACCGACCAACCGGGTTAAGAATACACGCAAGGGGAGGACGGCGTCTATAGGACAGAGGCCACTATTTTCATGTCCGGGCCTGTCCGCTATTTTTAAGAGTGAAATTCAAACGCCGCTTACTTTCTCAAATGTTCGTTTTAATAAAAATTGATTTTTATCAATCTTCTACTGCTTGCGCGGCTTGCTTAATTTTCCGAATAATTCGGGGTTCTGCTTGTGATAAGCAAAGATAGCTCTGTCAATCTCTCTTAAAGAATATTGGGAGTATTCTCTAATCGACAGAATGGCCTGCCAAAACGAGGGATAGCGTTTAATATCTATTGATTTATGCCGAATATATCCAAAATATCGGAGCACATCCACAGTCCTCCGGTCAATAATCGGAAAAGATGAGGGATATAAGAAATGGAGGAATGTAGAGGCTACAGGAACGCCAATTCCTTGAAGCGCAATCAGAATTTTCATCTTCTCCATACCAGACGCTTCAAGGCACTTCCTTAAAGCATCCAAGTACATACGGATATTTTCCCATTCGATTCTCCCTTTAACTCTGGGTGATTTCCAATCGAGAATATCGGTGAAGGTTTCTTTCGTTAATGTATGCAGATTTTGAATTTCAGGATTGATTTTATTTGCGATTCTTTTGTACTCAGGCTCATCACACTCCGTTTCATCGTACTTGGGGTGCCATGCCCTGATAAAATCATCATCGATCAGCTTAAGCTCAGTTTGCATAACATCTGAAATAGTATACTCGATGTAGGTATCTTTAGATTATGATTTTATTAAGTCTTGTTGGCGCGAACCTCTACTAAGATTCGATAAGGCAAAAGTCGCTGGATTCCGGGTCAAGCCCGGAATGACGGCCAAAGCCTTAAGCCAGAAAAGTTCGTAATTGGTTCTGCAATCCCTATTTTAAAAGAGCTTTATTGTTGCTAAGTAGGAGGTGAAAGAAAAAAGCCTCTTTTTTTTCACGCTGTTGCATCAAAACCGAGACCGTTCTAATATTTCTAAGTGAGAGATAAAGAACCATTCCCTTTTTGTTTTTTTAACGCCTCTTCCCTTCTATTTTGATCACAAGCTTTGCATCCAGGGCATCCGCTATTTTTTTAAGGGTGGAAAGTTTGGGCAGGCCATGGGTAAGCCCCTCAATCCTTGAAATCGTCGATTGGGGCATTCCGGTTTTTTTGGCAACTTCCTCCTGGGTCATCTTCTTCTTTAAACGCTGCTCGATCATGCTTTTCGCCAGCTCATACTCTGGAAGCAGCTTCTCGTACTCCTCTTTTACCTTTTTATTCTTTAAAAGCTCTTTTCTATGTTCTCTGTAAGTTGTCATGTGATTACTCCTTTCTTGAAAGATACTCTTCCATTCTTCTTTCCGATACTGCAATTTCCCTGCCGGGAGTTTTATCCGTTTTCTTTGTAAATCCATGGAGCAGGATAAGTCTCCTGCCGGTAAAAGCAAAATAAAATATCCTGTGAATGTTCGACTTATCCTTTATCCGTATTTCAAAGAGCTTTCTTGAGCCTGTAATCGGTTTAACATAAGGCTCTCTTACTTTCAGCCCGTATTCTTCAAGCAGGTCTGCTATAAAGACATATTTGGCTTTGCTCTCAGGTGAAAGCAGATCAATGAACTCTTTGACCGGGCACTTTCCGTCACTGGTGATATAGTATTCTATCGTCCAGTTCACGGATTATTATATAGCGTTAATGCTATATTTGCAAATACTTCTACCCCCCCCATCCTTCTACTTGCGTTCGGAGCTTCCTTGTGATGGAATTTAATTGGAGAGGGAGGAAAGCCCTGCTTCTCCGCATGTACGAGATAATTGGGGAAGAAAAAGGAGGCCTGAAACCATGGAAATGAGGACAAAGACAACTCTGGAGTTGACCGAGGAGGAGAGGACCGCATTGAAAAACGCGCTGAACCAGTACTTCTCCGAGCTTAGATTGGAAGTAGCCGCTACTAAAAGGGGAACAGGAGAGCTGAAAAAAGAAGAAGAGCTGTTGCGGGGAATAATTGCCCGGCTATAAGACTACTTGCTGAGCTTGTGCCGTACCATCCCCAGGTACTTGTTCACGGGGTTTGAGCGGCCAAAGCAGGGCAAGAGAGGGGTCTTTCTCAGCCCCAGTTTCTTTATCTCCCAGAGGAGTTCCTTGTTTTCGGGGTCCATGGCGAGCCCTTTCTTCAGGGCCCCGACGGCGCCCCTTTTCTTTCCGGCCTCCATGTAGGCCCTTCCCAAATTGAGATAGAGGAGGGGGAGGAAGAACTCCTCTCCGAAGGGGACCTTGGGGCCAAGCATCTCTATGGCCCGCTTGCAGGTGTTTATCCCTTCCCTGTGGCGCTTGAGGAGCTTGGCCTCCAGAAACCCGCTGAACGAGAGCAGAAAGGGGTCCTCCGGGTTGTGCTGTAGGGCGTCCTCGACAGTGTCCATCGCGGCCCTGTGCTTGTTGGCCTTTACGAGCTTTCTTATCTCCAGCAGGTAATCGGCCGGGTGTTTTACCCTCGTCACCATTTCCTTCTGGAGGATTTTTATGGCGACCTCGTGCTGGGCGCTCATGAACTCGGATATTTTTTTGGGCTCCTTTTCCGTGCAGACCGTCTTCCGGGTGGTCACGATCTGGCCTTTTCTGTAGACGCGGGTTGTGACATCGGGGCTTTTTTCAGCGGGCTCCGTGATCACGAGAAAAGATTCGTTGCCTATCTTTATTGTGGACTCGAGAGGGGAATTTCCGGCCGATGCCCTTATCCTTATCGGGTCTTTGCCCATCGGCCAGTATTCTAAACGAGTACCGATAAAAAGCTCAAGTTATAACCCCTTTTTAAGGGGGGGTTAACCGGCCGCGTTCAGCCTGAACGGGGCGTGTCCTCCCCCGGTCTCGATCTTTTCCTCGTGATGGCGATTCAATGGGACCTTGGCGATCACTTCCTCGACCGTTGTGAGACCGCTGTTTATCTTGCTCACGGCATCGTCAAAGAGGGTGGAGATGCCTTTTTTCCTTATGGCGTCCCGCAGGACCTCTTCCGAGGCCTTTCTCGACAGGAGCCGCCTCAGGTCAACGTCCAGCCCGAGGTATTCATAAACGCCGATCTGGCCGTAAAAGCCCGTATAGGAGCACTTCTTGCAGCCCTTTCCCATATAGCAGGACTCGACAAGGTTTGAGAGCCCGTTCAGGTTTGAGGGCAATTTGGTTTGCACCTTGCACTCCTCGCAGATTTTACGCACGAGGCGCTGGGCCAGGACCCCTGTGACCGCGGAGTTTACAAGGAAATGCGGCACCCCCATGTCGATTAGCCGGGTTATGGTGGAGACCGCGTCGTTCGTGTGCAGGGTGCTGAGCACAAGGTGCCCGGTAAGGGCGGCCTTTATGGCGATCTCGGCGGTCTCCAGGTCTCTTATCTCTCCCACCATGATGGTGTCCGGGTCCTGCCTCAGTATCGAGCGCAGGGCCTTGGGGAAGGTGAGCCCCACGGCCTCGTTTACACCCACCTGGGTTATGCCCTCAAGCTTGTATTCGACAGGGTCCTCTATCGTGACCACGTTTTCCACCTCGCTCCTCAACTGCCGGAGGCAGGCATAGAGGGTCGTGGACTTGCCGCTGCTCGTGGGCCCCGTCGCCACGAGCATGCCCTGGGGCTTCGTGAAGAAGTCCATAAGGGGATAAAGCACCTGCCCCGGAATGCCCAACTGGGTGAGCGGGATAAGGCCGGTATCCCTGTCCAGTATCCTTATCACTATCTTCTCCCCGTAGACCGAGGGCAGGGTGGATACCCTCAGGTCTATGTCGTGGTTCTCCATCCTCAGGTGGGTGCTCCCGTCCTGGGGGGTCCTCCTCTTCGTGATGTCCAGGTTGGATATTATCTTTATGCGCGAGATGACGGAATTGAAGATGTTCCGAGGGAATTCAAGTATTTCCCTCAGGGTGCCGTCTATCCTGTACCTGACTTTTACGCAGCCTTCCCGGGGCTCTATGTGTATGTCCGTGGCCCTCGACTTCACAGCCTCGATGATGACGATCGTGACCAGCTTCACGATCGGAGGGGCCTCGCTGCTCTTGTACAGGAACTGCACGTTTATTTCCTTGTCGTCCTCGGGCTGGTTTATGAACTCTATCTTGTCCTTGAAGTTCATCTTATCGAGGAGGTCCCATATCTTTTCCATGCTGCCGTACTGGCGCTCGATGCTTTCGAGGATGAACGATTCCCTCGCCACCAGGGGACTTATCCTCAAGCCCGTCCGGAAGCCCAGTTCGTCTATCGTCTCCCAGTCGAGGGGGTTTGCCATCGCGAGCCAAAGTGTTTTGTCCTTTATCTCGATGGGCAGGATGAGTTTTTTTATCGCGGCCTCCTTGGGTATGAGGGCCTTCGCCTCATCGCTCGAAAGGGCATCGGCGGCGAGGAGAGGGAGTTGCATCTGCTCTGCTATCGCCTTTGCTATCTGCTCCTCGGTCGCCGAGCCCATATCGATCAGTATCTTCCCCAGCCTCAAGCCGCTCTGTTTCTGAAGAGTGAGGGCCTGCTCAAGGTGCCCCGCGCTTATGACCCCGGACTCAAAAAGGAGGGTCCCCAATTTCTTCTTTATTCTTTTTTTCATCTCCTGCTCCTCAATAAGCAATAATTTATCTGTCCGGAACTCATATACAATTCTCATGCCGGATTGAAAATCTTTGTTTTAAAAAGAAATTTTTACAGAACCGGCAGCAGGGCCTGGATTTTCTGCCCGATATGGCTTTTCTGCCCTTTTTAGGTTAGGGGATATGGCGCAAAAAAGAGGGGGGTTTTATTGAGGCGTTGACCGGCAAGCTGAAAGGGCTCTGCCGGTGCAGGGCCGGCGAGTGGCGGGTTACCTATAAAACAAAGACGGGACAGCACGTTGTCGAAATAATAGCGATACTTCCGAAGGGCGATGCTTACAAGTAAATAGTTGGTGCGAATGTAAATGGTATCTGACCCCGCTGCTGTCGAAAAAAAGAAGGGTTTTCTAAAGCAGATTCTAAAAAGGGGCTCTTCCAATCTCGATAGAGCAGCCCGGAGTTCTTCCTGAAAGCCGCAATCGAAGAATTTGCCCGAGAGTGCGAGTTAGCTACGCTAATCAACTCCTGAAATATTTATTTCCAAAAGCGTGCGAGGTGTTTGTGCAAGGGGCGCGGCAAGCGGCGCCCCTACGTAAAAAAAGAAAAATATGGACATCCAACTTCAATCTTTCAACCGGAAATCTTCATTTTCAAATTAACTTCAAAAAGCAAGACTCGCAGGTGTCAGACGCATCTGAACCTTACGGTGTTTTATACTGCCTGTAGGGTCAACTCCGGCAATTTCACGTTATTCGGCTGGTGAACTTATCGCAAACTTGACATTTATACGTGCATAATTGAAAATTTAGCATGGCTGACGAGCTGGAAAAACTGCGCGAGAAGGTCGAGAAGGACCCGAATTCAAAGCTCTTCGTCTCGCTTGCCGAGATGTACAGGAAAGCCGGAAGGCTGGACGAGGCGATGTCCGTGCTCCAGGGCGGGATAGCGCGCCAGCCTGCCTACACTACCGCGCGCGTGGCCTTGGGAAAGATATACATCGAAAAAGAGCTGAAGAAAGAGGCCAAAGAGGAATTCGAGGCCGTCGTGGCCGCAATCCCGGACAACCTTTACGCCCAGAAAAAACTTGCCGAGATCTACATGGAGGAGGGCCACAGGGACAACGCCAAAAAGGCCCTGCGCGTGGTCATAAGACTGAACCCCATGGACGAAGAGGCGGCCTCTTTCCTGAAGGAATTGGATAAGAAAGACCAGGGGCTCCGCACGGAGGACCTCCTCCAGACGACATCCCTTGCCGAAGTGCCGGAGATGGACGGGACCCCGATTATAGAGATACCTGAAACGGAGAGGACGGGAGCGGACCCCGTTAATGTTAATAATGTCAATAATGAGGAAGAATCTACTCTCGAAGGAGAAACGGTCGCAATCGAGGAAGAGAAAGAGACGGAGGCGTCCAAAGAGTCTCCCGTGGAAGAGGTCCTGGCGGTCGAAGGAGAGGCCGAAGCATCTTATATGGAATTGAATGGGAGGTCTCTTGCCGAGGCCGATATCCCGGCAGACCTCCTTGCCCCTGCGGAGCTTCCGGAAGAGGAGGCCATTGCGCCAGTTGAGCCCCTCTCTGCCGAGCCGGTTGCCGGACAAAAACAACAGCCAACTGCCTCTTTGAATTTGGGCGGAGCAAGCCCCGCCCCTACGTTCCCCTTTCCCGGACAAAAACAACAGCCAACTGCCCCTTCGCCTGCCTTCTCAATAGAGACAGCCGATCTCCTTGTGGCAAAAGGCGATTACGCGCGGGCCATAGGGGTGCTTTCGAGGGTGCTGGCCCATTCGCCCGGCGACAGGGTTGCGATGGGACGCATGGCGGAACTCAAGATGCTTGTGAAGATGCTCGGCAAGGGCAAGGAAGTGCGCACGGCAAGGCTTGAGGGGTTCCTGGGCGGCGTAAGAAAGAGAAGAGATGAGTTTTTCGGGAATCCTTAGGGAGATGGTCGAGAAGGTGGACGGGGCCGCCTCGGCCATGATATTGGGGGCGGACGGGATACCCGTGGAGGAGTATTCGAGCCTGAAACTCCTCAGCATGGAAGACCTCGGGGCAGAGTCCTCCCAGATGATAAAGGACATAAACCTTGCGTCCGAAAACCTCGGCATCGGGACGGCAAGGGAGTTCGCCCTTATCTCGGACGCCTGCGGAATAATAATGCGGAGGATAAACCCGGAATACTACCTTGCCATGATAATCGCGCCGGAGGGCAATTACGGGAAGGCAAGGTTCGTTTTAAAGACATATCTCACGAAAATCGAAGAAGAGTTCTAAAAACGGCTTCTGAGAACGGAGGAAATCCCATGAAGAAAACCGAACTGAAAATAGAAGGGATGAGCTGTCCCCACTGCGTTATGGCCGTAAAGAAGGCCCTTATGGAGACGAAGGGCGTGAAGGACGCCCAGGTGGAAATAGGCAAGGCCCTTGTGACCTATAACGAGGCCGAGGCGAAGCCTGAAGACCTTGCCGAGAGCGTGAAAAAAGCCGGCTACAAGGTGGTCAAGCACTGATGCCCCCCAGAAGGAAAAAAACCGTGCAGGTGATACACGGGCCCAACCTTAACCTCTTAGGGGAGAGGGAGCCCGGCCTTTACGGCTCAAAAACCCTGAGGGAGATAGATTCCGGGCTCCGTGCCCTCGCCCGGGAACTTGACCTCGGGCTCGGCTCCATGCAGTCCAACAGTGAGGCCGATATAATCGAAAAGATACAGAAGGGGGACTTTGACCTCCTCATCATAAACCCCGCGGCCTATACCCATACGAGCGTGGCTATAAGGGACGCGATAAGCGCGGTCGGGAAGCCCGTTATAGAGGTCCACCTCTCGAACATCTACAGGCGCGAGGAATTCCGCAAGCACTCCTATGTCTCCGGGGTGGCCCACGGGCAGATAAGCGGGTTCGGGCCGGAGAGCTACTATCTGGCCCTCCGGGCGGCCGCAAAGATTCTCGAGGGGCGCTCCGCGAAGGGTCCCTCCGCGAATTGACCCTTTCAGAGCTTCGCTTTAAGGAAAGGCTCGAAAAGCTCGCAGCCTCCCTGAAGGGGGTGGACGGGCTCCTTGTCACAAACCTCGTCAACATCCGCTATCTCTCGGGGTTCAGAGGCACCTCGGCCTACCTTCTTATAGGGCGAGAAAAGGCTTTTTTTATTACCGATGCCCGGTATGGAAGGTATTCGATCAAAACGGGGAAGGGCTTCTACGAGATTATAATCATAAAACAGAAATTCCCCGTTCTGCTCAAGAAACTTGCCTCCAAATCCGGGATAAAAAGACTCGGCTTCGAAAAGACGGTTTCTTTTGGCCTTTATGAGCGGCTTAAAAAGACCGGGCTTGAGCTTAAGCCCGTAAAGGGCATTGTCGAAGATATCAGGACGGAAAAAGACCCTGAAGAGCTTGAAAATATAAAAAAGGCGGTAAAAAGAGCGGAAAACGCTTTTTTAAAGATAAGGCCTTTTATAAAGCCCGGAGTAAAAGAAATACAGGTAGCCCGCAGGCTTGAGGAGAGGCTGAGGGCAGGGTGCCTCTGCGATGTGCCTTTTCCGGTCATTGTTGCCTCCGGCCCCGTGAATTCCGCCATTCCTCACGCCCGGCCCTCGGAACGGAAGATCGCCCCCGGGGACCTCGTAATAGTCGACTGGGGCTCTGAGAATGAGGGATATTTTTCAGACATGACAAGGACATTGCTCGTTCAGGGCGGCTCCGGGATGGCCCAAAAAAGGCGGATTTACAAGACCGTTCTCAGGGCCCAGAAGGCCTCAATCGCCCTTCTTGCCCCCGGCAAAAAGGCAAGGGACGTTGACAATTCGGCCAGATATGTTATAAAACAGGCAGGCTACGGGGCCTATTTTATCCATGGGCTTGGCCATGGATTGGGCTTGGAGGTGCATGAGGCCCCGGGCATTTCGGCGGTTTCCGCCGATACCCTCTCGGAGGGAATGGTCTTTACGATAGAGCCGGGCGTTTATGTCCCGGGGATCGGGGGGGTGCGGATAGAGGACATGGTCTATCTGTCTTCCAAGCGGGCTTCTGTGCTTACGGGCCTGCCTAAAGATCTTAAGAGAAACATTGTCGGAGGTTTTAGTCAGCCGTGATTTCCACGAGCGATTTCAGGAAGGGCATGAAGATGGATTTCAAGGGCGAGCCCTGCGAGATAGTCGACTATCAGCACGTTAAGATGGGAAGGGGCGGGGCGATAGTGCGCACGAAGATGAAAAGCCTCATCACAGGCAACGTCCTCGAGGAGACCTTCAGGGCCGGTGAGAAGTTCGAACGCCCCGAGCTTGAGGAAAAAGAGATGCAGTACCTCTATTACCAGGACGGGCTTTATTATTTCATGGACACCGTGACTTACGAGCAGGTCCCTTTCACCGAAAAGCAACTCGGGGAGAACAAGCTCTATCTCAAGGAAAACACCGTGGCGACAGTCCTCTATTACAAGGGGAGCCCCATAGGGGTGGAACTGCCGACCTTTGTGGAGCTCGTGGTCGCCGAGACCGAGCCCGGCTTCAAGGGCGACACGGCCTCGGGGGGCAGCAAGCCCGCAAAGCTCGAGACGGGCGCCGCCGTCAGGGTCCCCTTCCATATAAACCAGGGGGATTTGATCAGGGTGGACACAAGGACCGGCCAGTACGTTGAGCGGGTCAAATGAACGGGTCAAATGAACGGTGAAAACGAAAGGGTAAATAAATGGACCTGGACGATATAAAGGCGCTTATAGAGCTTATCAAGGACACGGACGTGACCGAGCTCGAGATCGAGAGAGAGGGGCAGAAGATAAAAATCTCGAGGAGCAAGGTCTTTGCCCAGGTGGAGTTCCCGAAAATAACCCGCACTCCCGCCGAGGCGGCAAAGGCCAGGGAGATCGAGGAGGCCGGGCGGCTTCTCACCGTGACCGCCCCGCTTGTGGGGACATTCTACAGGGCCTCTTCGCCCGACGCGCCGCCCTTTGTGGACGTCGGCGCCAAGGTGAAAAAAGGCCAGGTCCTCTGCATCGTCGAGGCCATGAAACTGATGAACGAGATCGAATCGGAGGTGGACGGGGTGATAGCGAGGATACTTGTCGAAAACGGCCAGCCGGTTGAATATGGAGAGCCGCTCTTTCTAATAGAGCCCCTTTCCTGAGGGGCCCCAAAAAATGTTCAAAAAAATCCTGATAGCCAACCGGGGCGAGATAGCCCTTCGCGTCATAAGGGCCTGCCGCGAACTCGGCGTGAAGACGGTGGCCGTCTATTCCGAGGCCGACAAGGACAGCATGCACGTGAAGATGGCCAACGAGGCCGTGTGCATAGGGCCGCCCCCTGCCGAGCAGAGTTACCTGAACGTCCCCGCCATCCTCACCGCCGCCGAACTCACCGATTCCGAGGCGATACACCCGGGTTACGGTTTCCTTTCCGAAAACCCGCACTTCGCCGAGGCATGCGCCACGAGCGGGATAGTGTTCATAGGCCCCTCGCCGGAAAACATACGGCTCGGGGGGGACAAGTCCAAGGCCCGCCAGATAATGAGAAAAAAGGGAGTGCCGGTCGTTCCCGGCAGCGACGGCCCAGTGGAGAGCGTGGGGGCCGCCCACAAAATGGCAAAGAAGATGGGCTTCCCGGTGATACTCAAGGCCTCCATGGGAGGGGGCGGGAGAGGGATAAAGATCGTAAACTCCGACCCGGAGCTCGAGGACTGCTTCTATATCGCACAGCGCGAGGCGCTGGCGGCATTCAGTTCGAGCGAGCTCTATCTGGAAAAATACCTCCAGTCCGTGCGGCATATCGAGGTGCAGATACTTGCCGATATCAAGGGCAATGTGGTGCACCTGGGGGAAAGGGAGTGCTCCATCCAGAGGAGGCACCAGAAGCTCATCGAGGAGGCCCCGTCCGCCTTCGTCTCGGAGAGGATAAGGAAAAAGTTGGGCGAATACGCCATTAAGGCCGCGAAGGCCGTGAAGTACAAAAACCTGGGCACCGTGGAGTTCATCCTCGCCTCCGATGGCGAGATGTATTTCATGGAGTTCAACACGCGCATACAGGTGGAGCACCCCGTGACCGAGGAGGTCATGGACATTGACCTCGTGAAAGAGCAGATAAGGCTCTCCTCGGGGCTGCCGCTCCAGTTCAAGCGCCCGTACAAGCCGCGCGGGGCCGCCATAGAGTGCAGGATAAACGCGGAGGACCCGGAGAAATTCATTCCGAGCCCCGGAAAGGTGGAGTTCTTTTCGCCCCCCGGGGGCCCCGGCGTGCGCGTGGACACGGCCCTCTACACCGGCTGGACCGTGCCTTCCAATTATGATTCACTGATAGCCAAGCTCGTAGTGCATGGGAAGAACAGGCACGAGGCCATCATGCGGATGAGGAGGGCGCTCGATGAGTTCGTCATAGAGGGCATAAAGACCACCATCCCCTTCCATAAGCGCGTTCTTTCCGATCGGGCCTTCATAGAGGGGCGGATAGACACCGCGTTCGTGGAAAAACTGAATAACGGCGGAACTTCTTAATGTGTGCCGTCCCTGACGCTTTTTTATATTGTCATTGCGAGGAGCGAAGCGACGAAGCAATCTCAGCGACGAGATTGCCGCGCTCCCTTTGGTCGCTCGCAATGACAGACAGCACATTATGATGCCCTTCTATAACGGCGGGATCTGTTTCATAACAGGCCCCCATCCCCAACTCGCATTGGCGGACCAGGCAAAGCTTGTCCTTAAGGCCGGGATAAAATGGGTCCAGTTGAGGGACAAGGAGTGCACGAGGGAACGCCTCTACTGCCGGGCCCACCGCCTGAGACTTCTTTGCGACAAATACGGCGCCTCGCTCACGATAAACGACTACCCCGATATAACGCTTGCCGTTGACGCGGACGGCGTTCACTTGGGGCAGGACGACTTCCCCCTCGCGGACGCAAAAAAAATAACAAGGGGAAAGATGATCGGGATATCCACACACAGTCTTGCGGAGGCAATCGAGGCCGAGGAGGGCGGGGCGGACTACATCGGTTTCGGGCCCATATTCGAGACAAAGACAAAAGACGCCGGGAAGCCCCAGGGCATTGCGCAATTAAGGGAGCTGAGAAAACATGTCTCCATCCCCATTGTGGCCATCGGCGGGATACGGGCGGAGAACTTGAAAGACATCTTCAAGGCCGGGGCGGACGCGGTCGCGGTCTCCGGGGCCATCCTCGAAGGCGATGTGTTCGAGAATGCAAAGCGATTCATGGAGGAACTGGGGAGGATTAAATAATAGCTCGGATCGCTCTCTTGATTTTAGATTGTAATTACTTTATAATTACCTTATAGAACTGTTTTGAGAGGTGTGAAATGAAGCTGAATATCATATCGATTGGCAACTCGAAAGGTATAAGGATCCCGAAATCGGTTCTGGATCAGTGCAAGTTCAACAAGGAAGCCGATCTTGAGGTGGAGAACAATAAAATAGTTATCAAACCCATTCGAAAGAAAGCCAGGGAGGGATGGGACAAGGCGTTTCAGTTAA
>Ga0214473_10002167_pt1 | contig 24460 bp, 20 predicted proteins | sample RVTome_7_FD_203509 | JGI IMG/M metagenome (GOLD analysis project Ga0214473, IMG submission 203509) | Soil microbial communities from uranium-contaminated site in the Upper Colorado River Basin, Wyoming, United States - RVT98D197 | ecosystem: Environmental > Terrestrial > Soil > Contaminated >... | reverse complement strand
CGGTCGTATTGTGCAACTCGATCCAGTCGGGGCCGCTGCCTTGCGAGTTGGCCAGAAGCTCATTGATGACCACCGCCCCCAGAGGCGGCGCCTGGCCGCTGTCGTCGGCGCCGGGCGAGCCGCCTGCTTTGGCGCTGGGCCGCCACAGGGCCTTGTCGTCGTACGCATTCGGGTCCGCTGTCGTAGGGTCTTTGATTGTCAAAGAGAAGCCCAGCCCATCGGTGACATCGAACCAGTTATCTTCGAAGCGGAAATCGTGAATGACCGTGCCCACGGGATCGAGCAGCTCGATCCGCTCGCCGGCATTGTTCAGACTGCCCGCGTACTCGCCCACGACAGGCAGGCCCGATCCGTATTTGGCCTGAAATGTCGCTGTATCCCTGGCCACAATGCAATAGCCGCCCGGCGCCAGGTCAACGCTGGGGAAGGTGAAATCGACGCCGTTGGCGAACTTGACCAGGTTCAAATTGATGCTCTCGGCGCCGATGTTGGTCAGCTCGATGTACTCGGTATTGGGATCGTCGGGATTGCCGGTCTCGGCAGGATGATACATGATCTCGCTGATCCGCAGATTCTGGGCCACCGGCCCGACGGCAAAGACCGCGTCGTTCAGCGCGCTCCATTTGCTCCCGTCCAATGCCCTTGCCTTGACATGAGTGGTTTGTGTGACGGGCACGGGCGACGCATACTTCTTTGTCCCCGACGTTTCCTGTTGAACCCGCACGTCGGCTGTGAGCTCGACGGAGATCAGGAAATCCGAGCTCCCGGCGGATTGGTTCAGGGCGTGGATCGCCAGGACGTTGTCCCCTTTCCTGAGTGCCTGTGCGAAGTTGGCGACTGGGATGTCCTCGAAATTGACCGCGGCGGCATCATCGTGTATGGCGTCGGCCACCGAGTTCCACGCCGGCACGCCTGTGAAATTCCGTCCGGCGATCTCAGCGCCGTTGAGATAGGCGATGAACCCGTCATCGTAGCGGACCCGCAGCGTCATGGCGGTTACATCCGCGGCGTTACCCTGGAACGGGAAGGCAATCCGCACGAAACAGCCGGTCTGAATATTGTACATTTGGGGTCCGACATCTGATGTAATGTAGCTCTCGTACCCCGCGGCTCTCTCGTATCCGACGCCGCCGGGGCCGCCTGTGGCGAGTGTCCACGCGGAATCGTCAAACGGCGCATCGCCGCGCCATGCGTCGGCGACCGGCCCGGTGGGGACGAGCACCCGCTTGGATGCGTTCTCCGGCACCAGGCGGATCGTGTTCATCTCGCTGGTTGGCTGAGCCATCGACCGCGGGTCCGAGCCGTCCAGCGTGTAGTAGATCGTCCCGAATGATCTGCTCATGGCAAGCTCAAACCCCGGAGCCACATAGCCTCCCTGCGTGCTGAAGGAGGGCGGGGCCGGTGCACATTCGATGGCGATCTGGCTGTCCATCCATTTGAGGCGGTCGGTCAGCCAGCCCTTCATCCAGTCGATCTCCTCCCGCCAGGTTTTGGCGATGAACCAGTTCGGCCAGACGTAGACGCCGAGGATGGCCCATCGCTGGAAGTTGCGCGCCTGCGGCTCATCCAGCGAGGCAGCGTAGTCCTCGATCATCTGCATCAGACGGTCGGTGGTGAACAGGTCCCTTCGCAATTCGAACCAGCGGTCGGCGTATCGCATCCTGAACTCGGCGTCCAGGAACAGGCGCCGCCAGTAGGGGTAATCCCCATCGCTAAGTTGGCGGTAGTACCAACCGGTCGGGATCCAGCCCTCGAGGTAGTTGGCATTGCCCAGGGACAGGTTGTAATCCCAGACAGGTCCCATGTGCAGAATGCCGGCGTGGTCGATGTGCATGTAGGTGCTCAGACGAAAGCCGTCGATGTTCTTGGCCGTCTCGACGACGATGTGATGATCGATGAAGGAGTCCACGTCGATGAATTTTGCATACCCGTTCACCGGGTCCATGAAGTTGTATCCGTACAGTGCGGCCTCGAACGCGTTGATGAAGTTCCTGATCCAGTCCCTCTCCTGCTGAGAGAGCTCGAAGCCATTGGGGTCGGCGTAGGCGAGGGTCTGGCCCCGGCTCGTGGAGAACGTCACGTCATCGCCGTCGAGCTTGTCCTTTTTGATGATGTACCCGCCGCTGATCGACGCGCCGCTGCCCACGGGCGGCTCTCCGACGTCCACGCGGTCCGGGCCGAGCTTGATCTTCTCCATGAGAACGTACACGCCCGCATAGTCGTTCATGGCGACGGTGTCGTCGTTCGTGTTGAGGAACAGCTCGATGAATCGCGTGCGCGGGGCGTACCGGCCGAGGTCGTTGCTCCACCCGTAGGCCAGGACGTTGCGCATCAGGGATTTGTCCGAGTAGGGTCCCTGGAGCACCCAGTCCGAGTCGGCGGGAAAGCCGAAGATCGAGACGCTCTTGTCCTTGTTGCGCTCGTCCCACGTCTCAAAATGGTACTGATGCTTGGAGAAGCCCTCGGAGCTTTTGCCTCTTATATTGATGCCCGCCTTGCCGGCGAAGTCGGTCTCCTCGGCGATGACGGCCCGGCCCTGCTCGTCGGTGTTGAAGAAGTAGCCGTACGCAGGCACCTGCGGCCTGGAGACACCCTTGCCCATGGTGTCCACCACGGCAATCGGCAGCGGCGAGCTGAAGTTGCGGATATCGGAGCCGATGAAGACGTACCGCTCCGTGCGGATCGGGCTTTGTCGCCATCCCGGCCGCCAGGCGATGGCTCTGAGCGTCACCGTCCTGCCGATGTGGATGGGACCCGTATAGGCGGAGCCCATGGGCCGGCCTCTGCCGACGCTGAACGGATCGGTGCCGTCGAATGTGCAGTAGATCGAAGTCCCCTCGGTCGGCGCCGTGACTGTGACGGTAATGGGAGTGGTAATCAAGCAGCTTGGAGGGCTGATCTGCGGTTCCTCCGCGACGCCCTGATAAATGATGACGTTTGCGGCCCCCGGCGTGGGCGGGGTCAGCAGTTGCAGGTTCGGGTCCGCGTCCGGGTATCGGCCATAGGAGATATCGACGCTTTGCTTGTCGAACGAGAAACCGTCGATCTGGGTTGTCCCATCGGCGGCAAAGAGTCCGACCTGCTCCCCGTCGGCACTGAGCCGAAAGCCGGCGTGCAGGCCGGCATCGGCCGTGTCGCCGTCCGCCCAGATCAGCAGGTAACCATGAGGCGCGATGGTGGTCGTGGCCGGTGCATTCATGGGAATCCGCCACTTCGTCGGAACGGACAGGTCGTCGGTCAGATACATCCCGCCGACGTCGACGGGGCTGTCGCCGCCATTGTACAACTCGATCCAATCATCAGGTTGATTCTGGGGGTCTCGCCCACTGGCGCCGTTGTCGGCCAGAATCTCGTTGATCACCACGAAGACATTGGGCTCAGACACGTCCCCGCCCTGAACGGCAATGGGCATCAGCAGAATGCACAGAGCCAGTGTCGCGACAAACAGTTTCCATTGCGCATTGCGGATTTCGGATTGCGGATTGACAGCGTGCGTCGATTCGAACCCACAATCCGCAATCCGCAATCCGAAATCCCCAATTCCCTTGACCGTCTGCATCCTCAGCCTCACGAACTCCGGCGACACCCATTTCCGATCATGCCTGTGTGGATTTCAGGGACGAACCCGATTCGCCCCGAACGGCTTCTCTATCTTAACATATTCAACCTCGCCAGGCAAATGGTTGATAGAGACGCAAAATGGTATGTCTCTACCCGTCGTGCCGAGCACGGTCTATTGGGGTGACATGTCTGGCGGGCTCATTCCCGTGAGGCGAGCAGCGTTACAGGTGCGAGAACACGCGATGGCTCGGCCTTTACCGCGCCGCGATTGCATCGACCGTCCCCTAGTGACGGAAGTAAGCAGTGTGATTGTGTGCGGGACAGCCTGCATCGAAGAAAATCGTGCGAAAGTCGAAATTTTTGCTTTGACTGATAGTATCATTACTGATACCATATGGATATGCCAAAGGTACTTGACCAGTACACATATCGTGCGACTTGGTCTGAAGAGGATAACCAATGCGTAGGCCTGTGCGCGGAGTTCCCGAGCCTGAGCTGGCTGGATGTTACACCGGAGAAGGCCCTGCGCGGAATCCGCAGAGTCGTGGCACAGGTCGTCAAAGATATGCAAGCCCGCGGTGAATCCGTGCCGGAGCCAATCAGCCGCCGACGCTACAGCGGCAAGTTCATGGTCCGCGTGCCCCCGGAAGTGCATCGCAAACTGGCCATAGAAGCCGCCGAGGAAAACATCAGCCTGAACCGGCTGGTTAGTGCCAAGCTTTCGTCGTGAGATGTTACGCGTCGATCAAAACCAACTCGCGTGAAGGAATTCACTGTTTCGCGCGCAGAGGCGCAGGGATGCAGAGAGGAGAAGACGGATCAAGTTCCGGCCCCAAAGCGTCCGGCTCCCATCCGACCGGCCGACGCAATGCGCTTGGCGCGGCAGCCCTGTCGTCGATAGAATACACGCATGGGCACGAACACGATCAAGCTTTCGGACCAGTTGGAGGCGCGGATCAGGGACGCCTTGGCGCCGCTGCACCCGGAGAAGGTGATTCTCTTCGGCTCCTACGCATGGGGCCAGCCGACGGAGGACAGCGATATCGATCTCTATGTCGTGACGCGGGATGATTTCCTGCCGGCCACCTGGCGCGAAAAGCGGGATATCGTCCGCGCCGTGTCGAACCGAATCCTGGATCTGAGAACTCGGTACGCCATCGACCTGATCGTGCATACCAAACCTATGCATCAGAAATTCGTCGAAACCGACAGCAGTTTCGCCCGCCAGATTATGAAAGAGGGGGTCCGGCTGTTATGAAAAGAGCGAGCGGCCAGTGGCTGGAATCCGCCGAGATGGACCTCAGCAGTATCGACCAGATCATCCAGCGCGAGGATCTGACTCCGGTGGCCGCCTTTCATTCGCAACAGTGCGTGGAGAAGTGTTTCAAGGCGGTGCTCGAAGAGTACGCGCAAAAGGTCCCCCGATAACACTCCACCTTGAAGCTGTATGGATTGGTCCAGGAGCTGATTCCGTTGGAAGTCGATAGGGAGATTCTGACGGATTTGGACGACCTCTACATCGAGTCCCGCTACCCGGGCGAGTTCGGCCTGCTCCCCAATGGCAAGCCCACGCGCGAGGATGCCCAACGGTTCTACCGTTTCGCCCAGAGCCTCTATGAACAAATCAAACGACTACTGGAGGCGCGTCACTAAGAGGCTTGCCCGCTTGACCTGACCGACCGGACAAGCTACAATCGTCGGTGACAGTTGGAGCGAATCGCATGGTGGTAGTGGAAGAGACGGACCCTATAACGCGCCGAAAGAATAAGTAAGGCGTCCCGGAATTCAAGCTGACAACAATTACATTATGACCAAGAAACGCCTACAAAAACTCAAGGCCATAACGACATGGAGCGGCGTCGCCATAACCTTCTCTGGTATTGTGCTTAACATTGCCAGAGGAGGAAGCTGGCAGGGTAATGCGCTGTCACTGCTTGGACTACTCGTCACTTGCTCTGGCCACTGGATTGCCAGCGAACTTGGGAGGCACCAAAGGGCGGGGAAAGAAGCAGATGAAAAGAGGATTGCTGATCTAGAGGAGCGAGTCCAGGAATCCGAGGATTTCGTGCGCGGGTTTGGCGATCTCGCTGATGACGCACCATACCTGAGAAAGGTGATCAAGGCACAAAAGGACGAGGACATCATGCGAGGATTCAACGGCGATGACTGGAAATAGGCCGCCGGCCATCAGCTTTCGGAGGCTGGGCGAATCTGGGGACTGGCCATTCTCAGTTCGAGGCCGAAATAAGTAAGATGTACCCGGAATTCTGCATTGTTAGCCGGAGCTACGCTATTGCGATACTACGGAGGCCACATGGATCTTCACACTCGCTACACGAGCATCGCTCGTGAAGACATCGAACGTTTTGTATCCGACGCCCAAGAAGAGCATCTCACGCTCGACTTCAAGACCATTCAGGATGCCGCTCTCAAGAGACCCGACGATAAGAGGAGCATCGCACGATCCTTGTCAGGCTTCGCGAACTCAGAGGGAGGCCTCATAATCTGGGGCGTCGACGCTCGCAAGAATGGTCGTGGCATCGATGCTGCTACGGCCTTGTCCCCTATCACTCAACTGGACAGACTTGTTCCAAGGCTCAATGAACTGACTGGCGAAGCTACCTCTCCGGTTGTTGAGGGGGTCCGACATAGAGCTATCGACATCGGGGCCAATGCTGGATTCGGGGTGACCTATGTTCCCGAAAGCGAAACCGGGCCCCATATGGCGAGGTTAGGGGAGAACAGGTACTACAAGCGCAGTGGTGACAGCTTCTATGTGATGGAGCACTTCGATGTCCAAGACATGTTCGGTCGGCGAAAGCAGCCAAAGCTCGAGCTCAGTATTCGCATTACTGGAACAGGCTCGCAGACTGTGATCTACTTGGGCATACAAAACAGTGGGCGCGGAACAGCGCGAGCTCCATACCTCGCGTTCACGATCCCTGCGCCCTTCCAGCACAATATATACGGTCTGGATGGGAACATGCACGAAGGACTTCCTCGCCTACTGGGCAGAGGGGCAGGAGGTTTCATCAGGTATGGTGGGGGGACATCCACTGTGATCCACCCTGAGACCACTCTCGAAGTTGCGGCTATCTACTTGGGCCTTGGCGGGCAAGGCCCATCTCCTCCGAAGGAGGGGGTCACTGTCGATTTTGAGATAACCGCCGAAGATACCCGGATGGTAAGAGGAAGTCAGAAGATCACGTTTGAGTAGATACCGAACTGCTCCGCCCAACAAGCTGCTTAAGCCGACCTGTGTAGCATCCGGCTCGCGCGGAGGGCTTGGCCTGCGGAGTTGGCGGAGAGTGATTCAATCGGAGCCCAAGTCGGCGGGCGGCTTAGGCACCGGTGTTAGCTATGCTCTTGACTTCGCACAAATCTGCTGTGCCGTAAAAAGGGAGCAGCAGGGGACAATCAGAGAAAGAGGCGCGACTGCATCGGAGTCTGCACCGGTTGTATTCGTTTCCATCATATCATCGGGCCAAGCTCTGCTGTGGGGATTGCCGTCAGGCGTGGATCTTCTTGAGTAGCCAGGCCATGTTTTGGCCGAGGGTTTGCATGGTTCGCAGGCCCTCTTCGTCTTGCTCGACTTCGCCTTTGGCCCGACCGATGCCGATGTTCCAATAGCTCGAGCCCGGGATGATCATCTGGCCGATGAGGAAGAAGTGGTTGATGGAGTCGAAGGTGTGCATGGCGCCGGCCCGGCGGACCGCGACCACGGCGACGCCGACTTTGCGCCTGAACATGTCGTCATTGGCCCGGGCGACGTAGCCGGCCCGGTCGATCAGGGCTTTGGTCTCCGATGTCAGGTCGGCGAAATAAGTCGGCGACGCGAGGATGATGCCATCGGCCGCCAGCATCTTCTCGATGCACTCGTTGATGATGTCTCCCTCCACGGCACATCGGCGGTTCTTGTTCTTGTAGCAGCCCCCGCAGGCGGAACAGCCGCGGATGGTCTGGCCGGCCAATTGGACCATTTCGGTTTCGATCCCTTCCTTCTCGAGCTCGGAGAAGACTCGCCGGACGAGAATAGCCGTGTTCCCATCTTTGCGTGCACTGCCGTTGAATGCGACAACCTTCATGAGACATTTCCCTCGGTCACAGTTTTGGGCCTGAAATTCGAACGGAAGGGGAATGTTACCCGATGCGAGAGGGCGCGGCAAGTCACAGCAAGGCTTGCTCGGCCCTCCCACCTCAGTTGCATAACTGGGCCATGAGCAGGAGCCTTCGGTCCTGCGAGAGTTGTCTGCTGCGGACGAACAGCGCATCGCGGTGCCGCCAGAGGGCATCGGCTGCCTGGTCCAGGCTGCACTCGGTGATCTGTCTTCTCAAGTCCACCCAATTGGACTGGCAGCAGTGGCAGGTGCCGTATTGCTTATCGTACCACCAGAGCTGAAAGCCGCCAAAGGCCTGGCAATTCTCGTCTCTCACGCCCAGCACGTTATTGCAGTACAGGAGCTTCTTGATCTGCCATCTGTCGTTCACGGTGATCCGTTTCATGGCTCAGTCCTCCATGAAAGTAAACTCGTATTCGGTTTCACATAGGTAAGGCAGTTCGGGCCCTGCGAGTCACGCCACCGGCTGATTTTGTCGGCCGGCGAGTCCGACTCGCGCTGTTTGTAGTGACGCCGTGAGGCGTTTCTTTCCATGCCCTTACGGGCACACTACAAACCAGCCGGTTCACCGCGGTGCTCTCATATACTGAAGACGCGGAAACCCGGAATGTTTCACTCCGATGCCGGAGAAACTGCGCGAATTAAGGAAATCACTTAAAAGGACTGCGGTCAGGGGCAAGGCGGAAAGGCTTGCCGATGGTTGCGCGTATGCGGAAACGACCATCGGCAAGCTGGCGCTTGCCGCTGCCACCCATCGGTTCTCCTAACACCTTGTCATTGTGGAACTTGCGCAAAGCACGGGGGTTTCGTGCTCCAGTGGGGGGCACTTTGGCAAGATGCCAGGAATGTTCATTTCCTGCCGCAATAAAGCGGGGCGGCACCCGACCAACCTGATGTGGCCCGTGTGTGGCCGACCTCGACGAGCTCAGTCGAGGCGTCAAAAGTCCATAAGTGGGGTTGGGTAGAGACGCAAGATACAGGTTTCTACCGCGAATTAAGGAGCAGTACCATGATTATGAAATGGGTGAAGTTAGGGGTCATCAGTGTGGCCGGCTTCGGATTGCTGGGCGGTCTGTTGTTCGGCAGGGACGCGGTCAGTTATGTGAAGAGCTCGGCCAAGGGCGTCCGAACGGCCGTCAAGGACACGGTCCCCATCGAGTTCGAGTTGCGGCGGGCCAGAGATCTGATCGAGGAGATCATCCCTGAGATGCAGACGAACATCCGCCTGATCGCCGAGGAAGAGGTGGAAGTGGCGGCCTTGAAAGGCGAGATCGCCAGGAACAGGGAAGGCCTCAATGACGAGCAGTCGAAGATCAAGACCTTGCGGGTAACGCTGGAGCAGCCGCGACTGCAGTACTCCTTTGCCGGACGGACCTACGCGCATGATGAGGTGAAGCACGACCTGGCCGCAAGGTTCGAGCGGTACAAGGAAAGCGAAGTGGTTCTGGCCAGCAAGGTGCGGCTCCTGGAGTCCCGTGAGAAGTCCCTCGAGGCCGCCCGCCAGTTACTGGCAAAGACCACCAGCGAGAAGCGGATTCTCGAAAGTCGGATCGAGGCCTTAGCCGGCCAGTACCGGCTTGTCAAGGCCGCCTCCACCGGCTCGAAGATCCAGGTGGACAACAGCAAGCTGGCCCAGACCGAGAAGCTCATCGCCCAGATTCAAAAGCGCCTGGATGTCGCGGAGCGTGTTCTTGCTCACGAGAGCCGATTCGTCGAGTCGATCCCGGTGGACACCGTCGTTGAAGAGGACCTTGTCGCCCAGGTCGATGATTACTTCAAGGCCCGCAGCGAGAAGACCGCCGGCAGTGAAGCCGCCGCTGTGACGATGGCCGAACGCATTGATAATTGATGATTGATAATTGATAATGGATGATGGATGATTCAAGGAAGTCTTGGACTCCATTCAATGATCAATAATCGATCATCAATAATCAATGATGGAGTTGTGCCGTGTTAATCCTGCGAATCAGACAAGCTGAATGTGCGTTGGCAGACGGCCGGCTCGATGAGGCTTTCGAGATCGCCCAGACGGACGAGATTCGACGGCACCGTCACGGCCAGAAGCTCATCGGCCGGCTCGCCCGGGCGCTGGTGCAGCGAGGGCAGGAGAACCTGGCCGGCAAGCGCTTCCAGCCGGCGTTGACCGACTGCAACAAGGCGGAGAAGCTTGCCGGGACCCTGCCGGAGATCGCTCAGCTCCGTGCGGCTGTCTGCAACGCCATTGTCCAAGACCAGCAGGCCCGGCAGCATGATGCGTTGCGGGTCGAGCAGGCAAAACAGCACATCGAAAATGGCTGGCTCTCCGTCGGCGGGCGGATTCTGGATGAAGCCCCCGCCGGCGATGGTCGGGCGGAGCTGGTACGCCAGGAGTTGGCGGCGGCCCGGCTGAAGACCGAGGACGCTGTCGGCAAGGCCGAGCAGGCCCTGAACAATGGGGATATCGAGGAGGCGATGGATATCGCTCGCGGCACGGTGATCGCACAGAGCCGCAACGGCCGGGCAGGCGAGCTGCTTCGCCAGATTCGCAATCGGGCTATCGAGCGTATCCGGACCGACCTCGAGCAGGGACGCGTTGACCGGGCGCGTTCACTCCTCTTGCGGTTGCAGCCGCTCGGCAAAGAGGGGACCGACGTCGCTGAGCTCAGTGACGCGCTGGCCTGGTGCCGCCAGGCGGCCCAGCACGTCATGGCAGGCAAGCCAGGCATGGCGCTGCCGCTTCTTCGCAAAGTCAAAGCGGTCTGCCCGTCGGCACGATGGCTGGATGTCGCGATCTCCGACACGAAGCGGGCCGCCGAGGCGTACGAGGAACTCGATGCGGGTCCCCTGGGCTTGGCGGCAACCGGTAGTTCGCATTGCGGAGTGCGGAGTGCGGAGTGCGGAGTAGAACCGGCGCCTGCTGTTAATCCGCAATCTGAAATCCGCAATCCGCAATCGGAAAACTCGGAGGCAGGAGATATGCCCGCGAAATTCGTCCTGCAGATCGACGGCGTCGGGAGCTTCGTGGTTTTCCGGGACGCCCGCATCACGGTCGGGCCGATCAGCACTTCTGTCCGGCCGATGTTGGCGCTGATCGCCGACCCGAACCTTCCGGTCGTTGTGCTGGAGCGGGTCGAGGGCGACTACTTCATCCGGTCGCAGACGCCGATCGACGTGAACGGCCAAGCCGTCACCGAAAAACTGCTTGCCGATGGCGACCGGATCGCCCTGTCGCCGCGATGCCGCATCCGGTTCCAGCTTCCGAATCCGGCGAGCACGACCGCCGTCCTGACGGTCTCCGGCGCCAGGCTGAGCCGCCCGGACATTCGCCAACTGATTCTCATGGACCGCGATATCCTGATCGGGCCGTACGCCAACGATCACATCCGGACCGAGCAGGTGAAGGACCCTGTGGCGCTATTTGCTCAAAATGGCCGGCTGCTTTGCCGGACCAGGGACGATATACTTGTCGATGGGGCCAGTTTTGACCCAAGCGTGGGTCTTGCCATGGACAGACCTGTCAAGATCGGCAGGCTGTCGATGGTCGTGGCAAGGCTCGGGGAGTGAATATAGAACGTGTTGATGTAATCCGGCGAAATGACAATGGACACGTACCAGTACAAATACGGAGATCGGCCGCTTGAGGGATACACCATCCAACGGGCGGCTGGACGCGGCGGGTTCGGCGAGGTCTACTATGCCATCAGCGACAGCGGCCGCCAGGTGGCGATCAAGGCGATCCAGAGTTACGAGCAGATCGAGCTGCGGGGCATCAGCCAGTGCATGAACCTCAAGAGCCCGCACCTGGTCACGATCTTCGACGTCAAGTACAACGACAAGGGCCGACCGTTCGTCATCATGGAGTACGTCTCGGGGCCGGCGCTGAGCGACCTGCTGAAGGAGTCGCCCGGCGGGCTGGGAACGCAGAAGGCGGCGTTCTTTCTGCGGGAGATCGGCAAGGGCCTGTCCTATCTGCATGAGTGCGGCATCGTGCACCGCGACCTCAAGCCGGGCAACATCTTCTACGAGAACGGCTATGTGAAGATCGGCGACTACGGCCTGACCAAGGCGATCAGCACGAGCCATCATGTCAGTCATACCATTACGGTGGGCACCGTGCATTACATGGCCCCGGAGATCGGGGCGGGCAAATACGACCGCAGCGTCGATATCTACGCTCTCGGCATTCTGCTCTATGAGATGCTGACCGGCCAAGTCCCGTTCCTCGGGTCCAGTCCGGCGGAAATCCTCATGAAACACATGACGGCCGCCCCGGACCTGAGCAATATCGAGGAGCCGTTCGCGCGGGTCATTCGCCGGGCGCTGGCCAAGGACCCCGCCGAGCGATACCAGACGGTCCAGGAGATGGTCGAGGACGTCTTCGGCGCCGAGCAGATTCGCAACAGCGTATCCCAGTTCGCGCCGGAGGAGTTGTCCATCGTGGCGGCGCACGTGGCGCAGAAAGTCCGCGGCGCTCGGCCACAGGCTGGCGAGCCGACGCCGGGGAAAGTGGGGGCGGAGCAGGATTTCAGCAAGGAAATCGGCAAGAAGGCTGAGCTGTTCGCCAAAAAGGCGGAGCAGTTCGCCAAGAAAGCGGAGATCTTCGGCGAGAAATGGCAGGAGAAGTTCTTCAAGACCCCCAAGGAGCGGACTCGCCGGGCCGGACAGCCCCAGATCGCTGATCCAATCGGTCCGCGTCAGAGGCAGAAACTGGCCTCGATTGTGATGCTAGCCACGGGTCTGGGAGCGGGCATCCTCTCCGCCGACGGTGGAGAAATGATGCTCGGGACCGTGATCGCTGTGTTCGTCATGGTCGGTGTGGCTGCCAAATTCATTCTTCAGGCACGGTTTCACTGGTGGCCCGGTCTCGATGACGACACAAAAGGGTGGGCCAAGCTCGGCACCTGTTTCCTTGCGGCGTTTGTGGCAACCCTGATAGGCACCATGATCGGTGGAATCTTTGGCGGTGGCGCGCTTCATGGATCCCACGGCGGTTTTTTCCGCTTGGGATTGTTCAGGGGCGTGTGGGGACCCAATATACTGGCTCTGGCGTTGCCGCTGCTGCTGGTGGATTGGTGGGGAGCCACCGACCCGCAGCGTCCGCGCAGGATCGTGATGGGCCATGCGTTCGGCATCGGTGTCCTCGGTCTTATCGCCGGAGGGATCTTCAACCTCGACCCGGTCGTCGCCGCATGCACGCTGGCCGGGATCTTGCTGGTTGTGCAGATCCTGAGCCCGTTCGGCCCGGTCGTCGCCAACGCACAGCCGATTGGAAGTACTGGAGAGGGACAGCCCCTCGTCGGCGTTCAGCCTGCAGCGGAGACCGGCCAGGGACAATCTCCTGCCGTCGCACAGAAGGCGAGCGGCCATAGTTCTATGATCTACTATGTGCCGGCGGCGGCCCGCTCCCTGTGGTTCATCGCCTGGTTGACTGCCCTGGGGGGCGGCTTGATGCTGTTGATCATCTCCGGCACGCACATGCAGGGCGATCAGTTTGCGATCACTGTGGCCGCCGGGATTGATACTCTGCTGTTCTCGGTGCTTTGCTTCATCATGATGTTCCGCAGGGTGTTTGCAGGCTGGTACCGGTATTTGATCCGGCCGGGACTGCTCACGGCCAGCATTGATTCGATTGTGACAGCGTCAATCGCACTTGGGTGTATGAATCTCAATGGTGATGCGCAAGCGGTTGCCATCTTCTTCATCGTCTTTCCGAGCATCCTGTTCTTGGCGATCCTGTTCACGCCGGCCCGGCTGTTCGGCGCGCCGGATGTCACGCGGGCGAGCCTGCCTCGTCCCGCTGCACCGATTGCCGTCGTACCCGGCGTGGTCTCTCCGTGCAAGCGCGCGACGGCTCTGCTGCTGGCCATCGTTGGGCCGATATTCGGCCTGTGTGGCCTGCATCGCTTCTATGCGGGGAAGATTGGGACGGGCATTCTTTGGCTCTTCACCTGGGGCCTGTTCGGAATTGGTCAACTCATCGACATCATTTTGATCGCCGTGGGCCAGTTCAAAGACAGGGATGACCTGCTGCTGGTGAACTGGGGCAACCAGGATGAAGCCAAAACGGCTATGCCCGGCAATGTGCAGCCCGCAGCGGCAGCGCCGCAACCCCCTGTGCCGGCGCCTCAGGTCGAGCAGGTTCAGGCCGTCGAGGCGGCGCCTCAACCTCGGCCGCAGCCGGTGGCGTATCAGCCGCCGTCCTGGGGATCCTACAGGAGCACGGGGTCAATCTATGAGACATGGAACCCCATCGGCGGATTGTTTGCAGCTATCGGTCACATTCTGGCCCTGGCGGCGCTTCTGATTGGCCTGGCGATTGGGCTCCATCTGCCCGCCGTCGTCGCCCAGGCATGGCCGGATGCGGAGCCGGTGCTTCAATTGCAGCAGGCCCTTGGCACCGCATGGCCGACAGCCGTGGAACAGGTCGGGACCATGTTGATTCTCCTTCTGCTGTTCCTGGGAGCGATCTTCATCATGATCGGCCGGCGAAGGTCCGGACCCATGCACCTGGTTCGGGCCGTCCTGGGTCTGGGCGGGTTCTTCTGGGCCATCCAGTTGTTCCGCGGCTCAGCCTTGTCTACCGAGCAGGTCCAGAAGGTCGTTGACTCTATCCAGCAGAACCAGATCGGCCCGGCCCTGGAGCAGTTGTTCAGTGCGTTCAACCAGGAGGAGGTTGTGTTTGCGGGAGCGATCATTCTTGTTTCCGTGCTGGTTCTGTCGTGGCCGCCGCGCAGACGCACGCCGATCTTCGCACCGATGCCTAACCAGGGAGTTGTCCTATGATTACCGAGGCGATAATACCGATGGTCATTGTGCCATTGACGTTCCTTTTCGTCCTGCTGATCATCCTGATCACCAAAGCGCCGAAAGTGGGGGCCTGGGCGGTGGGTAGTCTGGTCTTTCTGGCTCCGATCTTCCTGTGGCGACTTGCAGCGACAGGTGCGCTCCGCCATGCGGAAGCCATCCCGCTGGTCGTCGTGCCGGTGACATTTCTTTTCGTTCTGATGGTCATCCTGCTGGCCAAGGCGCCCAAGGCCGGAGTCTCACTGATCGTTGCTCTTATCGCCATGGTCGTGCTCGGTCTATTCTTCGTTCCGTTTGTCGCGTACCATCGTGCAAGCTACGCGCCGGCGCCCGAGGAGTATCCGATCCCGCAAACCGCACGCGCCACGGTCCGACAAGAGTGGACCGGAGATTCTGCGACCAGTGAAGCCGTCGTGCAGGAATTCGACCGGGTGTTCGAAGGCTACGTGCAGGAACCTCCGATCTCTCCCGAGTCGCCTGCCGTTGCACCGATGTCGCCCAAGCCCTCAGTGCCGGTGGTGGCATCACCCATCTGGGCGGAAGGCATCGACACCGAGCTGGAAGCGGAGGTATACCCGTCGAAGCTGGCTGCCGTCCGGGCGCTGGGCTCGCGGGTGGATAGGTCGATTCGGAAGTTGACCCCAGACGTCAATTCACCCGCGAAGATCGTCCTGTTTCAGGAACAGAATGATCGGGCATTGATCGTGGAGCTCAAGAGTGCCATCGAGCGATCTCTGTCCGATGCGACGTGTGTGATCGAGGCCGAGCCAAGAAACATCCGGCCGGATGAGACGGGGATCACCGTTCGCTTCGCCGACACGGACATGCAACCCGCGCCCTGGGCGAAGTCTTCAGAGATCAAAGTGGCAAGTGCGCGAGTTGAAATCAATGTATCCACCGCCGGCGGACACATGGCTGCCGGCAAGCGCTTTGTCGAGAAGCCGTGGGTCGAGGACTTCGCGACATTTGCCAGCACCCGGCCGGACCAGCACTTCATCGTCACCCGCTCCCTCGGGACGTGTACGAGCGAGGGGGAGGCCCATCAACAGGCCCTGGACGATGCGCGAACAAGACTGACGGAATCGCTGGGCAAACGAGGCAGGTTGCCCCAGCCGGCCATTACAGCCACTGATGTGCTCAAAGGCGGCTTCGTCGTGGACCAGTTTGCCCAGAGCTTCGAAGGCTCCGCGGGCAAGATCTGGCGGCAAGCGATGCTCATTGATGTCTCCGGCTCCAAGCTCGCCCAACTGTTCAGTCAGAAGACCCATGAGTCTCGCAAGATGAGAGAGTCCTGGGCCCGCATGGGGTTCTCCGTCATCGGCGTGACCGTGCTGATCGGCGCGATTTACTTCTTCCTCAACATGGCCACCATGGGGTATTATGAGTGGTCGTTGAGGATTGCAGGGATCGTCCTGGCGATTGTCGCCGTGATCTCGGTCCTCATGGTGGTGAAGTGAGTTTGAAGTTTCGAGTTTGAAGTTTCAAGTGCTTCCTTTCTTCAAACTTCAAACTTCAAACTTGAAACTCGCTATGGGCGTTACCAAGGGTGAACAGTACTTCTTAGACCGGATTCGGCAGGGCGACGGGCAGATTTGGTCGGATTTCGTCAGTCGTTACCAGGGCCGGCTGCTTCGCTTTGCGCGAGCCAAGCTTCCTCAGCGTGCCGATGCGGAGGACGTTGTCCAGGAGGCCTTCGTCGCGTTTTTGCGGAGCATCGCCAGGTATCGGGGCGAGTGCGACCTCGAGACCTATCTCTTCGCGCTGCTGCGGCGTAAGATCATCGACAGCTATCGCAGCACCGGGGCCCGGCGCGTCTGCCTGATCCAGGACGCCTGCGAGAGCGACTCGGAGGACGCGCCCTCGGACCTTCTGGACGTGGTGGAGAGCCCGGCCCAGACGGCAAGCTGGTACGCCCGGGCGGACGAGCAGTACGATATGCAGAAGACCGTGCTGGCCGAGGCGCTCTCGGAGTTGATCGATGGGCTGAAGAAGTCCCTGAGATTCCGGGACCTGCAGGTGATCGAGATGCTGCTCTACTGCCAGATTCCCAACAAGGACGTGGCGCGGACGATGGGTCTGGATGAGAAAGCCGTCGCTCTGATCAAGCACCGGGCCCTCAAGCAGATTCGTGAATCCATCGGTCACAATCCGGATGCCGGAGCTGCTGCATCCAGCTCGCAGCCGATCGACTCTTCGGAGCGGTTCGAGAACCTTTTGACCGATTTGTGGGAGTACCACCGATTCAGTTGCCCGAAGCGAAACACGATCGGGGCGTACATGCTCGGGACGCTGGAGCCTGAGTGGCACAAATACGTGGAGTTTCACCTGAACGTCCTCGGCTGCCGGTTCTGCCGGGCCAATCTCGACGACCTCCAGAGCCAGAGCCAGGAGACGAAACAGGAAGCGTTCCAGGCCCGAATCATGGAATCCACCGTGGGCTTCCTCCACCGCCCGACGTAAGGTGGAGGAGAGACTTCCCGATGCAACACGTGTTTCCGATTGTCCTGTTGTATGCTTTCTTGTTGACGGTGTTGGCAGGAGGCAGCTGTTCCAGCGTGCCGAAGCTGACAGCGCAAGATAAACGCGGCGACATCGAGTTTCTGGCCCACTGGGCAAGGGACTACAGCCCCCTGGTGGAACTCAATGAAAAGCACAAGGGTACACCCAGCTACGAAGCCCTGCTGGCGAAGTATATCGAGTTTGCCGAACAGGCGCGGAGCGATGAGGAATTCTACCTGGTCGTGTCGGGTTACTTCAATGTCATCGGCGCTTCCGGCCACGCCTATCTGGTTCCTGATGATTACTTGAGGTGGGACGTCGTGGGCTCGCTGCTGGGAACCGTGAAGTTGGGGATCACGCCCGGGCAATTCCAGCAGGCGAGGTATTGGCCGAAGCTGGTGGGCAATCTCTCCACCCGTGCGCATCCGCCGTTCCAGGTAGTTGGCAGGGAGGGCAAGTATTTTACGGGCGGCGACTGGCAATACGATGGAACCACTGTGCCCAAGGGATCGGAGATCCTCCGGATCAACGGGATGACCTGTCCGTGCTATCTGGATTTCATCAAGGAGAACACCTCGCTGAAGTATGACGCCTATTCCAAAGGTTGGGTGGACTACTTCCTGATGATTGTTGATGAGGGGCCCATTTTCAAAGGATGGCAGGTCGATTTCGGCCTGCCTGAGGGGCGCACGCTTTCGGCCTTCGTGCCCAAGGTCAAAGGCTTCCCCGCCCCGACAGACGAAAAAGCCCACACGACCGAGCCCAAAGAGAATTGCACGTGCCTGGAACTGACCGACGACGTTGGCTACATTCGTATTCGGTCGTTTATGGGAAGCCCGCTGGATCTCCTGTTCAAGGGATTCATCAGGAAGGACAGAAGGAAGATCAAGGCTTTCTTTGAGCGGTCGCGGGGCAAATACGACACGCTGATCATCGACGTCAGGAATAACGGCGGTGGAGACCCCATGTATTTCTACGACAACCTGATCCGTCCATTTCTTGATCGACCCGTGACTTATGAATACACGACGGGCCTGAAACGACGATTCCTGGAGGACACGAATCCGTCGGTCCTGCGCCAACTGCGCAAGACTATGGTGCCGGAGCACGTGATCGATATGAAGGAAGTAACGCCTCCCGATGGCTTTGACGCGAAGGAATGGGTATTCTACCGGACCGCTCGTCGGCTGGAGCCCACCCAACCCTTTGCTTTCACGGGCGATACCTATGTTCTGATCAATGGGGGCTGCGTCTCTGCGTGCGATGATTACGCCAACACGGTCAAGCGGATTGGGATAGCCACGCTCGTAGGCCAGACTACAGGCGGGGCAGGTGGCATCGGCTATTGTATGACACCTTTCGTGAGACTGCCCCAAAGCGGGATGATCTTCGCGCTGGATGCTCATCTGCCTCTGAATCCGGACGGCAGCTTCACCGCCCTGCATGGACTCGCGCCCGACATCGAGCTGCCTGATGCCGATGCCCCAAGATCTATCACCAAAGGGGATCTGCTGAAGGACGAATGGATCAAGAGGGTAATCGCTGAACCATAGGTCAGGGTACTGTCGAATTGCAGATGGCAGGCCGACCTACAGGTTCATGGGCAGGCCGCGGTCGCGGAGGTATTCCTTCATCTGGGTGATGGTGCAATCGCCGAAGTGGGTGATGGAGGCCATGAGCACGGCGTCGGCCCCGCCTTTGACGACGGCGTCGTAGAGATGCTCGAGCTTGCCGGCGCCGCCCGAGGCGATGACGGGGATGTTGACCGCGTCGGAGACGGCCCTGTTTAGTTCGTTGTCATAGCCTGCCAGTGTCCCGTCGGCGTCCATGCTGGTCAGAAGAATCTCGCCGGCCCCCAACTCCTCGCCTCGCACGGCCCACTCGACGACATCGACATCCGTCGGCTCCGAGCCGGCCTTGATGCACACCTGCCAGTGTCCCGGCCTGGTCTTGGAGCGCCGCGCATCGATGGCCAGGACGACGCACTGGTTGCCGAACCGCTTGGCGGCCTCAGCGATCAGCTTGGGGTTCTTGACCGCCGCCGTATTGACCGAGACCTTTTCGGCGCCGCTTCGCAACAGCTCGTCGATCTGCCCGACCGTCTGAATGCCGCCGCCGACGGTGAATGGGATGAAGACGTTCTCCGCCACCCGCCGGACGAGGTCCACGATGGTCTTGCGCGAGCGAATCGTGGCCGTGATATCGAGAAAGACCAGTTCGTCGGCGCCCTCATCGCTGTATCGGGCCCCCAACTCGACCGGGTCGCCGGCATCACGCAGGTTCAGGAAGTTGACGCCCTTGACGACGCGGTTGTCCTTAACGTCGAGACACGGAATGATTCGCTTGGTCAGCACCGAGGACACCTCGCCAAACCGTGACGATTATCGTCTTGCACAAATCGCATAGAAATTCTTCAGCACCTGCAAGCCTTGGTTACCGCTTTTTTCCGGGTGGAACTGCACGCCGTAGATATTTCCTTTCTGCACGGAGGCCGTCAGCGGCGCCCCGTAGTCCGTATAGGCGACCTTCACCTGCCCATCGCTGACCTGAGCATGGTAGGAATGGGCGAAATAAAAATGTTTCGCCGGACGCAGGTCGGCAAACAGATTCATATCTTCCGGCAACTCAACGAGGTTCCAGCCCATGTGCGGGACCGTCTGCCCGGGCGGGATGGGCACAACATTTCCATGGACGAGTCCCAGCCCCTTGTGCGTGCCGTACTCGCAGCTCTGGTCGAAAAGCATCTGGTGGCCGACGCAGATGCCCAGAACGGGCTTGCCTGCGGCAGCAGCCTGTTTGACCGGCTCGGCGGCCGAGCCCAGGGCCTCCATGGCATAGCCGAACGCCGCCACGCCCGGAAGAACCAGTCCCGTAGCCTTCGCAATCTTCAGCGGGTCGCGACTCAGCTCGACCTCACAACCGATATGACGAAACGCATTGCAGACGCTCTTGACGTTGCCAACGCTGTAATCAATTACGACGATCATCCTAAGAGTTTACTGTGCCAGCAGTTACGTCGTCAAATGAGAATATCTGATACGCCGATTCAGCCGAAATGATTTGATGCGAGCCGCTCTGCTGCCCTATAATAGTTGTGCCCCAGCAGCATTGGCGGGACCTCATTTTCTGTTGGGCGAGGGCCGCAGATGTCGATTCTATACTGAAAACTGAAATTCAGAGGGTACATATGTGCGGCATCGTGGCGTACTTGGGAAAGAAAGCGGCTCAACCGATCCTCGTCGAGGGTCTGAAACGCCTTGAATACAGGGGATACGATTCGGCGGGCGTGGCCTTGCTGAGCGGCGGGGCGTTTTGCGTCAAGAAGACGCACGGCCGCATCAACGCACTCGAGCAGATCCTCGACAAACCTCGGACCTGCGACATGCTGGGCATCGGCCACACGCGCTGGGCGACCCACGGCGAGCCGAATACGATCAACGCCCATCCTCACCTCGACTCCACGGGCACGATCGCCGTCGTTCACAACGGGATCATCGAGAACTACAGCACCCTGAAGACCTGGCTCCGTAGCGAGGGCGTCGCCTTCGTCAGTGAGACGGACACAGAGGTGATCGCGAACCTGATCGGCTACCTGTACGCCAATCACGACAAATGCGGCAGGACGAACGGGCAGAACCGGTTCGAATGGGCCGTCCAGCAGGCCCTGCAAAAGCTCCACGGGACGTTCGGCTTGGCCATCCTCTGCTGCGATTTCCCTGACACGCTCATCGGGGCCGCGCGGGGCAGCCCCTTGATCCTGGGCGTGGGTGACAACGAGTATGTCCTCGCCTCCGATGCGTCCGCCATCGTCGAGCACACCACCCGAGTCATCTACCTGGGTACTAACGAGATGGTCATGCTCGGGCCCAACGGCTTCAGCACCAAGACAATCAATAACGTCGTCGTCGCCAAGGACCTCCAGGAGATCGAGTTCTCGCTCGAGCAGATCGAGCTGGGTGGGTTCGAGCATCACATGCTCAAGGAGATCTTCGAACAGCCCGAGTCGCTCAGCACGTGCATGGGCGGCCGGATCGATAAGCAATGCGGGAAGATCAAGCTCGGCGGCATCGCCGAGTACTTTCGCGAGTTGACGCAGACGAAGCACATCATCTTCACCGCGTGCGGCACGGCGTTCCACGCGGGGCTCGTCGGCGAGTTCCTCCTCGAACATCTGGCGCGCATCCCGGCCGAGACGGAGTATGCCAGCGAGTTCCGCTATCGTAACCCGATCATCGGCGACGGCACGATCGTACTCGCGATCAGCCAGTCCGGCGAGACCGCCGACACGCTGGCCGCCGTCGAGCAGGCCAAGGAGCGCGGCGCCACCGTCCTGGGCATCGTCAACGTCGTCGGCTCCTCCATCGCCCGGGCGACCGACGCGGGCATCTACCTGCACGTCGGGCCCGAGATCGGCGTCGCGAGCACGAAGGCCTTCACCGCCCAGGTGGCCGTGCTGAGCATGCTCGCTATCGAGCTGGGTAGGAGAAGGCACATCAGCAGTGCCGAGGCGGCCCGGTACATCGACGAGCTCTCGCAGATACCCGAGAAGATCGGCCAGATCCTCGATCAGTCGGACCACATTCGCGAGATCGCCGCGGCCAACGTGGACAAGGAGAACTGGCTGTTCCTCGGCAGAGGATTCAATTACCCGGTCGCCCTGGAAGGGGCCCTGAAGCTCAAGGAGATCAGTTACATTCACGCGGAGGGTCTGCCCGCCGCGGAGATGAAGCACGGCCCGATCGCACTGATCGCGGATGGCATGCCGGCCGTTTTCATCGCCACCGCCGGGCCGCAATATGACAAGATCATGGGCAATATCGAGGAGGTCCGGGCCCGCGGCGGCAGGGTCATCGTCGTGGCCACCGAGGGCGACGAGGCCGTCCGAGAGCGGGCGGATCATCTGATCACGATCCCCGATGCTCCCGAGTTGCTCCAGCCGATGCTCACGGTGATTCCGCTGCAACTGCTGGCCTATCACGCCGCCGTGCTTCGCGGCCACGACGTCGATAAGCCCCGCAACCTCGCCAAGAGTGTCACGGTAGAGTGATTCCAAGTTTTCTAATTTTTACTCTTGACGCCGCCGTGATCGCCTTATAAGATTCCCAATATTGAGAGATGACCCCCAAGTGGAAGGACTCAGATGCTCCACTGGTGTGGATCGAAGGGGAATACTGTTTCCGAGCCAGTCGGACATGGTAGTTCCCACAAGATTGTGAGTACGGTTTTGGGAGAACATGCTTATGGAAGGCAAAAGCCCATCCGAAAACGTGACGGTACAGACCGTTTCTGCTAAGACAAAGGTAGCCAACGCCAAGAGGAAATGGCAGAAGCCCAAGCTTGAGGATGTCTCCGCCAAAGTAATGGCCCAGCCTTACATCCGGTTCACCTGATCGGTACTTAGATACTCACCGCTGTGTTTGCCGGCCTAATCCGGCAATACATCTATACGTGTGCGTTCGCATCACAAGATAATCTGCGAACTGCCAGCCGGCGGTGCGCCTGCATGAGTAGGGTCTGTGTCGCCAAAAAAAGTGCATATGGCCTGCGACCTTGACTCCATGGTCTTTCAGCAGTTTGCATAGATTCATACGGAACAGGGGTAACTACGAATGAAGCTGACCGAACACACGAAGATCAGGAAAGAGAAGTTTGGGGCTGTCGTCTTTGAAACGTTGACGGAGAAAGTCTTTGTGGCCGACGCCGTCGGCGCTGAGATCCTGGAGTTGATCACGCAGCGAAAGACGCTGCCCGAGATCCTTGCTCGGTTGACCGACAACTACGAAGCCGACCGGCAAGTCATTGAAAGGGACGTCGCCGAGTTCATCGAACAATTGAGATCAAGCAAAATTATGTGTTCATAGGAGCGCGCATGGGTATTGTTGCACAGGACAGGAAACCGAGTCGCCCAGCCGAAACTGCTTCCGAGGGCGAACCGCAAGCAGGCTTCGGGGGCGCCAGCTTCGAGGACTATGACTCTCCGCTTTTCTTTGCCTGGCAGATCAATTCCGCCTGCAACCTCGGTTGCCTGCATTGCTGCGAGGAGGCCGGCCATAGTCTGCCCGACGAGATGACCAGAGATCAGGCACTTTCCCTGTGCCGGCAGATCGTCGGGATGAAGATACCATACGTAGCCATCTCCGGCGGAGAGCCGATGCTTTGCCCACATCTTTTCGATGTCTGCGAGGTGATTCGAGGTAATAGCATCAGTCTCAAGATCGAAACAAACGGCGAGTTCATAGACGAGTCGGTGGCCCGCAGGCTGGCCGGCCTGAAACTTCGATCCGTGCAGATAAGCCTCGATGGCGCGACGGCCCAAGCCCATGAGAGACTCCGCGTGGCGGGCAACTGGGAAAAGGCCGTAGCTGCCTGCAACAATCTCCTGCGCCATGGTGTAAACACGGAAATCGTCTTCGTTCCCACGCAGTTCAATATCCATGAGATCGGCGAACTCATCGATTTGGCCTATTCCATAGGCGTCTACGGTGTTTATACCGGCAAGACGATGCGAATCGGTCGGGCGGCCAAGAACTGGGACATCATCTGTCCCTCGGAGCAGCAATACGGCCGATTCTTCGATGTGTTGCAGGCGAAGGCCGCACGCTACGAAGGAAAAATGAAGGTCTATTACTATCCTTATGATGTCGTCGAGGAACTCAAGTATCGGCTGCAATGCCCCGCCGCCAGTCTGCTCGTCGTACCCAACGGCAATGCCAAGCTCATAGGGCCGTTGCCTTTCGTTTGCGGCAATCTGAAGGTGCAAAGTCTTGATCAGGTATGGGATAATTATAAGAAAGCATGGCGCAATCCCCGGGTCATCGAGTTCACCGAGCAGGTGATTGCCGATCCGAGACTTCTTGCCAGGTCCAATGATTGGATAGAGATTTAGGGCCTCTCTCGGAATGAGCATCCTGGCGGTGATAAGATATCGTTTCTTCTTCTTCGCAGGCTTCTTCCCATACCTGTTGGGTCAGGCTATTGCTTTCGGGACGAGTGGCTTGCTGGATTGGAGCCGTTTCTCCTGGGGACTGGCGGGTGTTTTCCTGATCCTCATGGCCGTCGAGTTGTTTAATGAGTATTTCGATGATAGAACCGGCGGCGACCGCATTTTTGCTCCGGAAAAACCTGTCGTGCCGGCGTACTTCTTCTCGCTCGGCATCGCTGCTACCGGCGTGGCTTTCCTGATCGGCCTGTATCTGACTGCACGGGTCGGCTGGCCGGTGCTGGCCTTTGCATTCTTGGGGTTTCTCGGCGCCTACTTCTACGTTGGACCTCCGATTCGATGGGCCTATCGGGGACTTGGCGAGCTCACGATCGCCCTGTGCTATGGTCCATTGATGGTGCTGGGCAGCTCCTACATTCAGACCGGGACCATTGGACTTGCACCTCTGTTTGCCTCTCTCATCTGCGCGTGGTCCATATTCTGCCTGGCGGTCCTCAATGAGATACCCGATTACTATCAGGACAGGCTGGTGGGGAAACGCAACTTGGTGGTCAGGCTT
>Ga0214473_10002166_pt1 | contig 24461 bp, 45 predicted proteins | sample RVTome_7_FD_203509 | JGI IMG/M metagenome (GOLD analysis project Ga0214473, IMG submission 203509) | Soil microbial communities from uranium-contaminated site in the Upper Colorado River Basin, Wyoming, United States - RVT98D197 | ecosystem: Environmental > Terrestrial > Soil > Contaminated >... | reverse complement strand
TCTCTTCGGTCCCGACTTGCCGAGGGTTGCCGATGAAACAGGTGAACGCATATGGAGACCCGTTCATACGGTCGAAGGCCATCCGCAGATTTTCCTGATTGCAGTCCTGATGATCGTCCACCTGCACGCAGTCCGCGCGGTAGCCCGTAAAGTCGCCCTCGGACTGAGAGCCGATGAAATTGACGTACCCGGACCCGAAGTGCTTGAACGACGTACTATTGACCGCCTGCTGCTGAACGGACTTCGCATATTCGATCATCTCCGCATACCACGCAACCTTGCCCAATCGCGGATTCAATTCGCCGCCAACGAAGTTGTTGCGCTTGGTATACTTTTCGATAACATGGATTACGCGGAGCCCGCAGAAGGCCATGGCCAGCATGTTGCAGATCGAATATTCGGTTTTCCCCCACCCAGTTGATCCGACCAATCGGACATGCTGAAGGTCGCATTGGAAGATTTCCTTCTGGAACGACCATTTATCGAAATTCATCCGGTTGCCGTTCTGCAACTGATGGTGCAGGCTTGCTATCGCCCATCGCGCCTTGGCGACACGCGCCATCATCTCGGCGCGCTTGGCCTCTTCGAGAATGCGTTCCTGATCTGCGGCGGCGAGAATCTGGTCGGCTTCGTCACGCCACGGCTGGGTCGGTTGGCTCGGGGGCTGGTAGGGCTGGCGGGTGTCGGGCATCGGACGTTTCAGACGCCTTGGCGCGCCCCAATTCCTCGGCCTTGGCCTGTTCGATCACCCGGCGTCCGGCATCGCCGAACTGCTGGAAATTCTCGATCGTCTGCACGACTTGGGTGATGGACGTGATTTTCTTGCCCGCGCTATCTTTTTCCGGGAGCAATGTGGGGTCCAGCATGTTCGCCATCTCGTGGAAGCGGAGACTCTGACTGTGTTCATCTTGGAGATGCTGGAGGCCGATGATCATGCGCTCTAGTGCGAGCAGTAGTTTGATCAATTGTGGCTTTTCTCGATTGTCCATTTCCACCGATACGGGGATGCGTGCATATACCTGTTGCATGCCGATCTTTGGGCGGCGGCGCATAACGGGCTCGCCCGTGCGCGTCTTTTTTGGGCGGAGTTCGTATTTGAACGTCTTCCGCGGCCGCTCGATCCAGTTCAGCACGATCTGGCGATAGTGGGACAGGCGGGCAATTAACAGTCGTTTTTCCACACGCGCTGGATCGTCGGGTTGCTCGGCCCAAATCTGATCCTGCGCCATCTCGACCAGCCCCATCGCCTGCTGGATATTCTTGAGCGCGAACTTCTGCCTGATCCGCGTGGCCAGTTCCTTTTGCCCCGGCCAGAGATTTCCGGGTGCGGCCGGTCGTAGTCCGTTACGGGCGATCTGATCGAGCACCCATTGAACTTGGTCGATCGTAAATACCGGGGTATCGTGTGCCATGCACAGGCTTTAGACGATGGGCGAGGGCGATCCAATTTCTTCTTGACAAACTTTCCATCCGGGTTATCATGTTCTTCCCTTATGGAAAGGAGCATGCATGTTCAGAAAATTGGTGGGCTGGTTGGCCATTACGGCATGCGCCCAAGGGCACGCCGCGTTGTTGCCAGCAGCGGCCGATACCTTCGTGTCCGGTGGCGCTAATGCCTCGACGATCTACGGAGGCGATGCCAACCTGCTGATCAGCAACATGGGCGCAGACCTGTCGCTGGCGAACAAGATGTATCTCGACTTCGACCTGTCGTCGCTCGACCACGATGTGGTCAGTTACTGGATGCAATTCTCTTTCTTGGACACCGGCATGGGTGACACGGTGATCTCTGATCAGTGGCGGTTCGATGTTTACGCATTACCGGATGGCCCGGACGAATTGTGGGACCAATCGACACTGGATTGGACGGCAGCGCCGTACAACGACACGGGGAGCGCCGATGGAGTTCTGACCGGTGCGGTGTTCGTCCAATACTTCCACGTCTCGGGCATGGGCTTATGGGAGATATCGATCGGAGGTGGAGATAACACGCCGCTGGTCGATCACGTTATGGCCGACACGAACGACCGATTGACGCTCGTGTTCGTCCGACAGACGGAGGGCGACGAAATCCGCGACTACATCCACGGGATATCAGCGCTTTCTGTCAGGCTGAACTTGCAAGCGCCGGCGATACCAGAGCCGACCATGGCATTGGCGGCTATCGTCTTGGCAATGACCAGACGACCGCGCCATCGGCGTTACGGTCATGCTGGATCTTGACCCGCTTGCCCGCGCGGTAGAGTAGCCGCTGATCGAAGCCCGCCAGTTCGGCCATGGTCATCAATCGAGCCACCGGACGTTCTCCGCCAGCCAATTTCATTTTCAACCAGTCGGTCGCGGCATCGATCTTCTTCGCAGGGACATCCACGGATGCCCGGTCATCATATCGGCCTTCACTCAACAGATCGCACACCGTACAGCCCAGCGCCGCGGCCAACAATTCCACGGTCTCCAGTTTCGGGTTGGCCGGATAAGCCGGTGTCTCTAATTTACAAATTCCAACTCCGATCATGCCGGAAAGTTCGCCTAACGCGGACTGCGTGAGCTTGCGTCGATATCGGAGTTGACGGAGTTTCAGCGGGTCTAGCATATTGCCACGTAGTATAAGTCAGTCGGACGACAATTTCAAGTGGCCGTACTGAGAATTCATCTTATCGGCGTTCCAGATGTTGTGTGGACATCCGGGCCAATGGAAGGAATCCTTGGCCAACGCCATGTCGATCGCATAGGCGGTCCCGTCGTCGGCTAACGCGAAGTCAACCGACCAGTCGCCGTCGAAGGCGTCGGCGACACACTGGACATCGGGTCGAATCTGGCTGGAGAACATTCCTATCATATAGGACATTTCAAGCCACTTGCGATTCCAGTCTGCGTCCCGTGGATTGCCCGACTCCAAGGCCGTATGCGTCCAATAGTTGTGCCGGCAGACGATCTGGTGGTCGTGGATGAACGACCGTACTTCCACACTGATCGGCATTCCCTCGTAGGCGGTGAAGGACGAGCGGAGTTTCAGGAATTCACGGACGGCCCACGTCTCGCATGGCATGCCAAAGATCGAGGCAAATTCGCTTGCCTCAACCAAGTCGGCGACGTGCTGGCCGAGGTCGTCTGGTCGCTCCACGTAGCAGGTGTACTTCCATTGATGCTTGCCCGAAGTGTGGCCGGTGCGGAGGAAAATGGGGAACCCGCCAACCAGATCGGCGGCATTCAATAGGCCGCCCAATAAATAGTCGAAGCCCTCTGGCTCTTTGCCGTCCAGCAGTTCGAGCATATAGCATCCGGTTTCGATGATCTCCGTTTTAGGAGTCCGGACGCCCGTGTCTGCCAAGATCGGATACCAATAGGCGAGGTTATTGCGGTCTTCGTCCATGAGGCACTCCTCAAGATCCCGGTCAAAATTGCATATCATAGTCAACGCAACCGAAATTCAGTGCCGCCGCGCGCCTCTGCCTGCTGTTATCCCTCAGCCATTTCCTGAGTGTGTTGGTTGCAACGCCAAGCGACCTCGCTGCCTTAGCAACGCTTTTGTCATACGCCAGAAAACGAGAGGTGGCTTCGGCGCGAATGATCTGATCGATCGTTGGATAAACCTGCTGCTCGTGTAATGTGGTCATCTCTCACTCCATCAGGTCGCGTTTATCAGCCTTGATCGGCGCTGGCTTGACGAACACCGTGGTGATCATCGTGGTCGGACCGGAATCAGAACATATGCCGTTCTCCGGTGCCCGCTGGGTGATCACGAACAGGCGGTCGCCAAGCCGCACGGTTTCGCCAGACAGCGGGATGCGATCCGCGTGGAATGGCGATACAAGAATATTGCCTTTTTCGTCGCTGAATCGAAGTCTCATCGGTTGTCCTTCTTGCGCTAGAACGGGATTTCTGATTCCGTGAAATGCTCGTCATCGCCGATCGGGTTGGACGGCGGTGGATTTTGCGGCTTCACCCCAAGTTGTCTGGGCGCTGCGGATGCTTGCGGCGCTGCCTGTCGATTCTCCCGGGGCGCACCGACCATCCAATTCAGGACATTGATCGTATGCTTGCTCCGCTTGGCCCCGGACTGCTTGTCGTCCCACGTCTCGTAGACAAGCTTGCCGATCACCGTCAGGTGGGAGCCCTTCTTAACCTGTTCGCTGAACCACTCGGCGGGCTTTCCCCAGATCTTGCAGTCGATGAACAGCGTGTTCTCCCGGTCTTCGCCGGACTTGGTTTTGTACTTTTCGGTCACGGCCAAGCCGAACTCGCAGATGGACGTGCTGGGCAGGAATTTGACCTGCGGGTCTCGTGTGCAGTTTCCGATCAAGATGATTTGGTTGAAGGGCATGACGTGGCATGATAGCGTTTCGGATGCCTACCGTTCAATTAGGCTCATTTTCCTTCGGATCTATCTTGTCCAGCAACGCAGAAATCTCATCTCGCACCCGACGGAGCGACCGTTTGAGAGATTCTCCAACCGGATCGCTCGCTTCGCGAAGTTTATTCCGCACTTCCCACGCGATCCGATACATGCCTGGCTCGAAGCCCATCGCCGTACAAAGATCGTGGATTTCCGAGAACTCCTTCATCAGCTCGGTCAATCTCTCGTTCTCTGTCTCCACCTTGCCGATCCGGTCGCGTACCAGTTTCCGCATGGCCTTCCCGACATTCCTTCCAAGCTCGCGATCCTCGTCGCGTTTCGCCAGCCAGTCCTTCCAGTACCGAGTTTGGTCGGCTGACGGTGGACAGCGGGAGTACGTGGAATCCACGATGATCGTCCGGCACATCAGGATATACCGATACAGTTCCTCGGGGATAACAACTTGGCGGTATGCGGCCTTTTTCTTCGTATACAGCTTGGTCCCCGTGGACGAGACGCAGATCAGGCCGACCTCGTCCGGTAGTTCCGACTCCAAGATGACACCCAGTGGGCTGACGAAGTAGAATTGGTTGCACAAGGCAAGATACCCTCGCCATTTGTCGTCTTGCACGAAATCGCTGCGCGACACCTTGACCTCGTAGGCGACCACCAGCGGATTCGACCACGATTTGCTCATCGCCCAAGCGTCCATGCGGCGATGTCCATGTCGCTGCGTCGGACCATCCTTGCACTCGGGGACGAACACGCCGTCGGCATGTCTTGCGGCCAGCAGTCGCACAATGGCTTCTGCCGATACATGGATCTCGCCGGGTCTGAGTCGGGGTTTTGTGGACTTGGACATTCGAGTCACGAGTTATTCTCGGCAGAAAACAAAGGCCCGCGGACCTCTTCGATCCGACGCCGGCACAGTTCGATCTGGGACTCTCGGATGTCTATACCGATCCATTTACGGCCATGCCGTTCGGCGACGGCCAGCGTCGTTCCCGAGCCGGCGAATGGGTCTAAGACGGTGCCGCCCGGGACACAGAATGAGCGGATGAAGAACTCGGCCAACGCTTCTGGGAACGGCGCTTCGTTCTCGTGTGAGATTCGGCTTCCCATGAGCCCGCCGCCAACTTTACAGTGGATCAGGTTTCCGGGATTGGCGATCGCGGGTTGCTCATACATGCCATCTCGGACTCTATCTCCATTCGCCTTCCGCCGTGTTTGAATCTTCCGCACGCAATCACCATCGCGCGTCTCCGGCATCTTCCCGCCAACACCACATTTCTGTTCAACGTGCAATGGACGCCGGCCTTCGGACCGCACGGACCCATCTTCGTCAACGACCGTCGCGCCACTTTCAATCGGGTGCCCCCATTGATTCACACGGGCACCGCTTGAGAGCCTATGGCTCATATCTCCACCCGGAGCCCACTTCGGCGGATGCCCCATCGCCGTGTTGTCGCTCCATGGAAGTTTCCCGCCGTTGGTTGCACAAACTATGAATTCGTAATCATTGCGAACCCAGTCCGGGCCTCCACTGCCCGGTATACCGACTCGGCAGAACGCCGGCGGCTTACGCAGATGAACACCACGCCGATGCAGGTCGGCCATCAATAACGCGGGAGTCGCTGTCCACCTGAATTTCCGTGTCTGGCCTTCGACGGCGAACGCGACGAGCCCGCGGCAGACTCGGAGTGATTCGACCACGCGATCGACCATCCAATCGACCCATTCCTGACCGCTGAGAGAGAAGTCGATGCCATAAGTTCTGCATTTTTCGTATGGAGGACTCCCCAGCACGGCGTCTACACATTGAGGTGGCATGGACTTCATTACTTCCAAGCAGTCGCCGTGGATCAACCGATTCTGAAATTCATCCATGAGAGGTAGAACATAGTCAATCGCTGCTCATCCGTTCAGTTTTTGTTGACGGCATGAATATCACAGGGATGCCGCAGACGTACAATGCGTCCTTAAATTTTGTGGGCGACGATACGCTTGGACGCAAGCTGATCGAACGCGCGCTGACCTTGTTCAGCACCGGCCAATATCGGTCTCGGTATTACGCGATGCTGGCGGCCAAGGATGAACTGGAGCGGGAGGAGACGAAGAGAATGCTACGCATTCTGGCGGCGGCCGACGAGGCGGCGAAGGCGGTACAGCAGTCGCCCCCATAACGTCGGTCGTCCAGCGTATTCGAGGGCGTCACGGAACAATCCAAAGTACGTAAGGAAAAACCCAACAAAGAATTGTGGCAATAATATATGCGCATAAACCATTATGATCTTGCGATGTCCGGGCACCTTGATGATCGCACGACCGTGGTCTTTAAGGAGAATGCGGTATGCACTCGGATCGAGTGGAATTCCCGATCGGATGGAGGCGATCCGTACCGCCCGAGCTTCTTGTTTTAATTCTTCGACGGACTTTGGAGTAGCGCATACGCCACGGAAACACGCTTTCGCGGATGTCACCCCCGTAAACCCGAGCCACTTGTCAGGCATCGGGGTCGGCTTTGGTGCCGTGTTCACGCTGCTTCGGTTGATCTTCCCAGCGGTCATCTGGCCAACTTTTTTCTTTGCCATAACCGGGATGGTGGGGGTCGAACCCACACCTGTCGCATGGTACCCAAGCGATTGCTCTGCCGATTAAGCTACATCCCGAAAATCCGCTCGACGGTGTTTCATGGGGTTGGCGTGCAGGCAACCCGTTCCGGAATCTCTCCGGATACCATGCCGGAGCGGAAAGACCGATTGTATCACCTATCGAACCGACCGTTCAGTTTTATTCGGACGCCGTGCGAGGTACATATTGCGCCAGCGGGCTGAGCCCGTAATGCCAACATTTTCCAACACGATGCTTTTCGATCAGTCCACGCAAGGACAGCGTGTACAGGGCGTGGATGTTGCAATGACCTCTCTCGTTTGGATGGACAGTACCAAGTGCGGCGGCCAACTCCAGTCGCGTCTTCGGTTTGTTTCGCAATATATCCAGCACGCGGACCTCTCCGTTCGACCTCGCCTGCGGCCAGCCACGGGCGGCGCATCGTTCGCTTTGCCCGATCCTCCGGGCATGGCTGGTATCGGAGACCCCATATCTGCTTTCCATGGTCTTCCGCCACCGCATGGTACTCTGCGTGTTCCAGCCGATGCGGGCTATACCATGTCGCTTTCGGAACTTGTAGATCGACGATTTGCATAATCCCGTGGCGTCCGCGATCTCTTGGTCATTGTGCGCCGCTCGTATCATTCCGTTGATCGCACCGATATGATTTTCCACCCGTTTGTGCCCGCATGAGACGCCGAGTTGTTGGGCGACTATGCCGACCGAACTTGGACTTCTCCCGAGCGCCAATGCGATCTCCCGTGTTCTTAGTTTCCCGTAATTGTCTCGCACGTACCGTATATCTCCCCGTTGCCACAATCGTTTGACGTGGCAGCCAAGGGTGCTCCGGCGCTGGTCGATGGCGCTCTTGGACCGGTCCAATGCCGAGGCGATCCTTATGGCCGTCCACCCCGGCGTATGTTTGCCGACAAACTCATCTTCGTACAACGTCCACGGCCGCGCACTGCGCCGTGGTGGCGGGAGAACAGACCGTATGATATTTCCGCCGCCCAATCGCATGGCCCGCAATTGCTTTATCGCCCTGTTGCGTAGCATATACACGTACGCTTCCGTGTACCGCAGATGCGCCGCCAACTCCTTGACCGGCTTCTCTAACAGGAAAATCTGCTCGATCACGTACCGGTCGCGGGACCGGAGTTTGCCGAGCATGCGACCGACCAACTCTTCGGTCTCCAGCCGAGCCGACGGATCTTGGTGTACCGGAATGTCTTGGATGCGAATCGAATCCTCTCCGAATTCACCGATACGATAGGTGCGTGACCGGGCTGTCCCCGAGTGGCTGACCTTGCCGCGCCGCATGTTCGCCAATGCGGTCATCATGTATCGCCATGCAAAGGTCGAAAATTTACCCCTAGCCGGATCAAAATCCCGGGAGGCGCGGACGAAGTGTTCCATGCACAGGGATTCGAGGTCGTCCCAGTGCTCGCCGCGATGGATGTTCTGCTGGATGAACCGGTAGACCAGCCCGATGTTGGACTCGGCCAAGCAGTTGGCTTGTTCGACGATGACCTGCACGATAGTAGATTAGCGGACAATCACGTTATTCGTTCGACTTTTCTCGGCCGTCGCCAACTCCGCGAACTCGGCGACGCCCATCCGCCGCGTAGTCATTTCCTTGGTCCGCCGGTAGATCGCATCGGCATTTTTTACCCGAAGCAATTTCCTAGGCATCCCGTCACGGCAGTCGTAGACGGTATTTGGTGTAAGTTCGCGGATGGTCATTTATACTCCCTTCTCGAACCACGGGCCTTTTTCTTGCATGTGGACCAGACCTTCCGGTCTAGGTAAAGTCGCACCCTGCATTTTCGACAGTATAATTCGGCGAGAACCCCCCGGCCTTTCCTAGATCGTTCGGTTTCATTTAGGACGTTTCGACATTCCCTGCAATGGATCATGTCTGCTCCTTCTGATTGACCGGATTTGCGAAATAGCGAATTATTTTTCGCCTGCGCATCTCGTTGTGGGCGAAAAATATCTTGGCCAGACTACGCTGATGCTCGACCAACTCTGCGGGAACCTTCTGATCGCAGCGCCTATCGATCAGCGGTCGTCGCATACCATGCTCTCGCCGATACTCGAAAACGCGGACCCAGTGAACGCCCCAGATTTCCGCGAGAATCATCGATGGCAGCCGGAAATCCAGAACTTCCCACGGAATCCGCCGCTTCGATCGCATGGACTTCAATCCAAATTCCGCCAACAGACGCCTAATCAGTGGAGTGGAGCACCGCAGTTTCTCGCTCAGTTCCGGCATGGTCATCAGCGGAACATCCGATTGGATTCCGTGGATTTCCTTGCGGCACAGCAAGTACTGACTGGAGCGCCTGTGGTAGATCGAACGGGATATACCACGTTGCTTGCGAACCTGGCGGACCCGTTCCCGGGATACCCCGAGTTCGGAAGCGAGGTCGATATCACGCTTGGTCCAATCCACGGAGTTCCACGAAGAAGCCTTCGCCTTCATCGCATTCGTTTAGCAGATACCGGGGGGACGTGTTCAGATTTTCGCACGCAGGGAAAATAAAAACGCCCCGATCACATGACCGGGGCTGGCCATCCGTGGATCAGTGTTCGGATGGCCGTCAATCGTCAGCCGGCAAGCCGAATTGCACCTCCCCCAGCAGATGCACGGCCTCGACGCGGTAGTCCTGTGTACACGTATTACGCTTTTCCATGGCCAATGCCAACGCCCACTTCTCGGCTTCCCAGGCATACTCAGCCAGACCGCAGAACTCAAAGGTCTCATGCTTGCCGCCCTCGGTGTATCCGACGACTACTTTGTATATGAACATGGTAATGCTCCCGTTGGCGTTTGGGCGGCTTGACGCCACGACAGCCAGAGGTCTTCGAGTATCTGTTTCTCCATGACCCGCCTAGCACGCAAGTCGATATGCCTCTTGGTCAACCCGGGGTTCCTCGCCAACTCGTACGCCTTCCGCTCGTCGTAGATGTGACGGTAGTCGCCACGGGCTTTTATCATTGGGTCGCCGATGTTGTAGAGCACTGACCGCCGCCGTCGCGGCTTCTTCATGCACGGCTTGCCGGTCTTGGTAATGCTCCGGTAGTGCCATGGTGGTGCGACGCCGAACCTAGAATTTAGATGACCGGGTGTCGGATATGATGATAGGTCTCCTGATTCCCCGATGAGCGTGGCCAGTCCGAGAATACCCAGTCCATGCAAGGATTTCCACGATGCGGCGATAGGAAGCGATTCCGCGAGTTTAGTCATCCTCCGCTCGGTATCCTTGAGCAGTGCTTCCAAGATGACCCTGCTGTTGAAAAAAATCGTGACCAGCGGGCCAGCCTTTTCCGCAACATCCATCATGTCAGCCGGAACCTGACGCTTCTCGATCTGCCGCATGAGTTTTGGCGAACGGGCACGTACGAATTTGCGCAATTTTCCATCCGCTATCGGGCTGAACCCCATGTGCCGTGCGAGATGAGATCGCGCCGAGTTTTTCAGCCGGTTGATCTCTCGGACGACGCTTACCCGACGGCTCTGTAGGTCGATCAATTGCTGGATCGAACCGATGTCAATAACAGCGCGTTCGGAAGGCATGGCAATGGTGGCAGAATGCAACGGCGCGGTGGCCTTCCGAACGCGCCTTTTTCCCGCAGAAGGCAGTTGATGCAAGGGTAACATGCAGATTTTGGCCTTCTGTGTTGTTTCTTCGCCTATCTGGTCTGCTGCGTATTCCAAGACTGTCATGCGAACCTCTGGGTTAGAATTAAAAAAATCTCCGGCAACGCGAATTTGGTCAGTCATGACATCGACATGGTGGCCGGAGATTTTTGTGGCGGACGGGCATGGCCTGCCGTTGTTTCAAAAAATCGTGAAGGCATTGAGGGTATGGTGCAACACGGTCCCGCTGGCCTTCACGATTCCCCGCCGACCCGAAGATCGACGGTCGTACGGTTCATTTGCAGGACGCTACGCCAGATTTCGGCTACGTCCTCGTTGCTCAAGACATCGCCGACCATGCGATTACCCACCCGCGCCGCGAGTTTCCGGTACAAAAGTGCGTTCTTCATATGCCCGCCGGCCTGCGACTCTTCGTCGTCGGCCTCCTTCGACAACCTCGGACCGGTCCAGTCCGCTAACCTCCCGCCGCTGGGCATCGGGAAACTCAGGCCCATCGACAAAAGCATCGCATCCGCATCGACGATCGACCGCAACGACCCGACCGATCGGCGATCGTGATTCTGCTTCGCCTCTGTCTTCATCTGCCCCCTAATGACGTAGACCAGTTCTCCGACGTATGCATCCTTGAACTCTCCTATCAACCCCTCCAGAACATCCGGGTTCTTATCCAGCCACAGGATAGCCAGTCGCTTTTCCTGCTGTGGATCCGGATTTCTCAGGATGATCTTGCGAATTTGCCCGACAAGTCGCTGACGCGCAGAGATTTCTTCGGCTACTTTGATCATGGCAGATATTTACACCTATGCATGGCGCGTCGTTCAGAGAATTTGGCTTGCCTATGCAATGTGGCGGGAAATCAGCCGATATGCAATTTCTGAACGACGGCAACCGACATGCGTATACCGACCTTGGCGTCTTGGAGAAACGTGGACAAGCAAGGACAAATTCTTGGCAGAACGCGCCCCACGGTTGAAGGCTCAAACGCCTTGCTGGTCCACAACCACCGTGAGGGCGTTTTTGTTGCGCCAATGTATGCGGATTTTTCGTAGCGACAGCGGGCTTCACCGCGTAACCAACGAAGCCAACGGCACAAAATTGACAGATCCACAGGCCACCCGCGCGAAGCGGACCAAGGAACCGTCTCGTTGACGACGTGGATCGTTGCTGACAGAGTTAGCCCACGGCGGGCAGACTGGCATAATCGGGCAACGCCGCCCTGCGACCCGAACCTGAGATTGCTTCGCCGGAACAGCCGTGGTTCTCGAAGTCCGCGCTGGGCAGAATCCGTTCCAAAGCGGACGCCGCTCGCCCAAACCCTCATTCTCAGGGGTATGGGATGGTCTGCGCATCAATGAGCACAAAAAAGCTGAACAACGCGCGACCTTGGCGGGTAAAGTCACGAAAATGACGAACCGTGCATATCCGTACATGAAAGCCGACGTTCGGCATTTCCGCAAGATTCTAAGGATGCCCGTCAAATCGGTTGGGATGCTCCGCCGGTTTAGGCTTCAACGCGATGCTTTCTCGGAGAGTTTCTGTGGGAACGTCTGTCGGCGGTGCCTGAGATTCACCCACTGCGTCGGCCCTATCGGAAAGGATTACCCGGTTTTGCCGGTGCGAAGGAAGGATTCGATGACGCAGCAATACACGCCCACCTTGGCCCAAGCATGTTTCGGCAACGCCACGTCCGAATATGCGCTCCCGGAGTTCGCCGAAGCCTTTTTCCATCACGTCTGGCGTGACATAGAGCGTGTGTACTGGAATATCCACCAAAAAAAGTTCGACTGGTACGGCACTACCGACCCAGATATCCCGGGGATCACCGTGCGCCCCTACTACTGGGGGGATTGCAATTGCGGAGCCGAATACCCGATCCACGAGAAGGATTGCGCGGTATTAACGGAAATGGCGGAATGGACTTCACGGAGGCTGAATTATTCCGTAGACCCCGATTCCCACGAAATAAACTTCAGAAAACTATCGGCCTTCGAGGAAAAAAATCCGGTCCCCGCTTGTAGTTGCGGGGCGGAACAATCGTGGACGCCCCGAGACCGGCACGAGCCGACGTGCGGGACCATGCTTCCCAACTTCGTGGCTTGTGGTGCAGAAATACGCTGGTACAAGCATCCCGGTCGAGGGATGTCCACCAACGTCGATTGGACGGAAAAAAGGTGGAGACTATGGCTGGACGAAACGCTGCGGATCATCCGCGACCACGAATCCAAGGTGTTACCGTTCTGAGTACGACTGTACCCATCGGGGGTACGAGTGGACATACGAAAATTAACGGCATAGAAGCGGCAAGATAACGGAGATGAGACCGTGAAAAAAAAGACCGATCTCCGATGTATGGACTGCGGCATGCTCTACAGCGAATTTGGCCTCGATACGGTCTTGCCTAATGCGCAATGGATGGCGATACATTCAGCTGATGGCGGTGTACTATGTGCTAACTGCATCGTGAAAAGAGCGGCAAAACTCCGGGGCGCAACATGCGCACACATGATTATTGAAATTGCACCGCGTGGACAGAGCCTCTCCACTCGAACCAGTCGGAGGATCTGATGCCGGTCTCGAAAAAAAATAAACTAAGCAACTTAATCTGCCTGCTGGCCCCGGATGTCGATCGGTTCTTCCCCATCCCACGGGTCGAACGCAGAAGTGACCGGTGCGTCCATACACCGGTGCCCGTGCCCTACAATGACTGGCAGGAATTCGCCGAACGTGCTTGCAAGACACATGCGCCGGTTAAGTGTCTGTATTGCGGGCTCTGGAAAATCTGGCTACCGAAACCCGAGGCCCGTCGGATCAACCGGGAGGATCGGAAGCGGTATAAGGAGTTTTTTTTGCAATATCGGCGTTGGCTGAGACAACGGAAACGCAGGGCACCAGTCCAGCGATAGCCTGTCTCATCAGGCGGATTCCGCGGAACATCCTAGACTTGACCGTTCCGATAGGAATTCCCATCTCAGCTGCTGTCTGGGCGCATGATAAACCGGACAGGAAATGCATTTCTAGAACCAAACGGCACTCTTCGGGTACCCGACCGAGCATATCACGCACCAATTCAGCGGTATCAAATTCCCGTGCATCGTTGGTGGGCGGTTCAGAAAGGATTGGATGCCACTTCATCCGCTTGAGTTTACGAGCCGCACTGCGCGCTACGGCAAACAACCACGGTTTGATCGGTCGGCTATCGTCATATGTCTTTGTCTTGATACATCGCACCATCGTATCCTGCAACGCATCCTCGGCGTCAGCGTGGTTGTCCAGCATCCGTCGCAGATACCTCAACAGGTCCGGCTGATACGAGATCAACAAATCGACGTTGCATGTTCCCATTGTTAAGCCAAGAGCCCAAAAACATCCAAAAGGGTGCCATGGCTTATGGGCAGCAATTCGATGATGGGTTTGGGAATCTTCACGCCCACGGGGATGTACGTATGGCGAGGCGTAAATCCCTCGCGAATATAGGCGTTAACCGCGGTCGCGGTATATGCGTCTCTCCAGTAACCGTTCCGCTGTAATCGCGCCTCCGCCATGAACTCTTCCACCCCCGACGAGTTCATCAACCTATATTCCAATTGTTCGATCATGCGCACATGAGACGCATGCCGTGGGTCACGGCATGTAGTAACGGGGATCGAACGAATCTTTTCGGAAAATGTAATCCGCGTGCCCGTCCACGAAACAGACGTTCCCACGACCCTCTTCTCTGTCTCCACGCCGGTCATGCCTAGTAGCCAACCGGTTCCTCGAACCACCCATCTGCGGCTGCCACGCCCACGCCCCGTCGTCCAACGTCTCTTGGCTCTCATCCACAAAAAGAATTACCCGACTCGGACTTCGGATCCGTGAAAGACCCACGGTATCCATGCCGATACGGCAGATGTTGGCGTTAACCGAGTAGGAGTAAGGGTAGCTTCCGGATACAGACAGCGGGTGCCCCCCAATGTCGTCCGACCGACATACTAGCGCCCGCCGATTCACCAGCCGAAGACCGCTTGTATCCATGTCACGACCCGGCTGCCAGTGTATCCAATCCTCGGCCAACGGCACCCCAGTCTGCGCCGGTCGCGGGGATCGACCGCGAGATACGTTCCAGTAACCGTGCATCTGCACACCAAGTTGCCTCAAATTGTTCAAACAACTAATCCGCCGAGCGCCCTCGGCGGCCTCCCCCAGCGTAGGCATAAGCAGGGACATAAGAATAACCAATATCCCAACGCAGATTAGGAGTTCGACCAAAGTGAAAGCTGACCGGCTCATACCGGCAAAGACGGATGGTTAGTATGCTGGCCATCATAAGATGGCACAGCCAGCGCCGCTCTTTTTTCCCGCGCGACGCTGGCCGTAGCTACTCCTTCCTGCCGCTCCGCTGCGGCGTTAAAGCTTCTCGTCTGTTCGGGATCCGCTGCCCGGGGATTTTTGCACGATCAGCACTTCCTCGTAGTCGATCGCGGGCGAGCCCTTCTTATTGGACAGCCGCCATGATTGCCCTCCCAATCACTTCCGCGACCTGCGGGACGACCGAGTTGCCGTAAGCGCGGAGAGCTTCGCGGTTGGCAAATCGCACCAGTCGGACGGATAGCCCATCAATTGCGCCACCCAGCGGGAATTGAGCGAGCCGCGGCTCTTCCCATTTGTGCTGGAGTTCGCCGGGGCGGGCGGGCCAGCGTGTTTCACCGATCCCGCGAGCATCAATCGCGATGGACCTATCCGACCCTCCGAGCCCCCGCGATTCGTCCGCGTCTCCGATTCGTTCGCGGTCGGAGTCGGCCAGTCCCCGGTTGCCGTCGCCGCGCGTATCTGATGTGCCATTCCCGCCAGCGACGCGCCGTGCGTCCCGGCCAGCGCGGACGGTTTCATCTGCGTGTCGCGATTTTGATTCGGTGATGCCTGCGGTGTCGGCCACAATCCACACCCGATGTCGTCTGTGCGGCGCGCCGACGTGCTCGGCACCCACCACGATCGCCCGAACGGTGTACCCGAGTCCCTCCAAGTCACCGGCAACCCCGTCATATCCCCGAGTGCGAAGCCCAAGTACGTTCTCAGCCAGTACCCAAGCGGGTCTGATTTGATCGATGATTCGTGCAAACTCCGGCCAGAGCCACCGCGGGTCTTTGTCCTGCAAATTCCTGCCCGCGACACTGACGGGCTGACAGGGAAATCCTCCGCAAATAAGCTCGGGAAATCCGTGCTCGTCCATGAACTGGTCGGTCCCGACGCATTCGCATTCTCCGAATTCCGTATTGCACCGCTGGCAGATGACTTCCCCATCTTCATTCTCCGGCTCGCAGTCATAGATTCTGCGGCAGAACTTCCGAACGTCTTTCCATCGCGGCACATCCGGCCAGTGCCTCTCCAACACCGCAAGGCAGTACGGATCGATCTCCACTTGCCCGATGCACCGCATCCCCGCCCGCTCCAGACCGAGATCGAGGCCACCGATACCGCTGAATAGACTCAGGAACCTCACACTGATCTACATAGACGACCCATACGGCCACCGTTCATAAAATGCCGCAAGGTGGCGATGGAAGATCCTTGACATGACGTGACCACGCCTCGATCGCATTTCTCTTTGCCTCATCCTCGCTGACATAAGAACTGCCGTACGCCGCATTGTCATAAACCATTGAAATATCAGGTAGTGGAAGTGAACGATCGTCTGCATCGACCATCTGGTGGTCAACCCACATGAACGTGTCCTTGGACGGCATGCCGATCCTGCAATGATATAAACATCGCATTATTTCCCCACACCGTACATCTACACACCATTCGTCCACATCAACTTCCCCACCAATCTTGTCGGCAAATGAATCCGCCAAGTCCTTCGTGCTGAACACACCCTCGATTCGGTAATCGCTGTAACTACCGCTCGTGACGATCCAAATGTCCATCCCGTCCATTATAAAACTCACACCTTCCACCGTTCACACATCTTCCAAAAACTCCCCCACGGCCAACCCGCATAAAAAACTATCCCAAAGAAAAAAAAATTAAACGAACCGCCGACAAGAAAATAAAAAGTTCCTTGGGTGACCACCCAAATCGCAACCAACTGACCCCACCACCATCGCCACAAGCGAGCCAAGGCTGCCCCAGATTAACACCACAAAGCCCAGCCAACCACCCGTTTACCAAAAATGACAGGCAAATGTGCGCGAGTATAGGTGCCCTTGCAAGGCCGGTCCAAGCCAGTAGAGTATCTTCCCGGACGGCGCAACTGCTTATGATAACTGCTGTTACGTTAAGCGGCGTCGGCGTCATGGCGCTGTCGGCGTCGATGCCACGAAATATCGTTGGTTAATCTGGGCACCCACGAAATATCGTGGGCATCTTAACATGCGCGACTTATATAATCTCCCCTTGTCCGGTCTGCCGGGAGTCTTGACGTGGAGCATGGACTAGTCCGCGAGGGCCTTGGGCGTGACGCAGGGGCATTCTGCGCGTAATGCCCCTCGGGTGGTCTTGTCTGGTAAGCGGGGTTCACAGACACGCTCGCAGCGTGTACCGCCGACTGTCAGATTGCTTCGGCCCTTCCTGTGGCTCGCGAGTGGGCGCGCGCGAGTCTGAGGTGATCCCAGCACACGGGCTTGGCCGGCTTGCACCGCAGATGCTGGTGCGAGATCCGGTTCGGGTCGAACCTTTGTTCGTCGCGCCTTTGGGCCCGCGGGCACTGGGGTAGCGCGACCGTTGAACCGTTTGGGATTTCGATGCACTGGTGCAAGACGCATGGCACGGTCCTACGTTAGGTGATTGTGTGGTATGACAGGTTAGGTAGGCATAAGGTACGACAAGGTGGACAGGATGACGTACCTAACTGTGTGCTAATAGTGGTCTGGCAGCATGGTATGGGCGATTTCTCGGTATGGCATGGTAGTTGCTCATAGTAGGTTGTTCTTGCTTTGAGATTTGACAATTTGAGTTTGTGTGGTAAGATGACGATAACGGGGGCAAGGGAGTTTGAGATGGAAAACGTGATTTGCCTGCGGTTGATCGATGGAACATGGAACGCTTGGTTCATCGGGGCGCATGCTTCAGAGATCCGACGGCTGTTCGGGACGGACGTTCTGCCTACCGATTTCACCGCCGCGGAGGATGGCATCAGTGTCCGGGAACAGATTGCGAAGTTTCACCCCGGGGTGCGCGTTACGGTGGACACGGCGGAAAGTGAGGGGAAGGGAGTAAGTAACATGGCTAAGCGGAACTACATCGTGGTAAGGGACGAAGTTCATGGGACGAACTTTCTAGTTAGCGAGTCTGGGCTGTGGTCCAATGAATTCCCGGACGCTCGCCACTACACATTTGCCGACGCGAAGCGCCGCGCGAGAGAGTTTCAGTGCAGGGTCTACGAAGCTAAGAGTTACGGCGACGATGGGGTGCGCGCCGTCTGCAACTTTGAACCGACTCCGCTCCGCGCCTAACCGCGCGGGGCTGGATTACGGGGGACAAAGGAGTTCGAACATGAGACAGCAGATTTGCGAAAGCGTAGATTTGGCGTATGCGAAGATGAGCTCCAGCCCATTTCAAGACGGGCTGGAGGATTACTTCTGGGACATTTTGCTCGGCGAGGGCGAGCGTCCCGATCCTGGTTTCGACTACTCGCGTGCGGTTCGATACACGGTCGATTCCGTAGGCCGTTTCGATCACGAATCTGCACCGCAATTTGATTGCTAAGCGATCAAAGATCCCCGCTCGCGCCTAACCGCGCAGAGCGGGATTAAGGGGGCAGACAGGAGCAGGAACATGCAGAAAACGATTGAAAACGCGCGTGAATACGCGCAGTTGATCGCAGATTTGCGAAACGAGGCGCGAGTGATCGTACTCCTACCGGAATCGTCGCGAAGTGAGCGGGGGCGGCTTTGCATTCACGGTGATTACTACGGCGGGGTCACCTTGGCCGAATTGGCAATCTGGGAAGCTATGGGTTCGCGCGCCATAGAAACCGTCTATCCTTCTCCCCGCCGCGAGTCGATCTAAGCGGGTCGGGTTTAAGGGGGCGATAGGATCTCACGATGTCCGACACTTCAAAATGGTCCGACGTGCTACGAAGGGCGGTAGATGAACCGGGGAGCATCCTGCAAGCCTACTCGCGGTTTTGGAATTATTCTGTGGGGAATCAAATGCTGGCCTTGTTCCAGTGCCACGGGCGGGAAATAGAACCGGGGCCGATCGGGACGTACCGGCATTGGCAATCGGTGGGGCGTTACGTCCGCAAGGGGGAGAAGGCGATAGAGTTGTGCATGCCCGTCACTTGCAAGCGGCGTCAAAAGGCGGAGCTGTCAACCGCGGATGAACCGGCGGAGGCTTTCACGTTTTTTGTCTTCAAGCGTAACTGGTTTGTCCTGTCGCAAACGGACGGGGCGGAGTACGTCCCCGAGCCTGTCCCCGACTGGGACGTTACGCGAGCGCTTCAGGAATTGAACATCAGTCGCGTTCCGTTCAACATGATGAACGGAAACGCGCAGGGGTTTGCTACGGTGGCAAGGCGCGAAGTGGCAGTTAGTCCAGTGGCGGAATTGCCGCATAAGACTCTCTTTCACGAGTTAGCGCATGTTCTGCTGGAGCATACGGAGGACACGTCGCATGATGCGAAAGAGGTTGAAGCGGAGTCTGTAGCGCTCTTGTGCTTAGAATCTCTGGGGTTGCCTGGTGCGGAGTTTTGCCGGGGATACATTCAATCGTATCTTCGCGGTGCCGGCGTGATCCCCGAGCGTATGGCGCAGCGGATCTTTCGCACGGCCGATCAGATCTTACGCGCCGGACATCCGGCGCGGGAAACTTCAGACTGCGCTGCGGAGTCGGCGGTCGCGTGAATTTATTTCTGGTTTCCGCTTGACAATCTTTCGTCGCGTGGTAAGATTAAGTAGTCGAAAGTGAGGGCAACATGACAACCTTCTACGTCTATGCAGCAAATTACAGGATGATCGGGGAAGTCGAGGCGGTGAGTCTTGCCGTCGCCATAGAGCTGGCCGAAGCGGTCTTCCCCGGTCATGCCTGGGTGGACGCGCGGCTACTTCGTCGAGCGGCCTAAATGGGGGCTTGCGATGAAATTCACGATCGAACATACCAGCGGCGCGTACGGCACCGATCAACTAATTACCGTTAGTTGCGCCGGAGTAGTTATCGGTCAAGCCGATCCATTTTGGCCCGCTGGCATTCCGGTTGATCCCCGCGAACGTGAGCGGAGGATCCGGGCGACTGCCAAGCGGATCATTGCGGAGTATGCAAAATGACAATGGCGGAATTGATTGAATTGCAGTTAGCGTTTGATCGTGTTTGGGCCGCGCTGGGCAAGCCAGATTTGCAGACTGGAGATATCCGGTTCGTAATCGCGGCGTTCGTCCGTGGCGTAGGTCCCAAAATTATCCTAGCGGCGTCACCGCGGGAAATCCGGGAAGTCGCGCAGGCATTCTGGGTGCAGCATGCAGATCCACTTCTCCGCCTTTGATTCTCTCCCCGTCGGCGGTCGTCCGTCGCGACATTTGTATATCGACGCGGAGCCCGAACTTGGGGGCAACTTCGCGGTCGTCGTGCGCGGCCAAGACTGGGCGGTCGTCGGACGGACGGCCAGGCCGGAGTCGGCGCAACTGGTGTGGAATGATGCGACCGGCGAATATGTCCGGTTCGTCGTCGCACGGGGTCCGGCGTCGGAGTGCCGGTACGCGGCGTCGAAGCTCCGGGAGTATTTTCAGTCGCCGGAGCCGCAGGGCGTTCGCTTGCGGCGGATCGGCCAAGCGTTGATCCCGGGTACGGCCGCGCTGTTGTCGCTTTTGCTCACCCGGTTCGATTGCCGCAGTTATGTCCGGGGAAACGGGGAGCGGTCCAGTCTTTCGGGCGGCGTGTCCGAGCGAAGTTGCGATACATTTTACGGGCCGGACAATCGGATTTCCAGTTGACAATCCTAGACCATACGCCAAGATGGTCACAAATGGAAGGTGATACTATGAAAGTGGAATGGAATGCCATAGACGAGTCGGCGGCGCGTGAAGGCGCTGCGTTGTTACGCCTCCAGCGTCGGACGGGGGCGCGACTAATTCCGGTCCCGCCGGAGCCCGTGCGACATATTAGGTACGATCGGGCGTCGGCCATAGAGGCGTTCGACCGGCTGTTCCGGGGCGAACTCCTGCGGTCGGATCTTCCGGCGACATACGAGGATCGGCGTAGGCGGGCCGTCGCGCGAACGGCGCGCGAGGCGGATCGGCGTATGGGGGCTACCTTGGGCGGGCTGTCGCGGGATATGATCCGGCGTCGTTTCGCGGAAATGCGAGGCGCAGCATGAAACAAATCGTAACTGCGCTCCGAAGGTACTCCGCGCTGTGGCCGCATAATTTTGCGCTGTTGCCCGATGATGAGTTGCGGCGGCGCATAGAGGCAATGCGGCGGCTATGGAATGCCGAGGTAGTGCCGATCGTGCGGAAGCACTGGCCGACCGGGGGAATGAGTCTCGCGGAGCATAAGGCGTTAATGAGCCAATATCTCCCTGAAGATGGAGGCGCAGCATGACAGACCTGAGCGAACCGTTCGCCTTGACCAAGGCGCATCTTGACATCCGTTCCCGCTGGCGGTCGGAGGCGCATGCCTTGCCGAGCGACCGGCTATTGTCTTTGGTTCATCACTTGATCGGTCGGCGGGGCTCGCGTGAGCCCGGCGCTTACGGGCGCGCCCTGTTGGCACTGGAAGTTTTGGGGACGCGCGGAGCGTTCGCATCGGTGGAGGACTACCGGAGTATGCCCCCGGATAAACTGGCGGAGTGGGTGAAGCGGACGGCGTTCGATATCGGGCAATAGGAGCGATTCTGTCGCATCATGGTTTCGGACGCATCGGGAGCCACTTGGACGATCTATGACGCGGCAGCATGCGGGCCAAGCGGAAGTTTCCGTACCGTACAAAATACGTCCATGCGTTTTTGCTTCAAAAACGCAGACGGCATGAAAGCGAGACAAAACAATGAAAACCCCATACGACAGCCTACCCCTAATCCCTACGATCATCGCCGATGCTGTGTGCGGTCTGCCGTACACGGGGCAGGAAATCAGCGTCCACCTCCGATCGGCGTCGGACGTGGAGCGGGTAGAGTCGCGGCGTCGCGCGATGACACCGGAACAACGGCGGGAGTTCGCCGATCTCTGCGAAGTCCGTTGCCGGGCAGCCTACAAAGCCGAGGCGGAATGGTTCCTGAAGTGCGTTCGGTCCAAAACGAACGCGGGGCGCGACCGGCTCTATCTGTGGATAGCGCATTGGCTCACGGCATACCTGCACGATCCCGAGGCGTACCGCGAGCGAATGGGAAGCGACTTGGTATTCCGAAATCCCCCGGTGCGGCGTGACACCCGCGGCGTACTCGTCATCGACGGGATATCCTGTGACATGGCGTCGGAAATCGGCTGACCGGGGACAGCCGATGGAATGCTCGGCTAGTGGGGGGCTCAGCGAGGTACAAAATGAAGGCCGCGCAAAAGGTAACGGTTACGCAGCTCGCTGGAACAACGCAACGGACCAGCGACGGGGATTGTGATCGAATTGACCGATTCGCGGTCCAGCGAGAGAGCGGCGATTTGCACGTTGTCAGCGTTCGCCGCTCGTGGGACACGGGAACGCCGCAGAGCGAGCGCTGCGATTGCCAAGGTTTCAAATTCCGTGGCAAGTGCTGCCACATCGACGCGCTATATGCGTCGGGACAATTAACGGTATGCTGGGAATAGCCCGCTGACGAACTGGCCGGACGCCAAGTGCTGAAACCGGAGCGAATCATGTCTCGCATCACCAAACGAACAGAGTCGATTCTCACGGGATGGGCGATCAGAAGCGCGAACCAGTGGCTGGAGTCGCGTGGGTTCGCTGTTGAGACTGGCTGGGGCGATGCCAGTCTGACGCCGCACGCGCCGATGTCACGCTCACGTTCACACCTAGGCCGACCCCGGAGCATTTCGCCGGCCAAGCTCATTGAGGCGGCATTGCGCCGCAACGGCACCGACACACGCAACCGTCGGCACCCAATCCAACAGTTTTACGAACGAACTTTTTTGCCACCACAAAACCGCGACGAATATTGGGCGGCCCGGCGAAACGACGTACAGCACGCCGCATGTTGCGTTGCTGGTGTTTTGCAATTACTGCCAAGATCAGCGTATTGCGGGGGCGTATTCGTGATAGCGTGCGGGTTCATCGGCGGATGCCTAAGCGTCAATGTGAGCGGCGAGGTCGGCTTGGCGACATATCAGAGACCGCGAGTTGATGCGATCATGCAGATGATTAAATCGCGGCTGCTGGCCACCGGTGCGTGCAACGTACACACTACCGAATCGAGGTCAATGATTGTGACGCCGATCGTTGATGCCCTCAAATGAAACTCTACAACTGCATCCCCTCAATGAACGCCGTGATCAGCGGGGCGGTCAAACGTCCCGCTGATTACGTGCCGGGCGAGCCGTTCGATCAGTTCGTCCGCCGTAGTTGCTGCTGGGCCACGATCCGCCAAGAACTCGACGCCGACGAACATACTCCAATCGCACTGCAACGAACGATCATCCCCGTCGCCGGACCGACTCTGGCGTCGATGAGCCCCGACGAGCAGATGGCCGGTGCGGACATGACATTCGTCGCGCTTGTCGGCGAGCGGGAGATTTACCTCAATTCCGAGGCAACGCGCTGGGCATATTAGGAAGGGCGTCCCGAATAAGTGAACGGCACGGCGGCGAATCTGGTAGGCTCCGATGAGCGCCCCGCATTCTTCCGAGTGCGGGGCTTTTTCATGCTGACCATAGACAGCCGAGCCAAAGCGGGGAAGGGTAAAGCCCGGATGGTCCGGGTGGAAACGAGGGTAAGATATGAGCGATAAATTCGACGATCTTCCGTCGCATGTCATCGACGACCTGACCGAGTGGTACAACCAGAATGAGTTGAGCGACTCGAATAAGGAGCTGCTGGCGGCCCTCTATCATGCCGGCAAATTTCATGCATGGAACTGCCCGGAATGCGGCGAGCGAGTTTGCCACGGCGCGCCCGATGATTGGGGGAAATTCCAAGGCGTGAACCAACCGGACTACAGCAGTTTCCCCGGCGATCCAGATCGATACGCTCCCGAATATCTCTCGGAAATGTGTGACGATTGCCGGATGGCCGGTACCGGCGTCAGTTTCAAAGATCTTCCGCCGCAATACTGACCCGCTGACCAAAGACAGCCGAGCGAATCGCGCACGGAATAGAGCGAGCCCAGCATAGAAGGGAGGCATAGTCGCCCGGCGGCTGGATAGGAAATCTAACCCGCCGCCCTTCCCTGTTACCCCGGCGTGTCCGGTCTTAACCGGTCGGGCACGCTTTTGAAATCGCCAGACTAGGAGCCATGTGAAACTGGACCGCGACAAACTTTTGAACGACCCGGCGTATCTGGATGTAGTCTGGCCGGAAATTCTCCCCGCGATCATCGACCGGGTTCTAGACGACGTGATGCGTGAGCCGGAGCCCGAGGATGAACCGGGCGACAGGTGGGATGGGCTCTCTTAGGAAATGAGGGTGCGAAATGGCGGAAGTTAGGACACAAATAGAATTGGAAGCGGCCTTAATAAGCGGCGCTGGCGAAATTGATTGCGTGGGAGGCGCATTGCGTGCCGTTCTATTCGGCAATTATTCGCCACGGATCATTTGCCGCGCTGGCGTGTCTCTCAACGTCGAGGCGCGGGACTCGTCTCAGCCGCATGTCGAGGCGCGGGACTCGTCTCAGCCGCATGTCGAGGCGCGGGACTCGTCTCAGCCGCATGTCGAGGCGCGGGGCTCGTCTCAGCCGCATGTCAAGGCGCGGGACTCGTCTCAGCCGCATGTCGAGGCGTGGGACTCGTCTCA
>Ga0214473_10002165_pt1 | contig 24471 bp, 31 predicted proteins | sample RVTome_7_FD_203509 | JGI IMG/M metagenome (GOLD analysis project Ga0214473, IMG submission 203509) | Soil microbial communities from uranium-contaminated site in the Upper Colorado River Basin, Wyoming, United States - RVT98D197 | ecosystem: Environmental > Terrestrial > Soil > Contaminated >... | reverse complement strand
GCCCTGCACAAATTTCCAGTCGGCAGCCGAGAGCCGCTTCTCGAGCGCGGCCTGCACTTGGCCCTCGATCCAGCCGGTGCCACCGAGTAGCTTCGCGAGGTTGCTCTCATTGCCGAGGTTGAGCGCGATCGCGAGCAGCTCCGAGCGCGTGAAGTTGGCGCCAAGCTCGGGCACGGCGAGCCGGGTCGTGTAGTCGCCGCTCCGCGTCAGCGGCGCGATCAGCTCCGCGATCGCCTTCGTATACTTCACGTTGAGGTCATTGCGCATCGCCTCTGCCGCTGCGATCGGCGTGAAGACGGCTCGCCGCCACGGCCCATCCGGGCGGCCGCCGTCGAGCCAGTCGACAAGAAACTCGATCTTCTGGAGCGATGCTGCGATGCCCGATAGCCCGCGGCGCGCGGCTGCCATCTTCGTGTCGCTGTAGTCCGGAAGCCCAGGCGGAGCCAGACCCTTCGGCACGTTCGCCTCGACGCCATCGATCAGCTCGCCGCGCACGTCCTCCATGAGCCGCTTCTCGCGCGCCGTCACGTACTCGACCTTGCTGCGGGCGAGGTGCTCGATCGCCTGGACGCTCTCGCGAAGCGCTCGGATCTCGCCGACGGTCAGCTCGCGGAAGTTCTTCTTGAAGGCCTCGTTCCGGATCCGCTCCGGGATCGGCACCACCTCACCCTGCGCCTCGTGCTCGGCGATCCACGTCGCGAGGTTCTCGCGCCGGCGCGTCGCGCGGATCGACACGTTGCGGAGGTTGAAGCGGCCGAGGAGCGCGTCGATCTGCCCGGCGTAGGACGCGCCCGCCTTCTCGATGATCTTCCGCGTCGCGCCCTCCTGCACCTTCCGGAAGTAGTCGCCGGCGCTGTCGGCCTCCTCGCGCGCCTTCCGTGCCTCGTGCTCGAGCAGCAGCGAGAGCGCCTGCTGCCGCTTCGCCTGCTGCGCGGTCTGGTAGTCCTTAGCGGCGAGCGCCTTGGCGGCCGTCTTCGCCGCGCGCGAGGCGGCAGCTCGGTACTTGTGCGGCGCCAGCTCGCGCGCCTGCGTCTCTGCGACGATGCGGCGCGCGGCCTGCACGAGCACCTGCCGTGGCGTCGCCTTCTGGCCGCCGATCTTCCGCGCGAAGGCCAGCTCCTCGATCATCGCCATTTCGGCGACCTCGGGGATGTCGGCCAGCACAGACGCCGCGCCCTCGGCCGCCGCCGCGCCCTTGTCACCGAACTCCGCCGTGAGCCGCGCCTTCACCTCCAGCTCCAGCGTCTTCGCGCGAGCCGGGAGGCCGCGGAGCTTCGTCACCAGGTCGTGGCCGCTGTCGAAGCCGAACAGCTCGGCCACCTGATCGGGATGCCAGGCCGAGTCGTCGCCCTTCAGCGCCACCCAGCCGTGCTCGCCGGTCGGCATGTTCTTGACCTGCTCGCCGTACATGCCGGCGAGCACCTCGCGGCTGAGCTTGCCGTGCGCGAGGTCGTCCGGCTTCGGCACCGTCGAGAGCCACTCGCCGGTCACGAGCCAGTGGCGGGCGGTGACGTCTGGCCGCACCTGGAGCTCGGCCTCGACCGCCTTCGTGAGCCGCACCTTGGCCGCCGCGTAGCTCTCGGTCTGCTGCGCGCGCACCTCTGCGAGCGCGGCGGCGGTGAGGGCCTCGCGCACCTTGAGCCGCGCAGCCGCTGCCACCTTCTCGTAGCGCGCGCGCTCGGGCTCGCTCATCAGCTCGGCCAGGAGGTCGCCAGCGAGCGGCGTGATCTCCTGCGATCGCTCCAGCTCTGCCATCTGCGCGTCGGTCGCAACCAGCCGGTCCATGACGCCGCGCACATCGTCGTTCAGCTCGACGCGGAGCTGCGAGGCGCTCCGGTAGATCGCGGTCAGCCAGACGAGGAAGCGCGAGAACAGCTCGCGCAGCTCCAGGCTCGGCGCCTTCCCTTCGCGGAGGTACGCCTCGACGCCGCGCGCCCACTGCTCGAGCTGCTCGGTCGTGAGCGCCTCGCCATCGGCAGCGCCGAGCCACGCGCGCGCGCGCTGCCAGTCGGCGGCGATCTCGGGCGTCGCGCCTGCGCGCGTCGCGAGCTTCTGGAGGCGTGCCAGCCAGAGGTGGCCGCCCTCGTGCAGGAAGGTCGAGAGGTCGCGCGAGGCGGCGAGCCGCATCGTCACGTCGCGCAGCTCGGGGTCGAAGGAGACGGAGCCGCGGGCGTCGCCTTGGAAGAGTGACACGAATCCGCGCTCGCTGCGGCGCGGACGCAGGGCTTGCAGCTTCGCTTGCGGCACCTCGACTGCACCTAGAAGTAAGGGCTCGCCGTCCGGCCCGGTCTTGTGGCTAAGCCAGCCGGCGACAACGACCCGATTCCGACCACGGTTGAACGCCGCGAACGTACCGTCGCTCTGCGATGACGCGCCTCCCGGTTCTATCAGGCCCAGCACGGAGACGCCTTCCAGGTCTACATCGTCTCGGTAGTCACGAGAGCGCAGGCTCTCCGGCAGGTTGCCGTCTCGGTAGGCGAGCACCGTCTTCGGACCACCCTCAGGCACCGTTCCACGAAGCCCCTCTAGCAGAAACGACTCCTTGAGGTCGATCTCCCACGGCTCGCCTTCGGTGGGCCGCAGCTCAGAGAAGATTCGCTGGCCGGTCTCTTTACTAACAGGTTCGTGGTATCGGTCGCGGTACTCGTCGCCTGCGGCCTTTCCGAGCGCGTAGAGATCCAGCGCCTCGCGCAGAAGAGAGACGCGCTTTGGGTCCGAGAGGAGCACAGAGCGAGCGATGTCAGCGGGCGTCTTCACGGCCGCCGATTCTCGCCCAGCCTGGAACAGCTCGAACCCCTCCGGGGCAGTTTCACGGGGAACACTCTCGCGCGGCTCCGCCTGCTGCCGGATCGCCTCGGTCTCGATCGCCTGGAGCAGCTCCTCGTCTGGCCGGGTCAGATCGAGCCCGAGCCGGTCCACCTCCTCGGCCATCGACTCGCGCGCAATCTCGGCCTCGACGATCGCCTGTGTCTGCTCGTCGGTGCGCACGGGGCGGCCTGCCAGCTCCTCCCGGATCGCCTCGAGCACCGCACGGTGGTCGGCGTAGTCCGTATCCGGCGACGCCGGGAGGGTCGCAAGGATCGGATTCTCGCTCCGCACGAGGTCGTCGAGCGCACCACGCCCGCCAGCCTTCCTGAAGATGCCTGGCACGGTGCGGCCTGTGACGCCCATGCTCCGTAGGTCGCCGCCCACCGGGCTCTTCGGGTCGACGCCGCCGAGACGGTTCAGCAGCGCGAGGAGCGGGAAGTGTGCCATCGCTTCCTGCTCGGGCTTCCGGCCCGTGCGCACCTCGTCCAGCAGCGCGGCGGCGCGCCTGCGGTCGATCCGCGCGGGGATCGGCTCGGGCGCGCCTGCCGGCTGCTCCCCCAGCGCAAGCGGCTTCGTCTCGTTCAGCACCAGCTCTCGGAGCGTTCGCCGGCGCGGCGGCGCCTCGACCTCGAGCTTCACCTGGCCGAGCTCGCGGACCGCCTCCTCGGGCGAGAGCCCTGCGCGCTCGCCGAGCGCCCGAAGGTTGGCCTCCTCGAGCTGCGCCATGCGCGAGGCGGTCGTCGGGTCGTAGGCACCGCTCTCGGCGAGGGCCGTATCGAGGCGCCGGACGTAGCGTCCGATGGCGTCGGCGCCGGCCTCCTCCTGGTCCTGCGCGTCGAGCATCCCGCGCACCTCGCGCTCGATCTCGGGTGCGGCTGCCTCCGCCTCGCGCGCCGTCATTTCCCCCGGGTCGAAGCGCAGGTCGGTCAGCAGCTCCTTGCCAAGCGCGGTGCGCAGCAGGGTCGCGAGCTGCTTGCTCGGGAGCGCCACGTCGGCGCCGGTCACGAGAGACTCACCCACGCGCTCGCGTAGCCCAGGGATGGCGGTGTCGAACTCGGTGAGCGCATCGGTCGCCGCGGACTGGAACAGCTCCTGGAGGCGCGCCACCGGCACGTAGACCGTCTCAGGCGCCCCGTGCTGCGCGATCGCCGCCTCGGCCTGTGCCTCCATCACGTCCGGCGCACGTTCGGCGATCTTCGAGGCGTCGAGCGCCTCGGCGACCTTCGTCATCGCCTCACCGCGCTTCTGGGCGCGGGAGACCGCCGCGGCGCGCTGGACGAGGCTCGCGCCAACTTGGACGCCGCCAGTGGCGCCGCCGAACGCGATGCCAGCGAGCGCGCCGTGCTCGGCCGCGAGCGACACCTTGGCGAGCAGCGCGTCCCATCCTGTGAGCGTCACCGGCTGGCCGTCGATCTCGGCCTCGAACGTGACCGTTGGGTCACGGCCCTCGTGGACATCGGCGATCCACTGGCCGCCGGCCTGCGTCAGCTCCTGCACCGCCTCCTCGGCGCCTTCCGAGAGGCCGCCGGCCACGATGTCGGCTAGCACGCGCTGGAGCAGCGGCCGGCTCACCGCGTCGAGGAGCTTCCCGCGGGCGATCTGGCGGACGCCGGGGATCGCGGCGAGCGCGCCCACCTCGACGGCGCCGGAGATCAGGCCGACCGGGATCGCGACCTTCCGCGCCAGGCTCTCCGAGACGCCGCGGTCGCGCATCGCGTCGAATGCGGCGGCGCCCTCGGAGCTGCCGGAGGTGGCGATGCCACCGATCGCGGCGCCGATCGCCACCTCGCGGGCAACCGGGACGCCAGCGAGCAGGGCTAGGCCCGCGCCACCCGCTGCGCCTACGCCCGCACCAGTGGCGCCCTCGAGCGTGCTGCCGAGGCTCGCGCGCCCCTCGATCGGAGCCCGGGCCGCGAGCCGGCCGGCCCGGAAGAGCTGCTCAAACGCAGCGCCGAAGCCGCGCCCAGCGGTCGGACCCTCGCGGAGCGCCTGGATCCACGCCGGCACCGGCTCGGCACCGATCCCGAAGTCCGGCGTCTCGACGCCCTTGAGCAGCCGCAGCTCCTCCTCCTCGGAGTCCGAGAGGTCGTTCAGCATCCACGAGCGCCGCTGGAGCTGCGTCACGCGCCGCTGCCGGCTGTCCTGCTCGCCCGCTGCCTTCCACGAGCGCCACCAGCGCTCCTGGAACGTCAACTCAGCCACGCTACCCGCCGCGAGCCGCGCGTTCTCGGGATCCGCGAGGAAGCGCGTCGTCGCCGGTGCATCGCGCAGCGCGTCGAGGTTCTGCCGCAGCGCGTCTTGGCGCTCGAACTCGGCGCGCTGCGGCCCCTCGATGGCGATCGCCGGGAGGCCGGCACGGCGCGCGAGAGCGCGGTCCTTGGCGAAGGCGTCGGCTCCGGCCGGGTCGGCGAGGAGGAGCGCGCCGCGGGTCGCCTGCGGGACGCCCCCCGCGGAACGCTCGCGCAGGAATGCGCCGAAGCCGCCGCGCGCCGCCGGTGCAGGCGGGGCCGGGAGGCCGGGAAGCGTCGCCGGTGCCTCGGTCGTGCGCCCTTCGGCGCCAAGCTCGACCGCTTCGTCGCCCGCCGTGGCCGCGCGCTCGCGCAGGAAGCTCGCGAACCCGCTGCTCACCGCGCGCCCGCCGCGACCCACTCCCGGAAGAGCGCGTCGATCGCCGCTTCGGTCGGCGCCGTGCCCTGCTCGACCAGGAACGCGCGCGCCTCTTCGCGGTGCTCGTCGCTCATCTCGACGTTCGGCAGATCGACCGACTGTAGCTCGAATCCGAAGCGCGTCTGCTCCGAGCTGAACACACCCGGGTCGACCGTGAAGCGCTGCGTCGCGTCCTGGAGCACGCCGAGGAGGTCTTCGAGGGCCGGGTCCTGATAGCGTTGCAGCTCGAGGCGCACGTAGCTGTCGAACGCCTGGAAGCGCTCCCACTTCGTCTCGTCATCCTCGTTGGTGGCCCACAGCCCGTTGCTCTTCGCGAAGGTCGCGATCCGGCCGTTGATCGTGCCGAGCGTGAGCTGCTGCGTCGGCGAGCTGCCCTCGATGGTGCGGCGTGCCTGCCCGATCTCCTTGAGCACGCGCGGGTAGAGCGCAGGCCCGACCTTCGTCATCAGCTCGGCGCCGTCTTGCAGCTTGGCTCGCTCCTGCGTCGTCATGAGCAGGTAGCCCTTGTAGAAGCCCTGGTCTGGCGCCAGCTCGATCCCCTGCGAGCGCGCGTCGACGAGCCGAGAGATCGCACGCTGCGCGCCACCCGAGAGCCCAGGCGCCATGTCCTCTAGGTTCTTCTTCTGGCCGGACAGGTAGAGGTGCGTCTCCGCCGAATCCAGCTCCTGCATCGCAAGCGCGCGGCCTGCGCGCTCGTCCGTCCACTTCTGGTTGACACGCGTTCGCACCGAGTCGCGCAGCTCGTCGTCTTCGATCTCTCGAACCTGCGCGAGCTGCGCCTGCTGTGATCCACCGCCCGCAAGCAGCCGCTCCGATATCTCGATGGCACTGATCTTGCGCGCCGCGTCGAACACGATGTCAGCAGAAGCGGCGCGCGTGCCGGCATCCATGCGCGGGCCCCACTTCGCAAAGAGCGTCAGCGCGTCGCGCGGGTCGCGCTCCTTCGCCGAGGTGATGGCGGCAAAGATCGCCTTGCTCTGAAGCCCGACGATCTCGGCGGCGATCGTCTCCTCTGACGAGCCCGCGCGCTGCCCGCGCTCGAGCGCTTCGTGCGCGATCTCTTCGAGCTTGCGCTTGACGAGCGGCTCGTCGTTGTAGAACGCGACGAGCTCGTTCGCGGCAAGCTGCGTCCGCGCGAGGCTCGTCTCGTCGTTCGCGGTCGCCAGCTCCTTCCGGTAGTGCTGCGTCGCCCGCGCGCGCTCGCCGAGGTACGCGGTGTCGAGCGCCTCGCCGCCGACCTCGGCCGCCTTCCCGGTGCCGAGCTTGGTCTTCGCGTCCTCGTAGAGCTTCTGGAGCCGCTGCCCGTAGGCCTCGTGGGAGCGAACCGCGTTCTCACCCGCGAGCGTGTAGAAGCCGCCATCGCCCATGCCGGCCTCGAAGACCGCCGTCCGAAACGCCGTGTCGACGCTCTTCGCCGCGTAGAGGTCGTGCTCGAGCTGGAACTTCCCGGCGACATCCGAAACCTCGCCGAGCGCACCACCGGCAGCCGCTAGGGCCGGCGCACTGCTCACGGCGAGCGGGCGCGGTGCGCCGAGGGGCTCGAGCGCGACCTGCCGGCTGGCTCCGGCGACGCGCGGCATCAGCCGAGGCTCCGGGAGCTGCGCGACGTGACCAGCCGCGGCGCCTGGTAGGCGATCAGGTTGTCGGAGAGCCGCGAGGACGGGAGGGCGTAGGCCGGGGCCGCGCCCGAGAGAACGCCAGCGCGCGGTGTCGACGCCGGCGAGCCGAGCGCCTTCGTGAGCTGGGCGGCGTAGGAGCCGCCGGCGAGCAGCGTCGAGGCGGCGCCCACGTAGCCCTGCTCGCGGTAGCTCGAGGCCGCCGCCATCGCCTGCGCGCGGTTGCTCCGGTGGTACCACGCCTCCCGCGCGGCGTTCGAGCGAACGGTCAGGATGTCAAGCTCGCCGAAGTAGGCCGTGTCTTCGAGCACGTCGAGGGCCGAGCCGACGTCGACGACACCGCCCGAGGCACCGAAGGCGGCGCGCTGCATCCCGAGCGCGCGGCGCACGCGCTCGCGGGTCGCCTGCTCCTCGCGCCTCCCGCGCTCGATCGCGTCTTTCGCGAGATAGCCCGAGACCTTCGCCTGCGCGCGCGCCTGATCGGCCTGCGCCTGCGCGCCGACGTAGGCGGCGCCCGCCGAGACGACCGTGCTCGCGATCGAGGCGACGATGGCGACAGTTCCGGCGCTGATCGGCTCACACACGCGCCTCGCCCTCCATCGTGAACGGGTGGAAGAGCGCACCGGCGGGCCCGTGCGGAACCGCCGGAAGGATCTCGAAGCCGAGGCGGCGGAGCCAGTGGATCGAGACCGCGTTCTCGGCGTGGACGAAGTTGAAGAGCTGCGCGTAGCGACGGCGGATGTCTGCGACCCAGGCGCGCGAGAGCCGCATCATCGAGAGCGGGTGCCGCTGGAGGTCGTCGGTCGCAAGCATCCAGGGGCTGCCGCGGAGCGGCGAGATCAGCCCGACACCACCCACCGCGAGCGGGACCCCCGCGAGCGTCCGCGCCTCGAAGCCCTCGTCCGAGCACGCGGCAGAGTGGAGGATCGCATCGAGCGGCTCGCGCCGGGAGCCGGCCGCGATCTCGCGCCGGTCCACCTCGCGGAGGTGCTGCGAGACGTAGAGCATCCCGGCCTCGCTGATCGGGTAGAGGCGGAGGCTAAGCCGCACGGCGCGCCCCCCTCGACAGCTCGGCCGCCGCCTCGAACTCGAATCCCATCGAGAGCACGGTGAGCGGCAGCGGCGAGCGCTGGCGCAGGAATACGCGCCCGCGCTCGTCCCACTTCGAGTTGATCGGCGTCCGGACGAAGCCGGTCAGCAGCTCCGTCTCCTCGTTGTAGCCCTCCGCGTCGCGCCACTTGATCTCGAGTAGGTCGCCCGCGTTCGTCCCAAGGAAGCCGCCGCGCGAGTCCTCGACCTGGAGCCGGACGGCCTTCACGGTCCGGAGATCGCGGATGCCGCGCAAGAACGCGACGAGCGAGAGGTCGAGCGTCGTGAGGTCGGCCTCGATCCGGAGCCCGATGTGCACGCGGCTCGCCGCCTTCGGGAGCACGATCTGCCCGCCGGTCACGACCTGCTCGCCGATCTCGCTCCCGTTCGCGAGGCCGGTGATCGTCTTGGCTTCGAGGTGGCCGAGGCCGGTGATGATGGTCTTCGCTAGGCGCACGACGCCGCCCTCGGCGTAGGCTGTGGCCAGCGTTCCGTCGATCGGGAGGCCGTCGTACTCGCCCACCAGCTCGAAGGTGTTGGCGGCAGCGTTCGCCACGACGAAGCGCCGGCCGTTCACGAGCGAGACGAGCGCTTCGGCGTCGTCCGGATCCTCGATCTCGAGCCCGACCACCTCGTCGAGGTCGACCGGCGAGCCGTTTGCGAGCCCGTGCGCGGCCGAGGTGATGACGACCGGGCTCGCCGCGGTCGCGCCCGTGATCGTGAGCGGCACGTCTAGCGTGAGGCCCGAGTCGACGAAGAAGGCGTCTCGCACGTCGCCGAGGAAGCGCCGCGAGTGGAGCCGCTCGACGTAGCGCTTCCAGACGCCGCCGATCTTCCGGCGCACCACCACGTAGACGCCGTCCTCGCTCCCCTCCGCAATCACGGCGACCGACTCGAAGCGCCCGTCCGTGTCATGGCGCCCCCACGCCCAGACCTGGTGCTCGCGGTTGTAGGTGAGCGAGAGCATCACGCCGTCATCACGCACGAGCCAGATGACCGAGTCCGGGACCTGCGCGTAGTCCATGTCGACGATCGTTCGGCCTTCGATCAGGTGCTGCGCGAGGACCGAGAGGTCGTTGCCGCGATAGCCCTCGTGCTCGAGCTGGTAGAAGAGGTCGCGGACGATGTTCCCGCGCTCCTGCACGAGGATGACCGTGTCCTTCACCACAGCGGGCCGCACGTGTGATGAGCCCCCGTAGCCCTGCTGTCGTGCGTCGAAGTCGAGCGGTGTCACCGCGCCATCGAGACCGCGCACCACCCACTCGCCGCCCGAGGTGAGGACGAGGAGCCGCTCCAGCGGGACGAGGTGCCGAATCTCGTTCACCTGGAGGCTGTTCAGCACGCGCGCGATCGCGTCGTCGCCCTTGAGCGGCGTCGAGACGTTGTAGTTCTGGAAGTTGCCGGTCTGTGAGAAGTCGAGGCCGCTCGGCCGAAGAGTCGAGCCGCCGGTGACGCGGCGCTGCTCGAAGTAGCAGCCGCAGCCGGGCTTGTTGCCAGCGCCGGAGAACGGGGTGCGCGTCGTCGGCGGATTCTCACCCGCCTCGCTTGCCGTGTCCTCGGGAACCTCGACCCACGTCGAGCCGTCAGACGTGCCGACGAATGAGTAGATCGTCTCCTTCCGCTTCGTGGCGCCGCCCGTCGAGAAGTAGGCGCGCCGATAGATGTGGTACTTCCCGGCGTCCGGGTTCAGCGTCCACGAGAGCGTCACCAGCGCGCCGAGGTTGATGTTCGCGGTCGTAACGACGCTCGGGACGCTCTCCTCGAACGTATCCTTGTGGACAGACGTCACCGCGTAGGAGATGTCATCGCCCGCGCCCGAGCCGACGAGCAAGAGCCCGGCCGGCGCCGCGATCTTCGGACCGAACGTGATCGTCGAGAGCTTCCAGACGTGGTGCGCCGTGCGCACCAGCTCACGGTCATCGTAGCTCGGATGGGTGAGCGTCATCGTGTCGGCGCTCTGGAAGAACTTGAGCCGTGCGAGATCGGCCTCGACGTAGGGCGTCGGGATCTCGACGATCGCGGTCAGCGCGCCTCCCGAGAGCGGATACCAGAAGCCTGCGTTCGGCGGGACCTGGTTGATGTGAGCGACCGTGCAGTAGTAGACGACGCCCGCCTCGAGCGCGTGGTCGCCGATCACGTAGTTGGTCGCCGCGCTCCAGGCGGTGACGGGAGCCGGCACGAGCACACGGCCCGAGACGCCACCCTCGCGCTTGTAGACGCGCAGGTAGAGGTCGCCGAACTCGAGCATGTAGGTCTGCGTCGTCGAGAAGGCGAATGGGATGACGCGCGTCTTCTTCGCCGAGGTCTTGACCTCCGCGAGGAACTCGAAGCCGGCCCGGTTCGCGACGGCGCCGTGTACCAGCGGGAGGAAGTTGCGGCAGCCGGCGACACCCGACTCGTACTTCGCGAGATCGTCGCGCGCGTAGAGCGAGGGCCCGAGCTCGCCGCCGGAGAAGCTGCGCTGGACGAGGCGCATCGCTACTGCCGCGCCCGTTCGGCTTCGGAGAGGAAGAGCGGCTCCTTCGGCTTGCTCTCGTTGCCGATCGCGGCGTAGGCGCGGCGGAGTGCACGGCCGTAGCCGACCTCCGCGTCCTGCCGGACGCTAGGGCTGTCGGTCAGCGAGAGGCCGGCGCGGACGGAGAGATACCACGAGAGCGCATCGACGAAGGCGGGATCGAAGACGGTCGGGTTCACGATGCGCGCCGTGTAGCGCAGCACCGCATCCTCCTCGTCGGAGAGGATCACGCGGGCCGAGGATCCGTCCCACGCCACCTCGAACGGAATGACGGGCCGGTCCTCGCCATCGGCGCGGAGGATGTTGCGCGCGCGCAGGCAGTCGCTCGGGTAGCGGTAGCGGAAGCTCCAGTCCTGCGGCGGTGTGCCCATGTCGGCGAGCGCCTCGCGCTTGGTCGCGAAGGGCCAGAGCAGCGGCTCGGCGAGGAGGCTCTCGACGCAGGCGGTGAAGATGCCCGAGAGCACCTGTGCCGCGCGGCTCTTCTCGGTCGGCGACTGGATCTGCTCGCTCGTGCCGAGGTTCACGAGCGCGAGGTTCATGATCTCGACCTGACTCGACATCCCCTTTCAGCGCCTCCAACGAAACGGGGCGGAGAGCCTTCGCCCCCCGCCCCGCTGTGGATGGGGCTCGGCTGTGCACGGGCTACTTGACGGCGGGCTTCTCCTTGCCGGCGGACTTCCCTTCGTCGATCGGTGTTGCCCACGGCGGGTACTCGGGCCGCTTCGTTCCCTTCTTCACGTCGAGCACCTGGCCGGCACGCGCATCGGGCTCGAGAGTCGCGACGCCGCCCGCCTTGACGACGACCCCAGCGGCGTCGTAGCAGTCGCGATCGACCGTGAACTTCGGCATCTCGTGATCTCCTCAGGCTTCCGACTACGGGAAGCCGATGCTCTGGCGGCCCATGACGATGCCGGCGACGAGGTTGCCCGCGGTCATCGGGCCGGTCGCGACCGTGTAGTTGAATCGGAAGTACCGCGAGTCCGCCTTCGCCGCGACGTGCTCCGGGATCTTGTCGATCAGGAAGCGGTAGCCCGCGACGAGGGTCGCGACCGCGATCGCGCCGGAGTCCCAGAGCGTGTTCGCCGAGCCGAAGGCCACGTCGCCATCGCACTGGAGCACGGCCTGGAGAGTCGCGGCGCCGCCAGCCGTGAAGGTCGTCGTCACCTGCACGAGCAGAGGGATCGGCGTCCCGCGGCCCTTCTCCTTGTTGACGCCCGTGTCGAGGATGTTCGTCGACGCGGCCGTCACGGTGATCGCCTGCCCGGTGAGGCTGCCGTCCGCGGCGGTCGACCCGGAAAACATCGTCTGCATGTCGAGGATCATGGGTTCCCCCTGATCGGAAGTTGGGTCAGCCGGCCGCGCTCACGGGACCGTGGCTTCGGTGGACAGGATCGCGTCGGAGACGTGGATCGGGAGCCCTTCGAACATCGCGATCCGCTTGCCCTCGATCTTCTCGATCGAGAGCGTCGAGTTGACGACGGCCGATCGCGCCTGGTGGTGCAGGAACTTCGCGATCGTGCGGTTGCAGTAGATCACCGTGTTCATGGCGCCGGCCGTCTCCTGGCCCGGCGCGACCTGCGAGTTGTAGGGGTTCTGGAGCGTGTGGAAGGCGTCGATCATCAGCGGAATCAGATTCGCGCCGGTCGCGGCGTCGATCGTCAGGTCCGAGACGTCGATGTTGCACAGGCGCGCGATGTAGCGCGGATCGCGCACCGAGACGCCGCAGTCCCACGTGAACTTCTCGCGATGCACGTCGTACTCGGATCCGTCGCTGTTCTGCTTGATGCCCTTGCCCTTGTCCTCGCGCTTGAGGCCCGCGCTCGATCCCTGCGGATAGAGCAGGTGGCATGTGTTCTCGCCCCACGTCACGAACCAGATCGATGTGTTGTCAGAGCCAGATCCGCCGCCCTTCGTGATCTGCTTGCCGTAGGGATCGGTGGCGCTGAACACCGAGAAGCGCGGCGCGAGGCCGAGCAGCGCCTCGGGCTTCGTCGCGGTGTTCTCGTAGAAGATCGCCGTCTCCATCTGCTGCGTCATGCCTTCGATAAAGGCGACGGCCTCCGAGAGGCGGAGCGCGCCCGGGTTCGGGTTCAGCTCGACGAGCTTGCTGTCGATGTGGCTCAGCGCCTCGAGCATCCCGGTCGTGTCCTCGACCTGCGCCGTGGTGCTCTTGCCCGGCTGGACGCCCTGGTAGAGACGGCGCCACGTCGCTTCGGGGAGGCCCGTGCGGATCGTCGTCATGTGCTTCGTCGCGAGGTTGCACTCGACGGCGATCGCGTCGCGCACCACCGGCGAGAGGCGCGAGAGGATCTCGATGATCGCGGCGACCTGCTTGCCGGAGTCGCCGAGCTGCCGCTTGTAGATGTCCGCGAGGGTGAGGAACTGAGCGCCGATCGTCGCCATCTACAGGCCTCCTACGACCGCGGCCGGTCGTTCGGGTACAGAAGCGCCGCCATGTCGGTGGGCGCGGCAGGCGTGCGCTCCGCGCCGGGCGGGGGAGCGTCTTCGCGCAGCGCCTCGCCGACCGATCGGAAGAGACGCACGAGCGCTGGGTTGTTCGCGAGGCCGTGCGTAGCGAGCAGGTCGCCGACCTCGTTCTTCGGGTCGAACGTGGCGCGCGCGCGCGACAGCAGCTCGACCGTCTTGGGCATCTGCGCGCCTCCGATCGCCGGGTCGGCGTCGAGCGCGGCACGCCATGTGGCGTCCTGTTCGGTGGTCGCCTTCTCGCGCGCCTCGTTTGCGCTTGCGACGAGCCGCTGGCCGAACGCGGTCGCGAGGTCGATGCCCTTCTGCGCCTTCGCGTTGTCGAAGCCCATCTCGCGCGCGTAGGCGGAGAATGCCGCGTCGTCCTCTGCCGCGATCGCGAAGCCGTCGGGCAGCTTGAACTCGTACTTCTCGGGAACGCCGGTAGCCGCTACTTCGGGCTTCGTAGGCGCTGCGGCGGCAGGCTCGGCCGGCTTCGGCGGCACGAGCACCGGACCCGGAGCGGCCGGGGCCGGTGTCGGCATGGCAGTGGAAGCGGGCGGTGAACCGGGCAGCGGCGCAGCAGCGCTCATGGACGAACGGGATACAGAACCACCCGATTGGTGGAGCAGCGACGCGCGCCGTTACTCGATCGGATCGGGCTCCGGCTCGGCGCTCTTTCGCGCCAGAAGCTCGTGCCGCCACGCGAGACCCTCGCGCAGGACCTGCTCGCAGGCAGTCGGGAAGTGGTCTTGCAGCTCGAGCAGGAGCGCGAGCCCGCGGCTGCGCTTGCCTTCGGTGTTCGCCATCAAGAGCGGCGACTCGGAGAACGACTCGCGGAATACGCCGGAGTCTTCGAGGAAGCCGTAGAGCCAGCGCCGCCCGAGCGTGGTGCGGAGGATCTCGTCAAGCCCCATGCGGAGGTGGCGCGTCCGCTCCTTCGCCTGCTCGCCGGTCACGCGGCGCCGACCGCCTGCATCGCACGCGCCGCCGCACTGTCCGGGTTCGAGAGGTCGGTCTCCGAGAGATCCTTCGCGGCACCTGCGATCCCCGGCGCCGCGGCTGCGAGGCTCGCCATGCGCTCGCGCTGGACGCGCGCCGCGCGGTCCTCCTCGACCTCGTCCTCGCTCCGCAGCACCTTCGGGTTCACGCCGAGCCGCTCCGCGTAGTCCTCGATATCGGCGTCGACGTCCCACTTGTCGAGCACGTCGGGGCGCAGCGGGGCGATGAACGCGAAGCGCTGCGCGAGCCTGTCCATCGACGAGGTGCCAACCGCGCGCTGCGCCTGCGCGAGGATCGAGACGTACTCGATGCGCAGCTCGGCGCCCGACAGCTCCTCGGGCGGCTCTAGGTTCGAGCCGGGCAGGAATCGCCCGCGCCGCTGCATGACCGCGAAGGTGCGGTCGATCAGCGGGTCGAGCAGCTCGTCCTCGAGCCGCTCGAGCACGGGACCGAGCATGAGCAGCTTCTCCTCCTTCCGCTCCGCGATCTCCGTCGCCGTCACCTCGCGGTCGACGTTGGTGAGCATGAGGAACAGGTCCTCGGAGAAGCCGAAGCGAATCCGCTGGCGCACCTCGTTGATGTCGATGCGCAGCTCGTCGATGGGGATCTGCGGGACGAACGGAACTGCCATCGCCGTTCGCGCATCGAGCGAGTCGGTGACGCTCACTCCGCCCGGGAGGAAGGAGACGTCGCTCTTCGCGTCCTTGCTCGCGACACGCGATGGGTTCGTCATCAGCTCGACCGCCTGGAGCTTCCTGCGCTCCTGGCTCTGGAGCTGCTTCGCGTCGGGCAGCACCTCCATGCCCGGCGAGCGCCCGTAGACGTCGCGGCCCGAGACCCACCAGCGCGGCACGAGGCCCGGGAACTCGTCGAAGCCCGACTCGCGGAGCATGCCGTCGCCGGTCGCGCCGGCCTCGTACCAGCACGAGGAGAACACCTTGCCAGACGCGAAGGGTGAGGCCTCGCGGTCGTTCGGCTCGATCGCGTGCACGATGTCGATCCACGAGTCGGTCATGCCGCGGGCGTAGAGGTTCTGGAGCGTCGGCGAGCAGCGCGCGACACCAAACTGCTCGACCACCTGGCCGACGGTCATCTGAAGCTCGCGGTAGACCGTATCGACGTAGCCGCGCGCCGAGGTCGCGATAAAGAAGCTCCCGATCGGCGCCTCTTCGAAGCGCACGACGGACTCGTTCTGACCCGTCTGCCGCCGGCTCTCGATCGCATCGTCCCACGCGAAGGCACAGGCAGTGCCGAAGACGCCGACCGCTTCGTACATCGAGGGCAGCACGTTGTAGAGGTTGCTCGCGGCGAAGACGCGCTCCATCTCGCGCTGCACGTCGGTCATCCACTGCTTGACGGGCCCGTAGCGATTCAGCTCCGGGTCGGGCGACGCGAGACGGAACCACGGGCGCGCCGGCGAGGTGAGGCCGCTCATCATCCCGGCCGAGAGCACGCGCGCAGAGCGCGAGGCCGTCGAGTCGAGGATCTGCGTCTGCCGCTTCTCGCCACGGTTCGTGTCCTGGAGCGAGAAGAGCACGCGGCGCGGCAGGATCAGGTCGCCGAGCTCCTGCCAGTGCGAGCGCCAGCCCTTGCTCGACTGCTCGCCGCGGAGCGCTTCGAGGCGCTTCTGGTAGCGCTTCTTTCTCGGCTCGTACGCCACGCCGGGCGCCTAGTACGTTCCGCCCAAGAGCGTGCGTTTTTCGGTGGTCGCGGGCCCGAGCACGCCCTGCGGGCTGGTCTGGATGGTCGAGAGCAGTCCGCGCCGGCCTGCCGCGAGACCGCGCTCGCGCCGCTTCGCATCAAGCGCCGACTCGTCGACCGGCGGCGGCGGAGGCTTCGGAATCTTGGCGCTGCCGCTGCTCATGCACACGCCGGCAACTTAGGGACCGACCCGATTGGTGGAGCAGCGCGGCTAGCCGAGGACGCTCTTCTTCGGCGGAGTGACCGGCTTACCGGTCGCGAGCAGGCCCTCGATCTTGAGCGGGTCGGCGAGGATGCCTTGGAGGCGCTGGTTGCTGATCCTCGCGGTCGACTGGCGGCCGTCCGCGCTCGCGAACGTGCGCTTCGGGTGGCTGCTCGAGCCGGCGTCTCCGATGCCAAGCAGCGACGGGACACCAGAGCCGTAGCTCATGACCTTACCGGCGGTGGTGTTCGAGATGCACATGGTCAGCCTCCCGCCGTGGGAATCCTGTGGATCGGCCCTAGCCCTGGTTTGACCGTGCGGCAATAGCGACGCAGCGGCCGATAGTGCCACCAGCGCCGCAGCTTCCGAAAGACGATGTGCAGGCGAGCCAGCACGGACATTGCTCAGCCTCCCGCCCGCGGCGCGAGGCGCACGATGGCGAGACGCTCGCGGATCATTCCGATCCCGTCCGTTATCGAGAGTAGGAGTTCACCGCCTTCGTCCTCTAGCCGAATCGTGTGCGACGGCATGTCAGCGTCGAAGATCACCTCCGGCGGCTTCGGCCCCTCCGGCTCGGGCGGCGCGACCTCGCCGTGCGGATCCGGGCACTCGATCTCCGCGCCCATCGAGTAGCGCTCACGGTCGGCGGGCTCGACGAAGACGCTGTGCCCGCACGCGCACAGCGCGTTTCCGTTGGGCTCGTACTGGATGATGGTGGTCAGCATCGCTGGCCTCCTACGCTAGCGGATCGAACTCCGACAGCACCCGCACGCGCCGGCCTGGGGCGTCCGGCAGGACGTGCGAGGTCGGGAAGGCGAAGGTCATCGCCGCTGCGTCCCCGAGGTCGGTCGAGATCCCGAGCCGCTTGATGATCGACTCCTTTGCCTCGAACTGGAGCCGGTCGTTCAGGTGCCGGCAGCCGCTCGGCACCTCCGGGCTCTGCCACACAGCGGCCGTGAGATCGGCCTCGAGCTCGTCGTCGTCCGGGATCTGCACCGTCACGAGGTCCGGCTGCGCGAACCACTCGCGCATGCGGTCGTACATCTCGGCGCGCTTGTTGACGTAGCGCGTCGGGTCGTCGGCCTGGCTCGCGAACGTCACCGCGCGCGCGACCTTCCCGAAGCCGTAGTCGACGAGCCGGTCGTAGATGCCGGCGCCGAGGCCTCCTGTGATGTCGATGTTCATCGCGTTCGGAAGGTGCTTCTGGATCAGCTCGGCCAGCTTCGCCGCAACCCGCATCGTGTCTGCGATGCGCCAGCGCTCGCAGAGGATCGTGCCCATGCGCCGGCCGTGGCGGTCGATCACGCCAGTCGAATCCTTGCCCGCGCGCGCCGGGTCGACGCCGATGATGAGCGCGCCGGTCGGCTCGACCATCGAGCGGCGCGCCTTCGCGACGTGGTCGGCCGGGATGAAGGTCTCGTCGCTCGCCATCTGGAAGGCCTCCGAGAGGGTCGCTGGGTACTCGCGCCGGAACTTCCAGCACGGGCCATCGTCAGGCGACGCGCCGATCGAGCCGCACATCTCGGCGTTCTTGCTGTACGACCACCGAAGCTGCTCGACGTCGAGCCGGTGAAGGTCCGCGTACTCCCGCCACTTCGGCGGCGCCGTCCACACCTCGGGCAGCACCGCCGAGCCGCGGTACTCCTCGGACTCCCACCACGGGATGAAGACCACGACGTAGCCGTTCTCGCCGCGGAGCGCGGCCTGGACCATCAGGTAGAAGACGCCGGTCTTCCCGTTGCCGGTACTCTCGAGCAGGATCTCAGTCTCGTCCTCGCCTGGCACCGCCTGGAGCACGCCGTCGATGTGCTTCTGCGCGTTCGGCCAGTAGGCCACTTCGCTTCCGTGAAAACGCTGGATCGTCGCCGAGCGCCCGACGCCCGCCGTTCCCGCGGTGCCAACTCCGTAGCCCGAGGCGAGCAGATCGAACTCCAGCTCCTTCGCGTTGCTCTTGCCGACGTGCGGCTTGACCAGCGCGGGCGAGTAGGCGTGAAAGCGCTCGACCATCTCGAAGAGGTTGTCGGTCGCCTGCGAGAGGTGCGTCAGGATGTACGCGCGGATGCCGCGGCGGTGCGTCGTTTGGTGGTAGAAGCGGCCCGCGATGTAGGTCGAGATGCCCTGCTGGCGTGCCTTGACGATCAGCGCGCGAACGCGCCGGATCACTCGCCGCTGTGCTTCCAGCCGCTCGTGGAGGATCTGCTGCGGACGGTTGAAGCGAAGCGGCAGGATCGCGCCGCTCTTCGCACGAATCTTGAGGCACGCGCGGGCGTAGACCTCTTGCTGATCGCGGAACGTTAGGCGGAGCGCTCGCTCGCGGTCATCCATAGAACTCTGACAAGCGATCGTTGAAGCGCAGGGCGATCTCGCGAAGGCGCACCTGGTCGGTACGCGTGAGCCCGTAGTAGCCGCGTCGGTCAAGCCGCAGAATGCGGTCGATGTCGTACACGGACCAATCCACCGAGGCAAGCCGCTTGTGCGCATCCTGGACGAGATCTCGCGCCCGTGCCGTGCAGACCCCGAGAGCTTCCGCGATGACCCCGAACGTCGCGCCGGACATGCGCATGGCTAGCGCCTGCTCGCGACGCTGGAGGCCAGCCGCGCCCATCACCGCAGCGCCTCGACGATCTCACGCTTCGCCCACACGATCGCGATGCGGTCCACGTCTTCGAGGAAATGCGAAGGGCCCGCGGCGACGAAAAAGCTTGTCTCGTCCTCGACGAGGAACACCCTAACCCCGCGGCGCGCGAGGCCGGCGAGGAGGGCGCGGGGGTCGGGGTTCACGGCAGCACCACGCGCAGCCCGTCGTCATGGTAGTCGCCGCCCCCAGGTACGATTTCAACACGCGCGCCAACCGTCTCGAGCGCCGACACTGCATCGTCGTAGACGGGCCTGCCGACAGGCTGCGGCTTCGTGAAGCCCCATTCGCCCTCGATCGTCTCGAACCAGCTCTCGAGTAGCCGCGCAAGCGCTTCGGCGAGCCTGCGTTCGTTCTCCGTCACGCGCTCCCCACCGGCGGCGGCAGATGTACCAGGCTCGCGCCCTGATACGCCTCGCGCAGCGCCTCGATAGCCGCCTCCTTCGAGATCCCGTGAAACATCGTCTGCGCACCGCCCACACCAGCGAGCATGACGATCACGAAGCGGCCGTCTGTGCCGAGGAGCTGCGCCACGTTCGAGATCGCGGCAGCGCCGAGGCTCCGCATGTGCTGGACCATCGCGAGCTGCCGGGCGAGCAGATCTTCGGCCCGCCCGCTGCCGTTCTGTCCTTCCACCATCAGCCTCCTCCTTTCGCTGCTCGCTCGAGCTCGGCGAGCGCGTTCTCGTGTGTAAGTCCCAGCGTGCCGCCGATCTCGGTCGGGATGATGCGGCCGAGCAGCATGGCGAACGTGCGCGGGTCCTCCTTCCCGAGACGCACCAGCCATCGCTTGCCGCCGAGCGTCGAGAACGAGTCGAACAGCGCTTGCTTGACGGAGCTGGTCAGGTGGTTCGGGGTGCCCTTCTTCCGGCCACCCGTCCTCGGTAGCCCCTTCGGCCGACCCCCTCTCCGCAGCCGCGGTGTTTCCACTTTCGATTCCATCACCACTCGTCCCCTTCGTCCTCGAACACGTCCCCCGGCGCCGCCCCGTTGCTCACCAGCATCATCGCAGGATTGCCGTAGAGGGCACGATCAGCCACGAGATAGCTCGCTGCCCTCCCGGCGCTGCTTTCGCGGCGCATAGGCCCGGCGCGGCACCCTCCGTGGGGCACTGCCGCCGTAGCGCCCGTGTCACCAATCCTCCGAAGCGTCCGCCTCCTGTCGCGCCCGAGCGCCGTCATGGACCACAGCGTCTGGTCGCGCTTGCCACGCCGCCGCACAACGCCGAGCGCCTGGAGACGCTCCATCCAGCGAAAGGCGTGCGCACGCAAACCGAGACCGGCGGCTGCGGCGGCGCTGGTTGCGCTCAGCCCGTCGCTCGCGCGCACCACGTCGGCGAGCGCGATCAGGCGTTCGACGCGACGGCGGACGAGGGTGGTGACCGGGTCGGTCAAAACGGCAGAGCCTCCTTCCGCCCGCGCTGCACCCCGATGCGCACGCGCTCGGCTTCGGGCAGCCACCAGCCGCGCACCTGGGGCGAGCCCTTCGCCTCCCACTCGGCCAGCGCCTCCAGCGTGTCGTCGGGTAGCAGCGTCTTGACGGCGTAGAGGTGCTTCGCGCGCTCGCGACGCTCGGCGAGGGAGCCGGCGGAGGGCGGCGAACGACCAGCACTCTGCGGATGATTGCCGCGCGGCGCGAAGCGGCCCTCGGCTTCGTTTCTCACCCACGTCTGGCACGTCGCGTACCAGCTCGCCCGCGCCTCGCCCTTCGCGCGAAAGTGCGTGAGGCACGCATCCACCAGGCTCGGAAGGCGAGGAACGAGATCGTACCGCGAGAGCTTCTCTCGGGTCCACGCTTCCAAAGCCTTCTTCTCTTCGTCCGGCAGATCGTTCGGAGGCGGCGTCTTCGAGACGCGAGCGGAGCGAGCGGGTGCGCCCGGCGGCGCACCTCCTCCTCTCGACTCCATCTCTCGACTCCTACTCTCGGAGGGAGATTCCGGGAGATCACGGGAATCTCCGGGAGACTCTATTGAGGGTCCAATTGCATCCTGGGGATCCGGGAAGCGGCTGACTTTGGCCCGGTTCGTCTTGCCCCTGTGGGTTTCCCACCCTGTCAGCCCGAGATACTCGACTCCGCAAACGCGGTAGAGAACGACGCATCCTTCCTCGGCCAGCTCCTCGACCCACTCGCGCACCTTGGCCGGTTTGATGCTCTCGCGCCTCGGGAACAGTGCGGCTTTCAGCATCAACGGGTCCGCCTCCATGCGCCCGTAATCGTCCACGGCCACGATCAGCGCGCGGAAGGTGAGGTCGGCTTCAAGCGAGACCCGCGAGAGCGAGTGGCTGGCGTTGATCTCCCCGCGGATGACTCGGCTCGGCACTACGCGCTCCTCCGCCCCGCACACGTCTGGCACACCAACTGCACCATCGGCCCCTCGCCGGGCTTGATGAGGCGCCAGTGGTGCCTGCATCTCTCGCACCACTGCTGCGTGCCGGGGGCGGAGGTCACGGCTGCGCCGACGGTGCATCGACTGATTTCAGCAGGACGCGACGGTCTGCGAACGCAAGCAGCGCGCCGACCCGGTGCGCAAGGTCCCCGCGAAACGACTCACGCTGTCCCGTCCAGTCCGCGAGGCCCTCTAGTTCATCCGCGAAGTCGAGCGCACTCCGTTTCGTGGCGAAGTGTGCGATCGCGAGGCCGCTGCTCGTGTGCGTGACCGTCCACCACTTGTCACGCGGGCTCGCGGGCGCGACTCCGCGGTGAACGACCAGACCGGTCGTTTCGGAAGCGAACGCCTCTATGTCTTTCGGACCGCTTCTGGTCGCGATGGTTACTGTCGCCATCTACGCCCCCCTCCCCGTCACCAGCAGCGGCGAAGGCAGCTCCGGCGGCGCCATGGCCCGCACGTAGATCGCCCCAGCCGGCCCCCACACCTTCGTCACCCGCGCATCCCAGACGAACGAGTCCTCGACGTAGAGCGCGTCGAGCAGCCCTTTGTGGAGGTTGTCCACGTCCGGGCGAGACGTGTGCTTCTGCATGTGGTGAGCGGCGCACTTCTTCCCGCTCCAGCTCGCCGGCATCGGGAAGACGAACACGATGTGCGCGTGCTCGGGCAGCGTCGCCACGATCGCCTTGAGCTTCGCCTTGTAGGTCCAGTAGCGCGCGACTGCGGGCCGCTTCGCCCACTGATCGCGCTGCGTCATGCGCGGCTTGGCAACGGCGGTAATCGCGTAGCGAGTCCACACCGTCGGTGCGAGAGGCTCTGCGCTCACGGCTTCGGCCTCCGCTTTGGCACCCGCCTGGGCTTCCACGGATGTGCCTCCAGCACCTCACGCAGCAGAGCCCAGCCCTTGTCGCGGGCCCGATCGGCTGAATCGTGGCCGAAGCGTTCGTAGAGGCTCGGCGCCATCGCGAAGCTGCGGTTGGCGGAGTCGAGCTTCTCTTTAACTTCGGCCAGCGTCATCTCCGAAGCCGAAGCGGCGGCACCGGGCACACTCGACGGTGCCGCCGCCTGCGCCTGCTGCGCGCTGTCCATCCTCACCCCCACTCGACGTTGGGAGCGGGCGCCGACCACGGGGGTAGCCGACGCCCGCTCCGCTCTGCCGTTGCCGGCAGCTCGTAGCTTGCTAGACGCCGGCGCCCGCGCCCTCGCCCTCGCCTTCCTTCTGCGGCAGCTCGAACAGCCGCTGCTGCCGCTCCTCGGTCGTCATCGCGCGCTCGCGCACCAGCTCCTCCGTGTCCGTGCGGAAGACGCGCACGGCGTTCCGTGCCCAGTCCATCGTCTCCTCGCAGTCCACGGGCCGGTAGTCGCGCTTCTCGCGGACGCGGCGCAGGTAGTCGCGCACCTGGCCCTGCATCAGCTCGATGCCGTCGCGCTCGGCCTTGTTCTGCGACGCGCGCCCTTCCTCGCGCGCGTCCGCGTCGGCTGCGATCCGCGCCGCCATGTCGGCGTAGGCCGCGATCTCCTCGACGGTGAGCTGCACCGCGAGCGTCTCGGTGAACCGGCGCGGCTCGGGTGCCGCCTTCTTGCTCTTCCCCATCATGCCTCTCCTTGCCCGCGCGCGGCGGGCGTTTCAATCGAGCGACTTCGCCCACGGCGGCGGCTTGTCCGGCTCGCGCGGGCCAACTGTCTTGCCCTCTGTCCTGCCGAGATCCACCACGCGGCGCGGGGCAGTGGTCCCGGCATCTGCCGAGGCCGCCCCTGCGCCGTCCTGGTGCTGGTTCTCCGGACCAGCCCAGGGGCGACTTGCGACGCGCTGGCACACGTCATCAATCGTGCGCTCAGCGTCGGCGTTGCTGGCTAGACGACGGCGCAGCACGATCAGGCCACAGGAGATCAGTCCCGCACCGACGGTGGCGTTAATGAGCACGGCCTCGATGGCCAGCGCATCCCAGGCAGTCATGCCTTCCTCGGCCGGCTGATGCCGTGGCGGTCCATGAGCCGCAGCACCTGGGCCCGGCTACACGGCTTCGCGTAGAGCCCGTTTCGTTCGCGCCGCTTGGCGCTGAGCAGGCGCGCGGTCTGCGCCACGTTGCCGCCGGCCGCGGCCAGCAGCTCGCGCAGCTCGGCCGCCTCGGCAATGCGGGCCTCGGCGCGGATGCGGTCGAGATCGGTCATGTGCGAACGCTCTTGCACTTGCGCATCGGTCCGTGATAGGTGTTTTCACCCACACCCCAAACGAGGGGTACGCGGAGAGCCCGAACGTGCGAGGAACCCACCGTGAGCCCGAAGCTGTCCCTGCTGATCGGAGCCCTGCTCGCCCTGCTCATTGCCGGCGGGGCCGTGGTGCTCGCCCTGGCCGAGAGCGAGCGGATCGTGGTGGAGCTGGGGCCGTAGATGCCCCCCACCCTGCTCTGGAAGCTGCTGCTCGCCCTCGCCCTGGCCCTCGTCGCCCGCGAGACGCTCGCCTTCGCGGCGATCGCCATCGGGTACAGGCGCTCGGGCTCGCCGCTGCGCTGGCGCGACGCGCTGGCGCCGCTGGTGCGGACTTGGCTCCTCGCCGGGCTCGTGGCGGCGGTGGCGGTCGAGAGGATTGCGGCGCTGCCGTAGGCGCTCACGCCACGGCCTCGCCGGCTTCTCCGCCGTCGGTGACGCGCTCTCTGGTGCCGCGCAGCAGATCCTCGGCCGTGATGCCGAGCCGGTTCAGATCGTCGCGGAAGACATCGACGATGCTGAGCACCGTAGCGCGGCCTAGGTTCGTCGCGGGCCGCTGGCTCTCGACCATCGCGATGAACGCGCGCGTGCAGCCGATCCGGCCGGCGAACTCTTCCTTGCCGAGTCCGACCGCCTCTCGAAGCTCTTGAAGGGGGTGCCTGCCGTTCTTCGCCATCGGTAAAGGCACCTTACGAGAACGCAGGCAACATGGCAAGCACGATCGGAAAGAGAGCCTTTCATCCGCTCAAGGTCCGTATTGACGCATCGTCAGCACGGGTTACACGGGCCAACGGAGGGTGCTTTCCGGTGGCACGCGAGCGAGACGCCAGCATCTACGATCGATCCTGGATCCGCTCCTGGGTCCTCAAGACCATGCGCGAGCGCGGCCTCAAGACGGGCGAGCTAGCGAAGCAGGTACGGGTCAAGTCTCAGCGGATCTCCCAGATCACGGGAGAGGGCGATCTGCCCGGCTTGCAGCTTCTGTGGCGTCTTGCCGCAGCCCTCGATGAGGACGACGATGACCGCGAGTACGAGTACACGAACCTCTCCCAGGCGCAGATCCGGGCCGCACTGGAGCGACTCGTGGTTTCTATCTCTCCAAGGCGCCTGTTCTACCTACTGCACCTTCCCCACGGCGAGGCCCAGCGCCTGATCGACGCCCACGGGGTTAGGCGTGCTT
>Ga0214473_10002164_pt1 | contig 24472 bp, 34 predicted proteins | sample RVTome_7_FD_203509 | JGI IMG/M metagenome (GOLD analysis project Ga0214473, IMG submission 203509) | Soil microbial communities from uranium-contaminated site in the Upper Colorado River Basin, Wyoming, United States - RVT98D197 | ecosystem: Environmental > Terrestrial > Soil > Contaminated >... | reverse complement strand
AAGCCCCTGGCCCGATGGTAGCCCCTGGCCCGATGTTAGCCCCTGGCCCGATGGTAGCCTTTTGCCCGATGGTAGCCTTTTGCCCGATGGTAGCCTCTGACTCGATGGTAGCCTCTGACTCGATGGCAAAAAGGTCTCCAATGAAATGAATGCCGGGGTATCTCTCTTGGGCTTCCGTTCTCGTAAGTTGCATCGTTATTTCTCCTCCTTAAAATTTACGACTTTCCGGCGAATAGTGTGTAACGTTCATTCAAAACTATACCGTTCCATTTTTCCCTTATTTGCTGTCAAGAAGCCCTAACAATCTCTCTTTCTGCCATTCTCGTTCAGCATCCCTAGCAGCATCACTAGCAGCAGCCCTAGCAGCATCACTAGCAGCATCACTAGCAGCAGCCCAAGCAGCATCACTAGCAGCAGCCCAAGCAGCCCAAGCAGCATCACTAGCAACACTAGCAGCATCCCAAGCAGCCCAAGCAGCATCACTAGCAACACTAGCAGCAGCCCTAGCAGCAGCACTAGCAGCAGCACTAGCAGCAGCCCTAGCAGCATCCAGTTCCTCCAGCGTAGCAGCTCCATTGGCAAATTTACGAGCGGTTTCTATCGCCTGTCGAGGCCTTTTATCAGTGGGGTATTCCTTCTCAAAGAGAGGCAATACCCTCTCAGCGCAATCACAAGCAAAGAGTCTTATCTCCCTCTCGGCTGGTACTGTTACGGCTCTTAATGCCCATAGCGTATCATTCAGCCCATTTATCTCTAGCAGGCTACAATTCTTTAGGACATTCTCTCCCTCTTCAAACCAGTCTTCAAATATTTCACTATCGCAACGGCCTTGTATTCTCTGTATTTCCCACCATTCCTCTTTGTTTATCGGGCCTAGTGGGATAGGAGTATCTTTTCCGTAGTGAGACACTCCTATCAGCGCTTTTGCTAGATAATGGTATCGGGCTGGGCAGGCTCCAGCTTCTTTAAGTTCCGAAAATGTGGTGTGTAACATTTCCTTACCTCTCCTCCAATATTTTACTCAAGTCCTGACTGATGGTGGCGGTAGCGGTGAGCAACACGGTAACGAACCCTGGTCTTAGTTCTTTTATCTTCGCCATCTGCTCAAAGGCAGCAATGTCAAGTTTCAATGCTACTCCGTGTTCCTGGGCATATTCTAACGCAAGAACAGGGTCATACAATAGCTTAGTTGTCTCCCTGATGCCTACGCCGTTTACCGGCTGTTTATTCCCAGTCGCGGTGAACAGCGCTACGGCTAATGCCCTGGTGATAGAGTTCCCTTTTTTGCTGGTCAAGTTTCGCCCGTCTCTGCCTGGCATGTGCTACCGTAACGAGGCAGGTTATTAGTTCCCGTTCTTTGTCTGCAATTTGTTCTGTCATTTTACCTCTATAATGCGACTTTTACGTTGTTTACTGTAATCTCAAGATGGTCAAAGGCACACAGGTTAGGATTGTGTGGCTCGCCAAACATCTCCAGTTCCACTGCCATGTCTGTTCCGCACTTGAGGCATTGCCCGCTCTGGCAACGCCTCCGCCAGTAGCAGCTCCCACATATCGCCCCGGGTCTATCAATTCCTATCGGGCAGTTATTCATTTTGCCTCCTTATATAGATTAACGCCATGCCTTTGCCCTGTTGTCGGCAACGGCGAAAAAATCCCAAAACGCTGTGTCGACGGTCTCGTTTTGGACCTTCCATGCCGTGTCGATGGTCTCGTCGTAGAGCTTCCCTGCCGTGTCGATGGTCTCGTTGTAGAGCTTCCCTGCCGTGTCGATGGTCTCGTTGTAGAGCTTCCCTGCCGTGTCGATGGTCTCGTCGTAGAGCTTCCATGCCGTGTCGATGGTCTCGTTGTAGAGCTTCCATGCCGTGGCGAGGGTCTCCTCGTAGAGCTTCCGTACCGGGGCGATGGTCTCCTCGTAGAGCTTCCATGCCGTGTCGATGGTCTCGTTGTAGAGCTTCCCTGCCGTGTCGATGGTCTCGTTGTAGAGCTTCCCTGCCGGGGCGATGGTCTCCTCGTAGAGCTTCCATGCCGTGTCGATGGTCTCGTTGTAGAGCTTCTCTGCCGGTTCGGTAAGCAAAGCTGACGGGTGCCCCAGTCCTCGAAATTCACCCCGTTTGATTGCGCTTACAATCTCGTCAGGGAAATTGTTCGGAGTCGAAAAGTCCGTGCACTCCCAATTCTCCCCCCACCCGTCACGCAACGCAAAATACTCACGGATTGCTGAGTGTCCGAGCAGGTCGGCTCCGCCATATTTCTGCTGTAGCAGCTGCCCGGTGGGGGTGTTATGGATAAGGTCGTGAGTCAGATAATACCATTTATTGTTGCCCGCCTTGCCCGTGCCTTTTACGGCAGATATAAATTCACACATATTAAGCCTCCCTAATTCCTTCCAACGTGCGCCCAGGGCATTGGTGCCGGTCTGGTTAGCATCCGGTTAATCCAGCACAAACTAGAGTCCAGACATACCCAGGCGACATACTGGTCTACACCGATGGCACAGAGTAACATGTTATTCATTTTCCTTCCCCCTGTTTTAATGCCTGTAGATACAATATCATACTATTTAGAGGTTGTCAAGCTTTTTCGACAACTATTTTTTAAACTGCCTGTAATTCCTATTATTAGCTATAAATAAAATGTCTTAATCACTTGACAAGTCAAAAAAAATGCTGTATTTTAGTATTATGCGAGGAAAAAAGAACTTACCACAAACCGAGAAAATTCAAAAGCTGTGGGCTACCGGACGCTATAAGTCGTTTAGCTCATTAGCCCGAATGCTGAAGACCTACCCGAAGGCGGTCGAAAGGGCAGTTAAAAAACTAAAGCCAGCACAATGACCAAAGCGAGCAACACACATAACACAACTGCGCCGGAGCGTTTTAAGTACAAGGACAGAGGCTGCAAGTTAGCGCCGGCCTGTCTTGAGTGTCCGTTTGAACGCTGTAAAGACGAGCTGCCCCCGGGCCAGCAGCAAAAAATAAAACGGGATGCCTATATTTACGAACTTGTCTCAGAAGGTTTACGGACAGCTGAAATCGCTCTGAAAATAGGGCTGTCGGAGCGAAATATTGACCGCGCGATAGAGGCTCACCGGCGCCGAATTTCCCTTTGACAAAATGGCGAGTCTCTTTTTTTGCCTTGTTCGGGTAGGTATTGAGAAACTGAGGGGTTTATGCTGTTGACAAGTCTATAAGGATATGCTAACGTGTGTGCTAAAAGGGGGGGTATGAAACTATCGGGTTATCAAAAACGTTATCGTATTCGGCGTGCTGTACCCGGCGCAAATAGTCTTGAGGTCACGTTTCCATTTGAGATTGTCGAGCGCAAGGCAAGGGAGTTAGGAATAACGCTGGATGATTTCTTACTCCAATACTCAGTCATTGCCGAATACGACCATGACAGCGTTGTCTATTCAATTTCATTGACACCAGTACCCAAGGGGTAACTCACATGCAAGACGAAGCAGTAGAGTTAGTCAGGCTTACAGAGTCCAATTTACTCGGGGCGTTATTTCTAGAGGGTACTACAGGGACACTCGAAGCCCTGGAAGTGACCCGGCAGATTGTTTCTACCGAGGATTTTCTACCGAATTATCTAGACCAACTGCACCGGCGTATTTTCCGTGCGATGCTAGAAAGCCCTCGGACAGATTATATCACCGTAGCAACAACGATGAATTCGCGGGGCGAGCTATTTAAGAATGATATTTTCTACATGCTCACTATGTCCGCCGAAGTCATCGGGATTGATTATGCGTGGTATGCCCGGTTAGTCGCTCAAAACGCAGCGGAGTGGCGGGATGGCAAGGTGAAGCCGAAATTTAAGGGAGGGATATAATGCCGTTCCCCTACAGTAATCCGGAAATCAACGAATCAATCAATCGGCTAGATTACACCTGGCAGGATATGGGCTTAGTTATCACCGCAGACCGGATAACAGATAGCGGCACCGCCGAATTGTGGTTTTACCATCTGAATGGGAATGGTAAATCTCTTCTCCATACAGCGAAGGCGAATCTATTATCAACAACCACGATGAACCAGCTTACCCGGCGAATGTTAGATAATTCCGTTGATATACCCTGGCAGCAGGTTTTGACATTTGTGGTATCCAGGACTATGGAATACCAGCGCCGAGGTGAAGAGCCGGTAATCATACAACCAGCCAATGCCGACCAGCACCAACCTGTTTATCTTATCTACCCGCTGTTGATGAAGGGCGTCCCGAATATAGTCTACGGTGACAAAGGAGTGAATAAGACTACCATTGCACTGGCTGCTCTTGGAATACTGGCATGTGGCTCCATTGATAGCCCATCAGGACTGGGGGCACGAGTGGAGACTAAAGTTGGCATCCTGGACTGGGAAAGCAACGCCGATTTAACAACTTATACATTAGCCAGGTTGGTTGATTCCGGGACAATCCCGTACTGCGAAATACCGTACCTGCGATGCAAAACAAACCTACCAGACGAAATAGACCGTATCGCCAATTTTATTAAAAAACATGATATTCAGGTGATTTTAATTGATAGCCTCGGCCAAGCGGCCGGCTCTGATAAATTCGATAGCGCAGGGAAGGGGACAGCCCTTCGTTTTTTTGAGTGCCTGCGTTTGCTCAATGTCACCAGTTTAATCATCGCTCAGAATGCAAAGGGCGATAGCAATGTCAAAACAATTTACGGTTCAACATATTTTACTTACTACTCGCGGAACATTTTTGAATTGAGACGCGCCAGGGATACCAGTCGGGATGATGATATGCATGTAGCTCTTATCCATCAGGAAGGTAACTACTCTAAAAAATTCCAGCCGATAGGATTCCACTTGACATACGCAGATAAATCTATTCTGATTGAAGCTGAGGAAGTGAATCTCGCACAACTTCGTGACCGTATTGAAGATACCGAAGCGATACTGGATTTCCTGAGAATTGAGAGAAGGCTTTGTACTGTAAAGTCTATCTCAGAGGCAATCGACAAGCCGGAAAATAGAACACGGGTGGTTCTCTCATTGCTAAAGAAACGGAGTAAACTGGTTAATCCGGGTACTGGTCTATGGGGTTTAGCTGCTGATGATTAGGGGAGTGTTATGTGGCGTATTATCGGCATATTATCGCCTTATTATATATATATATATATATATATAAAGATAAAGGCGTAATATTATGCGTATTACGTTAGTAATATTACGCGTAATAGAGTAAAAGAGGAGGTAATCGAGATGGGAAAAGAACTAAAAATTAAAGCCACCGCAAAACGCGCTCGTGATGGTGTTTGGTGCTTAATAATTGAGCGTTGCCCATATTGTGGCAAACGTCATCAGCATGGTGGTGGTGATGGTGACGTGCCACAATATGGCTGGCGTCAGGCGCATTGTTTGAATAGTACAAAGAGTTATGAATTAGTGCCAACTGAACCAACCGGGTACTGGTTATTATCTCATAGCGGGAAAATTATGCATATTAAGGAGAAGTAAATGAGTTTATGTAGCTATGACAAATGCCGGTGGTATGGGGAAGCCAAGCCGGGCGGTCGGAAGTGTTATCATGGTGACCCGCAATGCTGGAAAGGCTGGCTGGAAATGTTTATTGTGCTGTTCAAAATTAAATTCGGGAGGTACAATCGGTGATTAGGGTTGCCAACCCACGGAAACTAAAAACGAAAAAGGAGAATTGAATTTGAAAATAAAATATATCATAGCTACAGCTCTACTGGCTACGCTCCTGGTGATGGCTGGTTGCGCAGGCCCAGATGGAGCGGTCGGTCAGCGCGGCCCGCAAGGTAACCCGGGTGTAGCAGGCGCAGATGGTAAGGACGGACTTGACGGTAAAGACGGTCTCCCCGGTGCTAAAGGCGCTACTGGTGATACCGGTGTGGCTGGTGAAACTGGAGCTGCCGGCCAGCAAGGCGACCCCGGTGAACCAGGAAGTTCAGGTGGTTCCGGCCCGGCTGGAGCTACCGGCCCACAAGGAATACAGGGCATACAAGGCTTGCCCGGCCCGGCTGGAATCTGGGAGAATCAACTTCAGGCCATTGGTGATACCCCAGGCGCCTCTTCGCAGCACGTCAGGATTACCCTGCCGGACGGTACTACACTCAACGATATAACAACCGTGTCCTGGTGGACATACTTGGTTGAAGGTTACATCCCTCACCTAGATATTGCCCTTGATACTACTGGAGACGGCGAGCGCAATCATACGATGGTTGCCGAGGGTGCGCATGTTAACGGTAACAGCGTGACCTCAATCAACTGGCCGTCCCGTGACCGCTGGATTCAAACATTTGACGGCGCAAGCCTCGAATATACTTCATGGGCGACATGGTTGACCGGTACTCCGTCAGACGCCAGCAGTGTTAACGACGAGACCGCTGTTTGGCTAACCGGCGTTGGTGGCGGTGGTATCGCGGGCAATCTTGATACGCTCGCTAATTACAAGGCTGGCAAAACCGTCGGGCCCGCCACGATAGACGGTGACACGGTCGTCCTCTGGGTTGAAATAGGCGTCGACAACTGGGTATTGCCGTCCAGTTCCTACTTCGGCGACATGCGCCTGAACGGCGACCCGGTATCCCCGGACTAATTCTCTTCCCGAGTCCCTCAGCAGTAACAGGGTTGGGGGATTCGGATAAGGGAATTAGCTTCTTTTGACAAAAAGGTTGACAAAAATTTAACCTTGTGTTATTACTAAGGCGATGGCTCTTAGTAATTACCTAGCTGATACTAATCGTACCCCTAACCTTAACGGGCTAGGGTATTTTTTGTTTAAGGGGTAGGAGTGCGGATATTTTACGCCTTCCTGGTAATCATAACAGCGACATTCCTGTTCATGCTGCCGATAACGCAGGCTGTTTACGATTTTAGAACCGATGTGCGTGAAGACACGTTTACAGTGACAACGGCAGTAGGTATTTCCTCGGCAAATACTACACTCCTCAAGGCTATTTATAGCGATGATACGGCGACAATCGGCTATGAATCCAGTATTGCCGAAGTGCCTGTTTTATCCAGTTACAACGCTACCAGTAGACAACTCACCACATCAGGGCTAACTGATAACACAAGCCGGTCATTGGTGGTCAGTTATGATGTGACAGCGTTGAATGATGCCACCGGCTTTGATACCTTGCTGGACAGGGTGCCCTTAATCTGGTTGCTGATGGTGATAGCCTTTCCGATAGCAGCCTTAGCCTCAATGTTTGTGGGGAAAACCTGAGGGTGTAACGCTTCTGGGTGGGCTAGCGTTTGGTTCGCTCGGGGGCTTAAAACGATACACTTAATTTATGCTAGTATGGTCTAGTAAAGGAGGAAAAAGAAAGGTGTTGAACAAACTCAAGGGCTACTTCAAGTCTCTCGTCCCGGCGAAGTCGGATGGAGAGCGGGGCGCGGTAAACATTGGCGGTATCCTGATGATGGGTATCGGCATGGTGTTCCTGGCGGTCGGGTTTATTATGTTCCCGATTGTTACCGAAGCCACCGATGACCTGCTGGCTTATGCCTACTCGGCAAACGCCACTATCACCGATGCCAGCTTTACCGGCTTTACCTCGGTGGTAGGTATCACGCCGTTGCTGGTGCTGCTCGGCTTCCTGAGTGCCGCGGTCTTCTCGATGTACCTCGGCGTCAAGGTTAGTAAAGAGGGCGCCGGTGGCACGTCCTTGAACCTGGGCACGATGATAATGCTCGGACTGTCCATCGTCTTCATCGCAGTCGGTCTTATCATCCTGCCAGTTACACTGGACGGCATCGCCTCGGTCATACACGGCGGTGGGTCGGGTATCTCATCCAGCTACACAGGGCTTTCGCCCATTCTGCTGGTTACGCCGTTGCTGGTGCTTATCAGCTTTATCGGCGGCGCGGTACTGACCGGCTTCTTCGGAATCAAGAAGCTCGGGGGCAACAGCTAGTCGCAACTTTCTATCCGGTGGAAACTGGCTTAATAGCAAAGCCCACCGGATAGGAAACTAAAACAGGAGGTGATATGGAATTATTGACTAAACAGGCAAACCGGAGACAAATGTTTTACTGTGATGACAGTGATATTGAGTTTCGTGTTAGACCAATAATCGGAGCGTCAGTAATTCAAAAAGATAACACAGGCGAGCCTGTGGCTGCATGGTCTGATTTCTTCCAGACACTCTATCCCTTTGACGGTTATATGGGAATTCCCGGTGGGGCGATTCAACTCGCCTACGGGAGGCATTTCCATTTAGAGATACATGACATATTATCCGAGGAGATACGCCCTCCCGATGATGATGCTATGGATAGTCCGTATATTGCGCACGTAGCAGAATCCAGGGCGATTCAACTTGCTAAAGCAGCTAAACCGAGAACGGTTTACGAAAAATTAACTATGATTCTCGGCGGGGGATTGATATTAGAATTTTTGTTATGGGGTTTGCAAATTGCCACAAGATAAAGAGGTTCTAAAAAAACAAAGACAGGCTCAAATGGCAAAGGCTAGGGCTGCTCGTGGTAAGACAAAGGAAAAGGAGCAACCCGCTCAACCCGCGCCTGTAGAAGAGGTGGAAACGAAGGTTGAACAGGTACAGTATACTAAGGCAACCCGGACGTATCCGCAACTTCAAGCCAAGCGGCAGTCATTAGTATCACCGAGGAACTTTGTATTATGGAAAATACTTGCCGGTATCCCGTTACTCATAGCAGGTCTCGGATTAGGGGCGGCTTATCTCAACGCTCCACAAAATATAATGGCGGGTATGGGTGGCACGGTACTACTTGCTGCGGGTGGCTTATTACTATTTACAAGTCTGAAGAGCCAGGATACCGGTTTTGTTTATAAAGGCAAAAGGAAATTCACAGGCAAAGAGAATACCATTTTGGTTTTGGCAAAGAAAGATATTTCGACGGGGAAGGACGTGCCAGTCAAAATCACCTTTACCACATTGAACAATCCGCCATCGGGGGCACGACTCCATTATGTGCGAACTCTAAAAAAGCATTATTACATTCTCTTTAATGACACATCAAAGAAAAGATTACGGCCATTTGCATTACCTGATAAAAAGCCGTTTCCACCGGAACTATACGTCACTGCAGCATGTATGCAACGGTTTAAGGATTACATCGACTATAGCCCGCCTTCGATGCTACAAAAATTTGCTCCGCTGATTCTCATTCTCGCAATATTTATAGTGGGGTTATTAATGCTTATGACAGCACCTCCCTCGCAGGTGTAATGAGGTAGAATATGGAAAATAATAACGGCAATGGACATTCCAGCATAGAGGATATGGCGCGACAAAAAGTATTTGAAGGCGTCACAGTGGACATCGGCACTTTACAACGGCAGGATGGCATTATTACTCAAGCCATCGATAAGGCGACAAAAACTGGTTTAGGTGTGATACAGACATATATACACGCTGAAAATGACGATAATAATTACCGCCAGATACTGAAAAATGCTGTTTGGAAAAATACTGAAGAACAAGATAAGGCTATTTTAGCTTTGGCTGCCTGTGCTCTAACCGGGTGTAAAAAGGGTACAAAAATTATCCTCGACCGATTAACTGCGCGTTCTTCTGGCATCAATGGATGGTTACAGTCCTCGGCATTTGAGGCTTTGACGCATACGACGTTTTTGACAAATAATACTAATGACAGGAAAAAACAGTATGGCAACGGCAATAAAACTAACAGCCCCCTCACTTGAGGCAATCATCGGGCAGAATGTAGCAGCCTTGTTCCGGCGATTTCACCTGAACAGGGATGTTATTATCGGCTTAGTTGGCGACAGGGGTTCGGGGAAATCACTAGGCGGGGCTAATATTAGTCTCCGTGATTATGGGTTCAGTCAAGAGCCTATTTTTTCAAACATGCAAATGGCACTCAATATTAACGTGCCGGACGCGGTGGCTAACATATACGGCATACATGGGGGGCAGGTTAAATACACTGCTGAGACGGTGGATAAACAAACTTTCCTCCAGCTAGATGAACGTTACGAGGGGGGGTGTTTCTTTTTCGATGAATTTAACCTTGAATACGGTGAAGCAAGGCGCTCCGCGGCAAACGTCAATCTCATGACAGACAGGGCAATCCAGCAGTTAAGAAAGCTACAATGCGCTTTAATTTATACGGTCATCGATGAGATGTATGTTGACGTGCGTATCAGGGATAATACTGATATGTTCATCCGGTGTATTGACACTGCGTTTAAACCTGAAAACCTGCGTAACAAAATGCAACAGGGCGTAGCTTTTGAGTGGACTATATATCCTATGTCAGTTAGACTATTCGGTATCGGGAATACGTACACGGTAAACAAGAAACCGATTGGACCCATTCCGGTGGTACTGAAGGACATGTGGGGGTCAATAGATACGATGGAGAGGCAGGCTGTTGGGCAGACGAAATACAGCCAGGCGGTAAAAACCCTACTGCCTGTTGAAATGACCGAAGACCCGAGAACAATCCGGAGGCGGGATAAGACCGCTTGGCTTGATGAACGGCTAAAGACATTTTTCGATAACCACGCTAATGACGGGGACGAGATAGAAATTCCCTCTAGTGATTTCAGGCAAGAGCTAGGAATTGCTAAAAGCGATTGGCCCAACACAGTGAAGTTGCTATATGAGTTACTCCCGAATTTGGATACTAAGGGCGCAGGTTCTAAGCATAATCCCACGAGATACATAATGCCGAATAGGATATTAATAACATAAACAAGAGAGGGGACAGGGGTGGCGCAAGCCATAATATAACTAAGTATGAGAAATTTAAAAATGCGCAGGAACTTCCTTAAAAAAAGGATATAAAAATGACAGAACTACAGGCAACCCTGCTACTCTTAGGATTGATGGCTATTCTCGCCTTCTGGAAGCCAAACCCTATTCTGTTTATGGTTTCCGGCGGTGTTGCTATGATGTCCGGTCTCTACTGGTTCGATATCTACACTACCAACTTAGGAATGGCGGTGGGTATGATGCTGATTGCCTTCTCGTTATACAGTATCGGCATGGCGTTCAGGTTGCTATTCTGGAATCGGGAATCGGAGGGTTGATATGGCTGAACCGATGACAGCCGAAGATATAGACGAGCAAATCAGGCTTCAAGAAATTAAACGGCAGCCTGATTCCGCTCGTGTTAGCCAAGATACCGAGGTTGTTGAGCGGGATGCTTCCGGCGCGCCGACCGTGGTGAGAAGCCCTGTAACTGGCACTGAATATTTTACCCCTGCGAGCACACCATATCAGCAGGGCTTCAGAACTCGGGAAGAGCAAATCAAACAACAGCAGGTCGGGGCGGTGCTCGGTGTACAGGAGGGTCGCCTAATCCCCGAGGGTACAATTATTACCGTAACCTCTGCCGGGAAGCCCTACGCTCGTTATACCGCCGAACAGGCTAGCGGCACTGTTCGCCCCGGGCTGCGAGTAGACATTCAGGATTATCTGGCAAAGGAACAATACCGCATACCGGTTACCGGCGCCGATGGTAAGCAAAAACTACTCAAGCCCGCCGATGTACGGAAGTTGGATGAGATAACCGGCGAAGAGCGATTTAACTTTGCCAAGACGCTAGGACTGATTGAAAAGGGGGCTGCTTATATTCCGGAGCGTGAGGCGCAGCGGGCGGAGCGGTTTGCTAAAGCCGACGTGTTGGCGAGTAAATCCGAGCAGACACGTTTTGAAAAAATGAATACGAAGCTGCCGGATGGTCAGTATATCGCTAAGGCTGACCTGACTGCGATAAAGAAAGAGGCTCCGGAGGTTTATAGCCTTTTGACAACGCGGGGATTCAGCGCCGCGGAAACATACATAACGGATTACAATAGGCAAGTTGAACGGCAAAATGAAGCTGCTAAAAATGTTGCTCAAGTTCTAAACGGCGATATTCCTGAGCAAGTTTCAAAGGCTGACCTGATAAAAAGCCTGTGGCGGTCGCTCACTCCCTGGAACGAAGAAGCAGGGCAAACATATCTTGAGTATATGAAACAATACCCTGAGCGAGTGAAGGCTACCTTCTTGGCGAATATCGCTTATCAGGGTGGCGCGATAAGGGGTGACCAGACTGTTTTGAAACAGCAATACAAAGCTGAACAGGCTGAAGCTAAAGATGCGCCATTATGGGCACGGCTACTTTTCCCGCCAACAGTGTATTACGACAAAGGCAGGGATACTTACGGAATAGTTATTGCCGGAGAAGCCCCGATGGTTGGAGGCGGTAAAACGGTCACTAAAACGGTTGAGAGAATCGCAAAAGTGGCTGTTAAAGAGCGGGTCAACTGGAAAGCGGTCACAGATGCGATAAAGAGGGGGGAAATTAAATCTGCAACCGACGCAAAACGCTGGCAGGAGATTCAGAAAGCTTTTAAACCCAAGCCTCCCCTGGGTAGACCTCGCCTTCGTAAGGCGGATATTCGGGAAGCCGTAACCGGCGCACAAAAAAGGCAGTCTCAATATATGGAGCGTGCTAAAATTAAAGCCCGCCCTGAATCAGTCAAAGCACGAATATCAGCAAGGCAGGCAGAAGCAGCAGCGACAAGGCGAGCTATTAGGCAGGCGGGAACGCAACCTGTACGGGTGCCTACACTCGCACAAATCAGGACTTCGCCCAAAATAGTGCCGATGCTATCCCCTGGATTAAAAAGGAAACTAGCCGGTCAGACATTAACCGAAGTATCGCCGGGGGTAATCCAAGAGGTTCAACGGGAGATTCAATCTAAGATAATGGCGGGAACTATCCTGAGTAATGCGATACAGGAGGCTGTTAGCACGGAAGGATTGACTCAAACACAGCTTAGCCAGCGTATCAAAGAGCTAGTCCAGCAACAGATTGAAGTATTACCGGATACAGCCACGCAAACGCAGACTCAAACGCAGACTCAAATCAAGGAACAAGTCAAACAGGCGATTCAGATGCAAACCAAATTACAGACGAAGTTACAGCCTGCTGAAAAGACTCCGGAAACACCATCCGAACCTATTCCCAAGCCTAAGAAACCACCCCGCCTTATTAAACCACCTACCGCCAAACAGGATAAAGAGGCACGGGCAACCATACTCAAAGCGGGTGGGGCTATTGCCTGGAGGCAAGGCAAGGTTGGCGGTAAGGACAGATGGGATGTGATTACGTATCCCTATGCTAGTGATAGCGATTACCATATGGTGCTCGGGGAAGCCCCGCAGGGGGCAGCCGTAGCCAAAGGTAAGCGCAGTGCCTACCGGACTGCCCAGGTGCTCAGGGGGCAACCGCCTAAAAAGCAGGTGAATGTAGATAGTGGTATTAAGGACGTAGCGGTTATACCCAGTGGCAAAAGGATAGCGTTACGGTTTACTCCCGACCCGCAAGGCTTAACTAAGGGCGATATTACCATCGGGACAAGGAAAAGTATACCGCTAACCGATAGACCGCCTAGAATTAGCTCAAGGAGCTTGAGAATTACACCGAAGCGTCCTAGAATTGGGAGGTAATAGGTAATATCATGGGTAAGGTAAGAAAGCTAGGGATTAGCCTGATAAGCGCCTTGTTAGCTATTCTGGCGCTTGCTACCCCCGCCTTGGCTATTGCCTTGCCCGACAGCTCCCCTACTATTATCTCAAAGGATGTTTTCCGGAATGTTTTAGAGACCGGCGACTTTCTCGTTATCATCGAGGAAAATACGCCCTATGCCTCTACGCCGGCAGTGACCTATCCGGAGGCGTTTGTATGGCGATTGATTGATACTGACGGCTCGACCGAGTTAGTCCAGGCACTAGGCTACACGACTAACGCAGATGGTTACGGTTATAATGTCATCAGCTTTTACCTGTCGGCGGCTGAGGTAACCGCGCTAGGTATTAGCTGGCAGGACGGGTTATTTCTGCGTCTCAGTGGCACGCCAACCGCATTCGCCACTCCGCCAATGTATAATTTCAGTATTGTTACTTCCGATTACTCCAGCCTGACGGCAACGGCGGATGTTAAAACGGCTATCGCTGCCTTGATAATTGACATGGCTAATGACCTGAATGTGGCGTGGGGCTTGGCGACTGCCGATTCCTTACTGGTTGAAACCGAGACCAGCACAGTATTATCACTGGATGGGCAGGCTTTCTTCAGGGGTGCTATCTACGGAGTTCAATCAATGGCTCCGCTCGCCTTCCCGATGACAATCAGCGATGTTGATGTTGAGGATAGAATCTTTACGACTGATTACGCTGACAATTTATCAGTGCAGCACTCAGGAAATTATATCGGCACCGGTTTATCAGCTGGTGCGACATTCCTCGATTCCAGCTATAATCTCTTCGGCTTATTACTGGTTTTGGGGATTTGTTTTGTCCTGATATTCGGGCACTGGTATTTGACTGGCGGTAATGTAATGCGTGGGTTAGTAGAATCGGCGCCAGCCCTCGTTATCGGGACACGTATAGGGTTAATGGGTATGGGGGAACTAGGCTTAATAGCAGCCATTGCGTTGCTCTACAGCGTAGCTAAAATGTGGAGGATGATTTGAAGAAACCGCGTCTCGGCTTGGTTCTGATTTTAATTGCCTCCTTGCTGGTTGCGCCGGTAGCTGCCCTAGCCTCCGATATTAGCGGGGCGACCTATTCAGGGCGGATAACTATCACCAATAATTCAACTGCCGCGACCAATGTGGCTACGGTAATGACGCTCAGTTCAGCGGAAATGATTAGCCAGGGGTGGATAGATTCCAACTTCTCCAATGTAGCGATACGCAGCACGGCTGGAGCGGATATTGCGTTTATGCCGTCAATCAACTCTACCGTGCCCTGGAGTCTGTGGGTATCGTCTATCGGAGCTAATGCGTTCCTGGATTACATCCTTTACACCGGTGGCAGCGATATGACTTCCACTAAATATTACTTCCCTGGTGCCGCCGGTATGACTGTGCCTGATGATGCCACTCTTGAGCTTGGCGACAACTTCACAGCCAGTATTTCTGGGTATTTTGACGCTACTCAAGCCGACGACCTGTTTTACAAAGAGAATGCTTATCAGGTCAGGGGTGATGGTAGTGGGAATATTACGGTGGAAATTGGTGGCACAGACCGTATTTCGCAGATGGCAAGCAATGGTCAAGGGGCATTAGGCGCAAGTTTTGGGCTAAGAGACGGCGAGCGGTTTAATAGTTTTCCGGCGACAACAATTGAAAGTGTAACTCTCACATTACAGAAAATACTTAGCCCGACAGGAACGGCGAGCCTTATTATACGCAGGCAGTCGGATAGTGCGGTGATAGGCACATTAGATACGATAGATGTCTCTACCATTTCAACTTCACAGACACAATACACTTTTGATGCTAATCCAGTAGAAAATCCTACAGTCCAAGATATCTATATCGCTATTGAGTATAATGGCGGAGACGGTACTAACTATGTTTTGGCGAATATTCAAACCACGAATGTTTATGCCGGAGGTGTAAGGTCATACTATTCAGGAGGTACTTGGAATGACCAAGCGGGGCAAGACCAAACTTTTGACATAAGACTTGACCCTATTCCTACCGCTACAGCCACTACCACCGCCACCGGAGTCTCCAGCGGGGAGCATACGATAACGGCTTCTACTGATAATCAGACGGCGGTACTGTTCGGGCTTGGCATTGATAAAACACCTACTGATTACTTTCCGATAACTGATGGGCTGGTACTTAACCTACCTTTACACCATACCGATATGACGGGGGCGTCTCTAACCTCTAAGGACTCTAATAACTACACGGCTACCGTTACAGAGGCTACGTGGGGAGCCGGAGGCCGGACTTTCGACCCTACTAACGACCTCATAACAATCGCAAATTTTACTACCACAGGTGAAGCTACAGTTGAGTTATGGTTAAATGTTACCGCAGGCTATGGGGTATTTAGTAGATTTTTTAAGACGAGCGGTGAAGAGTTAGCGATATGGGCCGAAGGTTCTAAATTTAACTTTGTCATTGAATACGGTGGCGGTATCCAGAAAAAGGTTATTAGTACGACTAATATACCAACCGGAGTTTGGGTATATGTGGTTGGGACTTACGACGGCTCAAATCTGTATCTCTACGAAAACGCTGTGCAAAAAGCGACAGCAGCCCAAGTTGGCAGTATTGATACTGTTACTAATTCAGCCTTTATAAATTCGGGGGGTGGCACTACTCATTGGGCGGGAATAATGGGCGAAGTCAGGGGTTATAACCGAGCCTTATCGCCTACTGAGATTACAGCCCAATACAATGCAACCAAATGGCGTTATGACGGCACGGTAACCGACGCCTCATACTCCGATGCTTATTTCCAGTATGTAGTAGGGGCTTCTGTCCCCGATACCGCAAGTGACTGGACAATCGCCTCAGCAGTGATGCCCTATATGGAGTATGCTGAGATAACCGTCGACGGTGCTCAGGCTGGCTACTGGGACTGGGAATATGCTACCGTCTTTAGCGACGACTCAGGCAATGGTAATACAGCCACACCGAGCTTCCGGACTGCCAGCAGCGATGCGGATGTGAGCGCTAATCTAACATCCTTCGCTCCAATATCAACCGCTATCGCACCGGCTTACAGTGTCTCCAATGCCCCAACATTTATCACGGGGAATATTACTGCCTCAAGCACCTTTACATCGGGTAATGTAACCGGGGCTGGTATTCCGGGTTCAGCGGTTATTGACGCCGCCGGGGATGCCAGCGACACACCTAATATCTGGATATGGGGCATTATCGCAGGCTTTACCATCGCGTTAGGTGGCTTGCTAATCAGCTATATGGTGAGACAGAGCGGGGGCGGCCCCGGTGAGTTAATCCTGCGTATCATATGGGGGGCGTTGGTTATCGGGTTGCTGATTACCTTCGGCAAATTCGATGGGTGGATGCTATTCATGTATCTGATTATCGTCTTTGCGCCCACTATCGCCAGCAGGCATCAGGAAATCGGGGCTTCGGTGAGTGAACTAAACTTTATAGGCTTCCTGGCTATGGTATGGGTAGGGTTAACGTTAATCAATCGAATGGTTGAAGGGTATTTAATTACCGCAGCCGAAACGGCGCACCTGAACAACTACATGTTCACTCAGGAATTTACCTTACTCTCGGTCTTTAAGATGCCGATTATCAACTTTGCTTTCTTTACCAACGGGATACCATCGTTATTGAAATGGGATTACGGCTTCTTCGGTGGCAATGCTCAGATAATCCAGTATCTACTCTATAGCCTGTCCGCGGTAATGGCGTTAATTGTGTTTGGTTACATGGCGAGTTTGCTAACGAGCTATTTTACCCGGCTTCGGTAGGCTGTCGCAGGAAGGCTATAGTTGCGATGATAGCGACACCACCGGGAATAAACCAGATATAAACGGGCGCCGAATCTACGGCAGCTAAAGTTCCAGGGTAGTTAGTCATATTGGAAGTAGATTGCATGCTGTTAGAAGCCTCGGTGGTAATGCCGGTAAAGGCAGGCATGGATACTGCCAGGATGACATAGGCAAAAATCGTAAAGAACCAGGTCAATACTATGTAGCCGAACTTCTTAGCCATTTACTTCACCCTCCGGATAATCTTAATATCGCCAAAATAGTATTCGTCAAGTTTGAGTGAGCGGTCTGTCCATTGCCATCTATCATCCTTCAGTGAGTAATAGCCGTTCAGGATGTAAACACCATCGCTGGGATTATCATACTCTTTTACCAAGAGTTTCGCACCTGTCGTGGTCAAGGTTATCTCGTATGGTGCTTTAGAGACTCCAGGATACGCAGGAAGCCCATCTGTTTTTAACGCATTACTCATTGCTATATTACCGTAAACGGACACCCCTAGATACAGGATAGCTACCGTAGCCAGGAATATAATCAGTAGCTTGAGAATTAGTGAAGTAGTGTCATTTAGGCGTTGAAGCATCTTTGTTTCTCCCCTTGAAAAATATCAGATAAATCCCTAGCATGATAAAGGCAAGCCCCGTTAAAGCAAACATCCCATGCCACCAACCCTCAGGTACCATAGACCAGGTCGTAATAACAGGCATAGAGATATTAGAGCTTGCGCCAAGTATCGCCCCGGTAATATTGTCGCTCACCGGAATATCCTCAAGCTGCGTGCCGGGTGGCTTCAAAGGCTTCCTGCCGTAACCGCTGCCGTTCTAGTTGGTCTACTTTCCGGCGGTCGGCGGCTGCCTGCTGGTCGTAATGCCGGAGGATTGTTGCTTTGCTATGATGGCTACTCATTCTTACCCTCTAGTGTAAACTATCGTTGCTGTTTTCGTTCTCCCTGGTAATCTTCAGCGCCCTTGCCATAACCTCGGCCTGCGCCCTTTTGGCATCCGGTCGGCGGCGGGCTTTTTCAATTTCCTTCGCCAGTTTCTCCAGATTCTCCTTGTTTCTCACTTTTTACCTCCTTAATTCATAGCTCCGGCTTCACGTAGCGTAAAATAAGACGCCTTAATCTTTCTCCGTGCTGTTTTCCTTGTCCCCGCTCAGTTTAGCTACTTCTTTTCTAGCGTAATTTCGGCTTACTGGTGTGATTCGTGGTAGTGGCTCGGTAATCCTTGATTTTATTACCCTACCTGCGGGAAGTGCATCTTGGCGACCGCCTCGGCTGGCATTTCGTTCGCCAACCGCATATAGATTTTAACCGTCTCCATATTTGACCAACCACCTTGCGACTGCAGGGCAAAGGGATTGCCAGTCTGTTTTAGGAAATTTATAGCATAAGAGTGGCGGAAAAGGTGATTATGAATGTTCTTGGTTAGCCCGATAATCAGGGCAGTTCGCTTGAGCATCAGATTGGCAGCCTGGCGCGTTCTTATCTTCTGGAAGATGTTTTCTCTTTCGTGCCCTCGGGCATACCGGAGCAGGTCACCAAGAACGGGCGCCTGAACATAAACGGTGCGCTGTTTCCTGCCCTTGCCAACAATATTGAGGTTATCGGGATAGATGTCGCCATACTTCAATCCCAGCGCTTCATGGATGCGTAAGCCCGTCTCCCACAATAGCCGGATGAGAAGCTTGTGCTCTGAATGCTTGGCAGCCTGATACAGGGCAATATATTCCGCCGCGGTAATGTATTCAATCTTGCGTACCGACTTCTGTAGCTCATAAGAGGGTCGGCGGACTAATGCCTTAGAGTCTTTGGTCATTTTAATTTCGCCAATGTTTCCGAAACATTTATTTTATATCGGTTAAATTCCATCCGAAGGTCAGAGATTTGCTTTTCTAATTTATGGGTTACCTCTACTTGCTTTAGTAGCTCGGAGATTTCATCAACAAACTGTCTCAGTATTGTATGATTAGTAGCTTCCCCAGGCATATGGAGTTCCGGAATCAACATCGTACAATCCGTATTAGGTTTATCTGGGATGTCAAACCCGCGCCTCTTGGCATGAGAAGAGTATGCCTCTTCGGGATGACCAGCGTCAATCAGATATCCACTTACTGCATAGAGGGTAATACCGAATTGTTTTGCTGTGCAATTCTTACTCCGCTCCCCCTCATTCAAATAAAACCGGGCCACCTCTTCCGCGGTAGGGTACTCATGCTTAGATACCTCCCTTGCCGATGGTAATGGTTTTAGATTGGTATCAGACTGGCAATTCAGGTGACGCTGAGCGTCAGCCTCTCCAGAGATTTGCTTTCCACAGGCACAACACCGGCGCACGGTACGGTGCGCATTACCACTTGGAGTTAAGATGGTTACGAAATGATGTTCATTCTCCAAATGGTGTGTAAAGGACACCCCACTTTTATGAAATGACGCTCCCCCACCAAACTCTATATCGCAGAACCAGCATTTATGTTTTCTCATTCTATTACCTCTCCTTTATGCTTTGGTAAATATTACCACTACTAATTATAGTTTGTCAAAAGCAAATGTGACAATAATTCGGGCTATTATTTTCCTTTTTGGTATCTTTCGGCAAATGTTCTTTTCCGCAGTTAAAGCACTTGACCCCATATGTATTGAGCGGGTAATCCTGCTCAATGGTCAGGTTGCCCCCGCAGTAATGGCATCTATACCGGCTGTTTAAGATTCCCTCTTTAACCTGTAGCATTTTCTATCTCAGCACTCCTAGCACAGTCTCATAATCCGCCGGTCTGGCTACCAGGTACATAACACCCAAGCTGTGGTCGGCAACCGCCTGCAAGTCCTTCCCCCATGCCCGCTGTGCCGGTGAAAGCTTGCCGGTGTCTGATTTAATCTCAAGCAAAACGAGTAACCCACGCCTTACAGCCACATAATCAGGGACCCCTTTGCCCTTAACGCCGTCAGGGTCGTTGCCTCTGATTGGAGTTCTCCACCCTCGCTCGCTGTTTGCCGGTCGGGTATGCTGCCATCGCCAGCCGAAGGTATCAAGAAGTCCCTCGACGGTGGTCGCCCAGTCAGCTTCACTTACTTTTAGCGTCATCCCCTCAATCTCCTGAACGCCTTAAACGCTTTATAGCTCAGGTTGTGGTGTAGCCGTACTCTCAGATAGCGAAGATAGGTTCTCATAGCGCCTCTAAACAATCATCAAAGCAATGGTATTGTTCTACGTCAGGTAGGCAGTGGAATACATTCTCTCTTGCCCCGACCACGATAAGACGATGCCCTAGCGCCAATGCTATGCCAAACTCAACATGGCACCCCCCACGCTTGGAATTTGCGCTCGGTCGTTCGGAAAAGAATATCAATATGTCTGCATTACGCAAATCTTCTATATCGTCCTGGGCAAATGCGCCTGCTTCCATCGGCATAGTATCCTCGGCTGCTTCAACCTTCTCTGCCCCAGGGTGTAATTGATGGCTGCCATTTAGCCATCGGCAATCAACCGTATAACCTTCGCCCCTTAGCTTATCGGCATAATGGCATAGTTCCTCTCGTCTATCGTACCTGGCTGCCAAGTAAATTTTCATTCCTCGTCCTTAAATATCTCTAGGCATTTTCAGTTGTCCGAAAATATCGGACAACTGACCCATACCTTCTCTTGCCAGTTTGGCTTTCAGGTCTGACCAATATTTACTTAGTTCGTCAGTCAGTTCCTTCCTGGTCTGGTCAATCAATCGTTTTCGTTCTCCTGTATCGAGAGTCATTTTACCTCCCTTTGTTGGGCTTCGGGGGCGGGCTGGTGAGCCATCTATCGTCATAGCACTTCTCACCATTTAAAGCTAATACACTCACCCGCTCCTTCGCCTTTTACCTGCCAGCCTACCGCACTAACCTCCGACTAAGTCGGCGCAATGTCTAGCGATTCGCCCATACTCTGGGCTGTAGCACCATCTTTCAGGTGTCCTTCTCACCGCTTTCGGCTGGCATTACCTTGCCTTCTACCCTATATGCTCTTGACCTTCTCCTTAGGGATGTCTATGAGTTCACCCAATATCAAAGATAGAAAACCATTAGTTAAATCACCCCTGATAAGAAGATATATCCCCCATCCCGTAAAGAACAGGCTTGCTAATGTTAATATTGTCTTCATTCTACCTCACCATAAGCTCTTTCGATTAACTCCTGGAGCAATCTGTAATCCTCTACCCATTGCCAGTTCAACGCCGTGCCACCGGTAACCGGAGTCTGTAAGGCGGGATTCATAGCGTAGAATTGGTGGCTGTAAATCCCCTTTTCAATCGTTTCGTATGCCTTGATTAGCTCCGCCCGTTCAGCCGTTGGTCTCACCTCAACCGTAACCTCTTTAACAACCTCGTACGGTTTATAGATAGGATAGTAAACCGCTACTTCTCGTGTAACCTCTACCTCTTTAACAACCTCCACCGGCACGCCGACCACCTTCCAGTAGACAACTGGCTCCGGAACTACCGGCTGCGAAAACTGAAGGGTAATCAGTAGGGCTGCCTGGGCTAAGGTTACGAAAAGGTAACGCTTCATATCGTTGGGCATGTTCTAGTTCTCCTCGCGAGTTTTAAGTATGGGTCATCCGGGGATGCCCCCAGGATATCATAGGCATCCATAATATCCTGCCGGCGCACGCTCTCAGAGGTGGTATTGGCCACTTCCGTGGTGAAGGTAAAGTACAATCGTTCGTTACTCATTAGGCACAACCCTCTTAGAGGCTTCTATAGGCGTTAGGGTAGCATCGACAACTTCATAGTCATACCAGTTACCAGAGCGCGGCGGGATTTCTTTAGCACGTATGTAACTCATATCTATTCACCCCTGCTGAATAATGCGTGTAATTTAACCTTCCATTTGCTATACAATTCTTGTTCTACTAAGAAATTAATTCTTGCAAGCAAAGAACCCAATGTTTGGTCTCTCTCGCCCTTCAACTCCGCCGAGGTTTTTCCTAGACCCTTCATCATCTGTTGTACAGAGCTAGTAGGGAAATAAGCAACTAGAAGCATCATGCTATTGATTCCCAATGAATACAATATAAAGAACCGTATAGCGTTTCTTAGCACGTCTGTTGATGCTTTCGCTCTTAATTTTTCAACCAAACCAAGTCTCTCGTCTTGCTCCCTGCGCTCAGATATTCCTATGTCCTCATCATCCAGAACGCCCGCAACGTGGAGCATGAACAGCATTGTATTCTCATCTTCCTTAGTAAATTTGAGTCTATTTTGCTTGGCAGTTTTGGTGATAACATCCTTTACAGTCTGAATAGTCAAAACATCACCATATGTTTCGGATGGTCTCAATTCCCAATCTTCTCTAAGTCTTTTCTGTACCCTTATCAGGACGGGTTTCCGTATTTTCCGTACTCTATTCTCACCTAATAACTGCATATCCAATTCCTTTAGATTTTGGAGAGCGTCAGATAATGCTAAAAGAGTGTCCGCTTTTGAATCCACAATCTTTTTCGCGACGTAATATTTATGTCTTTCCTCTGCGCTAATTGATGGTTTTTTCCAAAATTTTCCAAATACCCAAAACAGGCTACCAATAGCTATCAGTGTTACAAGTACACCCTCTATAAATGGCATAGGAGCACCTGTCCAATCAGATAGCTTTTGCAAGAATGGAGTGACGTAATTCTCAACCCATGCTCCCGGTCAGCCTTTCTTGAGGATGGCCAGCCCTGGGTAGCTATGAAGCCTCTCTCATTATCAGGATATGGTTGTAGAACTTTTTGACATCTTCCGCGGGGAGCGTTCTCAACAGTTCAGTTACACTCAGTGTCCCCGGCTTAATTTTGAACTGTGTGGCAATCCAGCTTACCGCCGTCTTTTCTGTCCAATGAATTATCGTGAGTGTTTCCTTGAGCCAGGCCAGGTCAATAGGGTCTTCAGGTAGATTATTACCCTCTACGGCTTCCTCTGGCTGTTTTAGCGGGTTGGTGGGCTCTGGTGAGGGCTCTGGTTTAACCGCTGGCTTGCCGTCTCCCCATAGTTCCTTATCTTCCTCGGTTTGGTCAAGAAATTCCTGCTTTCCTTCTGCCAATGCAGCCCTGAAGTCACCCACCATATAGGAGTCGTCGCCAACATCCAGGTCTGGCAGCTCACCCGGAGCCATCTTGTCGGTAGCATTACGCTCTGACCGGATGAACGCCATATTTACGCCATCGTTGCCTTTGTCCGTGCCGTAGGGCTGTTTGTTGCCCGGCCACCAGCCATAGCCAGGATAAGAGTTACCGTCGGAGCCTTTAAGTACGGTTATCGCCCAGATTTTATCAGTCTCAACCTTACCACGGATTGTTTTTTGTTCTTCCTCGGTCATTACCCGGGGGCCGTCAGCATAGGAATAACTGATACCCCGTCGCCGTAATGCCTGCTGTGCTATCTGTCGGGTGGCTTTGATGCCCAGGAGCGTTACCCAGTCATCCTTCCCGAACTTCACCAGGTAGACGGTGCGCATGAGTGGGTTAAGCCCATACTGCTGGCAAAGGATAGCGGCTTTGATGATTTCTACCTCCGGAGCGTCCGGCCATATTGTCTGGAGTAGATACATCGCCTGGCGGTTTGATATTGTAGCCGGTAATGCCTGTCCTCTTGTGGTTAATCCTCGTTCCTCTGTCATTTTACCTCCTATAAATTAGCGATACGGGGTAATTGTCTCCGATTAGAAAGTCCTTCGATAGGCATCGTTATTTCTCCTTTACGTTATTGGCTAGATATGCTTCAGCCTCGGATTTCAAAAACTCCAGCATACGTTTCCCTGTTTTTTCCCACCAATCTGTTTCGCTGTGTTTTTTGGCATAAGTTGCTCCATTACTGTCCCACTCGGCGATAGTATGGAATTCACACCCTATTCTGATTAGGATTGTATCCTTTCGCGGGCTGATATTGCCAACATACTTGCCGCATACTGTTAGGATGATAACCCTTGGCCCGATGTAAGCCCCTGACTCGATGTAAGCCCCTGACTCGATGTAAGCCCCTGGCCCGATGTAAGCCCCTGGCCCGATGGTAGCCCCTGGCCCGATGTAAGCCCCTGGCCCGATGGTAGCCCCTGGCCCGATGGTAGCCTTTCGCCCGATGGTAGCCTCTGACTCGATGGTAGCCCCTGGCCCGATGTAAGCCTCTGGTCCGATGGTAGCCTCTGGTCCGATGGTAGCCCCTGGCCCGATGGTAGCCTGTTGCCCGATGGTATCCTT
>Ga0214473_10002163_pt1 | contig 24483 bp, 22 predicted proteins | sample RVTome_7_FD_203509 | JGI IMG/M metagenome (GOLD analysis project Ga0214473, IMG submission 203509) | Soil microbial communities from uranium-contaminated site in the Upper Colorado River Basin, Wyoming, United States - RVT98D197 | ecosystem: Environmental > Terrestrial > Soil > Contaminated >... | reverse complement strand
AACTCCAAACACATGATAGAGCACACTTGTAGACATGGTTTTACCCTTCGGATTTTTCCATGAAGTGTAAGGCCATGTCTTTTCTTATGCAAGCTCACCTACCCGTTAGTCGGAAGAACCATTTTTTCGACTTTTTTCAAAAAAATTGACGCCGGCCCGCCCAGCAGGGGGGCCAAGGGCGTTTTTCTTGACTGGCCCCTCCGAAAGGAGCTCTGGACGCTCAAGTGGCATCAAAACTATAACACCGCCGGACTTTGGACCAAAGCCGGCGGCGTTCCCCCAGAGAAATGGCCCAAATGGCTCCGCAACTGCAAGGATTACTGAGGCCCCGGAATTGAAACCGCAGATGAACGCGGATGAACCCAGCCCGGCCTTCGGCCGGAACCAAAATAGTGAATCCGGTCGTAACGATGTAAGGTCCCATTGCACAATAACTTACAAATAGCTCGCAGAATTATCTGGAAAAAGTTTTCAGTTGTTGCGAGTTAGCAACACAGAAAAATAGTCAATAGTCATTGGTCAATAGTCAATGAAAACCCTTGCCTTTCCACCTGCCTCATGCTATTCTCAATGCTCGAAGGAGCAACAGGGACTGCAGAAAGCGATATGGCGACAGACGAGAGTCGATTTTACGGGAAATGTAAGATTGTCTGTCCGAACGTCTTTGGTTATCATTTGACGGTTTGGTCTGAAGCCAAGAAGGGGGCTGTGCGTGGGTGAACTTTAGATTATAGGACTAATTTAGACCTTTTTTGGAAATAAGTGACCATATGGCAAATATTTTAAAGTTGACAATTTCCTTCGCCGACCATATGATTAGGGTGTATGGATACTTGGCAAACGAGTGGGCGATTTCTCACCGCAAGGCAATAAAGGACATCTTGCGGTGAACGACAAGGAAAGGCTAATCTCAGTAAAACATCACCTTGCCGTGTTGATAAGGCGAGGCAAATACCGTGTCCCATTTGAGCAAGAATACCCAAAGAGGTGGTGCTTTGGCGGGGTCGTCGACCCCAGAAGCCAGAAATATTTCACTCCCGCTGGCGCGTGGGACTTCATCGCGGAGCAGTTGGAGGAAGCGGGAACAACGATTGCCGAAGTGACACTGGATAAGCCTGCGGGAAGAAAAGCGTTCGTACTGAAGACATCTACGCAACATGGCACAATATATGTCAAGATCCATTTTGGGGGGAAGGGTGACACGGTGATTGGTCGGAGTTTCCACTATTCAGAACAGGGGTGAGACAATCATGAACAAGAATATAAGGCCAGCAGATATTCAGTCACGCGAAGAGAGCGCTACGTGCCCGGAGTGTGGAAGTAGCAACCTCATGGTGAGCCGAGAGGAATACAGATTTCCGTACGGTAAAGGCGCCGAAGCTGTAGAGCTTTCAGCGACGGTAGAAGTTGAGAAATGTGGCGATTGCGGTTTCAGCAGCATGGGCCCAGTAGCAGAACGAGCCTGCCATGACGCTATATGCGATCATTTGGGGCTGATGAAGCCCGGCCAGATAAAAGGCCTACGTGACTACTACAAGCTGACCCAAGCGGAATTCTCCAAGATCACCGGACTCGGCGAGGCAACGCTCTCGCGATGGGAAAGGGGGATCGTCATACAGAATGAAGCATACGATAGTTACCTGTATTTGTTGGGGCTCAGAGGGAACCTGCAGAGTATCCACGAGCGCCGAGAGTCGGACAAGCTGCTCCTCCCAACGCGAGAAAAGGCCGACAGACCACAGTTTCGCGAGCTTGAAGTGAGTGAAGACGTCTTGCGCAGACAGGATAGTTTCAAGCTTCACCAATGGGAACTTGTGAGGTAGTTTTAGAATGTATGTGGTGACCTTTTACTCGTTTAAAGGGGGCGTCGGCAGAACATTGGCACTTGCCAATGTGGGTCTGGAACTAGCACGAACGGGTCGGCAGGTCATGCTCATAGACTTCGACCTCGAATCGCCAGGCATTGACACTTTTGACGCTCTTCGAGCGAGAGAACCACATCCGGGTATGGTCGAATATGTGTCCGAATTCATGGCAACTCGAATTGCTCCTGATGCAAGAGACTTCATCTATGAGGTTTTAGGAGTCGGACAGAAAGGTGGGCATCTATGGGTAATGCCATCAGGTAAACGTGATGAGCAGTTCGCTCAAAAACTCAGCCACATCAATTGGGAAAGGTTATACCAAGAGTGTGACGGCTTTCTAATGTTTGAGGATTTAAAGGCACAGTGGATAAAATCTTTCAAGCCGGATTACGTGCTGATTGATTCAAGAACCGGCCATACCGACATAGAGGGAATCTGTACAAGACAGCTACCTGATGCTGTTGTCGTTCTGTTCTTCCCAAATGAGCAAAATCTTGCTGGCCTTAAGACGACTGTTTCTTTTATTCGGGCTGAGCAAGAATCGCGGAAAGAGAAACCCATCAAGTTGCACTATGTAATGTCTAATGTGCCGGATTTGGATGATGAACAAGAAATTTTAGCTGGTCTGCAGCAGCGCTTCCAACAGGAACTTGGCTATGAAGAACTGACGGCTGTCATTCATCGATATGACAGCTTGTCTCTGCTAAAACAGTCTCTGTTTGTTCTGGAACGACCTAGAAGTCGGTTGTCGAAGGAATATTTGGTACTCCTCAATCGAATTACAGACGAAAACATGCAAGACCGAGAAGCTGTCATGCGTAGTCTAACCAGCAGAGAATGGCACATGATGCGTCCTGGGCTCGCAAAGGAGTCCCAACAGAAGCGCATGGATGATATTCTAAAGTACCACTCGCACGATGGAGAAGTCTTGTACGTTTTGGCCATGGATTTAAAGCGACGAGGTCGCCTGGAAGACTCGAAAATGCTCCTCGCGAGATCCATAGACTTGGGGTATCGATCCGCGCAAGCTCTCTTGGCGCAAGCTGAGATCAGACTGCAAGGCAGAAATATGTCTGCTGCATTGATAGATGTGTTTGAAGCATTCCAGTCTGAAGACTTAGAGGAGGATGAGCTTACTCGCGGTATTGAAATCCTTCGGCTAGCAGGACCAGAGAAATTACTTGAAATTGCCAAAACGCCCGCATTTCGATTGCTCGGCTTCCATAGATCTTCCCTTATCGCCTACGACATGATGTGGTGCAAAGAGGGATTACAGGCCGCAATTGATTTGTTGTCAGGCTATCGCGAGGACTCAAGTTTAAGTGTAGGCACCGCGCAGCATATTCGACTTTCATTGTCACTTTCTCTAGTTGGTCTCTCCCGCTTTGACGATGCCCTCAGACTTTTTGGCAACCTTCGACCTTCACCCCAGGACCTCGATACAGGCGACTCTTTCAATTATGGGATGGCGGAATGGGGCAAAACTGGCACGCCGCCCAAAGACATGTTCAAGCGCGTAGTTGACCTCGACTCTAAAAGCGATGATGGACATGACGCTAACTACCATCAGTGTCTTGCGGTAGCGCTCTGGGTCATTGAGAAGAAACGAGACGCTCTGGCCCGAATCAAGAGAGCTGAGGATCAGGTTGTGGAAAGATCAACGCCTGTGTTTAGCTGCTGGCGATATATGATGGTGACACCGTCAGACTTCCAAAAAGATTGCAGACTGATCAGAGATTTGATTGAAGGCAGAAAGGTGTATCCGAAGTTCTTTCCTGATCGAAAAGACCAATGATGCATGGGAACTGCGCGCCTTGGGAATTCCGTGTACCTCTTACCAATTTCCGCGGCGGGCGAGGGCTTTGAGATTGATTATTGAATATTGACGATTGACTATTCTTCGTGTCCTTCGCGCCCCCTTCGTGGTGAGATAATTTGAAGAATCCGCATGGGCAACAAGTTGCCCATCCTACGTCCCTTCGTGGTGAATCCAGAACCGTGTTCATCCGTGTCTGTGGGAGCAAAAGACAGCATTGAAGATTGCCGCGGCCCTTCGGACCTCGCAATGACCGTGAAAATGGTGGGGCGGAGCCGCCACCCTACGAATCCGCGTTATCAGGTGCGTCAGTGAAACTACCGTTGTCTTGTGATCTGAAAGGAGTTCACCATGGAATGACCCGTTTACCATGTAGCCCCCCAGGCATGCCGGCGGGTAACCGTGCGGTGTGAAGCCCTGTGCGGGCGAAGACATGAGCCGTAGCGCAAGCGAACTCGATTTGGCCTCGTGATACGAAGTTGAGAGCGGCCAAGCATCCTGATGTGACGAAGCCTACGACCGCCCATGAAGCAGCGGGTGCGAGCAGTGGACGGGCTCTCCGGGGTTGGTAGAGACGGCGCGTGTTGAAAGAGAACGATGGGAACTGAGAGGCCCTTTGCGGCCCAGGGAATGCCTGAGACGGTCCGGGGGAATCCATAACCCTGGTCCGTGCCGGAGAGGGAGTCGGATGGGTTCATAGTAGCTAAGAAGCGGGGTAACGCCCGCCGAGCGAAGGAGCCCTGACGGAATCGAAGCTAACGCAAGAGAAGAGGAGACCCGCTTGCAGGGGCACCCTGACAGTACGGGAGAGCCGGAGGACCTGCCGGAGACGTTTAGCGTCAACGGCGAAGGTCTGCCGGAGAAAGTCTATTCTTTGAGGCAGAAGCTATATCGTAAGGCGAAACGCGAAGGCGTGATAGCTGAGCGACGAACGATCCGTGAGAGCCGGATGCGGGAAATCCGCACGTCCGGTTCGACGAGGGGGGACTGAGCGGCTGTGCAGTTGCTCAGTCCTCTACTCTACCGGTTACTTCCGGAAAATTCAAGCTGGCGAATTGGCCGTGGTATTTTCTTGCCGCTTTGTCATAGGCGCGGGCGGCGGCGAGCTCGTTATCGAAATAGCCGAGGTGGTAGGTTTTGTTGTCGAACCTTATGGCCGCCGCCCATTTTCGGGTTCTTTTTTGCCAGTGGACGCCTTTGTATTTCGAGCTTGAGTGGGCGGTCGGGCGGGTGTTCCGGCAGTTCTCGGCGAAGGTGCACAGGCGCAGGTTCCGCTTGCGGTTATGCAGGCCGTTATGGTCGATGTGGTCCACCACCAGATGGTCGGGGGCGTGCATGATTTCGCGGTGCATTTTGAGGGTCTTGCCATTGGCCTTTCGCACGGCGTAGCAATTCTTATCGGTCCCTTCTGCAAACCAGGTATATCGGCTCAGGCGCGGATAGTCCTCGGCATCGACGATGGCAAACTTGCCCCTCGTCAGCGGGATCAGGCGGGGCGAGCCGTTGCGGGCGTCGGCGGCCCGCGAAGGGTAGAAGCTCTCGCATTTCTGGAGCGGCGAACGGATCGTCCAGCGGCCTTCGGAGCCTTTCTTCTGCCTACAAATCAGGGCGGCCCGGCCGGAACCGGCGGCAAAGGCCGAGAAGCAGCAATTGTCGCATCTGGGCTGGGCCATCCTGTGGCGTTTTTTGTGGGCCATAAGAGACGCTCCGAGCGGCTTTGAGCCGCCATGCCGGAGGCAACAAGCGTGTACGCACGCGCAGTATTCGACTGCCCCCAAGTTGTATTATACCATAAAACATTTAGTTTGTTCAACATATTTCTAACAAAAAAATGCCGCCGGATGCATGTCGGAAGAATGGTGCGATTCATCGCACCCTACAGAGCGGTTTTAGCAGATTCCTCGGCTCCGCCCTGTGGGCTCCGCTCGGAATGACAAACGCCGTCGGGGCAAAGGCAGATTGGGCCGGATTGACGGCAGGTCGGGGTGGGGGGTAGAATGGTTTTGGCCGGGCTGGCAGGGCGTCAGCGGTCAGACTCTTTATGAAAGGACGGGCACATGTCAGACACCACTCGGCGGGATTTTCTTCGGGCCTCTGTTGCGGCGGCTGCCATTGGGGCGGCAACCCAGGCCGGCGGCTCCTCCGGCGGGACGGCCCAGCCGGCGCTTCGCATCAACCACGACCTGCACACGCACACGGTCTTCTCCGACGGCGCGCATCCTATTCCCTTGCACATCTTAGAGGCGCGGGCGTTCGAGCTGGAGGCGGTGGCTATCACCGACCACTACGCCCCCGGCGGCAGGATAAGCAAGTCGGAAGAAGAGTTCAATCTCTACCTCGCGGAGATCGAGCGCGAGCGCTCCGGCCAAGATGACGTGATTGTGCTCAAGGGCGCCGAGGCCAGCGCGCTGGACACGACCGGGCGCATCAGTATTGACCAGCGCCACGCCGCACGGCTCGAATGGGTCCTGTGCCATCTCGGGGGCGAGTCGGCCGGCACGCTCCGCGATACGCCGAGTGATAAACAGGCGTATGTCGAAAACGTCGTGCGGACTTATATGGGGCTCTGCGACGTGGAATACCTTGACGTGATTGCGCATCCCTTCAACACGGGCAATACGCGTCCGGCGGCTTTTCCCGAAGATTATCCGCCGCACCTGCTGCGCGAATTAGCCGCCAAGATGGCCGAGAAGAAAAAGGTCTTCGACGTGATGAACGACATGATCTACTGGTTCCACAAGACCTCGATCGCGCCGCGGGCGCTGACGGCCCAGTACGTTGAGCTGGTCAAGGTGTTCGCCGCGGCGGGAGTGATGTTTCAGGTTTCCAGCGACGACCATCGAACGGGGGTGGGCAATACGCGCTGGGCGGAGCTGGTTGTGGCCCGCGCGGGCGTGCCGGCCAGGCAGATTGTCGATCCGAAGCAGATCGCCCGCCGGTCGGCTTCGTGAAACCTGCGTCTTTGCCCAAAATAAAACGGGCCCCGTTTTATACGAGGCCCGTTAGGTTTTACGTCGTATCGCCCTGGATTAAGAGGGGGTAACATTGGTCGCGCAGGGTCCTTTCTTGCCCTGTCCGATCGTGAACTCCACCTTCTGCCCCTCGGCGAGACTGGCATAGCCGGTCGTCTTGACCTCGGAGTGATGAACGAACAAGTCCTCACTGCCGGAGTCGGGGGTGATAAATCCAAAGCCTTTTTTCTCGTTAAACCACTTTACTGTACCTGTACTCACTACTGTGCTCCTTCGGCCCGTTAAGGCCATGTATTTTGCCTCTCGTTTATTTTAGGGGAATATTCTTGGGAGGCGAAAGAATAAGCCTAACTAGTAGCATTGTACTGCCAAGGCCGGCCGCAGTTCAACAAAAATAAAAAATAATTATTGGGGGAGTAGAGACCCGAAGATGGAGGGCGTGTTAGTCGGTGGTCCGATACCCATCCGTGGAGTCCGCGGTCCCGTGTCAGTTGGCGTTTTCGGCGGCAAAACCCGCGAAATCCGTGTTTTCGCTGCGGTGCGGCCGACGGCTGTTACTGCTGCTTTGTTTCGATGCGGAAGGATTCGCTTCCTCCGCCGCCGTTGCCTATCTTGATTTCGCCCACGTCCAGCTTGAAGCTGGACGGGATGCTGGTATGGCCCTGGGCGGCCAGCCCGCTGCCGATGGACGACGCTGCTTTTTCCATACTTCTGGCGAACGGGTATTGACGCAAAGTGTCGGGCCTGATAGAATCCAGGGCTTTGGTGGGGCAAGAATTGTGGTGAAAGTAGCTCAGTTGGATAGAGCACCAGATTGTGGTTCTGGGGGTCGCGGGTTCGATTCCCGTCTTTCACCCTTTTGGAGAGTCTTGGGGGATACCGGATGCTCGGTGCCGCGCACGCGACGAGCATTGAGAAACCAGAAGAAGGAGAGAAACATGAAAAAGCTCACGTCCCGTTCAAACGTACCGTTGACCCTCGTTTTTGTGGCTGTGGTGCTGTTTTGCCTTGGGTGTGCGAGTGCAACGACGGCCGCCGAGCTGAACCAGCTACCTGAAGGGTTCACGGCGTTGTTCAACGGCAAGGACCTGACCGGCTGGAAAGGGCTGCTGAAAGGTCCGTACGACAACCCGTCCAAACGGGCCGCTCTGTCGCCGGAGGAGCTCAAGAAGCTCCAGAACGAGGCGGACGAGGACATGCGGGCGCACTGGAAGGTCGAGGACGGCGCCCTGGTTTTCGACGGCAAGGGACGCAGTCTCTGTACCGCCAAAGACTACGGCGATTTCGAGATGTTAGTGGACTGGAAAATCAAGGAGAACGGCGACAGCGGAATCTATCTGCGAGGCTCGCCCCAGGTGCAGATTTGGGACACCAACAGGCCCAATGCAGACGTCGGCTCGGGCGGCTTGTACAACAACCAGAAAAATCCGAGCAAGCCCAAGAAGAAAGCGGACAAGCCCGTCGGCGAGTGGAACACGTTTCGCATCACTATGATTGGCGATCTGGTGACCGTCATTCTCAACGGCGAGCTGGCCGTCGATAACGTCGTGATGGAGAATTACTGGGACAGGAGCATACCGATTTATCCGACGGGCCAGATCGAGCTTCAAAATCACGGCAACACACTGTACTTCAGGAATATTTATATCCGCGAGATACCGCGCGAGAAAGGGACCAACACGCTGACCTCGCGGGAGAAGGCCGACGGCTTCAAGCTGCTCTTCAACGGGAGGGATCTGACCGGCTGGGAAGGCAACACGCAGGGCTACACCATCAAGGATGGAATCATGACCTGCGATCCGTCGCTCGGCGGCAAGGGCGACCTGTTTGCCGTCGGAGAGTACGGCGACTTCATTATGCGATTCGAATTCTGCCTGACGCCCGGCGCCAATAATGGCCTTGCCATCCGCGTGCCGTTCAACGGCCATGCGGCCTACGAGGGCATGGAGCTGCAAATCCTCGACCACGATTCGCCTCGCTACACGGGCTGGCTCAAGGATTATCAGCATCACGGTTCGATCTATGGCGTCGTCCCCGCCAAGACCGGGTCCCTCAAACCCGTCGGCGAGTGGAACTACCAGGAAGTCACCGCCAAAGGAAAGCAAATCACAATCAAGCTCAACGGTGTCACGATTGTCGATGCCGACCTCGAGAAGGCCAGCACGCCCAAGACGATAGACGGCCAGAAACATCCCGGCCTGCTGCGCGAGTCCGGCCGGATCGGCTTTGCCGGCCACGGCGACCGCGTCGATTTCCGCAACCTGAGAATCAAATCGCTTGACTAAAGAGCCAGAAGGGACAAACGATGACAAACAGAGCAGCGAAGAACACACAGACAGTGACACGTCGCGAATTCCTCAGAAGTTCGGCGGCGGCCGTCGCGTCGGTGGCGGTCGGCCTGCCGGCCATTGTTCCGTCGTCGGTCTTCGGCGCCGGTGCGCCGAGCAGCCGCATCACGATGGGCTGCATCGGCACGGGCGGCCAGGGCACAAGCGACATGAAGGGCTTCAAGGGCCAGAGCGGCTGCCAGGTGGTGGCTGTGTGCGATGTCGATGCAAGCCACGCGGAAAAGGCCGCCCAGGCGGCGGGCCTCGATGCGAAGGCGTGCTGCAAGGATTTCCGCGACGTTCTGGCGCGGACCGATATCGACACAGTCTTGATTGCAACCCCCGACCATTGGCACGTGCCGATTGCCATCGCGGCCGTGCGGGCGGGCAAGGACGTCTATTGTGAAAAGCCGCTTACGCTGACGATCGCCGAGGGCCGCAGACTGGCCGACGAGGTCAAACGGTACGGGCGAGTTTTGCAAACGGGCTCGCAGCAGCGCTCCAGTGCCGAGTTTCATAAGGCCTGCGAGTTGGTCGTCAATGGGCGCATCGGCCACCTGCACACGATGCGGGTCGGAATCTCCAACAACAACAGACAATGCGAGCCGACTTGGACGCCCGAGCCGGTGCCGGACGGCTTCGATTACGATATGTGGCTTGGACCCGCGCCGTGGGAACCTTATCACACGCAGCGATGCCACTATGAGTTCCGATTCATATTGGAGTACTCAGGCGGCCAAATGACTAACTGGGGCGCGCACCATCTGGATATCGCCCAGTGGGGCAACCAGGCCGACGCGACCGGGCCGGTGGAAATCACCGGCAAAGGCGAGTTCCCCAGCTCCGGCCTATTCACGACGGCGCTCAAAGCCGAGATCGAGTACACCTACGCCAACGGCGTCAAGATGTTCCTCAAGTCGGGGGGCGGCGGCACGCGCTTCGAGGGCACCGAGGGATGGATTTACGTCAATCGCGGTAAGCTCGATGCCGAACCGAAGTCACTCTTGGACTCGGTGATAAGACCGGATGAAAAGCGTCTCTACGAGAGCCGGGACCACAAGCAAAACTTCCTCGATTGCGTCAGAAGCCGCAAGGACCCGATTTGCAATGTTGAGACCAGCCATCGTTCGGGCACGGTCTGTCACCTGGGCAATATCGCCATGCTGCTTGGCCGGCCGCTCAAGTGGGACCCGCAGAAGGAGCAGTTCATCGGCGATTCCGAGGCCAACCGCATGACCTGGCGCCCCGCCCGCGCCCCGTGGCGGCTCTGAAAACTGGCAGGACAGGCAGTTGATTTGCCCACGTTGTCAATCTGCCGAGCGTCAAGTGAAATCGTCTGTTGATATTGCTTAGTGGAAGCTTAGAATCAGCGGAAAGAACATTGCACTACTGTGTGCGCTAACGAACAATAGAGAAACACATGCCATCAAGACATGATCAAAAATATTTTGATATCCTGATCGAACCGCTCCTTGTATGCAAGAAATATAGACCCAAGCTTGGACATGGTGGAAAAGACGGATACACCCTGAGGGAATTTCGGAGATTCTACGGAGCGGACCCATTCTATAAATGGATGGGCTTGGACACACCGCTCATGTATGCGGCCCATAAGGCTGCCGGCGGAATGACCAGCGTGTACAGACAACTCGGTATTGGCTGCGAACGTCTATTTAGAGCCATTCTGCAGGATAAGCTTGGCTTGACTGAGGAGCAGTCAAAATGGTCATACGCGGTTTCGCGTTCCGGAGGGCGCGAAAGAACCCTGTCTCTCGATGGTCGTATTGCTCTTGAAGACGTTCGGGATACTACGGTTCGGCGGCGAATGGAACAATGGATGACAAAGGCAGCTAACATCCTCGATATCGATTCAAGAATACAGAAAAGCTTAGCGGGAGTGGTGTTTGAAGTCCGACAAGGTTACAAGAGCAAGGATTCCAAACGCCAGAATGCAGACATAGCAAACGCCGCAACTGCCTATACAAAGGGTTATCTTCCTTGTGCGGCAATTCTGTCTCTGCAGATAGACGAGGATATTGCTCTACGCTACACTGCCGAGAAATGGCTCCTTCTAACCGGATCTGTCAGTACGGATGATCCCCACGAATCGGTGTATGCTTTTATGAAGGCAGTTGTGGGTTACGATCTCGCGGCGTTCTTCGACAGAAACAGAACGGCGTTCAAGCGACGAGTGACAGAGGTCCTGAAAGCCCTTTTGGAAGCAGAGTAGTTCTAAGATGTCAATATCACCAACAAAACAGCGAGCAGACTACACGTTCAAGTTCAATAGAGACATTGGGCGTCATGGATGGCTTAGACTTACTCCGGCTTATTCAGTCAAACTCGTTGAGGAAATCCTTCAGAATGTTTCCGGGCAGCTTGCGGTTCTGGATCCCTTTTCCGGGACGGGTACGACGCCACTGTGCTCCGCTTACCACGGCCACTCCTGTATCGGATACGAATTGAATCCATTCCTTGTATGGCTTGGCAGAGCCAAAGTCCGAAAGTACCCCTCAACGGTGATTGAAGATGCTAAGGAATCCCTCGCCGAAGTCTTGGGGCAACTCAGTTCCAATGCACCTTGCGAAGTTGATCCACCGCCGATCCATAACGTTGCACGGTGGTGGTCAGAAGGACAATTGGACTTTCTCAGGCGTCTCATGTCGAGCATTCAGAAGGTCTGTCCGCGCGCCTCTGCAAAGAAGGACTTGTTACTTGTAGCATTTTGTCGGGTGATGATTCATCTATCCAACGCCGCGTTCAATCACCAGTCAATGTCTTTCAAAGATGCTCACCCAAGTAAGCAACTCAGACTTTTCACCCTGGAACCCGATCACTCCGGGATGTTTGCAACAGAAGCATCCGAGATTATTCATTCAGCCAAGTCCAATCCTTGCGGCGACGCTGACATTCTTATGGGGGATTCGAGAAAGCTGGGGGGATTAGATGACCGGAAGTTCGATCTTCTGATCACATCACCTCCATATCCAAACAGAATGTCCTATATTCGAGAGCTGAGGCCATACATGTATTGGCTCCATTATCTGAAGAACGCACGTGAAGCAGGCGAGCTGGACTGGGAGGCAATTGGGGGCACTTGGGGCATCGCCACAAGTCGCCTAAATGAATGGAAACCAACGCCGGGCGTTTTCAGTCCCTCGTATTTGCATCGAATCATCGCTGAGATTGCCACGGGTGATGGGAAGAACGGAGAACTCCTTTCTCGTTATGTAGCGAAGTATTTCGAAGATATGTGGCTACATCTTTGCAGAGTGTATAACGTGATTCGTGAAGAGGGCAGAGTTCATTATATTGTAGGAAATTCTGTCTTCTATGACACAATCGTGCCCGTCGAGAAGATTTATGGGGATATGCTTCAAGAAGTTGGATTTCGTGACATCCGAATAAGACCCATCCGGAAGCGAAATTCAAAAAAGGCATTGTTTGAGTTTGACGTTAGCGCAAGAAAATAGATGCAACGATGGGGCTCTTTCGACCTGGGGACAAGCGGTCAGTCTGGTAGGGTGGGCAACTCGTTCGCCCACGCTGTTAATGCTTATCGATGACGTGGAGGTTTGTTATGAGCTGGACGAAATTGGCTGCTTTGCTATTGGGGATCGGTCTTACAGGCGGCGCTGCCTGCGGGGCGGGATTTGCCTGGAAGGACACCGAGGGCAAATACCTGGATCTATTGTACGACGGGCGGAAGGTGACGCGCTACATGTACGATCACGATGAGTCGAGCGAGCAGCGGATATTTGAGACCTACAAGGTTTTTCATCACGTGTTCGACCAGAAGGGCGAAAATTTGCTGACGAACGGCCCGGACGGGGAAACTCCTTATACCAAGAGTGTTCTGTATCCACATCATCGTGGAATCTTTATCGGCTGGAACAAGCTTCAGTTTGATGGCAAATCGTATGACACGTGGCATATGACAAATGGCGTCAGACAGGTCCATCAGAAATTCCTGGAGAAAAAAGCGGATGCAGAAAAGGCCCTCTCGACGGCGCTGATTCACTGGAAGAACGGCGAGGGCAAGGTGATGGTGGAGGAAAAGCGGACGATGACGGTATATCGGCCGGAGGGCGGAACCATTGTGCAGTTGGATTTCGAGACAGAGCTAAACGCCCTCAACGGTGAAGTTTACCTCAACGGCGATCCGGAGCATTCAGGTTTTCAGTATCGGCCTCATGACGGCGTCGCAAAGGGGCCGGCCGAGGGTAAGGCGAAGTACCTGTTCCACAAAGAAGGTATCGATCCGAGGAAGGACAAGGATTTACCCTGGGTCGCACTGGAGTATAGTCTGAACGGCAAGCGGTACAGCGTTCACTACATGAGCGATCCGGCGAATCCGAATGCCGATGCGGTTTATTCGGCCTATCGTGATTACGGGCGATTCGGCGAGTTCTTCAAACATACGATTCCTGCGGGGCAAACGTTGAAGCTGCGGTATCGTATCCGGGTCAGCGAAGGATCGTTGCCTGGCCGCGAGTCGCTGGCGGTGCAGTATGCAGCGTTCACGAAGAACCGGACTCAGTGACACAGACAACGGGTGACTTTATGAAAATGCTGAACGAGACACGCAGGGGTTCTTGGAAGATTGTTGTATTAAGCACGGTCGTGGTGGTGATTGCGACGGCCATGTCCGCCGGGGAGCAGAGGCCGGTGCCGCCACTTGTGGGCTTTCCCGTTGGGCCTGACATGAACGAGGTCGCGCCGAAGCAGTTCATCGTCGATCCGCCGACCATCGAGAACCTCGGCTTTCGGTGGTATATCGAGGGCGACAGCAACCGCAACGCGTCGGTCAGCGTCGAGTTCCGCAAGAAGGGACAAACGCAGTGGAGCAGAGCGCTGCCGATGCTGCGGGTCCATCATGAGGTCTCGAACCAGCAATACGGGCCTTACCGGACGGGCAATCTGTTCGCCGGAAGCGTGCTGTTTCTGGAGCCGGGGACGGCTTATGAAGTCCGCTTCACTATGTCCGATCCTGATGGGGGCGCGCCGGCGGAGCCGAATATCGTCGAGGTGGCCACGCGGGCGGAGCCGAAAGCGTTCGAAGGCGGGCGAACCATTGAGGCCACTCCCGAAAAGGGGCTTCTGGCGGCTTTCGAGCAGGCGCAACCCGGCGATGTGATTCAACTTCAACCCGGTATCTACAAGGGGCCCTTCGAGTTGAACAAGTCGGGCACGGCCGAGAAGCCCATTGTCTTTCGCGGTTCGGCTACCGGCGAAGCCGCTCTCGAAGCCGACGGCGTCGGCGGCAAGCCGCCGATCGTGACGCTCAATGGGGCGCATCACCTGCACTTCGAGGGGCTGACCTTCCGCAACGCCCATACGGCTGTCTATGCCGCAAAGCCCGGCGGTTCCGACGGGCTGGTCATCCGCCGATGCAAGATTCACGACGTAGTCCTTGGCATTAACACCGGCTGCAAGGATTCCAGGAACTGGTACATCGCCGACAACGACTTCGTCGGGATCAACCCGACGTGGTATCCGCGGCCGCCGGTTACCTACATGAGTCCGGGACACACCGGCGTCAACGTCTATGGCCAGGGGCACGTGATCTGCTACAACCGCATCACGAGATTCAGCGACGCGGCGGCGATTTACAACTTCGGCCCGCCGGTGGACGATGTGCTGAAGCACTGCGTGAGTATCGACTTCTACAACAACGATCTGTCCTGGGCGCAGGATGACACGTTCGAGGCGGACTACGGCTGCCACAACGTGCGCTTCTACCGCAATCGCTGCTACAACGCCCACACGGGCATGTCCACGCAGCCGTTCTATGGCGGCCCGGTCTATTTGATTCGCAACGAAATCTACGGGGTCACCAGCCTCAGCTACAAGCTGAACAACTACCCCGCCGGCATCCTGGCCTACAACAACACCTCATGCTGTGCCGGGCCGGGCTTCCGTCCGCCCCCCATCTGGCAAAACGGACATTTTCGCAACAACCTGTTCATGGGCGGCTCGCAATACGCGATGACATCGGGGTCGCCCACCGCCTATAGCACGATGGACTACGATGCTTATCGCCGCAACGAGCCCGACCGGTTCATCAGTTGGAAGGACTACCGCGGGAACACCGGACAGTATCAGTCGCTTGAGGCGTTTTTTAAGGCCACAGGGCTTGAAGAGCACGGTATCATGGCAGACTACGATATTTTTGTCAAAGCCGGACCGCCGGAGCAGGGCAGGAGTTACGAGCCGCCCGACTATGACGTGCGGCTGCATGAGGGGGCCAACGTCGTTGACGCGGGGATTGCTCTGGCTCAGGTCACAGACGGCTTCTCCGGAAAGGCGCCGGACCTCGGCTGCTACGAACTCGGCCAGGAGCCGCCGTACTATGGTCCCCGACCGTTGGGAGACGTCTCCAAATAATCCGCGCTAAGCTGATGGCAGTCCGTGAATGGAAACTGCTTCATGAACGCGAACGACAGATACTCCGATGAGGATGGGTTCACACTGATTGAGCTGCTGGTGGTGATTGCCATCATCGCGCTGTTGATGGGCATACTGATGCCGGCGTTGCAGCGCGTGCGAAAGCAGGCCAGAGCCGCCGCGTGCATGTCGAATCTCAAGCAGTGGGGCACCGCCACGGCCATGTATAACACCGAGCACGAAGGAAAGATGTGGTTCATCCCCGATGGATCGGGAGAATGGATGGAGCTGCTGCGGGCCTACTACGCGGATATCGACAAGATTCGCGCCTGCCCGGCGGCGACCAAGCCCTGCCAGGACACCGACGCCGTGGAAGCGCGCGGCAGCGTCGATACCATGTGGGGCCACAAAGGCCTGCAGATGGAGTTTGGAGGAAGGGCAAAAGGATACTGGGGCAGCTATGGGCACAGCCGATGGGTCCAGGTTCCTCATCCTTCATACCCAAGCGGATTCTGGGACACCTTCAATGTCAAGGGCAGCCAGGAGATTCCGGTCTTTGCCGACAGTGCGTTTACCCATTCTCTGCCGCGCCACACCGATCCTATCCCGCCAAATCCCCTGAAGTTCCCTGGAGATATTCCCCGTGATGCGTCCAACTGTCAAATATGGCGGTTTTGCATCGACCGGCACAGCGGCGGGATAAACGTCTGTTTCATGGATGGTTCCGTGCGAAAGGTGCTGCTCTATACGTTGTGGGATCTGAAATGGAGCCGCGAGTGGCGACCGCAACATTACGAGTTGAAAGATTTTCCCTGGCTGCATTGACATGAGTGTAATCGAACAACTCAGCCGCAGGGGGGTGAATATCGCTGCGATCGTTGATCAGGTAATCGCCAAGCCTGATGGGATCGTCGAGTTGATCGAGGCGTTGAAGGTTGAGCAGCACGCCGTCAAATTCTCATATGAGAAAGTGTTGCGTCAGGTTAGTGAGCGTCGGCCGGAGTTGATCTATCCCTGAGCAGACATACGTGGCATGATGATAAGGAGTGACAATCGTGAAAAACAGCGGGATAACAAGACGGACGTTTATCAAGAGTACGGCGGTCGTTGCGCTGCCTTATGTAGTATCCTCAGCGGCTCTTGGGGCTGGCGGGCGGGCCGCGGCGAGCGAGAGGATTGTTATGGGGGCCATTGGTGTCGGTGGCCAGGGGACAAGGCACATCGGCGGCGGGATATGGGTGCAGGGCGGGGGCTTCGTGAGCAAGCCGCAGGTGCAGTTCGTGGCGGTCTGCGACGTGAACACCCGCAATCGCGACAACGCCCGCAATATCATCAACAAGCACTATGGCAACACGGACTGCGCCGAATACAACGATTTCCGCGAGCTTTTGGCGGGCGACGATATCGACGCATTGCTGGTTGCGACGCCCGACCATTGGCACGCCTTGCCCTGCATCGCCGCGGCTAAGGCGGGCAAGGACATGTATTGCGAAAAGCCCATGACCCTGACCATCGAGGAGGCCCGAGTCGTGGCCGATACGATGAAGCGCTATGGGCGCATCTATCAGGTCGGCACGCAGCAGCGGTCGTGGTATGAGTTTCGTTTTGCATGCGAGCTGGTCCGCAATGGGTACATCGGCCAGGTCAAGTCCATCACGGTCAACGTGGGCGGCCCGCCCGCCTGGTCGTGTGACGCGCCGGCTGAGCCGCAGCCCGACTGGCTCGATTGGAACTTATGGCTTGGGCCTGCCCCGTGGAGGCCCTACACCTCGAAGATCGCGCCGGGCGGCTGGATGGCCTACCGCGACTATTCCGGCGGCGAGATGACCAACTGGGGCGCGCACATGTTCGACGTGGCGCAGTGGGCGATGGGCATGGACGAGAGCGGACCCGTGGAGATCATCCCGCCCGACGGCAAAGACTACAAAGTCCTGACCTACAGGTACGCCAACGGCACGATGATGACGCGCGACAGGATCGGCAAGGAAGTGCCGGGCGTGCTGTTCACCGGGACCGAGGGCAAGATCGAAGTCAGCCGGGACCACCTTGTCACCTGGCCCGAATCGCTGCTGCGCCAAAGAATCGCGCCCGATCAGATTCATCTCTACGAAAGCAAAAACCATCCCGACAACTTCCTGGAGTGCACACGGACCCGCAACAGGCCGGCCAGTGACGCCGAAGTCGGTTGCCGCTCCATCACGGTCTGCCACTTAGGCAATATCGCTTACTGGCTCAACCGCCCGCTGCGATGGGACCCGAAGCAAGAGCAATTTGTCAACGACGCCGAGGCCGACCGAATGAAGAGCAGGCCCATGCGTGCCCCCTGGCGGCTATAGCTTACCATGGCACGGATGGATGATACGCAATGGCACTATGTCTATGAAATCGTGAGAGGAACATCGACTGAACACAAGAATATATTACTCCCTCTTAACTATGAGATCCGGGAGAACCTGATGGGTAAAACACCAGGACGCTCTGATGCTCAATTTTAACTACAAATTGAATCTGCCCTTCGTGCTAATGGTTACGTTTCTTCTGTGCTCTGCCCTGATCTTTACTCCAAACACACTCGGAGCAAACCGCCGATCCGACCTGGACGCAGAAATGAGCGCGAAATACAAAGCAGCAGCACCGATGAATCATACCGTCAAAATCACAAGAACGGGCAGCGTCCTAAAGCTTGATTATGAGCTTGTCGGCGCCGATGGGAAAAAATACGACCTCTGGAGAATTCGCGATCAAAACGGACCCACTTTCTCAGTTTATCATAATAATGTCAAAGTGGGCGGTGGCGCATTTGAGTTCGGCTGAGACAGATCATGGTGTTCGTACTCGTGGCGAGTACCCTATAATATATTCGGTGAACTACAAATCGTAATCTCTGCCGATATTGGCGAGTTCGGGCCCACGGACGGTAAACCCGTTACCTATCATTTTAATCCCCTCTATCACGTCCAGGGCATTATCCCGTGGCTATTATTGCCGTTGGCATTTGTCGCTCTCAAAGAAAATCGAGCCTCGCAAGCCGCATGGATCCTTGCGCCAATCGTATTGTTGGCCGTTGTCTATTCCGCGGTCATGAAACTGTTGCCGATGGACTCCGGGGGCACCGTCCAGCTCAATGTAATGTTTACGATTATCGTCCTTGGCTTTTCAATGGTCTGGCTGTTTGCTGAACGCATCCGGAATCGAAACCGCTTTGTCACCTTCCTGCTCGCAACTCTGATCTACTTCGGCTTCCTCGGCGTCAATCTGCTTAGTGCCGGGTTCGGCGAAAGCATAATTGCAATTGTGTGTCTCGCAGCAATCTCGATTTCGGCTATCATATTCGCCTTCGTTATCGCAACAGTAACGTCTCCAAAACCGTTCAACACAGTTCGATTCGTCACAATCATCGGAGCCGCACTATTTACCTCGTTGTTGATCATCTTTTCGGCGATCATGTTCATTTTCTATCCGCCTCCGAATGTGCCGGTTCACACCCGGATTGCCGAGGTGCTTACTGCCTCCTTCTTTAGCGGCCTGATATACTACGCCGGCCTTTTGCCGTTTCTTGCTATGCTATGTGCAAATCCCTTCTGGCGAAAACGCTTCGAAGCCGTTTTGGGAATCCAGACAAATATCCCTATTGAGTCACAGCCTCCAACGAAAACACCTTGACATTCCACAGAATCAAAATACAAAGGAACCCCCACACAAGGTTATAATCTGGAAGAATGGGCTTTCATGTACTCATATCAGAAGGCACACTAACGACAAGTACTGGACAATGACACGCAGCGTCGTGATATATACTTTGCTGGTAGCGATGGCGGGACCGGCTCATCCGATGCAGCGGATGAGAAAAGGGATCAGGAACCTTTTTACGAGGTACGGCTATGACACGCAGAGCAGTGATGTTTGTTTCGTTAACGCAGGTACTGGGGCTTGTTTCTGTTCAGCAGGCGGCACAGGCGGCGGGGCCAGTGGAGGCGACGTGGGAGTCGTTGGAGCATGAGCCTGCCGAGTGGCTGCTCGACGCGAAGTTCGGGATTTACACGCACTGGGGCGTCTATAGCGTGCCGGCGTTCGAGACCGAGTGGTACGCCAAGCGGATGTACGAGGAAGGCTCTCGCATCAACAAGCATCACGTGCAGACGTATGGCGACCCGAAGCAGTTCGGCTATCACAAGCTCGTACCGCTGTTCAAGGCCGAAAAGTGGGACCCGGCCGAGTGGGCCAAGCTGATGAAGGCCACCGGGGCCAGATACGCCGGCATGGCGGTTGTCCATCACGACGGTTTCCTGATGTGGGATAGCGCCGTGAATCGCTGGAACGCGAAAAACATGGGACCCAGGCGCGACTGCTATGGCGATTACGTCAAAGCCCTGCGCGCCGAAGGGATCAAGACCCTCGCGACGTTCCATCATGTCCGCACGTTCAACTGGTACCTGCCGGGCGTCGGGGGCCTGGGCGGCGCCATAAAACCTGAGCTTACCGAGCAGATCAGGGCCAAGGGGTGGGACCTGACGGATCCGGCGTATGGCGATCTATACTGGAACGAGCTGGCCGGACGCAAGTACGAGGATTTCCTGGCCGAGTGGCAGGCGGAGGTGCGCGAAGTGATCGACAAGTACCAGCCCGACGTTCTGTGGTTCGATGGCGGAAGTTTTCGCGAGGGCCAGGGCGGCTCGGAACAGATCGTGCTGGACGTGCTGGCCTACTATCACAGCCGTGCGGTCGGCTGGGACAAGAGCATCGAAGTGCTCAACAAGCTGCCTGGGACCGGGAAGTTCAATTTCCCCCCCGAGTATGGCATCCTGACGTTCGAGGAGGGCCGGGACCGGCTGGGGCGCGTGGAGCGGCCCTGGATCGACGACATGAAGATCAGCGACCGCGGCTGGTGTTACGTCGAGGGGCAGAAGTACAAAGGCGCCAACGAGATTATCGACGGGCTGGTGGATCGTGTCTCGCGGGGCGGCGGCCTCCTGCTGAACTTCTCGCCTAAAGCCGACGGAACCGTCCCCGATGAGCAGAAGGCTTCGATGTTAGCGGTGGGGCGGTGGCTGGAAACCAACGGCGAGGCCATCTTTGCCACCCGGCCCTGGAAGGTGGTTGGCGAAGGCGACGAAACCAAGCTCCGCGGAAGGCAGTGGACGTTCGTTGCGTGCGATGCGTCGGATATCCGCTTTACGCGCAGCAAGGATGGGCGCTTTCTCTATGCAATCGTGCTGGGTTACCCGCAGGCGGGGCGTTTGAGCATCCGCACGTTGAGCGAGCAGACGATCATTGCCGACGGAGGCATCAGTAAGATTACGCTGCTGGGACACGACCAGCCGCTGGTGTGGAGCCGCGACGGCATTGCTCTGAACGTCGAGCTGCCGGCGGGCATCGACAAGGACCAACCCGCCTACGCCCTCAAGATTGAGCCAGCCGGAAAGCTCAGTCTAAAGTAGGGTGGCAGCGTGCCGATTGTCACCGGGCAGCCGCTGCATCTATCAGCGGAACTGGTGGCCTTTCCATGCCTTTTCCTTATCAAGGACTTCGCCGATGAGGTTCTCGGTGTGGGACTGCTCGGCAAACGCTTTCATTTTCGCCAGGACGTCGGGGAATTTGTCCGCAATGTTGTTCTGCTCGCCAATGTCCTTGCTGAGGTCGTAAAGCTCAAACGGCTTGTTCTTAGCCGGCATGATGGCCTTGTAATCACCCATCCGGACGGCCACCTGTTGCTGGTGCTCCCAATAGAGAAATTCATGTTTCTGCTGCCTGCGGCCGGCAGCCTCTTCGCCCAAAAGCGTTGGGACGATGGATATTCCGTCGATGTTTTCAGGCGGCTTGACGCCGGCAAGCTCGGCTAAAGTCGGCATGACGTCGGGGAAATACCAGAGAAGATCGCTCACGGCGCCCGGCTTGATCCGGCCGGGCCAGCGGACGATCATCGGGACGCGAAGGCCCCCTTCGTACAGATTGCCCTTTTCTCCGCGAAAGTCCCTGTTCGGCTCGAAGAAATTTCCGAAGTAGCGTTTTCCGCCGTTGTCGCCGCTGAAAAAGACAATCGTGTTGTCTTCGATCCCAAGCTCTTTGAGTAGCGCCAGTATCTGGCCGATTTGGCGGTCCACCATGGCGACCATCGCAGCATAGACCTTCGCGTCGCGGGCCGAGCCACCCTTGACTGTCCACGGCTTATCTTTAAATTCCAGCCACGCAGGCTCATCCTCCGGGATTCCCCATTGGCCGTGAGGCGGCGTCCAGGCGCAGTAACAGAAGAAGGGTTTGTCTTTGTTCTGCCGAATGAATTTGACCGACTCGTCGAATATCAAATACTGCGAGAATTGCTTGCCCGTGTAAAAGTCACCCGTGTTGCCTTCGAGGGGGACTTTCTCGCCGTTGCGCACGAGGTAGTTGGGGAAGTACGAGTGGGCGTGCGTCTGATTGTAGTAGCCGAAGAAGATATCGAAGCCGTGCAGCTCGGGGGCGCCGGTCGTGCCGCTGTCGCCGCAGCCCCATTTGCCGAATCCGCCGGTGGCATAACCCGCCTTCTTGAGGACCTCGGCCACGGTGACATCCTCGGCCCGTATGGGCCAGACCTGGCTGTTCTTGCGGACGGTGCAATGGCCCGTGTGCTGGCCCGTCATCAGCACGCAGCGGGTGGGCGCGCAGACCGGGCCGCCCGCTAACGCCTGCGTGAAGCGCATCCCTTCGGCGGCGAGCCGGTCGATGTTCGGCGTCCTGTGGTACTTGCTGCCCATGCACGAGAGCTCGAAGTAGCCCAGCTCGTCGATAATGAAATAGACGATGTTCGGCTTGCTGCCTCTGGCCGCCCGTCGCGGCGCCTGCGCATACCCCGGCATGGCGAAGGCTGCCGCCGCAATACCTGCGGCTTTTAAGAAATCACGACGTTGCATATTTCTCCCCGTTTGAACAAAGACACAGAAATTGGTGCGATTCATCGCACCCTACGTTTGCGCCGTCACGTTTCCTTCTTCTCCCGGCATCGGCCAGTGCTCGGATGGTACGTGGGCGGCTTTCATATATTCTTCGATTTTCTTGACGGTCCCAGGATTCTGGGCTGCGATGTTTTTTGTTTCGCCGATGTCGTCCTTGAGGTTGTAGAGCTCTATCGGCCCGTCGGGCTCCTTGGCGACGTTCAGCCGGATGCCCTTCCAGTCGCCCATGCGGACCGCCTGTCGCTTGCCCTGCTCGTGAAACTCCCAGTAGAGGAACTCGTGTTTGGTCTGCCCTGGCTTGCCTAAAAGGACCGGGAGCATGGAGACCCCGTCAATTCCTTCGGGCGCCTCGGCGCCGGCCAGCTCGCAGCAGGTCGGCAGGAAATCCCAGAAAGCCGAGACGTGGCCGCTGACGGCTCCGGCTTTTATCCTGCCGGGCCAGCGAGCGATCAGCGGCACGCGGATGCCGCCTTCATAGACCGCGCGCTTATAGCCCCGCAGCGCCCCTGAGCTCTTGAAGAATTCCGGGTCGCCCCCGCCTTCTTTGTGCGGGCCGTTGTCGCTCGAGAACATCACGAGCGTCTTGTCATCCAGGCCAAGCTCTTTGAGCCTCGCCATCAGCCTGCCGATGTCACCGTCCATCCGCGTGATCATCGCGGCATGCCCTTTCTGCGGCTCGGGCCAGTCCTTATCCGCATAAGGCCCGAAGGAAGGCACTTCCATTCCTTTTTGTCCAGCTTCGTTGTTGGCGTGCGGGATTGTGAAAGTCAGGTAGAGGAAGAACCGCCTGCCCTTATTATGCTCGACAAATCGCAGCGCTTCAGCGGCAAACAGATCGTGCGAATACTCCACGCGCTTGGTCGCAACGCCGCCGGGTGGGTTGATGTCCCGCACTTCGTTCTTGAGCGGCACCTGCTCCTGGTTGCGCCAGAGGAACGTCGGGTAGTAGTTGTGGGCGTGCCGCTGGTTGAGGTAGCCGAACCAGTAGTCGAAGCCCTGTTTGTTCGGGATGCCGGTGCTGCCGGCCTCGCCCAGGCCCCATTTGCCGATGATGCCGGTGGCGTAGCCGGCGCCCTTGAGCAGCCTGGCGACGGTCACATCGGATGGCCGCAGCGGCACGTTGGCGTTGCCCCGGATGAGCGCGTGGCCCGTGTGCAGGCCGGTCATCAGGCAGCACCGCGACGGTGCGCAGACCGTGCTGCCGGCGTAGTGGTCGGTGAAGCGCATCCCCTCAGCCGCCAGCTTGTCGATGTGCGGCGTCTGGATGACCTTCTGCCCATAGCAGCCCACGTCCCCATAGCCCAGGTCGTCGGCTAAAATGAAAACGATGTTCGGCCTGTCCGCCTTTGCAGTTGCCTTCCTCCCCTGGCTCTCGCTCTGACAACCCCCGATGAGCGAGGACACCGCCCCAAGCCCCATCATCTTCACGAATTGCCGTCTGCTTTGTTTCTTCATGGTCGCTCCCGTCAATCAAGAAAGATACCGCACCGCAGTATATGAAGTACCCAAAACGGCGTCAACCGTGAAGAAGCAGACCCCATGGGCAAATCTCAGGAAATGCGCATCAGAAAAAGGCTTGCGTGCGCCGCTGTGGTGAGAGATAATTGGGCACAGCGGATTCTTTTTTGTTGGAGGTCCAAACATGGCGGATCGAAATAACCAATTCGGTGGAGTTACGAGACGACCTAAATGCTTTCTTGGTGCTGTTCCGTTTGCCCTTGGCTTGGTTTTCCTATGCAACGTGTGCCTGCAAGGACAGAACCTGAGTCAATCTGAAATCATAAAGAAGTCCAGGGAATCGTGTGTCCGAATCCTAATCAACTCCAAGTCACTATCGGCTTCAGGATTTCTTATCGATCCTAATCTTGTGGTCACTTGCTTTCACGTCGTCACAAAGGAGTTGCCCATTGACCCAAACACAAAAAAGTTCGATGCGGCCAAATGGTGTCCACATCCCGACATCGTGGTCAGGACGGCTGCTGAGGAGAGTATTCCAGCGGAGTGTATTAGTTCCCCGAAGGCGACTGATATGTCCCCTTTCATGTTCGACTTCGCCATACTATACCCATCCTGAATGAGATTTCGGTGTCATGCTGTGATGACCTGGAAGTTCTCGGTCAGTAGGCTGCGGAGAGCCGTCCCATGCTCGTCGATGCCTTGAAAGAACCCCTCACACGCGGCCTTGAA
>Ga0214473_10002162_pt1 | contig 24497 bp, 21 predicted proteins | sample RVTome_7_FD_203509 | JGI IMG/M metagenome (GOLD analysis project Ga0214473, IMG submission 203509) | Soil microbial communities from uranium-contaminated site in the Upper Colorado River Basin, Wyoming, United States - RVT98D197 | ecosystem: Environmental > Terrestrial > Soil > Contaminated >... | reverse complement strand
AGGAACTGCCGGTCGTTGTCCTTGTCGAAGGCTCCCCAGCCACCGTCGCGGTTCTGCATGGAAACCAGCCACTCGATCCCGCGGCGCGCCGCCGCCTGCAAGCGCGCTGCGTCGGGATGATCCACGCGCTGCAGCGCCATCAGCACAAACGCCGTATCGTCGACGTCCGGGTAGAAATCATTGCGAAACTCAAACACCCAGCCTCCCGGCAGCACGCCGGGGTTTTTCTTTTGCCAGTCGCCCGGTCCAAGCACCTGATTAGCCAGCAGCCAATCCGCGGCGCGGACCAGGGCCGGGTGATCCGGCGGCAGGCCTGCTTCTTCGAGCGCCACCATGGTGATGGCCGTGTCCCACACCGGGGCCAAGCAAGGCTGCAGGCGAATCGTGTCTTTCTCTTCGATCTCGAAGCGCTCGAGCTGGCGGATTTCCCGCGCCGTCAGGGGATCGTCCGGCGAGTGGCCCAGCGCCACCAGCGCAAAAATTCCATTCATCATCGCCGGATAGATGGCAGCCAGACCATCGCTGCGTTCCAGATGCTCGAGCAGCCATTCCCGCGCCTTTCGCAGCGCGCGCCGGCGCAGCGACTGCCACGGCATCCGGTCGTAAAGTTTACAGGCACGATCGAACGCCAGGAAACAGTTGCGCCAGCTCAGCCAGGGATCGCCCCAGGCAAATGCCTGCAGCTTGCGCGAAGGATCGCGGAAAAGTTCGTCCACACGCACCTGATTCGGGAGCGGCCATTGCGGCTTCAGCGCGTAGAGAATGGCCAAGGGGATTACGATCCCGCGCGTCCAGGACGACATCTCGTAGATGTTCACCGGGAACCATCTCGGCAGAAGCATCAGCTCCGCAGGCACTGCCGGGGCCATCTCCCAGCCGACGCCACCCGCCAGCGCCAAGTAAAATCGCGTGAAGGAATTGGCGGTTTCCAGGCCCCCCAGCTCGTGCACGCGGCGACGGGCGAGTTCCATGTGTGGCGCGTCCAGTGCATCGCCAGCAAGCCTCAACGCCAGATACGCCTTCACAGACGCGTTCAGCTCGGACGGCCCTCCAAAGTAGATGTTCCACCCACCGTCCGGCAATTGGCGCCGGCGGACGTAGCTCGCCAGCTTGGCGATACGCTCTGGGTCAGCCTTACCCAAAACATGCAAATAAAATACATAATCGGATTCCAGGGTGGTGTCGGCTTCGAGTTCCCCGAGCCAGAACCCATCTCGCGCCTGCAACGAGAGCAGATGAGTCACACCTCGCTCGATGGCTTCGGACAGCCGCTCGACAGAAATCGAACGGGCCACCCCCGTGGCCTGGCCGGCCGTTGCTTCCAAGCCCATCCTTGTTCCGGTCGCCATTACACCCTCAGTCTCAGAATCCGCGCCTGCCTGCAACTCACCGCACGGCCCCGCGGCACACCACTGCGAAATCACCGATAGTTCGAGGTTCCCCCAGCAATCAAGAACCCCTCGGACGAACTAACACGTCCGCCCCCCAAGAAGGAGGTAGCCGAATACCCCGGCTTGGAATTATCAGCGCTATCCAACCCACGGTCAACTATGAAGATGCCCATCCGGCAATCGAACCCAAGAAGCCACCCACTCTGAGCGCTGCGAAAGACCTACCCGGCCTCACCCTTGGACTCCTGCTGCCGGGAAGTGGCTTCCAGGGCGCGCACGCGCCTGGCCAGTTGTGGAAGCTGCGCCAGCCAGCCATGTTGCTCTTTGAATCGGTCCAGCAGGCGCGCGGGCGTGCCCCACACGATCTGGCCGCGACGGATGATCTTGCCGGTCGGTATGCCGGCCTGCGCCCCGGCGGTGCAACCATCCTCCAGGCGGCAGTGATCGGCAATTCCCACCTGCCCTCCGATGACTACATCGTTGCCGATGGCCGACGAACCGGCAATCCCCGTCTGCGCGGCAATCAGAGTGCGCTCACCAATCTCCACGTTGTGGGCCACGTGAACCAGGTTATCGAGCTTCACCTGCGCTCCCAGCCGCGTCACTCCCAGCGAGCCCCGGTCGAGTGTAGTATTGGCGCCGACTTCGGCGTCATCGCCGATTTCCAGCGCGCCCACCTGGGGAAATTTCCAGTGCCGGCCCTGATCGGTGACGTAACCGAAACCGTCGGAACCGAGGACCGCTCCCGCCTGAACTACGACGCGATTGCCGAGTTGTGTGCCGGCGTAAACAGTCACTCGCGGATGCAGCCGGCAGGACGCGCCAATCTGGACGCGGCGTCCGAGAAAACAGAAGGCGCCCACCTCGCTGCCGGCGCCGACCGCGACCTCCTCCTCGATCACCGCAAACGGCCCGACGGAGGCGCCGGCCCCGATCCGCGCCGATTTCGCAATCACTGCCGTGGGATGCACGCCCGATGCGAACGCGGGCGGAGCGAGCCAGGCGGCGGCTCGCGCAAACGCCAGCTTAGGCCGTTCAGCCAGCAGGAGAGTCTTGCCCGTCACACGCAGGCTGGGCGCGGTGATCACGCAGCGAGCAGCGGAGCGGAGTACCCGTTCCACGTGCCGCGGCGAATCCAGGTAGATGAGGTCTTCCTCGCCCGCCCGTTCCGGACCGGCCACGCCCCGCAGACGAACGGCTGCGTCTCCCTCGAGGGCGCAGGAAAGGTATTGCGCCAGTTCATTCGCTGTGCGCAGCGTCATAGTCTCCTCCTGTCAGGCTGTCGCCGGCTGGCCCGCTGCAGCCGGGGAACCCCAGTGGCTCTCATCGTGCCTTCTTCTCATCGGAATAGATCGGCTCTTCTCCGGGCGGGCGGTTTTTCCAGCGGCGATGCACCCAAAACCACTGGTCGGGAAATCGCCGGATGAAACTTTCCAGCGTGACGTTGAATAACTTCGTGTGGGCAAGAACATCGGCTTCTTCATCCGCGCTGCGCGCCAGCTCTAAAGCCGGCTCGTAGCGCAGCCGGTACTTCTTGAGCGACGCGTCCCAATAGCTGTGCACGGGCACCACCGCGGCACCCGTCCGCCGCGCCAGGCGAGCCAGTCCAACCGTGGTCGCCGCCGGGATGCCGAAGAAACTGGCGAATACGGCCTCCGCAGGCGTCGTATTCTGATCGGCCAGAATGCCGATGGTGCCTCCGTCGCGCAGCACTCGTAACACCACTCGCGCCGACTCGTTTTTCTCGATGGGCCGGTTGCCGGAAAGTCCTCGATAGCGATTGACCAGTGCGTCCACGCGAGGGTTCTTGATGGGGCGCACCAGAAAATAGATCGGCTTGTGGTAGAGCGCGTGCGCAAACGGCTTCAGCTCCCACGCGCCCAAGTGTCCCGTTAGGAACAGCACGCCCCGGCCCTTCCGCTCGGCGGCCAGGAAGTTCTCAAAGCCGTCCTGGACCATGGCGTGCCCGATGGTCTCCCGTGTGAAATGCGGTAAATGCGCGAACTCCGCCATCAGCCAGCCGAGGTTGCGCACCATCAATTTTACAACGCGACTCCGCTCCGCCTCGCTCCATTCGGGAAACGCCAACCGCAGGTTGAACATGGCCACACGGCGCCAAACCGGACGGAGACGGAACAGAATTGCCCCAAAGCGCGCAGCCGTCCATCGCGCAACCGACCGCGGCAGCAAACCAAAAAACTTCAGCGTGGCCCAGGCCGCGGCGTACTCCAGGCGTTCGCGCATGAGCAGACATTATGCGGGAGGCCGCCGGCATGCGCCAGAGCAACGGTATCGCAGAACGCCGGGTTTCCAGGCGCGCGGCAGTGCTAGACTCTGCAGGCCGTGGAAACCATGCCGCCGGCGCCGATTCGCGCGCGCAGCGCGGAAGAGGGCGCGTTTCAGATCTCCTGGCTCGACGCGCTGCTTCCGCTGGCGCTGATGGTGGTCTGTTTTTTCAGCGGACTCGGCGCGCTGGGGCTCACCGGCCCCGACGAGCCTCGCTATGCTGCCATCGCGCGCAACATGGCTCGCAGCGGCGATTGGGTGACGCCGCGTCTGGGCGGCCAGCCCTGGTTTGAAAAGCCGGTGCTCTACTACTGGAGCGCGGCATCCGCATTCCGCTGGTTTGGCGACGGTGAATTCGCAATGCGTCTGCCGTCTGTCTTGGCCGCTCTGCTGGCCACCTTGGCTGCCGCTTGGGCCGCGCTGCGCGCATATGGAGTGGATGCCGCCCGGCTCACTCTCCTGATGCTGCCGCCGACCGTGGCCCTCATCGGCTTCTCCCATGCCGCCGCACCGGACATGCTTTTCAGCGGTTTGCTGGCCGCCGCCGCAGTCGCCGCCGCCGCGATGTTGCAGACACCGCGCGCCGGCATGCTGTCCCGGATCGCATTTGGGACCCTGTTGGGTGCGGCCACGCTGGCCAAAGGTCCCGCGGCCGTGCTTCTGGCAGGTGGTGCTACGCTGCTGTGGGCCTTGGCTTCGCGCCAACTGGGCGCGGCCTTTCGCTTCCTCCACCCCGCGTGCCTGGCGGCCTTTGCCGTGACGGCGGTTCCCTGGTACGCGCTCTGCGCCGCGCGCAACCCTGAATTCTTTCGGGTCTTCTTCCTCGAACACAACCTGCAGCGCTATCTCACCCCTGTTTTTCAGCATCCCCAACCCTTCTGGTTCTTCGCGCCGGTTCTTCTGGCCGCCATTCTTCCTTGGACGGCGCTCCTGTTGCCACTGGGCCTGGACGCCCTCCGAGCGCGATCCTCCGGCCAATGGCGCGATTCACCGACTCTCTTTTTCGCCTGCTGGGCTTTTACCCCCGTCCTTTTCTTCAGCTTCTCGGAATCGAAGCTGCCGGGATACATCCTGCCTTCGGTTCCGCCGCTGATACTGATTCTCGCCGCGACGCTGGCCCGGCGTCTCTCCCAGGGCGGCGCCTCCCCGCGCGTTTGGCCGGCGCTGGTCGCCTGCACCTTGCCGCTGATCTCGCTCTCAGCCGGCTTCTGGCTGCGCCGGCTGCCTGCGGACTCGGGCCTGGCCACGGCGCGCGCATGGCTGGACTTGTTGGGACTGGCCGCTGTGGGAGGTTTGGCTTGCGCGCTGCTAGCCTGGGCGCGCCGGGAGCGGGCGGCTATCACCGGAGTGGCCGTCTTGATGGCTGCGCTCGTCGTTGCCGCAGCCGTCGGCGCGCTCCCAAGACTGGATCCCTTTCTATCGGCGCGCGCTGCGGCCCGCGTCACGGCGGAAGAAGCGGGAGCAGCGGCGGTCGTTTCGGTCTTGGGTGTGGATCGCTCGCTGCAGTTCGGCCTGGAGTTCTACCTGGATCGGCCCGTGCCGCAGTGGACCGCAGGACCGTCACCTCCAGCCTGGATTTGGACCACTGCCGCACAGGCTGCCGAGCTGCAGCGACAAGGCCTGCGCTGCACGGTGGTCCGCAAAGTCTCGCAGCAAGCCTGGCTGGTGCGGCTGGAGGATGCGCCCCGTCCTTGACCGGATGGCGCCCATCGGACACTGATTGGAGACGGAATGGTCGGGCGAATCACTTCCGAAGAGCGCGGCGCTAGGACGCCCCAGGCGCGCTATCGCGCAGCCGGCGCATCCAGCGGCAAATTCAAGAGGAAAAAGCTGACCAGCCGATTCTCGTAGCCCCTCTTTTCCTCATCCATCAACCCCGAATATTGGCCGTGCGCCAGTACCGCGATCTCCTTGGGCTCGGGCGCCAGCCGGAAGAGTTCCCGCGTGGAAGCCGCCAGGGCCGGTTCTGCAGCGGTCTCCAGAAACAATTTTGGAATTCCCGCCAGTTGGCCCAGGTTCGCCGAAAGTGGTGAAATCCCGCGCTCGGAGTAATGCAGCCAGAAAAATCCCCTCCGCGCGAAGTCACCCAGCAAAGGCAGTGACGCGACTCCCTGGCGATCCACCAGCGTCGCCGCCATGTCCTGCGGTTGATCGTAGACGGATTCCACGGTCAAGGCGCGCACGCGCGGATCACCTTCGGCCACGGAAACTGCGGCATAGCCGCCCAGGTCGGTTCCCCACAGCCCGAATCGCGACCGATCTACGTCCTCTCGCCGGGACACCGCCGCCATGGCTGCGCGGAGTTCTCGCACCTCGCGGAACCCCAGCGCGGAATATTGTCGGCTCGCTCCGCTGCCGAGGAAATCGAAAAGGAAAACATTGTACCCGTGGTCTTGCAACGCCGCGGCCAGCGGCAGCGCCTTCCCTCGGCCGGTCTGATAACCGGGGCAAAGCACAACGGTCGGGGCGGATTTCAAACCCGGGAAAAACCAGCCGTTCCGCTCCCCGCCGTCAGGCAGGGGATAGACCACATCCTCCGGGTGACCCGGGAAATTCGTCAGGTCTAGGGCCGTCTCGGCGCCCACCGGGGCCACCATCCGATACACCATGTATCCCGCGATGATGGCGGCGGCCAGAAAAGTGAAGAAGCTGAGCGCCAGCAGCGCCGCGATGAGCTTCGAGTACCACCGCGTCGGACGCCGAAATTCGGAGAGAATTTGCATGCCATGGCGGCCGCGCGAACGGCCGGCTCCCGGTCTCGCGCATGGTAACACAGCGGTGCGGCCGCAGGTCGCCGGGCGGCCGCACCGGTGCTCTCGATGCACGGGAGCGGTCCCGCCGGGTTATCATACAGCCGCCCCGTGCCGGCGCCGGCTGGAACGGGCCGGGAACTGTCATGTCCATTGTGGACCTGCGGCAGATGGATTCGCGGCAGATCACCCTGCTGCTCGAAGAGGAGGCCCAGCAGTGGCGTGAGGAGCTGCATTGGGACTACCGTTCGTCTCTCGAGCTGATCAAAAAATTTGTAGATGCCAAATCGCTGGCCGGCTCGGTGGCCCTGCAGAATGGCCAGGTGGCCGGGTACGCTTTCTACGTCCTCGAAGAACACAAAGCGCTCCTTGGGGGGCTGTACGTATCATCCCGCTGGCCGCAACTACGATTGGCGCAAGACTTGCTAAGTGATGTGTTACAGACCATCCGCGCCCTTCCCCGCACTGAACGCATCGAAGCCCAGTTGATTCCTTTCGGATGCGATTTGGGCCGGGCGCTCGCCGACCAGGGCTTTCGGCTCTACCCGCGCCAATTCATGCTGCTGGATCTTCGCCAAGCCGCTGGCCCCGCGGCCGGCTCCGGTGAGACCGGTGCGCCCCCGCGCGCTGCGCCGGCTGTGATTTCCGGCCTGCGCCTGGAGCGCTGGGATGACCGATATTTCGCCCCCTGCGCGCGTTTGATTCAACTGGCCTACGCCAACCACATGGACGGAGAGATTAACGACCAATACCGCAGCGAATCAGGCGCGCTGAAATTCTTGAAGAACATCATCCTCCTCCCAGGCTGCGGCCTGTTCCAGCCGCAAGCCTCGTTTGTTCTGCGCCCTCCCCACAGCCACGAGCTGACCGGCGTCGTCCTCGCCTCTCTGGTCGCGCCCGGCGTGGCCCACATCACTCAAATCTGCGTCATGCCCGGATACCAGCGGCACGGTATCGGACGCCGCTTGATGGAAGCTGCCATCGATTCCCTCCGGGCGCGGGGAGTCGCAGAACTGTCGCTGACGGTGACGTCGGCGAATGATCCCGCCGTGCGCCTCTACCAAAAGTTGGGATTCACCACCATCAAGACTTTTACCGCGGGAGTGTGGCTCCCGGGCCGCGATTGAGCCCGCTCATTGCCGGGAGTGATCGCGCAGCAGGCCCTTCAACTCCACCATGAATTCCTTGACGTCCTTGAAGTCCAGGTACACCGAAGCAAAACGCACGTAGGCCACCTTGTCCAGCTTCTTCAGCCGCGCCATCAACTGTTCCCCGATCTCGGTGGTCGTGCGCTCCCGTTGCGGAGCGTCGTGCACGAACCGCTCCACCTCCTCCACCACCGCCTCCAGTTTCGCGGTGGCCACCGGCCGTTTCTCGCAGGCTTTCAGCAACCCCTGCAAAATCTTTTGCCGGTCGAACCGCTCCCGGCGCCCGTCTTTCTTGATGACCATGTACGGAATTTCGTCAATCCGTTCGTAGGTCGTGAATCGCCGGCCGCACTTGAGGCATTTGCGCCGGCGGCGGATCAGGTCCCCGGCCCGGCCCTCGCGCGAGTCAATCACCTTGTCGTCAGCAAAAGAGCAGAACGGACATTTCACCGTGCACCATCTCCTCCCTGCGGTCCTCGGCCCGGGCCGATGCGCCCTCCGTTCGGCAGGCTCACGTGACCTCCGGCCCACTCGGCCTTGGCTTCGGCGCGCGCCAGGCGGCGCAATTCACCCATGGACCAGCCCTCCTGAATCAACAGTGGCAGTCCCACCAGGCACGAGCCGGCGAATGTGACCAGCCAGGTCACTACCGCCGCAGCCGCCGCCGGCTCCGGTTCGATCTTGAAAATCCTGGTCAAGGCAATGAAGCTGGCCACCTGGGCGCCGCCGCCCACTCCCGGCAGTTGCACCAGAGAGCCCACCATCGTGAATGCCAGGACCAGCATGGCGCTCCAAAAGTTCAATTGCCCCAGAGGCCCGCCGAAACTCCGAATGACCCAGAGATAGATCAACACGATCAAGCCCCAGTGCAGCGCGGAATAAACTACGGCCGCCCACCAGTCGGAAAATCCGCGAATCGCCTGCAGCCCGTCGCTGAAACCCGCAAATTGCGTGGCCACGAAACCCCGCCAGCCCCCTGCCGCGCGCCAGCCGCTCAGGCGGCGTTCCATGAATCCCGCGCCGTGTACTCGGAAGTACAAGAGCAGAAGGCCAAACACCGCCAGGCCCCCCAGCAGCATCCCTCCCGCAGTTCGAATCGCGCCTTCCCAGCCGCCATCGCTTCCGGCCGGAAGCTGGCTGCGAAACAGCAGCAGGCTCGATCCTGCCAGCACCGCGGTCGCGGCCGTGTCGAATAGCCGTTCCAGCACATAGATGCCGAACATGCTGGAAACCGCCATGCGGCACTTGCGCGCCAGCAACAGCGGGCGAACCGGTTCGGCAGGGCGGCCCAGCAGAAAAATCGCCGCGAAGCCCATTAACGTGGCGCCAAATACATCGGACAGAGCCGCCGGGCCCAGGTAGCGGCAGAACCGCCGCCAGCGCAACGCGCGTAGCAGATAGGCCAGATAAACACCCGCAAGCGCGGCCAGCAGGAATCCCTTGCGCGTTCCCGCAACCTCACCCACCAGCCGCGACCAACTGAAGTCCGCCAGGTGAATTGCGTCCTGCGAACGGTACGCCAGCGCGGCCAGCGCCGCCACTGCCACAACAGCCAGGACAATCTTCAGCCACGCGCTGCGCATCGGTTTGCGAGCCTAACCACGGCTGCCAGGGGTGTCAAGGAATTCGGGCTGGTGCAGTTCGCAAATCGGGGTGGGGTGTGAGCCGGTTGAGCGCGGCGGCAGATGACATCGCCTCGCCGTATCCGCCACTAACGCGTGAGCAGACGCTCGAGGACTGAGAAAAACTCCGGGTAGGAGACCGCCACGCAATCGGCATCGCCAATGCGCACAGGTCCCTGGGCGCCGAGTGCCGCCACCGCAAAGGCCATGGCCATGCGATGGTCGCCGTGGGGATCGATCTCAGCGCCGTGCAGCGCACCCGCCGCGCGTCCTTCGACCCGCAGTCCATCCGGCCGCTCTTCGACCCGCGCACCCATGCGCCGCAGGTTCTCGGCCAGCACCGCGATGCGGTCGCTCTCTTTCACCCGCAGTTCGGAGGCATCTCGAATCTCGACCCCGTGCTCGGTGTAGGGCCCCAGCGCCGCCAGCATGGGCAGCTCATCAATCAACTGCGCGATCCGGCCACCCGAGAGAATGCCGCCGGAAAGTGGTGCGTGGCGCACGCTGACGTCGCCCACCAGCTCTCCGGCCTCGCTCCGCACCGACATGATTTTCAGCGGCGCTCCCCACTCCGACAGTACGTCCAGCACCGCCGCACGCGTGGGATTGAGCCCGACCTGATGAACCAGCAATTGCGAGCCCGGGAGCACCAGCGCCGCCACCAGGAAAAACACAGCCGAAGAGAGGTCGCCCGGCACGCTGACGCGCCGCGGCACCAGCGGCGCGCGCCCCGTCACGTACACCGCGGAACCCGCACGCCGCACCGTCGCGCCGAATTCCGCCAGCGCCAGCTCCGTGTGGTCCCGCGTGCGCACACACTCCTCCACGGACGTCTCCCCTTCTGCCAGCAGTCCCGCCAGCAGAATCGCCGACTTGACTTGCGCGCTGGCCACCGGCAAAACGTATTGGATCGGCCGCAGCGCCGTGCCCTGGATCTTGAGAGGAGCGAAATTGCCTTCGCGCGCCTCAATCCGCGCGCCCATAAGCGCCAGCGGCTCGATCACGCGCCGCATCGGGCGGCGCCGTAGCGAAGCGTCGCCGGTAATCGTCGAGTCGAACCCCTGGCCCGCGAGCAGTCCGGTGAGCAGGCGCAGCGTGGTGCCCGAATTGCCCGCATCGAGTGTCCGCCGTGGACGGCGCCAGCCCTCGAGTCCAGCGCCCGTGACGGCCACTCGCACCACGCCCTTCCCAGCGCGCCGCTCCACTTCCGCGCCCAAGCGCTCCAGGCATTCCAGTGTGCTGCCGCAATCGGCTGCCGGAGAGTAGTTCTCGATTTCGCTGCGCCCCCGGGCCAGCGCCGCTAGGATCGCATAGCGATGCGAAATGGACTTGTCGCCGGGAAGCTCCACCGCCCCGGAGAGGGTGCGCGCCGGCGTCACTGTTTTCTTGGCCACGCCGAAATTCTAACACGTCGCCCTCCGGCCCCCTTGCTCCAGGCAAGTAGCCCGGTACCGGCCCGGCGGGCGACCGGAAACTTTCTTAATGCTGTTACGTCGTATAAGATAGATTCCGACTAAGGAGCGGTTCTCTTGCACTCTCGCACGAAGCTTGCGTGGCTGAGCCTGCCGGGCCTATTCATCCTCGCCACTGGCTGGGGGCAGGTACGGCCAGAGCCGCAGCAGACGCCGCCCTCGTCCGAAACCCACCACCACGAGATGCCCGGCACAAGTGCAGAATCCGAAATCAATCGGGAGCTGGATCGCCAGTCCCAGGCCGAAGCCGGAGCCATGCATTCCATGCAACCGGGCCACCAGATGGACGGAGCGCACATGCGCATGACTCCCCGCCGCCCGGCGACCGCGAAAGACTTGCAGCGCGCCGAGCAGATTGTCGCCATCCTGCGCGAGGTGATTGAGCCTTACAAGGACTACCGCGTGGCGCTCGCCGACGGCTTTCGCATCTTCATGCCCAACATGCCCCAGCGCGAATACCACTTCAACAACTACTGGAATGGCTTCGTGGAAGGATTCACCTTCGATCCCGCCCGGCCCACTTCCCTGCTCTACAAGAAGACCCGCAACGGATACGAGCTCACCGGCGCCATGTACACCGCCCCCAAGAGCGCCTCACTCGACCAACTCGATGAGCGGGTGCCGATGGGTGTGGCCCGCTGGCATGCCCACATCAATCTATGCATGCCGCGACGCGGAGTCGGCCCCGGCGCCGACTGGACACGCTTCGGACTGACCGGCTCCATCGTCACCCAGGACGCCTGCCGCCAGGCCGGCGGAGAGTTCTATCCCCAGGTCTTCGGCTGGATGGTCCACGTCTATCCGTACGCCGCACCCGGCAAGATCTGGATGCAGTAGCCGTGCCCTGCGCGCTGGCATGCCGTCACCTTTCGGCCCTCCCGTAGAAGACATTCTTGCCGGTGCGCAAATCTTTGCCGTAAACAAATACGAATCCGATCCCCACTAGACGGAACTTTGCCTGGAGCCCCGTGTCCCACAGCCATTGTCCCGAACCTAGCCCCGGCGTCCGGTCGGTGCTCCTTCCGATGTCGAGAAGGGGGCTCAGCTTCATATTTAGCAAGCCCCCATCGAAGATGTTCTTGTCGATCTCCCAATTAATTAGAAAATAATTCCGTCCCAGGGGAGCGTTCCCCTTCCGGCCCTGGCGTGTGCTCACGTGGGCCCGCATCCAGAGCTGGTTGTCGCGCTCCAGACCGAGCACGTGCAATTCGTCGAAGGGAACCTGCCCAAATGTCCGTCCGAGCCGTACCTGCAACTGCGTGGAATAATCGTCCCCGGTCATCTGCGGGAGCCAGCGAGCCAGCATCCCGGCCTGCAGCTTCTCAAAAGTGTGCGCCGGACCCGACCAGATGGTTCCAGTCTGCGATGAGAAGCTGGCCCTGCTGGTAAATCGCCTCTCTGGTATTCGCCACAGCTCGTAATCCAACTGCGCGAAATGCTTGAGCTGATAGCCGCTCATCAGAAGCTCCTGCGTCAGCGCGGGTCCTGCCAAGACATTCCGATAATCGCGATAGGAAACTTCGGCGCCGGTGGACCAAATCCACCGGCCACTGTTGAACGACGTGAAATTGGCCTCCACGGCTTCCCTGCGGATGTTGAGCGCGCCCAAAAGCGAACCAGGCCCAGGAGGCGATTCCCAGATGTCCCAGTTTTCATTGCGCAGATCCGCACCGGCCTGGAAGCGGTACTTCGGATTACTTCGTAGCGGTCCAGAAAGTGAGGCCAGGAGGCGTCGCTTTTGCGAATCCCAGCGAACGAGGGAGGTCAGGTTAGTCGCCGACTGTCTTAGGTTGAAGTACTCGGGGTAAATCGTTTGGTAAAAAACACCTCGAAAGGTCGCGACCAGCGCTTCCCACTTGTCGGTTCCCCAGCCATTTCGCTCTTGTGCGTTGAAAACAGCATCAAACTTGCCGTCGTCTCGCGCCGCCAATTGAAAGTTGCGGGCGCGGAAAATTCCCAGTCCTTCCACACGCACTGCGGTCGTCAGTAAATCGGGCAGCCGAAGCGTGCTGGCGGGCGCAAACGCGAAGGCACGGTCCAGAAGCACCGGGTCCACGCGCAAGTCCGGCCCGGTCCGCACGTTTTCGATCTGCGGCTTGCCGATTCGATTCCAGTATTTGAGCGCCGCTTCCAGATTGCCGTTCAGAAAATAGACGGTGGCCAGAAACTCGTTGGCGTAGGGGTCCTCTGGCCTCAATTGCAGGCCGCGCCGCAGCCATCTGGCAGCCTCGGAATAGCGCCTCTCCCGGAAAGCGACGCCTCCCAATTCAATCGGGAAGCGTTCGTCGTTCGGTTGCAATCGCCGGCCCGCAAGAAACGCGGCGCGCGCTACGTCCCAGCGGCCCCGTTGCGCCGCGGCAGTACCATAATAGTAATTCAGCTCCGCGCTGTCGACGGAGGGTCCCTCTACTCTCTCTAGAATCTCTTCCCAGCGCTGTTCGTCGAAGAGCCTCTTGATTTCTGCGATTGAATCGGCCGGCGCGGTTTGAGCCAGGCCCGGCCCAGGCAGGTAAGCGGCCGATATCAGAAGGACGAGCGCGGCGACGCTGGGCCGTCTTGCTGGGGCACCGCTAACAGAGTCCAGTTGGCGGCTGCTTTCCATTCTTTCTCGAAACTCGCGCGGCTCTGCTTCAGGAGTTTACGTTCCGCTGGATCGTTTTTCAGAAGCACGTCCTGCTGCCAGTCCAGTCCCGTCACTACCACGTAGTGCAAATCGTCGCGCCCGGTCTTCAGCGCCACAATCAGCGGGCGCCCTTTTCCCAGGTGCTCCCATAGGTCTTCCCACGTTCCTTGAAATGCGAACGTCTGGAACCCCTGCTCCTTCAGGTATCGCTCCAGATCGGCGGCATAAATCCCGTGTCCCTGGGGGGAATAGAGAGAGCGCTCGATCTCTTTGGCATCGGCGACGGCCGGCTGTCCCAGTTGCTGCTGCCAGTACCGCATGACCATGGCCGCGCTGGCGGCGCCGCAAGCGTTCTTTTCCTGCTTCACGAACGGGACATCCAGCCACACGCCGGCCGGCTCGCCCGCACACAAAACTCCGCACAGGCATAAGCAGAGTGGCAACCACCTGGCGGCACGTCGCATACAACCGCCTAACGGACCGCCACGATGATCAATATCAGAGCGGCAATGCCCACCAGGATGATCAGCAGATCGCGATCGCTCAAGGCGCCCGCGGCAAAGTCCAGTTGCGCCTTTCCAGCCCGGGAAGCTAGCTGCGCCAGCTCCTGATCGCTCAACGTCGCCGTAGCCGCCTTGACCCGGCCCGGCTCCATGCCCACGGATCGCAATGCTTTCTCAGCCTTCGGGGATGACAGGAACTCGGCGACTTTCTGAAGGTCGGCCTGACGCGCGCGGCTCGCGCTGACCGCCTCCTGGTGCAATTCGGCAAGACTGACCACGTGCGTCTGCGCCGATAGGCTCAGAGGAACTGCGAAAGCTCCAGTCAAGACCCAGACCGTCACTGCCCGCGCAAACTGCCCCTGTCGTGCTGGCATCTTCAATTCTCCTTATGAAAAAACGGCTGGGCGTGCAGCAGCCGGGCAACCTGCGCCTTCGGTGAATCGCTGATGCACATGTAAATCCATACCCTTATACCACATGCCAGCGAGCGCTTTCCCTCAATCATCAATATCTGTAATTGATGATCAAGTGCGCCTTGTTGGACGTCCCGTCGCCCCACGCGGATCCAGTGTCGCGGTTGTACGGCCACGGATTCTTCACCACCAGATCAAACCATCCCGCTTCCTTCAGCAGGTTCGAGTCTAGGCTGACCTGCAGCTCCGTCGCGCTCACCACTTTGTATGGAACTGACCGGCCCTTGAAGAGCACCTGGGACTTACGCACAAAGTTAAAGCCTTTGAGAGTGACGGTGGAGGTCGGGCTTCCTTCCGTGAACATGATGGGACTGATCGATTCGATCGCCGGATTCGGCGATAACACTCCATCGGGCAGCATCACAGGTCCCCCCGCGGCTGCGGCCCCTCCTCGCCCCGCCCCTCCTCGTCCTCCGCCTCCGCCCTGTGCCGGGTTGTCGCCGAACATGGCTCTCTTGAACGCCACCACCCATCGCAGACTTTCCACCGGCGGATTGAAACCGGAGTCGCGCCGGAAGGGATCCGAAAACCACGGATGGATGCCCAGTTCGACCGGGCGGCCGTCAAAAATGACGGTGTCAACCTGGCGCAGATTTTCGATGCTCTGCAACGGATCCGCCTTCAGGAGGATCACGTCGGCCAGCTTGCCCGTTTCGACTGTGCCCAGGTCTTTCCCCCTGTTGATCATTTCCGCCGCCCACTTGGTGGCGCCCTGGATGATCTGCATGGGCGTCACACCCGCTTCGGCGAACGCCAGAAACTCGTGATGGATGTTAATCCCTGGGATTTTTGAGGCGTTGGTGTCGCCGCCGGGCACCAGATGTCCGCCGGCATCCACAAACATCTTGTGGAACCGCAAGTGGTTCTGATAACCCTGCCTTCTGCGCTCGGTAGTGACCAGCGGATTGTTGTATGCCGCCAGCCCTGAGAGAACCCTCTCCGGAGGGTAATAGGCCAACAGGTTGGGGTCGGTCAATACCCTGCGGTCTTCCCGCTCGAATCGAGCCCAATCCTTGGGATAGCCCGCATACGACAGCTTGAGCGTGGGAACCAGCGCTGTTCCGTGCTGCACCAGAAACTGGATCAAATCTTTGGCCTTGGCGTCGTCCATGTCGGCATACAAATCCAGCTCGTTGATACCGGGTCCAGGAGCAGTCTTCGAGATGGCCGTGCCAATGCCCGCCGAGTGCGGCAAATTCTTGGAGCCCAACATGGCCGCCCCGCGCGGATCCAAACCCGGCCCGTAAGAGCGCGTAAACACCGGCTTGCCCGCCTTGTTGGCCTCGTCAAAGCCAGCTTGGTAGTACTCGTACGGCAACCCGCCATCCTGGAAAATGATCATGTCGGCGCCGGCGGCGATATACGCTTTCACGTAGTCGCGAGTCTCTTGCGCGGATTTCGGCGCGCGGTTCGGCGTGAGCATCGTTTCCAGGCCGGTGTTGTTGTTGTTCTGCGTAACGATCCGGGAGACGCCGGTAAAAGGCCGCGGCCCCACCAGCTTGCCGTGCAGGACGGCATCGCGAACCACCGGACCGATCTCTCCGGAGTTTCCGATGCCGATGTTTGAAGTGATGCCGTAATTCAGCATCATCTCGCCGTAATACCAGTTGTAGATGGTCTGCGAGTCCCACAATCCCGGCAGGATGAATTTGCCGTCGCCACTGATCACGCGAGCGTTCGCCGGAACCGTCACCTGGCCCCTGCGCCCGACGGCCGTGATCCGGTTGCCCTGGATGACCACCACGGCGTTGGGCACCGGCGCGCCGCCGTTGCCGTCAATCAGCGTGCCGCCCTCGATCACCAGCGCCGGCGGCTGCGCCTGCGCAGCCAGAGGCACGGGAACTGTCCCGCAGAGCAAAACCAGAAAAAGGCCCAGCCACTGATTTCTCACGGGTGCGGGCTGTACTTGCAGCCCGCCCAGAACAGATGTCTTCATGGCCATCCTCCCCCACAACGTCGAATTCCATTTCCCCGCTCGTGCGAGCGCGTTTGAGCGGAAAGATAGCCCCCAAACCGGACCGCGTCAAGCACGCAGCTTCAGTCGAACAACCGCCCCGGACGCTGCCGTCGCATGGATTCTCGACGACTCTCTCCCGCTCCTCCCCACTGCTTGCGAAATAGCTCCACCGTCGCCGGCGCGTGTCCGGCATAGTGATTGTTGACGTACACCAGCACTTGGATTCCCCGCTGCATCACCGGTCGCAGATACCGTACCCATTCGCCGACTTCGGCGCTGCGGTTCACGATCACCTTGTCCCAGGTCTTGGTTTTTTCTTCAATCTTTTTCCGGTCGCCGAGCAACCGCACGTAGGTAAAATCCGCCGTGATCGGGTCCAATTTCTCGAATAGCTCGCCCGGCCGGGGCATCCACGCCTGGTCCTGCAGCACCAGCGCCACATCGTGTTCCCGCAGCAGTGCCGCAAATTCCGCGTCCAGCCAGCTCTTGTTCCGGATCTCCACCGCCATCCGATAGCTCCGCCGCTTTCGGCTCTTAAGAAACGCTCCCAAGCGATTCAAAAACTCCGCCGCGCTCTTGAAGGCCAATTTATTGAAATACGGGAACTGCAGCAGCAACGGCCCTAGCTTCTCTTTCAGCACCGCCATGCGGCTGACAAACTCTTCAAACTCCGCGTCGCAATCCACCAATACTTTTTCGTGGGTAATCACCTGCGGCACTTTTGCCGCGAATAGAAAATTAGCGGGCGTCTTCTCGTACCAGCCCTTGACGGTGGAAAGCGACGGCGTCCGGTAAAAGGTGCTGTCAATTTCAACGGTATCGAATTGCGTCGCGTAGTAACTCAAATATTCCCGCGCGCCCATCCCCGCCGGATAGAAGCTCCCCTCCCAGCCGTCCGCCGTAAACGCAGAAGTGCCCACGCGCATGCAACCCGCGGAACGATTCTCTCGCTCAGCCATGGGACCGCGATTCTACCCGCACCGCCATCTCAGCTGCCAATTGCATCCACCGTGCTTCGGCTGTAACATTCTCGGCCGGATCGGAAACCGATCATGAAACCCCCCGCGTAGCGTAGGGCTGCTGGACCACGATTGGTGAGGCGCACTGGAGGCTAAGATGTCCAAGACCGTTCGGCTTCGCACCAGCGTAATGATTCTGCTTGCTGTCGCACTCTTGGCTGTAGTGTCCGTGCACACGCAAGAGCTGGGAACCATCAGTTTCCCGACCTCCGGCGCAGCCGCCGCGCAGCCGCCATTCTTGGAAGGCGTGAAGGAACTGCACAGCTTCCAATTTGAAGAGGCGGCCGTGGCCTTTCAGAAGGCGGAGCAGCTCGACCCCGGATTCGCCTTGGCCTACTGGGGCGAGGCCATGAGCTTCAACCATCCGTTGTGGGCCCAGGTGGATGTCCCCGCTGCCAAGAAGGCTCTCGAACGGCTCGCGCCCACGCTCGACGCCCGCCTGGCCAAAGCGCGCACCGAGAAAGAAAAAGCGTATCTCCAGGCCGTCGACCTGCTCTTCTATTCGCCCGGCGACAAGCTGGCGCGCGATCGCGCCTACTCCGGCGCCATGGCCCGCATGTACGAACGATGGCCGAACGATCACGAAGTGGCCATCTTGTACGCGCTCTCGCTCCTCGGTACCGTCCGTCCCGGAGACACCGGTTTCCGCCGCCAAGCTCTCTCGGCTTCCATCGCTCTGAAGGTATTCCAGGAAAATCCCAAGCATCCCGGCGCCGCACACTTCATCATTCATTCGTTTGACGATCCCGATCACGCCATCCTGGCCCTCCCTGCGGCCAACGAGTACGCGCAGATCGCGCCCGCCGCAGCGCACGCGCTGCATATGCCCTCGCATATTTTCGTGCAGTTGGGCATGTGGGATCGCGTCGCCGCCTCCAATACCGCTGCCTACAAAGCGGCCATGGATCTGATCGCGCGGATGCATCTGGCCGAGGGGCGCGAGGACTTTCACACGCTCTCTTGGCTCGAATATGCCAATCTCATGTCAGGCAAATTCGATGAAGCCAAGAAGAATGTCGAACTCGCCAAGGCCGCTGCCGACCGCAACCGCGACAATCGCGCCGTGCGCGATAGTTATCTGGGCATGCAGGCGCGCTACATTCTGGAATCGGGTCAGTGGGAAAAAATCCCGCTTGAGTCAGCAGCCCCGGGAACGCCAATCTCCGGATTGGCGCCAACACCGGTAACCCAGGGCGCGCCTGCCGCGGCGGGAATGCAGGGAATGCCTGGCATGCAAGGCATGCCGGGGATGGCCGCCCCCGCCGGCCCTGGATACGGCGGTAGCGCCACCTGGACTTTCATTGCCGGTATGTGCGCCGCCAAACTCAACGACCCCGCAACTGCCGACCAAGCCGCGGCGCAACTTCGCGCCATGGGTGAACGCGTCGCCTCAGGAGGGAACGCCTACGGCGCGAAGCCTTTCGCCATCATGGAAAAAGTAGTCAGCGCCAGCGCCCAACTGGCCCGCAGCCGCATGGACGATGCCGTGCGCCTGGCGAAGGAAGCGGTGGATATTGAGCTGACCCTCTCCGCGCCCTCAGGGCCGCCCGATCCGATCAAGCCGGCTCTGGAGTTCTACGGCGAAGTGCTTCTGGCGGCCGGACGGCCGGCGGAAGCCGCCGCCGCGTTCGAGCAGTCGCTGCTGCGGACGCCCAACCGGACGCCTTCGGTGCAAGGTCTGGCGCGCGCTCGCACCGAGGCTGGCGCGGCGCGGAGCCCGCAGCAAAGCCAGGCCCGATAGAGGCTAAGATCCCGGCTTCCTGACCAGAACAAGAAACATCTGCCGGTTGGCCCGCAGGTCGGTCCATCCGGGAATCGTGCGCACCGGCGTCAGCCCCGCCGCTTTCATTTCGTCCACGATGACGTTCGGGGGGACGCCGTGTCCTCCGCGATTGGCCGGGACGCCTTCGGGCACCGCCGAGCCGGGCATCGGCTCGAAGTCAATCACCACCAGCCGGCCTCCGGGTTTCAGCGCGGCGACCAAACTGCGATCGTACTCGTCGGGAAACGTAAAGTGGTGATAGACGTCGCGCATGAAAATCGCATCGCAGCAACTGGCGGGCAGATTTGACACGCGCTCGCCCGCGGTGATCACCGTGACATTGGTCAGTCGCTCGCGCGAGACTGCTTCGCCGATTTCGGTCAGCCGCGCAGGATCGAGCTCGGTCGAGTACACTCGGCCATTCGGACCGAGCCGTTTCGACATTTCAACCGTCATCTCTCCGCGCCCGGCGCCCACCTCCGCGATGGTCATGCCGGGCCTGAGTTCCAGCAGCTCGAACAGGCGCGCGGCCTCATCGGCAAATTGAGCTAGCTGCGCCTGCGTCGCAGCCTGCCCGCGTCCTTGACCTGCGGCCTGCTGCTGCGCAGCCTGCCCTCGGCCCTGGGCGGGAGCCTGCTGTGCCTGCGCCTGCAAGAAAGTCGCCGCGCAGGCCAGCGCGAATGCCAGAAACCCGAACAGCGCCAGCGGGTGGCGTGCAGCGCGAACCCGTCGCAATTCTTGCGTGGATGGCATGATTGCTCCTTTAGCGGATCGTGAATGGCACCGAGGCATTCTTCAGCGCAACGTTCTCGCTGGCCTTGTCTACGATATCCATGTCGAAGAGGAGGCCCATCCTATTGGCCGCGAGGTCTTCCAGCGCGCTATCGACCAAGAGCCGGTAATTTCCCGCCTGCCAGGGCTGGCGCGGCGTAAAACTCCAACGAGTCTCCCGGCGATCGATCGCTATCGTCCCGGCAATCGCGGTGCGCGCATCCGAAACCGAAAGCGCCTTCTGCAGCCCAATGTAGTCCATGGATTCCGGGAAATCGACAATCAGGGGCTGCGAGGTACCCGCCTTGGGCGCGGTCACGCGCCACTGCTTGGGGTCCGGTGCGGTTCGATCCGCGGGACCGCCGCGAAAAGCCTTGCGAAATCCTTCCACCAGCGGCACGCCGCGCGCGTCCTTCCACTCACGATCAATCACCAGCGTGTAGCGCTTTCCATCCTCAAGGGAAGGACCCAAATTCATATTGGAGGTCAATCCTCGCTTGATGCGCCCGGGGTCGAACCATACTGTCAGCCGCTGATTATTCGCGTCCCAAAGTTCCTTGTCGAGTTCAAGAAAAATGCCCGGCAGTTTCTTGCCGTCTGCTCCCAGCAGATGAATGCGTTCCCAGGCTTCGCCTCGGCTCATTGGCGCCGAAAAGTACACGTACAGCTTGAGGTCGTTGCTTGGCAGCACGTCTGCCGACGGATACACGCGCTCGACGCGCGTCATCGGAACTGTCTGGCGCGGCGGCCCATCGAAAGTTGCCTGCACCGGACTTCCATTCGGCGGCTGAAAGACTGCGCGGTATTTCGCGCCCGCCGCCAACGGGAACTGCGGACGAAAAACAAGCGAATCACCTTCCACGCTATATTTCCCGGCTACGGGCGGGACGTTTCCGGCGCCGACGTACACGTTAAAAAGCGAGGCCCAGCCCTTCGCGGGCGGAGCGGCAGGCGCCTTCCAGCCCACAACCTTAAACGCGCCGTTCTGAAGTTGGATCGAAACAGATTGCGCGGCTGCGGTCGCCCCCAGGAAGAGGGCGACCGCAAGTCCGGCAAGTCCGGCAAGTCTGGCTAAAGTGCGCACTACTTAGGGCAGAGCAATCGTCGTCAGGTTTTGGGTGTCAGCGGGCTTGCTGAGGATCATGGCATTGCCGGCATCCACGCCTGCGAGTTGGGTGACGCCCTTGAGCTCGGCAATCGTGTCGAAGGGCATGCCGAAGACGTAATCGTTTTGCGGATTGGGCTGCTCAGGCGACTCAACTGCCTTGTAGGTCTCTATGTTGTTGGCCTTCATCTTCATCACGCCGCGGTTGGAGTTGGAAATCAGGATGAACTCCTGTCCATCCTTCCTATAGGGGACCATGTCCAACGGCTGGTTGCCAGAGCCCACGTCGGCAATGGTCACGGGCTTGATCTGGGTGCCGGGCTTCAGGTCGGCGACGGGAATCTTGACGATCGGCGTGCAGGTGTAGGCAGCCAGGATGTACGGCTGTCCCTGGATCGTGTAAGGAACGAAGGTGCGCACAGGAGCCGCGGTCTCAAAGCGCCCATGTGATGCGTGCCAAATCTGAACGTTGGTGCCCTTGGCAACTTGATCGAACGGGAACGGGATCGCGCGCAAGGTCGAAGCCCACTCGTCGTTCGACAGCCCGGAGAGATACAGTTTGCCGTTAGTGAAGTCCATGTCGGTAACTGTTTGCAATCGTGGGTCCTGGCGGGCGGTCGGATTCGATGCAGGCGCATCCGTCAGGCTGACCGCAGAGTTCTTGATGTTGTCGAGCGAAAGCTGGGTCAACTTGCCTGTAGCATCCACGCTTACAATGACCGGCACCGCGTCGGGGCCGCGCCCGCGGGAAACCGCGAGATAGGCATTCTTCGACACAGGATTGACAGTCAAGTCGTTGACCATGATCTGGTCCGGCGTCGTGCCCAGCAGGGCCGCGATTTTGGCGTCCACGCCCTGAACATTGATCTTGACGGCGTTTCTTGCCGCCGTACGGTCGTTAGTATCGAGCGCTACCACTTTGCTGCCCAAGGAATCAGCGACAAAGAGGATGCCATCCGGTCCGAAGGCCAGCGCGTTCGCAGACTGGAGCGACACTTTGCCGGCTAGCAATTCTCCAACTGGGCTAGCGGCTTTCGGGCCCGGGCTAACCAACAACGTCACTGCTGCGACAAGACAGAAACCCAAGCCAAGGCGCGGCAGGATCTTGCGATAGAATGCTGATCGCATCTTCCCTCCTGAAATTTAGGCTTTCCGAGGCAGACCACTTGTATCACCATCGGCGCAGTGAGGTCAACGCGTATTCGGCGCGGTGGGTAATCCGGGAAGGGCGGCATGGTTCGGGCCGAGTGGTTGACGGGATTGGAGTTAGCGGAGAGGGGGTGACACCCCCCGGCAGTTTGTAAGAATGTCAAAGGAAAGAAGTTGCGGGAAAAGGAGTTTGTAAGAGTGTGAAAACAAAGGGGCGACAAAAACACACGGTCCGCAGACATTGACCGAAGGGTTGAGCGCCGGAGGAGCGAGCAAAGCGCATGGGAGGAGGAGGGACGCACAGCGCCTAAGACTGCGGAGTGAAGTGCGACGATCACAACATATGTTACCATGAAAGATACGATAAGTCAACTTTGTTTACTTGCTAGTGATTCGAACGCAGCGTTCGAAACGTGGGAGAATCAGAAGTAAACGTGCAGAAACCCAGCGATTCGAAACAGAGAGGGCGAACCCCATGGCTCGCAATGAGTTAGGCGAGCGCGAAGAGCCCCACGTCCGTCCCGGCGGAAATGGGCCACCCGCCCAAGAAGCACCCACCACATTTTGCCGTTTCGGAGTAGAATCCGGCTGTTCTCTAACCATTCAGATTCCTACTGCGGGGAGTGAATGTTATGGATCTACCGCAACTACGTCCATACACCGTGAATGACTTCCAAGAATGGGATCAGCGGGATGCCCTCATTCTACAACCAAGATTTCAGAGACGCTTGGTATGGCGCGAAAAACCGAAGTCTTACCTGCTTGACAGCATAGTTCAAGGTTTTCCGATTCCCCCTATCTACATTCGAGAAATACTTGATCCTGACAGAAGGAAAACTGTCCGAGAAGTTGTTGACGGTCAGCAGAGAATGCAAACTGTCCTTGATTTCCTTGAAGACCGCTTGGTGGTTTTAAAAGCCCATAACGAGAAGCTGGGAGGCATACCCTTTTCCAAATTGCCCGAAGGGGCCCGCAAGAAGTTCTTGAATTATCCTTTCTCTGTCGTAGTCTTGGTTGCAGCTGACGACACGGATGTTTTTCAAACATTCGAACGCCTGAATTCGTATACACTCCCCCTAACTTCCCAAGAAAAGTTAAATGCCAAGTATTTCGGCCGTTTCAAACGATTTGTCTTTGAACTCGGTCAGGACCATCTGGAGTTTTGGAGGTCCCATGGTGTACTGACAGACAGAAAAATTGTTCGGATGGGCGAGGCTGAATTAACAAGCGAGCTGGTCGTAGCCATGCTCGCTGGTCTTCAGGACAAGAAGAAAAGCCTGGAAGGATATTACAAGACGTATGATGACAATTTTCCTCAAGGTCGCCAGATCCGAAAGCGATTTGAAGCGTGCATCCTAAGCATACAGGACATTTTTGGCGCAGAGTTGCTAGAGTCAGCATTCAAGAAAAAGGCTCTGTTCTACAGCTTGTTCTGTGCCATCTTTGACATCATTTACGGTATGCCTTCGAGTCCCATTGACAGACGAATCAGTCGCAAGAAAATCAGCGCCAGTTCCAATTCTCCGATACGACGGAGCCTGAACCGTGTAGGAGCTGTACTGGAATCTAGAGAACCGACGGCGGAAGAGGTAAAGTTTATCGACGCGTGTGCCCGACAAACGGACAACATCGCGCCAAGACGCGTGCGCCACAAGTTCATATTCAATGCAGTCCACAGTGTTCTGACGAATTGAGGAGCGCCACTCTTGGCGAATTGAAGGTGAACATTGCCTCCCTCAGATGTGCGCCCCGTCCTTGCGAGCTTCAGAGAGGATATAAGAAAGTGCGGCCAGCTTCTTGATTCTGTCCGCAATGCAGGACTTCCCTTTTTCCAAATAGAACTCTTCGCGGAACTTTCGTTTCTGCGAATGTATGTGTCGTGGGAGAGTTTCTTAGAGGAATCATTTTCGAGATTCTTGTGTGGAGCAAGAAGCATATCAGGAACACGCCCTGTCTCTTGCGTACAACCGAGATCAATTGACCACGCGAAAAGCCTGCTAATCGGATTGGAGAGAGGGGGACGCTTTTCAGATTGGTCCAAACGAGAGACAGTAGTGATGCGAGCCGAGTTGCTTTTTCGGCATGGAGCGCCGTTTGCGACGCCACTCAACGCTGCTGCGCGCGATCTCGATGACATGCGAGCAATACGGGACAGCATCGCCCACAGGTCTCGGCCAGCCAGAGACAAGTTAGCAGTGTTAGTTCACCGGCGGACGGGAGTCGCACACAAATATTCTCCTGGACGCTTCTTGCTCAAGACTTCCGCGGTAACACCGGACACATATCTCGCAATCTTTTCACGGACCTTGGTCTTGACGGCCGATCAAGTGTCGGCATAGGGCTGATTAGATGACGTTGTCGGCTCCTTCGACCGAGTAGACTTGGTAGCGATCAAACGACCAAGGCTCGGAAGGAAGGAGCCGAGCAATGATGATTATAGGTTGCGATTTTCACACACGCTACCAG
>Ga0214473_10002161_pt1 | contig 24513 bp, 39 predicted proteins | sample RVTome_7_FD_203509 | JGI IMG/M metagenome (GOLD analysis project Ga0214473, IMG submission 203509) | Soil microbial communities from uranium-contaminated site in the Upper Colorado River Basin, Wyoming, United States - RVT98D197 | ecosystem: Environmental > Terrestrial > Soil > Contaminated >... | reverse complement strand
CGCCCTTAAGAATTTCTTCCGCTCCTTCCATATCCGTCAAAAGTTTTTTGTACTCACGGATCTTCTCAACAAGGGACTGAAGTTCAGACTGTTCCTTTGAGTATTTTTGATATTCCTGCGGCGCAGATAGGACCTTCGGGTCTACCATCTGGACTGTCAGCTTTTCGTATCTATCTTCTATTGTCTGGAGTTTTTCAAGCAGCATTTTCAGCCTCTATTTTAAGAACCTCTTTTAATGCTGTGATGGCAACCTCTATCTGCCTGTCATCAGGGTCATGGGCTGTGAGCCTTTGCAAAAGAAGCCCCGGCATAATCATGAGGTTTATAATCGGATTATCTTTCATCCTTGCAGAAAGCTTCAGGATCTCATAGGAAAGCCCTGCCACTACCGGCATAAGAATAAGCCTTGAGAGGAACTTATAAACAAAAACCCACGATTGCGGAATGAAAGAAAATACGAAAATGCTTGTTATCATGACTATCAGCAGAAAACTCGTGCCGCACCTTGGATGATGAGGGCTGAAAGGCTTTACATTCTCCACATTAAGCTCTTTGCCATTCTCGTATGCATGTATTACCTTGTGCTCTGCGCCGTGATACTCAAATATCCTTCTCATCTCCTTCCAGAGTCCGATTGACATGACATAAAGCAAAAATATAAGAACTCTTATTATCCCGTCAATGAGGTTAAATAAAAACGAATTCTCGGAAACAGAAGAAATCACAATGCCGATAAGTTTCGTTGCGTATAGCGGAAACAGCACAAAAAGCGCAATCCCTATTATAAAGGCAAAGCCCATTGTCAGGGTGATAGTGAAAGGGCTCACCGGTTTTTCATCTTCATTGTATGCCTTGCTTGCAGAGAACTCTATTGCCTTCACTCCAAGGAAAAGAGCGTGGAATAACGCTGCAACTCCTCTGAGCATCGGAACCTTCAGCAGTCTAGGGAATTCAGACAGTTCTTCCCTTTTCACGTGAATATCCCCCTTCGTGTCCCTTACAGCCACTGTCCAGCCTTTTGGGGACTTCATCATTACTCCCTCTATTACCGCCTGTCCGCCGATGTTTTTCATGAAAAATTCCTCATCCTATACTTTTTGTTAAATATAATGCCGCCTTTAAACTTCTATTTCTGTCATTGCAGCTTGTCCGCAATCTTTCCGACTTCTTCGGAATCGTATAAGAATGATTCCCCCGATATTATCGGGGGAATGATAATACACGTTACTTTTTTATGAAATAAATTTTTGTCCACCTCATGCGGATTCGCTGAGGCGAAAGCAAGCCCGGCTTTCAATCTATGCTTTTTATTCAGCCAATAAAAAAGTCGTCCCGACGCAATGCCGGGACGACTTTTATCCCTTAAAGCTTATCTACTTCTTGGTCTTTTTTGCGTATTTCTTCTTAAACTTCTCCACCCTTCCTTCAGCATCAAGTATCTTCTGTTTTCCGGTAAAAAACGGGTGGCACATTGAGCAGATATCAACGTGAATTTTGGGGTTAGTTGACCTTGTGACAAAACTCTCGCCACAGGCGCAGACCGTCTTCACCTCTTTATATTCAGGATGTATTCCTTCCTTCAACTTAATCCTCCTTAAAGTTATTTTATATTATAAAAAATCTTGAATACTTTTAGCAACAAGGCGACATCGGATAAAACCTTCAGCCTTCTATGTGCCTTTTTATCCTTGCGATATTTTCAGCGGAAAGCTCAACAAATTTAACTCCGATGCCGACATTGGGCTGGGCGTGCTGAACACGGGCCATCGCCTTAATGGCATCTTCCCCGATTTTAAAGCTTAGCTCAAAAATTGTTCCTGCTATAAAACTGAACTGCGTGTAGATATACATGCCGTCTATGCTTATATCAAGCGCCTCTGCTTTTGTTACGCCATTTATCACTACATCTTTGTGAACCAGCGCCCTTCTTGTTCTCCTGTCATCTGCGCCGTTCATTGTTTATCCTCGTTGCGAGTCGAGTCCGACTGTCCTGAACCGTTAATCTTATCAACAAACCCTGTATTGAACTCGCCGTTCACAAAGTCAGATTGTGAAAAGACCTTCTTATGAAAAGGTATTGTTGTCTTTATTCCCTCAATAATAAATTCATCGAGGGCGCGTTTCATTATTGAGATAGCCTCTCCCCTGTTTCTGCCGTGCGCAATTACCTTTGCTATAAGCGAGTCGTAATATGAAGGCACTGTCCATCCGCTGTAAACAGCTGTGTCCACGCGCACACCCGGGCCGCCGGGCAGAGAAAGGAATGTAATTTTGCCGGGATTCGGGATAAAACGCTCCGGGTCCTCGGCATTTATCCTGCACTCTATAGCATGGCCGTAAGATTTTATCTGGTGCTGTTTATATTCTATCAGGGAACCTGCAGCAAGTTTTATTTGTTCCTTTACCAAGTCAACACCGCTGACCATCTCTGTGACAGGATGCTCAACCTGAATCCTTGTATTCATCTCCATGAAATATATATTGCCCTCCATATCTACGATAAACTCCATTGTCCCGATATTCCTGTACTTAATAGCCTTTGCCGCCCTTACTGCCAGCTCTCCGATTTTTTTCCTGAACTTCTCTGTTGAGACAGGGGATGGCGCTTCTTCTATAAGTTTCTGATGCCTTCTCTGTATTGAGCAGTCTCTTTCTCCGAAATGCACTGTATTGCCTTTGCTGTCAGCAGCTATCTGGACTTCTATATGCCTTATCTCAGGGATGTACTGCTCAACATAAAGCTCGCCGTTCCCGAATGCGGCAAGAGCTTCTCTTTGAGCCATATAAAATGCCTGTTCAAGCCCGCTTTCTTCATTTACAATTCTCATTCCCCTGCCGCCGCCGCCCGCAGACGCCTTAATAATCACAGGAAAATCTATTTTCTTTGCCACCTTCATGGCAAGTTCTTCTGAAATAACAGGGCCATCGCTTCCCGGCACAACAGGAATACCACGCCTTTTCATCATCTGCCTTGCCTTTGCCTTATCGCCGCCGACTCTTATATTCTCAGGCGTAGGGCCGATAAATGTTATCCCTGATGTGGCGCATGCCTCTGCAAAATGGGGATTTTCAGATAAGAAACCATAACCCGGATGCACTGCCTCTGAATCCGTTATTTCAGCGGCGCTAAGAATGCCCGGGATGTTAAGATAGCTCTGCGCAGAATTCGCAGGCCCAACGCAAACAGCCTCATCTGCAAGCCTGACATGCAGAGCTTCTTTTTCTACGTCTGAATATACGGCTACTGTCTTTATGCCGAGTTCCTTGCAGGCGTGTATAACCCTTACCGCAATTTCACCGCGGTTTGCTATCAAAACTTTCTTAAACAATTCCATGTATTCATTCCTTTTCTAATAGGGATAACTCCTTTATTTTCATTTAATCAGAACCGTCCCTGAATAATTTTAATATGTTTCATTTTTCTCGTCTCGCCCTTGAAAAACTCTAATTTCCTAAATCTTCCAACAGTATGTCAGCACACTGCGCTGTGATACCTTTGTTATACTGGGCATTAATCTCATTAATAATTGCGTTCTTTATATTCGTAGATGTCTTTATATCGCCTGCCTCATATTTTTCCTTTGCCTGTAAAAGCTTTTTGTTTATAGAATTATATATCCCTTGATTCTTTATAAGACCGACCTTATAGCAACCTTCCCATTCATCTACAAGAAGCGTAGGGGTTACAATTTTTTGAATTTTGTTTTCAGCTGGCTTGATGTAGTCATAAAAAATTTCGATTTTCTGTTGATTGTTTGGAGTAATAAGCAGATTTTTTTGGTAATTATTATCGGTACAAAGAATATTTACAGGCTCCATATTTCTTACACCGAACGAATAGCAGAGTTCAACAACTGCATATTTGTATGGGATTATCAGGATTTCGTATCTCCCATCCTGTGCACCGGTAATACCACCATCATATCCAGAGGAGATAAAAATATTTTCACCTGTTTCAACATTTCTACAATATAAAGCTGTATTCATGCCATACCCCGCACGTATCTCAGGAGATAAATTCATTACCATCGTCACATGTTCGACATTAGATGTGCATTGTTGATCAGGGTCTGGGTACCAAAATGGCGTCGTCTTAAGACCCGACTCCTCCGCATCAATAGTGCCTGTCCATTTATTTTTGCTTTCATCCCAGCCAATTATTTTCCCGTCAGGGGTCTTAATAGTTAACCTGAAAGATGGATAAGAATAGTCATTGCTTTTGACATCGTATATCCTAAAGCTGAAACCCCTTACAGTCTCTATGGTGACAGCATAGCTATTTCCTACATTAGTAAACATCAAGTATAGAGTGAATAAAAAATAAAGCCCTCTCTTTCTCATTTATACCTCCTATTTAAATTTCCTGTAACCACATATTTTTGTTATTGCAGTATAAGTGTTTGCTGGATCAATAACCTCGAGCTTGTTACAGTCTTCCGAAATGCCCTTTAAGAAAACAAAATGGCCACATTGTGACCCTGTTGGCGATTTTACCCATAATATATACCTATAACCGTTTTCCATGTCTTGTTTTAGTTGAACTGAATCTATAAATTGTTTAAATGGTTGAGGGGCATCTTTACTAAAAGTTTTACTATCAATATAGCTAACGGATGGACAGAATGCCCCTAATATCTTTTCCCAATCAACCGATCCAGCTCCAACAAAACATTCGCTACAGCCATTGACTGTAAGTAAGTCAGTATAACAACCCATTGAATTCATTAGCATTGTTAACGATGACATAGCACAGCCCTTTTTACATATTGTTTTCTGAGTATTATCATACTTGATGTTTGGCCACCTCGTATCACATTGCGGTATTAGAGAAGGAACGTTTGGAATCGTATAGCCACAGCACCCCTCATCCGTCTGCCCATCGCAATTGTTGTCCTTCCCGTCCCCACAAATTTCTGCAACTGGTGTTACCTCTCCCTGACATGCTCCCCATTGTCCGTTTGTGCAGGTTTGAGTTCCTGCTTTGCATATGCCGACACCCTGTGTTCCTCCTGCACCCGAATAGCAGGGGATGGTCTGGCCGCTGGTGCATACTGCAGGGCATTGCCATTCATAAATTGCAGAGTACTTCACCCAACAAGTTGAAGGGGTACAGTTACAGCCCACATAAGTATATATCGGACAACTTGTAGCTGTCTGACAGGCCGAAGGACTTGTATAACAGTAATAAGTATGATACCAATATTTACCTATTACTTCCCCAGCATGACAATAAGTTGCGCTATCTGTTCCACATTCTGTAATTTTAATCCATTGTCCTGAATTAGTAATCCTGATTTCTTTTTTTTCAATTGTTCCATCAGAACAGCTTGCCGTTATGGTTATGCCGCCGCAAGAAGCCGGCCCTGTAGTCAAAACGCCATTTGAATTGATGCTTGCGCCTGTGCCTGTAATGTTCCATGATACAGTCCCATTACAATCTGCTGTGCTGTATGACGCACTGCTGTTTGTTGTTATTGTTTCAGTGCCGGTTATGGTTATTGCATGAGAAGATGTTGCAAATGAAAAGAAAAAGGCAATTGTTATGAATAGGAACAGAACAGAAGCAAGTCGTATATTTTTTGTGCTCCAGTTTTTTTTAGTTGCAGACATCACTTTTTGCACTCTCCAAGAACTTCATTTATACCGGCTCTATCAGAAAAAGCGGCTCGCCGTATTCCACGGAATGACCGTTTTCAACAAGTATCCTGACAATAACGCCTTCCATCTCTGATTCTATCTCGTTCATGAGTTTCATTGCCTCTATAACGCACAATACCTGCCCCTTTTTTACCCGTGAACCGCCCTGCACAAACGGCTCTGCCTCCGGAGATGATGATCTGTAGAATGTCCCTACTATCGGTGAGGTTACTGTAACAAGCCTCTGGGTATCCTCTATCGGTTCAACTGCCGGTTTTTCATGCGCAACCACAGGCCTTGATAATTCAAACGAAGACAGCCGTTTCTCTCTCCTTATCTTAACCTTATTGCCGTCTTTTTCTATCTGAAGTTCTGTGATGTCTGTGTCCTTAAGCAGTTCTATAAGTCCTTTTAAATCATCAATTTCCATTTTCCCCTCCAAGGGTCATAATCATTTAAGATAGTAGACCCTACTTTACTCTCTCCATATATTCAGATGTTCTTGTATCAACTTTTATCATATCTCCCTCATTTATATGAAAGGGCACTCTGACCACTGCCCCTGTTTCCAAGGTTGCCGGCTTTCCGCCTCCGGATGCTGTATCGCCTTTAAAGCCCGCAGGGTCTGTTTTTACAACTTTGAGTTCAACGAATGTCGGAATCTCCACGCTTATAGGCACGTCCTTATGATACAGCACTTTAACCTTCATATTCTCCTTAATAAATCTTATTGCCTCACCAAGCTGCTCACTCCTGAATGGCATCTGCTCATAAGTCTCTTCATCCATAAAGTAATAGAGATCTTCCTGCGAATACAGATACTGCATGCTCTTTTCTTCAAGCCCCGGGGTTTCAAGTTTCTCGCCTGACCTGAATGTTTCTTCAAGAACTGCGCCGGTTTTAATATTCCTCATTTTTGTTCTGACTATAGCGCCACCCCTTCCCATCTTAACGTGCTGAAATTCTACTATCTCGCATGGTTCCCCCTTAAATTCGACTTTAAGACCTTTTCTGAAATCACTTGTCGAAATCAATTATGCCTCCTAATCAATTTAGATAACCTCCAGTTTCCTCGGCAGTCTCGTCAGCACTTCAGCCCCTTTCGGCTTCACAAGCACCATATCCTCTATCCTGACCCCGCCTGTTCCGGGGACATAAATACCGGGCTCTATTGTAAACACCATGTTCTCTCTGATCCGCTCTTTCCTGTTCCAGGTTATGTGCGGTGATTCGTGAACCTGAAGCCCGATGCCATGCCCTGTGCCGTGCCCAAAAAATCCGGCATATCCTGCCTTTTTTATAACATCCCGTGCAGAATTGTCAATCGCCCTGCTGTCTATGCCGGGTAATATTGCTGATACAGCCTTTCTGTTTGCCTCCAATACTGTCTTGTATATTTCCCTTTTTTTACCGATATCTGCGCCTCGGATAAGCAGTGTCCGCGTCATATCAGAAAAATAACCTTCTGCCTCTCCCCCCCAATCTATAACAACAAGGTCTCCTGCCTCCAGCCTTTTCTCTGACGGCCTTGCATGAGGCATTGAAGAATTTCTACCGGAAGCAACTATTATATCAAATGGGATGCATTTACACCCCTCCCTTTTGAGATTCTCCTCAAGCATCATTGCCAGTCTTTTCTCTTTTGCGCCTGTTTTGATATAAGGCTTCACTGCAAGAAATGCCGACTCCGCGCGTCTTACAGCCTCTTTAATCAATGCCTTTTCCCTGTCTTCTTTCACTGATCTGCGCCTTTCAATAAAATCCTTAAAAGGTTTAAGAACAATGCCCTTTTTTGAAAGCGCATCAAAAAAACCGTAAGAAACAGATGATTCAAATCCAAGCCTGTTTATCCCAAGCTTTTTGGCAAGCGCAGACACGGTCTTGGCTCTTTTTTCTTTCTCAATAACGATATCCCATCCCTTAACCTCGCACCCTGTCTGCTCTTTATATCTGAAGTCAGTAACAAAAAAATTCGCTGTCTTCGTTATCAACAGAAATCCTGAAGAGCCTCTGAATCCTGTAAAATATCTGACATTATTTATATCAGTTACAAGAAGCCCGTCAATGCCTTTAAAAGACGCTCTTATGCCGGCAAGCCGTGAGTTCATCGGGCTTAAGAAAGAATGGTTTTTGCAGCCCTGAGGGCAAGAAGATAGCTGTCTCCGCCAAAGCCGCTTATCTGACCTGCTGCAACCTCGGCGATATAGGATTTTCTTCTGAATTCTTCACGTTTATGAATATTAGAGATATGCACCTCAACAACAGGCTTGCCCACTGCTGATATGGCGTCTCTTATCGCAATGCTTGTATGTGTATAGGCCGCAGGGTTTATTATAAGCGCATCGTAATCTTTCTTCTGAATGGCGTCTATCATTTCGGCCTCGCTGTTTGACTGCATTATCGAGAGCTTCATGCCAAGTTCCGCAGCAAGCGCCGTTAACTTATTGTTCACATCATCAAGGGAAAAAGTCCCGTAAATCTCCGGCTCTCTTTTCCCAAGCATATTAAGATTAGGCCCGTGTATGACTAAAACTTTCAAAATACCTCCTCTCAAACTCAGGGTTCAGGTGTTAGGGCTCAGGTTTCAGCTATTTAAAACTAAGACCTGACACCTGGAACCTAAAACCTAATAACTGCCGTATTTTATCAGTTTTACTTACCTAAACTCAACTACTTCCTCCCTCGGCATACCTTGAGGAGGTGAGGAGATGTTTGGCAATCCGCATAATACTCCATACTAAAGTTTCAGCAGCGCAAGCCCTGAAACAGGGTCAAGCTCTCTGACGGCATTAACTCCTTCTATCTCCACAATAACCGCCTCAAGGACAAGAAATGTCTCTGCTTTTTCTCTTAGACATCCCACTTTGACATTGTCCCTTTTCCCGAATGCGCCGTGAAGATGCACCTTGGGCTCATCGCCTTGATAAAATATTGTGCCTACGCCTAAGATCTCATGGCTTTCTCCGAGTTCCCTCCACATTGGAACAGGAGGCATGACATCTTTCTCCGGGCCTACAACGATTTTCCCTTCGCGCATTCCGCCCACAAGATAAACAACAGCAGCCTTTATATTCTCCTTCTTTGCTATGCCTGCGAGATTGGAGAGCACATCCTCCTTGTCTTCAAACCTTGCAACCACAACCCTTCCTGTCCTGCCGACCTGATATTTCATAGTCCTTTCGTCCTCCTCTCCTTCTACTTCTTCTTTTAAGGCTCTTTAATGGCTATTATATCATGCTGTCAGAAGCCAAATTATGTTAAAATATCAAATCCTATAAATCAAGAAAGGTTTCACGCATGTTTAATATGAAGGTAGTACAACCGACAAAGCTTGACCCTGAGACAAAATTCAAATTCCGGTGCCATAAGGATATAAAGTGCTTCACAAAGTGCTGCAGCAACATTGACATAATGCTCACGCCCTATGATGTCCTGCGCCTGAAGAACAGGCTCAAGATGTCGTCAGAAGAATTTCTCGAAAAACACACATTTTCAAAGATTGATGAAAAGTCATCGCATCCCTATATATATCTCAAGATGAATAAAGATGAAGAGAGAGGCTGTCCTTTTGTGAGTTTCCCTGAAGGATGCGCTATATACACAGACCGGCCTGTAAGCTGCAGATACTATCCGATTGGTCAGGCAACCCTCAAGAAGGGTATCGGCACAAGCGGACAGGGCATTCATGAGGAATTTTATTTCTTTGTAAAAGAAAAACACTGCCTCGGCTACGAAGAAAATACACGGTGGACAGTTGAATCATGGAGGACTGATCAGGAGTCAAGCCTTTACGATGAGATGAACAGGGAATGGAAGAGCATTCTTATGAGAAGAGATATCCCCGGGAAAGCACAGCTTGACCCGCAAAAACAGACACAGTTTTATATGTCAAGCTACGACCTTGATAAATTCAAGCGCTTTGTCTTTGACAGCAAGTTCCTTGATGTATTTGATATAGATGACGAAGAGATTGAAAAGATGCGCGCAGACGAAGTTGCCCTTATGAAGTTCGGGTTCAAATATCTCAAATACGTTCTGATGATGGAAGAGAGCCTGAAGATAAAGCCAGAGGCGATAAAGGCAAAGAAGTAGCGATATGGCTACAACTGACACTGAACAATTCTCTTATAAAATACCAACTTGACCACTAAACTAAAAAGCCCCGCTTCAAAAAAGCGGGGCTTTCAATAAACTTTATTGGCATAATTACTTTTTCTCTTCCTTCTTCTCTTCTGTTTTCTTCTCTGCCTTTGCCTTCTTTTCCTCTTTGGGCTTCTTTATGCTCTCGTAGTCTATAAATTCAAGGACAGCCATCGGCGCACCGTCATTAACCCTGTTCCTTGTCTGCACTAGTCTCAGATAACCGCCGTTTCTGCCGCTGAACCTCGGCGCTATTTCGCTGAACAACTTTGACACAACAGCCCTGTTCGGAATATATGAAAGCACAAGGCGTTTTGAATGGAGATCGCCTTTTATCCCCATGGTGACAATTTTCTCAGCAATCCCTTTTGCAGCATTTGCCTTTGCAAGGGTCGTCTCTATCCTCTGATGCTCTAACAATGAGGAGACTATCCCCTTCAGAAGCGCCTTCCGTTGGTTTGCCGTTCTCCCGAATAACCTTCCGCTAACTTTATGACGCATCTTGGACTACACTCCTGACCTGTGAAATTGCCATTTTATTCACCATTTCCCTGTCAATCTTCATGCCGAAATTAAGCCCCATGTTCTGAAGCATTTCCTTGATTTCATTAAGGGACTTCCGTCCGAAATTTTTTGTCTTTAGCATCTCTGACTCTGTTCTTTCAACAAGGTCTGCGATAATCTTGATGTCCGCATTTCTCATGCAGTTATATGCTCTTACAGAAAGCTCCAGTTCATTAACACTCTTCAGGAGATTAGGATTAAACGCCGGCGCATCTCCTAATGCAGATGAACTGCTGCTCATTTCAAATTCCGGGTTTTCCTCGTCTTGTTCAAGCATGAAAATACGCATATGGTCTGTAACTATAGCCGCAGCCTGAGAGACTGCTTTTTTAGGCGTTACGCTTCCGTCCGTCCATATTTCCATCACGAGCCTGTCGTAGTCTGTTGCCCTTCCAACTCTTGCCTTCTCAACCCAGAAATTCACTTTCCTGACCGGGCTGAAAACAGAGTCCACCGCAATCATGCCGACAGGAAGCTCTTCTTCTTTGTGAATTTCAGCTGATACGTATCCTCTGCCTTTCTTGATGTACATCTCAGCCTCAAAGACAGCCCCTTTGTCAAGGGTGGCTATAAGCTGTTCAGGATTAAGTATCTCAACGCTTGAATCAACCTGAATGTCATTGCCTTTAACTTCACCCGGGCCCTTAACTTTGATTGTGGCGATCCGCTTTCCATCGGCGTGCATCTTGACCCTGAGCTTTTTTATGTTCAGGATGATGTCCACCACATCTTCTTTAACGCCGGTAATGGATGAAAGTTCATGAACAGAACCGGTTATTTTTACTGCTGTTACTGCCGCACCTTCAAGGGATGACAGCAAAACTCTCCGTATGGAGTTCCCTAGTGTTGTCCCGAAACCGCGTTCTAACGGCTCCGCCACGAGCTTGCCGTAGGTGCTCGTTAATGTCTCTTCATCAAACTCGCTGTTTTCAGGTAACTGAAAGCCTTTTTTCTTTAAATCCATATAAGGCCTCCCACGCCTCTTTTATTTTTTAAAAAGTCTACTTTGAATAAAGTTCAACTATCAACTGTTCCTGAACAGGCAGCTGCATCTCTTCCCTTGAAGGGATATGCAGAACCTTCCCTTTGAAGCTTGCGCTGTCAACCTCAACCCATGCGGGAATTCCTCTATTCTCAAGCCTTGACATGTTATCAGCCAGGGTCGGAATCTTTCTGCTTTTCTCCCTAACCTCAATAACATCTCCCGCCTTAACAAGATAAGAAGGGATGCTTACTGCTCTCCCATTCACAGTAAAATGCCCGTGCGTTATAAACTGCCTTGCCTCTCTTCTGTTTATCGCAAATCCCATTCTGAATGCTGCGCTGTCCATGCGGCGTTCAAGAAGCTGAAGGAGTAATTCCCCTGTTGCGCCCTTCCTTCTTTCTGCCTCATGAAAATATATTCTGAACTGCTTCTCAAAAAGTCCATAACTTTTTCTTGTCTTCTGTTTTTCCCTGAGCTGGATACCGTAATCCGAGATTTTTGTACGTCTTTGTCCATGCTGGCCTGGCGGATATTTCCTCCGCTCTACTGAACATTTCTCAGTGAAACACCTGTCTCCTTTGAGAAACAATTTGTCACCTTCTCTACGGCATACTCTGCATAAAGGCCCTGTATATCTTGCCATTTTTAAACTCTCCTTCTCTTTGGAGGCTTACATCCATTATGAGGAACAGGAGTAACGTCCTTTATAAGGTTAACCTCAAGTCCGGCTATCTGCAATGCCCTGATAGCTGATTCTCTTCCGGCGCCCGGCCCTTTAACAAAAACGTCCAACTGTTTCATCCCCACATCAATTGCCTTTTTAGCCGCTGATTCTCCTGCCATCTGCGCAGCATAAGGCGTTCCTTTTCTCGAACCCTTGAACCCAAGACTCCCGGCGCTTGCCCATGCAACAACATTCCCGTTAGGGTCTGTTATAGATACTAGTGTATTATTAAATGTTGCCTGAATATGCGCAACTCCGACATTTACATGCTTCTTGTCTTTCCTTGCGCCCTTTTTCCGCTGAGCCATCAGCTATGCCTCCTTCTTTTTGCCCATGATGGTTTTCCTTGGCCCTCTGCGGGTACGGGCATTTGTCTTTGTTCTCTGTCCCCTCACAGGAAGCCCTGTCTTATGCCTTATGCCCCTGTAACAGCCAATTTCCATAAGCCTTTTAATCCCCATTGTGGTCTCACGCCTTAAGTCGCCCTCGACTTTATACTCCCTGTCAATGGCAGATCTTATTTTTACAATGTCTTCGTCTGTGATATCTTTTACCCTTATGTCAGGATTAACTTTTGTCTCATCAAGTATTTTCTTCGACACAGACCTGCCTATCCCGAATATCCTTGTTAACCCTATCTCAATCCGTTCATTCTTTGGTAAATCCACACCAGCGATTCTCGCCATTATAACTCCTCAATTTTGAATTTTGAGTTTTAAATTTTGAATATTTATTTATCCCTGCCTCTGCTTGTGGCGGGGATTTTCGCATATTATTCTTCTAACACCCTTCCTTTTTATAACCTTGCATTTAGCGCATATTGGTTTTACAGATGAACGAACTTTCATAAAAAACTCCTTCTGGTTTTTAGGTGTCAGGTTTTAGGTTCTAGGTTTCAGAACTAACACCTGATACCTAACACCTGTTTCACTTAAACCTATATGTTATCCTGCCTCTTGTGAGGTCATAAGGCGAGAGTTCCACTGTAACCTTATCGCCCGGCAGTATCTTTATAAAATGCATCCTCATCTTGCCGGAAATATGAGCGAGAATTATCTGCCCGTTCTCAAGTTTTACTCTAAACATCGCATTTGGCAGCGTTTCAACAATCTTTCCCTCTACCTCTATATTTTCCTCTTTAGGCATTAGCTGAAAAGTATAACATCTATATTATATTTTCGTCAAGATTCTTGCGTCTCCGTCAGTAATGGCAATTGTATGCTCAAAATGAGCGGAGAGTCCGCCGTCAAGGGTAACCGCCGTCCATCCATCGTCAAGTATGCTGACCTCATGCCCGCCTGTATTAACCATAGGCTCAATTGCGAGAGTCATGCCTTCCTTTAGTCTCGGCCCCTGCCCTGAGACGCCAAAATTCGGGACCTGAGGTTCTTCATGAAGCGACATACCAATCCCGTGGCCGACAAATGCCTTCACAACAGAAAAACCGTTTGCCTCAACATAATTCTCAATGGCATATGATATATCCGAGACCCTGTTGCGGGACGTTGCTTTATCAATCCCTTTGTAAAGAGCTTCCTCTGTTACCTTCAAAAGTTTCTTTGCAAGAGGGCTTACCTCGCCGACAGGCAGGGTAACGGCTCCGTCCCCATAAAAACCATCGCTATATACTCCAAGGTCTATGCTTAACACATCCCCTTCGTTAAGCCTCACACGAGAGGGTATCCCGTGAACAACCTGACTATTCACAGAGGTGCATATACTGGCAGGGTATCCCCTGTATCCTTTAAATGCGGGTGTTCCGCCCTTTGAAATTATTTTTTCTTCTGCAAACATTTCTATCTCTTTTGTTGTAATGCCGGGCTTCACAAATGCCTTCAGATCTTCCAGTATCTCGGCAACTATTTTACAAGCTTTCGCCATCTTCTCAATCTCCTCAGGAGTCTTTATGACAATCATTCATTTTGAATTTTGAATTTTGAATTTTGAAAACTATCCTCTCCTGCCCTTTATCCTGCCCTTTTTTAAAAACCCTTCGTATGAGCGGGTAACGAGATGCGACTCAATCTGAGACACTGTGTCAAGGGCAACTCCGACAACAATCAGGAGCGATGTCCCGCCAAAATAAAAAGGGACATTGAATCTCTGTATAAGAATCTCCGGAATAATACACACAACTGCAAGATATACCGCGCCGACAAATGTTAATCTCGACATAACCCTATAAATGTATTCCGATGTCTTCTGTCCCGGCCTTATGCCCGGAATATATCCCCCATATTTTTTAAGATTGTCTGCTATATCCACGGGGTTAAACACAATTGCAGTGTAAAAATAAGCAAAAAAGAATATCATGCCAACGTATAGCATTGTATAAAAAGCAGTGCCCGGAGAAAGCTGCTTTGCAACGCCCTGAACCCACGGGATTGCTATAAAACCCGCTATAGTCGCAGGGAACATTATTATGGAAGATGCAAATATAGGCGGAATAACGCCTGATGTGTTTACCTTCAAAGGAAGGTGAGTGCTCTGGCCGCCGTATATCTTGCGGCCGACAAGCCGCTTTGCATATTGAACAGGTATCTTTCTCTGCCCTCTCTCAATAAATATAATAACGCCGATAACGGCAACCATCATCACCAGTAAAAATATAACAAAAAAGATTGACAGTTCACCAGCTTTTAACAGTTGATAGGTGCTGATTATCGCGTTAGGGAATCTTGCCACAATACCGGCAAAGATAATAAGCGATATGCCGTTTCCTATCCCTCTTTCTGTAATCTGTTCTCCAAGCCACATTATGAATGCTGTGCCCGATGTAAGGGTTATCATTGTAAGCAGTCTGAACGACCAGCCGGGGCTCTGTATAAAAGCGCCTCCTGCCATGCTCTCAAGACCGATGGATATTCCCAAAGACTGTATTGCCGCAATAACTACTGTTGCGTATCTCGTATATCTTGTAATCTTCTTCCTGCCGGCCTCTCCCTCTTTTGCAAGCTTACCAATTGCAGGTATAACAACTGTCAGAAGCTGAAAAATAATTGAGGCGCTTATATAAGGCATAATCCCAAGGGCAAATATGGCAACCCTTGAAAGCGCTCCACCTGAAAACATATCAAAGAACCCCATAAGAGCGCCTGCCCCGCTTTCAGCAAGGAATTTGCTCAGTTCCTCGCCGTTTATGCCCGGGGTCGGGATATGGCCACCTATCCTGTATACAATAAGTAGTGCGAGCGTAAAGAGAACCCTGTTTTTTAGCTCAGGGACTCTAAATATATTCTGAAAGTTTGAAAGGACACCCATAGTTTAAAGTTTAACGTTTAAAAAAAGGAATTCCATCATTTTGAATTTTGCATTTTAAATGTTAGATTGTTTCTGCTTTGCCGCCTGCAGCGGCAATCTTGGCTGCAGCTGCAGCGCTAAACATTTTCGCTTTTATTGTAACAGGTCTTTTTATCTCGCCGGCACCGAGTATCTTGATTCCGTCTTTAATTTTCCTAACTACCCCTCTTTCAACAAGCAGTTCCGGCGTTATAACATCACTGCCTTCAATCCTTGCAAGGTCTTTCAGGTTTATTACTGCATATTCCTTCGTAAAATGATTTGTAAACCCTCTCTTGGGGATTCTCCTCTGCAACGGCATCTGCCCGCCTTCAAAACCTGCTCCTTTTCCGCTGCCGGAGCGTGCCTTCTGCCCTTTATGCCCCTTGCAGGACGTCTTGCCATGACCTGAACCTATTCCACGGCCCACCCTCTTATTTCTTTTTCTGCAGCCGTCTGCGGGCTTTAAATCCTCTATCCTCATTTAACTCCTCCGCTATTTGTTTCCTGCGCTTCTTCCTCTGTCCTTCCCCTCAATCTGCGAACCGTATCAGGGTCTTTAAGCTTTAACAGCCCGTCAATAGTAGCCTCTGCGGTATTGTAAGGGTTATGGCTGCCGATTGCTTTGGCAACGATATCCTGTATGCCGGCAACATCCAGCACTGCCCTTACAGCGCCGCCTGCGATAAGTCCTGTGCCTTTGACTGCAGGATTCATAACAATATAACCGGAACCGAATCTGCCTGTTATCCTGTGGGGGATTGTTCCATCTTTCATGGGGAATTTAACAAGAGATTTCTTTGCCTGCTCAACAGCCTTTCTTATTGCCTCAGGAACTTCTTTTGCCTTGCCTTTACCTATACCCACTATGCCAGCTCCGTTTCCAACAGCAACCAGCGCAGCAAAAGAAAATCTTCTTCCGCCCTTCACAACCTTTGCAACTCTGTTTATAAATACAACCTTATCTTTTAGAGTCAGTCCATCCGGATCAATTCTTTTCACCATACCCCCTATCAAATAAATTCAAAGTTCAAAATTAAGGAATTCTCTACGAGTCGTAGACCATAATTTTGCATTTTGATTTTTGCATTTTGCATCTTAAAACTCAAGTCCGTTTTCTCTGGCAGCATCAGCTAAAGCCTTAACCCTGCCATGATAAAGATAGCCGCCCCTGTCAAAAACAACTCTCTTTATCCCCTTTTTTAATGCCTTCTTTGCTATAAGCTCACCAACTTGCTTTGCTGCCCCGATGTTTCCTTTCCCGGATTTCTTATCTTTACCTTTCAGCTCTTTATCAAGGCTTGATGCGGCAGCAATAGTGCTGCCCTTAAAATCATCTATAATCTGGGCATACATGTGTGACAGGCTCCTGTAAACTGACAGCCTCGGCCTCTCAGTTGTACCCGCAACTTTCTTCCTTATTCTTTCGTGCCTTCTTGTTCTTGCGTCCTTTATTTCTGCTGCCAACTTGCAACCTCCATAATCAAGTTTTAGGTTTTAGGTTCTAGGTTTTAGGCTAAAACCTGATACCTGAAACCTATTTTTTCCCTGCCTTGCCTACCTTAAGCTTCAATCTCTGACCGGCATATCTCACTCCCTTGCCTTTATAGATATCAGGAGGCCTCAGCGCCCTTAAATCTGCCGCGATCTGTCCCATCTGCTGTTTGTCAATGCCTGTTAATGTAATCTGCGTCTGCTTCTGGTCTACGGCAGCCTTAATGCCGGGCGGAAGAATAAATTCTACCGGATGAGAATATCCCAGAGCAAGCAGAAGTTTATTACCCTGAACCTGAGCCCTATAACCTGTACCCGTAATTTCAAGCACTCTCTGGTAACCTGATGAAACTCCTGATATCATATTTGATATAAGACTCCTTGTAAGTCCATGCAACGCCCGAATATCCTTAGTTTCTCCCGTTCTTTCAACAACCACCTTCCCTTCATCTACTACAACCCGCACTCCGGAAGGGAATCCGGATGAAAGCTCGCCTTTCGGCCCTTTGACATTAACAGCTGTATCTACAATTTTTACATCTACACCTTTTGGTATATCTATCGGTTTTTTCCCTATCCGCGACATTTATTTCCCTCTCTTTTACCACACATAGCAAAGAATCTCACCGCCGACACCTTCGCGGCGGCAGGTACTGTCAGTAGCGACTCCCTTGTGCGTTGTCAGCACAGCCATGCCTATGCCTCCCATTACCCTCGGGATCTTTTTGCTGTTTACATAAACCCTGCGTCCGGGCTTACTTATTCTTTTCAATCCGGATACAACATTATTCCCATCAACATATTTAAGCGTAATCCTCAAAATACCCTGCTTATCATCTTTTAAGATTTTATATGCCTTTATGAAACCCTCTTCCTTCAGGATTTTCACTATTTCAAGCTTAAGTTTAGAGGCAGGAATATCAACTTTCTCTGCACGAATAGTAATCGCATTTCTAACGCGTGTAAGCATATCTGCTATTGGGTCAGTTATCATTTGTCACCTCTTCACCAGCTTGATTTTGTTACGCCGGGCAGCTGCCCTTTGAGGGCAAGGCTCCTGAAACATATCCTGCATATTCCAAAATCCCTCAGAAACGCCCTCGGCCTTCCACAGATTCTGCACCTGTTGTACGCCCTTACCTTAAACTTAGGCGTCTTCTTCATCTTTTCCATCATACAAGTCTTAGCCATCAATTACTCCTTCTTCTCGCCTTCGCTTTTTACCTTTTCTTTTCTGAACGGCATTCCCATGTGAGTCAGCAATGCCTTGCTTTCCTTATCCGTTTTAGCAGTTGTACATATCGTGATGTCAAGCCCATGAACAGATTCAACCTTGTCATATTCTATCTCAGGAAAGATAAACTGTTCCTTTATTCCGACTGAATAGTTGCCCTTTCCGTCAAAAGACTTTGCCGAAACACCTTTGAAGTCCCTAACCCTCGGCAGTGCAAGGTTTATAAATCTGTCCAGAAATTCATACATAATATTGCCCCTTAATGTAACTTTACATCCTATAGGCATTCCTTGCCTGAGCTTAAAAGTCGCAATTGACTTCTTGGCCTTGGTAATTACTGCCTTCTGCCCAGTAATGACGCCCAGTTCTTTCTGCGCTGCCTCAAGCAATTTAATGTTCTGAATCGCCTCGCCAAGCCCTACATTAAGAACCACCTTCTCAACTTTTGGAACCTGCATAACATTCTTGTACGCAAATTCCTTCTTGAGAGCAGGAAGTATCTCTTTTGAATATTTAGCCTTTAACCTTGAAATTTTTATTGGTCTATCGCTTCTTTGCATTTCTTACACACCCGTGATTTTTTCCCGTCTTCAAAAGCCATATTTGAAATCCTTGCAGGCTTGCTGCACCTAGGACACATGAGCATAACATTTGATCTGTGAAGAGGAGACTCCTTCTCAATAATCCCGCCCTGCGTATATTTCTTATTTGGCTTCATATGTTTTTTTATAATATTTACCCTCTCTATTAGCAGTTTATCTTTTGAAGGCATGACTGAGAGCACGCGCCCCTTCTTGCCTTTTTCCTTGCCGGTTACAACTAAAACCGTATCGTTTTTCTTAATATTGAATCCCATTACTCACTCCGTGAGAATTTAAAATTTAAAGTTAAAAGTTTAAAATTAATGAATCCTATATTTTTAAATTTTGAATTTTTCATTTTGAATTTTTACAGCACCTCCGGCGCCAGCGATATTATCTTCATAAATTCTTTCCATCTAAGTTCTCTCGCAACAGGCCCGAATATCCTTGTGCCTACCGGCTCTCCCTGCGGATTTATCAGCACTGCCGCGTTCTGGTCAAACCTTATGTATGAACCGTCGGCTCTCCTCTGCTCCTTTTTTGTCCTTACCACAACAGCCTTTGCTACTGCGCCTTTCTTGACATTGGATTCAGGTATAGCCTCCTGAACACTGACGACTATTACGTCTCCAAGCCGCGCATATCTCCTGCGCATGCCGCCAAGCACTTTTATGCACCGGACTCTTTTGGCGCCTGAATTGTCCGCTACTTCCAGTATGCTCCTGTCCTGAATCATTCCCTATTGCTCCCTATGCTTTTTCAAGTATGCTTAAAACGGTCCACCTTTTATCTTTGCTGCGTGGCCGCGTCCCGGTTACAGAAATTATATCCCCCACCTTGCACTTGTTTTCTTCGTCATGGACTTTAAACCTGGCTATCTTCTTAACCACCTTTTTATATTCAGGGTGCTGAACATGCCTTGTAACAGCAACCACAACGGTTTTGTCCATCTTATCGCTAACAACCTTGCCTTTATAAATTTTTTCTGCCATTCTGCCCTCTTTTTTAACTTTTAACTTTTTTCGCCTCAGGCGAACCCACCTGGTGCGGGAACTTTTCGCTTGTTATTGTCAGTATCTTAGCTATATCTTTTCTAAGTGCATTTATACGCTTAGGATTTTCCACCTCACCTGTCGCAAGCCTAAACCTTAGGTTAAAAAGCTCTTTCCTTGTGTCCTGCTCTTTCTGCTTCAGTTCTTCTACTGTTAACGCCCTTAATTCTGAGGGTTTCATGCTACTGTCTCCCCCCTCTTTACGAACCTCGTAACAATAGGAAGCTTATAAGATGCAAGACTAAGCGCTTCCTTCGCTATCTCCTCTGTAACCCCGGCAACTTCATACAGAACTCTGCCTGGCTTAACAACAGCAACCCAGTATTCCAGATTACCTTTACCCTTACCCATTCTTGTTTCTGCAGGTTTTTTAGTTATAGGTTTATCAGGGAATACCCTTATCCATAGCTTACAGCCCCTCTTGGCATGTCTTGTTATTGCTATCCTTGCTGCCTCAATCTGCCTGCTTGACACCCAGCCCGGCTCCATTGCCTTAAGCCCGAATTCTCCGAAAGAAATTTTGGAGCCTGTATATGCCTTGCCACGCATATTGCCCTTCTGCATCTTCCTGAACTTGACTTTCTTCGGCATCAGCATGGCTTACTCCACCCCCTTGTGTGCTTCTGGAAGTATATCGCCATTATATATCCAAACCTTAATGCCTATTTTCCCGTATGTTGTATTTGCCTCTGAGAATCCATAGTCTATGTCTGCCCTAAAGGTGTGAAGCGGAACCCTGCCTTCTCTGTACCACTCGCTTCTTGCAATTTCCGCACCTGCAAGACGGCCGTTACATGCAACCTTAATACCAAGAGCCCCGAATCTCCGCGCCGAGATAACTGACTTCTTCATCGCCCTCCTGAATGCAATCCTCTTTTCAAGCTGCAGCGCTATATTCTCGGCAACAAGCTGTGCGTCAACCTCAGGCTTTCTTACTTCCTTTATATCTATTGCAACCTGCTTTCCTATCATCGCCTCAAGATCCTTCCTTAGCTTCTCAACCTCAGCGCCTTTTTTCCCTATAATAATTCCAGGCCTAGCTGTATGAATAATTATCCTTGCCTTCTGTCCTGCCCTTTCAATTTCAACGCGTGAAATGCCTGCGTGGAACAACTTGTCTTTGATTACCTTTCTTATGGAGATATCTTCATTTAACTGATCAGCATATCCCCGCTTAAGATACCACCGCGAATCCCACGTCCTTGTTATGCCAAGCCTGATTCCTATCGGATGCGTCTTCTGGCCCAAAATTTACCTCCGTTTAATTTTCCTCTGATAAAACTACTGTTATGTGGCTCATTTTTTTCCTGATAATATTCGCCCTTCCCATTGACCTTTGCTCAACTCTCTTCAATGAAGGCCCCTGATTTACAAATGCCTTCACATTCATATCCTCAGGATTAACTGCCTTCTTCTGCTCTGCATTTGCCATGGCAGACTTTAATATCTTCTCCACTATATCTGCGCCTCTGTAAGGCATAAACCGCAGGGCAATAAGCGCATCCCCTGCCTTTTTCCCCTTGATAAGGTCAACAACCCTCCGAACTTTTCTCGGGGTTATTCTCGCAAACTTTAATATAGCCTTCGCTTCCATATTAACCTTTTTTCTCCCTATGCCCTAGCGGGCGCCTTAGCGGGTGTCTTAGCGGGCGCTGCCTTATCAGATTTTGAATGCCCCTTGAAAGTACGCGTTGGTGAAAATTCACCAAGCTTATGCCCCACCATATTCTCAGTTACATAAACAGGTATGAATTTCCTGCCGTTATGAACAGCAAATGTATATCCTATAAAATCAGGCACTACCGTAGAACGCCTTGACCATGTTTTTATAATCTTTTTATCTCCGCTTTCAATCATGGTCCTGACTTTTTTCATCAGCTTCTCGTCAACAAATGGTCCTTTTTTCAATGAACGCGGCAATTTATTTCCTCCTCTTCACAATAAACTTATTTGTTCTTTTATTGTGCCTTGTCTTGATACCTTCCGGCTTGCCCCATGGCGAGCACGGAGGACGGCCGCCTGAACTTCTTCCTTCTCCACCGCCCAGCGGATGGTCTACAGGGTTCATAGCAACGCCTCTTACATGAGGCCTTTTCCCAAGCCATCTTACCCTTCCTGCCTTGCCGTAAGAGATGTTCTCATGCTCAACATTGCTGACCTGTCCTATTGTCGCCATGCATTCTGAAGGAATAAGCCTTACCTCGCCGGAAGAAAGTCTTACCTGCGCGTATTTTTCATCCTTTGCCACAAGCTGAACAGATGCTCCTGCGCTCCGCGCAAGCCTGGCTCCCTGGCCTGCCCTAATCTCAATATTATGCATGAACGAACCCAGCGGTATATCGCTTAAAGGCAGCGCATTGCCTACCTTAATCTCAGCTCCCTTGCCCGAAACCACCGCGTCTCCAACCTGAAGTAAAGCAGGGGCAATGATGTATCTCCTGTCGCCATCTCTGTATTTAAGCAGGGCAATCCTTGCCGACCTGTTTGGATCATACTCTATAGTCTCGACAATTGCCGGAACGCCTGCCTTGTCCCTTTTGAAATCAATCAGCCTGTATGCCCTTTTGTTTCCTCCGCCCCTCTGCCATACAGTTACACGGCCAGTGTTATTTCTGCCGCCTGTCTTTCTTAAAGAGCTGACCAGCGGTTCGTACGGCTTGTCCGCAGTTAATTCGCTGAAATCAGAAACAGTCTGAAATCTTCTGCCTGGCGAAGTCGGATTATATTTTTTTATTCCCATTATGAACCCTCAATGAAATCAAGTTTTTCACCCTTTTTAAGGGTAACTATTGCCTTTTTCCTGTCAGACCTTCTGCCAATTGATTTGCCGTGCCGCTTCTGTTTTCCGTAAGTATTTATAGTGGCAACCTTCTCTACCTTAACCTTAAAAATCTCCTCTACAGCCTTCCTTACCTCAACTTTGTTTGCATCCTTTGCAACCTCAACAAGTATCTTATTTTGCGACTCCTTAAGATTGCTGCCCTTTTCAGTAAAAAGCGGTTTTTTAATAATAGAATAAAGGCTTCTCATGCTGTCTCAGCCCCCTTGATGCCTGCAACCGCTCTTTTTGTAATAAGCAGCCTGCTATGAGTAATTACAGTATAAGCGTTCAGGTCTGATGCACACGCTACATGAACGCCAGCAATATTTCTTGCTGAAAGCTTTATATTGTTATTATTTTCAGGTATCACTATAAGCAGGCTTTGCCCCTCAAATCCAAGGGTTTTTATTATAGCCGCCATATTTTTTGTTGAAGGCTTATTAATTGAGAGGTCATCTATCAATGTAATCTCTCCATCTGCAAGTTTTGCTGAAAGTGCATTTTTTAACGCCAGATGCTTAACCTTGCGAGGAATACTGTAAGAGTAATTCCTTGGCTGCGGCCCGAACGTTGTTCCACCGCTCCTCCACAGAGGAGACCTGCTGCTCCCTGCACGCGCCCTGCCTGTATGTTTTTGCTTCCATGGTTTTTTGCCTCCGCCGCTCACCAGCCCCTTGGTCTTTGTAGCATGAGTCCCCTGCCTCTGATTGGCAAGAAAGTTTATCACGGAATCATGCATAACAGCGCTGCTTGCTTTGAGCCCAAAGATTTCCTCGGGGAGGTTAATCTTGCCTGCTTTTTTATTATTTCTGTCTTTTATCTCAATCTCAGGCATGTCAGCTTTCCTTCCTTATCATCACATAAGTGCCGGAGGCTCCCGGAACTGCGCCTCTGATCATCAGAATATTCTGGTCAGGTTTGACGTCCACTACTGTAAGATTTTTTGCCGTTACACGTTCGGATCCCATGTGTCCTGGCATCTTCTGATTTTTCCATACCCGCGAAGGGTAAGAACTTGCTCCTATGGAGCCCGGAGCACGGTAAAACGTAGAACCGTGAGAAGCAGGCCCGCCTGCAAATTTATGCCTCTTAATAACTCCCTGAAACCCTTTGCCCTTAGAAACGCCTGTTACAGAAACATTGTCTCCCTTGTTAAACTTTTCAACAGTGACAAGGTCTCCAACCTTAAGGTCTCCCATAGCAAATTCCTTAAGCAGTCTGTACGGCTTGACCCCTGCTTTTTTGAATACTCCGCTTAACGCCTTATTGACCTTTTTCTCTTTCTTTATTTCATTGAATCCGACCTTAACCGCTTCGTACCCGTCTTTTTCGAGGGTCTTAACCTGAACAACACAGCATGGCCCTGCCTCTATTACTGTGACGGGAACAATCTTCCCGCCTTCAGCAAATATCTGTGTCATACCTAATTTTTTACCTAAAATACCTATCACAGCTTTATCTCCACATCAACTCCTGCAGCCAGTTCCAGCTTCATTAAAGCATCGACTGTCTGCGGTGTCGGATCATATATGTCTATAAGTCTTTTATGTGTTCTTATTTCAAACTGTTCCCTTGACTTTTTGTCTACATGAGGCGACCTTAAAACAGTAAACTTACTTATCCGTGTAGGAAGAGGAATTGGCCCCGATATCCTTGCGCCTGTCCTCTGAGCAGTGTCAACTATCTCTTTGACAGACCTGTCAAGTACTCTGTGGTCATACGCTTTTAGTTTTATTCTTATTTTCTGGTTCACCTATCGCTCCGCTCCAAAGCAAAATTTAAAACGCAAAATTCAAAATTATTAGACTCATTATTTTTGAACTTTGATTTTTGATTTTTTAATTTCATTATGCAATTACCTCTGTCACAACTCCTGCTCCCACGGTACGGCCGCCCTCTCTTATCGCAAATCTTAATTCCTTCTCCATTGCTATCGGCGCTATCAGCTCTACTGTTATGGTTACATTGTCCCCGGGCATCACCATCTCCATTCCGTCAGGCA
>Ga0214473_10002160_pt1 | contig 24524 bp, 23 predicted proteins | sample RVTome_7_FD_203509 | JGI IMG/M metagenome (GOLD analysis project Ga0214473, IMG submission 203509) | Soil microbial communities from uranium-contaminated site in the Upper Colorado River Basin, Wyoming, United States - RVT98D197 | ecosystem: Environmental > Terrestrial > Soil > Contaminated >... | reverse complement strand
CGGGCGCCCTGAGGGATCGGCCCAAAGACCCCGCGCCAGCATGGCGCCGCCGCAACGAAACGAACCGAGAGCCGAGTGGAGATCTACGACTCAGCCGAACGGCCTTCCCCCTTCATCGACGAGATCACCCAGCTCATCCGCTATCGGAGCCTGATCGTCGAGCTCGTTTCGCGCGATATCAAGACCCGCTACAAGCGGTCCTTCCTCGGCATCGGCTGGACCATGCTCCATCCCCTGTTGACCATGCTGGTGCTGACGGCGGTCTTCTCGGCCATCTTCCGCTTCAGCGTGCCCAACTACATTGTCTATGTGCTGTCGGGGCTGCTCCTGTGGAACTTCTTCTCCACGACGACGACCTCCGCCATGACGCAACTGGCGTGGGGAGGGAGCCTGCTGAGCCGTATCTACCTCCCCAAGGCCGTTTTCGCCGCCTCGTCGATCGGGACGGGGCTGGTCAATATCGCCCTGGCGTTGGTGCCGATGCTGCTGATCATGGCCATCACCGGGGTGCCCATCACGCCGGCGCTGCTCTTCCTGCCTGTCGCCGTCGCGCTGACGGCGGCATTCGCGCTCGGCGTGGGGCTGTTCGTCTCGACCCAGGCGGTTTACTACGGCGATGTGGTCAACATGTATGAGATCATCCTGATGCTGTGGTTTTATCTGACCCCGATCATCTATCCGCTCGATGCCCTGTCAGCCCAAATCGCTAAGATCGTCCTCTTCAACCCGATGTACACCTTCCTGGAGCTCTTCCGCGCTCCGATCTACGAAGGCAAGCTCCCCGCTATGGAAACCCTGGCGCTCGGTGTTGTGTGGTCGCTCGTCTCGCTCTTGATCGGTTGGTGGGTGTTCACGCGCAAGGCGGATGAGTTTGCCTACCGTGTTTAGGAAAGGGCCGGGAAGGTAGCAAGATCAGCATGGATCCCGCCGTCCAGGTCGAGAATGTCTCCGTGCGCTATGCCATGCCAGGCGAGCGCTTCTCGACATTCAAGGAATACGCCATCCGCAGGCTACAAGGCCGAGTCAGTCGCCAGGCCTTATGGGCTGTGCGTAACGTCAGTTTTGCGGTGGGGCGGGGGGAGGTCTACGGCCTGATCGGCCGAAATGGGGCGGGGAAGAGCACGCTGCTCAAGGTCATCGCTCGGGTCCTGCGGCCGACGTCCGGCAGGGTGCGCATCGAAGGCAGGGTGGCGCCTCTGCTTGAATTCGGGGCCGGGTTTCACCCGGAGCTGACCGGCCGGGAGAACGTCTTCCTCAATGGGGCCCTGCTCGGCTTCACCCGGCGACAGATGCAGGAGAAGCTCGACCGCATCGTCGACTTCGCCGAGCTAGGGGCTTTCATCGATGCGCCCTTGCGGACGTACTCATCCGGGATGGCGGCCCGCCTCGGATTCGCCGTTGCCACCGACGTCGACCCGGAAGTGCTGATTGTGGATGAGGTGCTGGCCGTCGGGGACGAAGCCTTCCAGAACAAATGCGAGGCGAGGATGAGCGGCTTTCGCGACCGTGGGGCGACCGTTCTGCTGGTCAGCCACAACGTGCGGACGGTGAGCGGCCTGTGCAGCCGGGCGGTGTGGTTGGAGCAGGGAAGCGTCAAGGCGGAAGGCCCGGCACAGGCGATTGTGGAGGAGTACCATCAGGCAAGTCTGCCCTGAGGCCCTAACGCCGTTGCACCGCTGCGGCAAGGGGGAGGAAGGCCGACAACCGAAACCCTCTCCTCCTTCTTTTGAATGGAAGCCCTGCGACAACCATCGGAAGGTTTGCGAGCGCACGCGATGAAAGCCAGGCCTGCAGCCATCTCGGACGTCCTGGTCCTCGAATCGGATGTTCTTGAGGACGAGCGCGGTTACTTCACAGAGACCTACAATGCACGGGCCTTCGCCGAGGTTGGAATCGCCGAGACATTTGTCCAGGATAGCCAATCCGGCTCGCGACAGGGGGTCCTGCGGGGGCTTCATTATCAGATCAGGCAGCCGCAAGGAAAGCTGGTTCGCGTTGTCCGTGGAGAAGTCTTCGATGTCGCCGTGGACATGCGCAAGGGATCGCCGACCTTCGGCCGCTGGGCGGCGGAGCGCCTATCTGCCGACAACCGGCTCATGGTCTGGGTTCCGCCAGGATTTGCCCACGGCTTCTATGCGCTGAGTGATTGGGCGGATGTCGCATATAAGGTGACGGCGCCGTATGCGCCGGAGTGGGATCGGGCCCTGCTGTGGAACGACCCCGACCTTGGCATCGAGTGGCCGCTTGTTGGGGGCAGGCCGCCCACCCTCTCTGCCAGGGATGCTGCGGCCAAGTTGCTGCGAGAGGCGGATCTCTTCGATGATCTCTGAGGCAGCACGCGGGAGTTCTCATTCCCCGCGAAGCGTCCTGGTTACCGGGGGGGCCGGTTTCATCGGCTCGAATTTCGTGCGGCTTCTCCTGAAGCGCGAACCGGACGTGAGGGTGGTGAATCTGGACATCCTGGGCTACGCCGGAAGCCTGGAGAACCTGAGAGACGTAGAGGTTGAGCCGCGGTACACCTTCGTCCACGGCGACATCGGTGACCGGGCGCTGGTGGAGGAACTTCTACGCCGGTATGCCGTCGACACGATCGTCCATTTCGCCGCCGAGTCTCACGTCGATCGATCGATCCTCGGGCCGGCGCCGTTCATTCAGACGAACATTGTGGGGACCTACAGCCTCCTGGAGGCGGCGCGCACGGTCTGGCCGGTCGAGAAGAAGGTCAGGTTTATTCACATCTCGACCGACGAAGTGTTCGGTTCGCTCGGCCCGGACGATCGGCCGTTCTCGGAGGCGACCCCCTACGCGCCGAACTCGCCCTATGCCGCCACCAAGGCTGCCAGCGACCATCTCGTCCGGGCCTATCACCACACCTATGGCCTTCCCACCCTCATCACGAACTGCTCGAACAACTACGGTCCCCACCAGTATCCCGAGAAACTGATCCCGCTGATGATCCTGAACGCCTTGGACGGGAAACCGCTCCCGGTCTATGGCGACGGCGGGCAGATACGGGATTGGCTCTTTGTGGAAGACCACTGCGAAGCGCTGCTCGCCGTATTGGAGAGAGGGCGGGTGGGCGAGACGTACATGATCGGCGGGGGTGTCCAGCCGACGAACCTGGAGATCGTGGCCGAGTTGTGCGCCATCCTCGATCAGGCCCTGCCGGACTCTCCCCACCGACCGCACCGCGCGCTGATCCGGTTCGTCGCCGACCGGCCTGGGCACGATCGGCGCTATGCGATGGACATCTCCAAGGTCCAAAGCGAGTTGGGATGGAGTCCCCGGCACAACCTCGCCGAAGGCCTGCGCGCCTCGGTGGCGTGGTACCTGCGGAACTCGACCTGGCTGGAAGCGATCCGCTCTCGCGAGGAATTCAGGGGGTGGATGGATGTCAACTACGCCAAACGGGGGGTAACCGAACCGTGAAAGGCATCATCCTGGCCGGCGGACGCGGCACGCGCCTGCATCCGCTCACCCTGGCGGTGAGCAAGCAGCTCCTGCCGGTGTACGACAAGCCGATGGTCTACTACCCGCTCTCGATGCTGATGCTGGCGGGGATGCGGGAGATCCTCGTCATCAGCACGCCGGAGGACCTGCCGGCTTTCCGCCGGTTGCTCGGGGACGGGAACCAGTGGGGCCTGAGCTTCTCCTACGCCGAGCAAGACGAGCCGCGGGGCCTGGCGGATGCCTTCCGCATTGGGGCGGAATTCATCGCCGGGCAGCCGTCTTGCCTGATCCTGGGCGACAACATCTTCTTCGGCCACGGTCTGCCGGAAACGCTGCGACGTGCGGCGCAGTTGACGGAGGGGGCCGTGATCTTCGCCTACCCCGTGCGCGAACCGCAGCGCTACGGCGTGGTGGAATTCAATGCCGAGGGCAAAGCGCTCAGCCTCGAGGAGAAGCCTCTGGAGCCTCGGTCGCACTACGCCGTCCCGGGAATGTACTTCTATGATTCCAAAGCCGTGGAGATCACGGCCGGGCTTCGGCCCTCGGCCAGGGGCGAGCTGGAGATCACCGACCTGAACCGAGAGTACCTAAAGCGGGGAGGACTGCGCGTGGAGGCCCTTGGCCGCGGCGTGGCCTGGCTGGATGCCGGAACGCACGAGTCGCTATTGCAGGCGTCCAGCTTCGTCCAGGCGGTCCAAGAGCGGCAGGGGATGATGATCTCGTGCCCGGAGGAGATCACCTACCGCAGCGGTTTCATCGATCGTGCTCAGCTGCGCTCTCTAGCCGCCAAGGTATCCAACAACGACTATGGTGCCTATCTCCTTCGGCTCGCGGAGGATGCCTCCCCGTAAGGATCCTGCTCCTGGGCAAGAACGGTAAGGTAGGATGGGAGTTGCAGCGCACGATGGCCCCTTTGGGGGAGGTCATCGCCATGGGCCGAGCGAAGGCCGATCTCTCTGAGCCCAAGCGGCTGCGATCCGTCGTGCGCAGCGCCCGCCCAGATGTGATCGTCAACGCCGCCGCCTACACCGACGTCGATCGGGCGGAGAGCGAGCCGGAGCTGGCCATGGCGGTGAATGGGATCACTCCTGAGGCCTGCCTCGGATTGGCGATGGCGGACCCCAGCGCAAGCGTCTAGGGCGAGGAGTCTGCGTTCAAATGCCCATTGCCCTCATCACCGGAATCACAGGCCAAGATGGCTCCTACCTCGCGGAGCTGCTGCTGGAGAAGGGCTACGACGTACACGGCATCGTGCGGCGCGTGGCCCTGGAAGACCCGGTCCACAGACTGTGGCGCATTCGGCATCTCACGGACAAGATCCACTTGCATGCAGCGTCCTTGGAGAACTTCGCCAGCATCTTTCGTGTCGTCGAGCAGCTCCACCCGGATGAGTGCTATCACCTCGCGGCCCAGAGCTTCGTGAGCTACTCGTTCGACGACGAGTTCTCCACGTTGAACACGAACGTGAACGGAACCCACCACGTCTTGTCTGCGATCAAGGATTGCGCGCCGGAGTGTCGTTTCTACTTCGCCGGCTCGAGCGAGATGTTTGGGAACGCGCCACATTCACCCCAGACCGAGCAAACGCCGTTCAACCCGCGTTCGCTCTACGGAATTTCGAAAGTGGTTGGTTTCTACCTGACACGCAACTACCGCGAGGCGTACGGCCTTCATGCATCTGCGGGGATCGCCTTCAACCACGAATCGGAGCGACGGGGCCACGAGTTCGTGACACGCAAGATCACGAGCGGCGCCGCCAAGATCAAGCTGGGCTTGCAGAGCGAGTTGAGGCTTGGGAACTTGAATGCCAAACGAGATTGGGGATACGCGCCGGAATACGTTGAAGGGATGTGGCTGATGCTTCAGCAATCACATCCTGATGATTGCATATTGGCCTCCGGAGAATCGCACACCGTTCAAGAGTTCGCTACTGCCGCGTTCGAAATGGTTGGCCTTAGGTGGGAGGATTACGTCGTTACCGACGAGAGGTTCTATCGAGCCGCGGAAGTGCACGATCTCAGAGGGGACTCCTCAAAGGCGCGGGATAGGTTGCGATGGACGCCGAGGGTATCCTTTAGGGAACTAGTTGTGCGAATGGTCGAACACGACCTCTCAAGACTGCGTGTTGGCGGCGAGCCGGAGGTAAGGCCCAAGCAGTAGTCAATAGGGAGCCGACTGGAATGCATGCCATCAGCATTGAAGGAAGCTCTCCATGCGTGACAATTGGCTTAGGTCCCCCCGGCCAATCGGGCGGATGTTCGACGGTCTCAACGAGCAATCCGGAGAAACCGCTAAGCCGTTCAAGCGAGTTTCGTCGCGCAGCAATGATGTCGGGCGGGGTGGTGGCTTCGCCGGCTGATCCTTTCTCGAGAACGTTCTCACGGCATGCTTCTTCTATTGGAGTGTTCGCTGAGAAACCGCTGTACTTCCTCCATATTCCGAAGACTGCTGGAACTACTCTCATTTCAGTCCTAGATCTCTACTACCCGCAGCAAGAAATCTGCCCAGCGAGGCTTTGGCATGAGATAATCCAGATCCCGCGGCAGGACCTGACCAAATACCGGCTCTTCAGAGGTCACTTCTACTATGCACTCTCCAAATACCTCCAGAGAGATCTGATCCATATTACTCTCTTGAGGGATCCAATCGAGCGAACGATCTCTCACTTCGAGCATATTCGCCGCGAGTCGGGGCACTATCTACACAAGAAGGTGCTCACCCAAGACCTCGCGGCGTTCGCAACTGACCCCGAGACTCGACCGATGATCGAGAATTTCCAGACTCGAGCTCTGGCCATGGATTTCGATCCGCAACTCCTAGCCCAAGGTATGACCGAATCCGAACTCGCCATGTTGACGCTTGAGCGCACCATCGAATCATTCATCCCTGATGTCCCGGACCACGAGATGTTAGCCCGCGCCAAGCTACGTCTGAGCCAATTCGCTTTTGTTGGTTTGGTGGAGCAATTCGACCAGTCGGTCCGCAGAATGTGCGATATCCTGGGCTGGCTTCCCCCGGGCGATTACACTCCCCTCAACGCCTCCGCACACAAGCTGCGGCGGGATGAAGTTCCCGCCGAAACGCTGGGACTCATCTCCGACCTCACCCGGCTCGACGCCGAACTGTATCGCCAGGCTGAGGCAATATTGTTCGCTCAGGCCCCGCTCAACACCAGAAAGGGCGAGATGACAGCCGACCGCGTGGCTCCTGACCAGGGAAGGTTCATTTCTTATGCCCAGAACTGTGAAGATGTCATGCTCTATCGTGCCCTCAAGCATGTCGAGAGAGGCTTCTATATCGATGTCGGCGCGCAGGATCCTGTTGTCGATTCAGTGACGAAGGCCTTCTATGAGAGAGGCTGGCGAGGAATAAACATCGAACCCGTACGGACGTACTATGACAAGCTTGTTGGCGACCGTGCCGAAGACATCAACCTCATGGTGGCAGCTGGGGAGAGAGGCGGGGACGTAGCTTTCTTCGAGGTCCCCGACACGGGCCTCTCCACAACGAACAGGCTCTATTCAGAGCGTTACGCCAACGAAGGGCGCTCAGTCAAAGAGTATTTCGTTTCCTGCTTGCCCTTGTCTGCCATCTGCACTACCTACCAAGTGAAAGAAGTGCACTTCCTCAAGATCGATGTAGAAGGTGCGGAGAAGGCTGTCCTGGCAGGTTTTGATTTCTCGATGGTCCGTCCCTGGATCGTATTGATTGAGGCAACGGATCCTAGTTCACAAGAACCTATCTACTCGGATTGGGAGCCGCTTTTGCTCCAGCAAGGGTACGAATTCGCCTACTTCGACGGACTGAACCGATTCTATGTAGCCCGCGAAAAGAGCGAGTTGAAGTCAGCTTTCAATACTCCTCCAAACATTTTCGACTTGTTCGTACGCCACAGCGAATGGGAGTCTCGTCAGCATGTCAAGAGATCTAGTCAGGAGGTGCAAGAGCTACACGCACAATTGCAGGCAGAGCGGGACCAGATGGCGCAGGCGCTCCAGGCGCATCTGGCAGAGCGGGACCAGATCGCGCAACCCCTTCAGGCGCAATTGGCAGAGCGCGAGCAGCAGACCAAGGCCTTGCAGGCGCAGCTGGCAGAGCGCGAGCAGCAGACCAAGGCCTTGCAGGCGCAGCTGGCAGAGCGCGAGCAGCAGACCCAGGCCTTGCAGGCGCAGCTGGCAGAGCGCGAGCAGCAGACCCAGGCCTTGCAGGCGCAGCTGGCAGAGCGCGAGCAGCAGACCCAGGCCTTGCAGGCACAGTTGGCGCAGCGGGAGCAAGATCTGGCGGAGATCAGAAGCAGCAAGTCATGGAAACTTGCATTGCTGTTCCGTCGGGCCCGCGTCGTGCTTGCACCCCCTAACAGCCACCGAGCGCGGGTATTGCGTGCAATTGTGGGGGCTGCTTTCCTCCCGTTTGTGCAAGCCAGACGAAATCGAAGGATCGAGACAGACCTGGCACTAATCCGATCATCCGGCCTTTTCGATGAGACTTGGTATCTGGCCAAGAATCCTGAAGTTGCTGCACCAAGAACCGACCCAGCGCGCCACTACCTGCTAGTCGGTGGGTCCGAAGGGCGAGACCCGAGTCCATACTTCAGCAGTAGCCGGTATCTGGACTCCTACAGAGACGTAAGGATTTCTGGGGCAAATCCACTTGTTCATTACTTAAGGTACGGGAAGGCGGAAGGACGCGTAGCAGGCACTAATCGGGCCGTCCAGGCACTGGCGTCGCCGGAGCTGAGTGCCCGCGTGGAGGGTGTGCTTGCTCAGCCCCGCGAACCGAGAGAGCACTTGCGACACCATCCTGGCGCCCGACGCGAGAGTCAGCTAGACAGCACTGTCTCCATTGTCGTCCCAGCCTTCAACGGCAGCAAGACTATCAGGGGAACCCTGGAAGGGGTGTTGCGGCAAACATATCGGGACTACGAAGTCGTCGTTGTGGACGACGGTTCGACCGACTCCACCGCGGACATGGTGAGGGAAATGATCCCGTCGGCAACCATCATTGAACAGAGCAACAAGGGGACCATGGACGCTCGGCAAGCAGGGATCGATGCGGCAAAAGGTGAGTTCATCGCTTTGTTGGACCAGGACGATGCATGGTCTCCGGAGATGCTAGAAACAGAAGTTGCCATACTACGTCAACGCCCTGAGATCGGGCTTGTCCTGGCAAACATGAAGGCAGTGAATGAAGACGGGAGGGATCTCGGCTTCAATGTGGTCCCGCCTGACAAGTGTTATTCCCCATCATGGGAAGAGCTGCTGTTGTTGCATCCGGTTGCTGCGTCAACCGCGCTGTTCAGAACGGATCTCGCGGCCAGAATAGGCGGGCTGGACTCGAGATTCAGGTTTTCCGGGGCGCTTGGAGATTCAGATACTTTCGTTCGCCTTAGTGAGGTCGCCGGGATCCATTTCCTGGATCGATGCCTCGGCGATTACTTCTGGTCAGAATACAGACCGGGTCGCTTGGTGAGCTTCCTGGACAACCTTGAAGTGTATGCAAGGAAATACATGAGTCATCCGCGCCTTTCAGGCACGGCCGGGACGGACCTGCGAGCCAGGTTTGCACATTCTTGCAGCGGGTACAGTCTACATATCTGCCGCATGTTGGCCAGCCAAGAGGGGGGTAACCTTCCCCGGGATATGAAGCTCAAAGTGGAGCGCCATCAGGCTAACATGAGGCGCCTCTTCGGGGCCTTCTACAAGCTTGATGTGCTATCGCCGATTCCCACTGCCAGACCTGACCAGCCCCACAACAGACTGCTGGCGCCGCTCACAGAACTTGCCGGCACTCTCCTGCCCGTCGGGAGTAGGCGTCGTCGCGTGTCTGCGCCATTCCTTAGGGTAGGCCGGATCCTGATCGCGGAGGGAGCGGCCAGCCTAGGACGCAAGACTCTGGACCACCTAAGGACTCGACGTCGCGAACAGCAGTCCGAAGAACAATCTCCCTCCGCGACGCTCACACGCAAGATGATGAGTTCCAAAAAGACGAAAGTCCTAGTGATCGACGACTACATACCTGCGATTCGGTATGGTTCGGGGTTTCCTCGCCTCTACAAGATGCTCTCTTGCCTGACCGATCTGGGGTACCTGACAACGTTCTTTCCCGTGGGAAACCCAGTCAAGGTCCAGCCGGAAACGTCGGAACTGCAGCGCAAGGGCATAGAGGTGTTCTGGGGCAGCCAGCTGGGCCTTGAGGAGTTCGCGCAATCTCGGACCGGCTACTACGACGTAGTGCTTGTCAGCCGGCCCCACGTATTCGAAAGGATTCTTCCTTACGTTGTCCAGTGGTGGCCCAAGGCTGCTGTACTGTATGATGCCGAGGCGCTCTTCTATGCCCGGGACATAGTTGAGGCCGAGATAGCAGGCGCCGTGATGCAGGAATCAGACAAGGCAAGAAGGGCTCGGAAGGAAATGCAGCTTATCGAGAAAGCCGACGTTGTTATCTCAGTCTCCCAGAAGACCAAGGACATCATGTTGGAGAATTCGTCACAGAGAAACATCCAGGTCTGGGAGCATATCCAAGATGTCCCTGGGTCTAAGGTGCCCTTCGGCCAAAGGGAAGGCCTAGTGCATTTCGGAAGCTTCTTCGCGGGCGCAGGGTCCCCGAATGAGGACGCAGTTCTCTACTTCGTGGGCGAAGTGCTGCCTGAGATCCGGAGGACTTTGTCGTGCAAGCTATACATCGTGGGGACCAGCCCGACCCCTGCTGTGATGAACCTTGCGACGCAAGATGTCGAGGTGGTTGGGTATGTCGACACGCCGAAGACGTATTTCGACATGTGTAGAGTCAACGTTGTTCCGACGCGCGTTTTCGCAACTGGCATTCCTTTGAAGTTGATCGAAGCGATGAGCTGTGGAATCCCTTCCGTCGTCAACGGTCGGATTGCGAGGCACCTGGGCCTCGTCGATGGGAACGAGGTCTTGGTCGCCGACAGCACCAAGGAGTTCGCGACGAAAGTCGTTCAGTTGTATTCGGACGGATCACTTTGGCAGCGTCTCCACCGAAATTCCATCAGCTACGTCACTGACAACTACTCGTATGAGAAGATGCGGCAGCGCTTGGACGCTGCCATCAGGAAGAGTTTAGAAATCAGCTCCAAGAAGGCTTGAGTTGCACGGGACCTCGCCTTCGACCAAGACAAGCGATGGTCAATTCGCATCGAAGGAAGAGTCAAGTGGCTGCCTGGGCGCCAACCCGTTGCCTTCCAGGGGATCAAGGATGAGACTCGGTTTCGATATGCAGGCTCTGCAATCCGTGAACAGTATCGGCGGAATAGGCGTCTACAACCGCAGCCTTCTTGTGCGTATGCTTGAACTTCACCCGGAGAACGAGTACGAGCTCTTCTTCAACGGCCTGTATGAGATTCGGAAGCAGCCATTCGTGAGCTCCGCGAATACCAGGATTCGCGCCATCCGATACCTCCACGGGAACGACCTAAATCCCTTCAACAAGTGGATTCAGTGGGCCGCATACAGGTCGAAGCCGTTGGACTTGCTCCATGTCTTGAGTCCTTTTGAGCCTCAAACACACGCGGTGATTTCGGTCCGGCCACACACAACGACTGTCGTCACCTTGTATGATTTCATACCCTTGATTTTCAAGGATCTCTATCTAGGCTCACCTCTACAAATGAAACTCTACTCTGACAGGCTGAGGATATTGAGGTCTGCGAGTCTTATCCTGTCCATATCGGAGGCGACGCGAAAGGACGCCATTGAATTGCTGGATCTCGCGCCCGACAAGATAGTGAACGTAGGGATCGCCCCGTCGAGCGACTTTCACAAACTGGGCCCGTCCATGTCAGCGGCTACTGCAGGAATTAGGAAGAAACATGGGATCGAGGGGCCCTTCGTCATGACCGTAAGCAACCTAGATCACCGAAAGAATCTCGCGACACTTCTTCGGTCCTTCTCTTCTTTGCCTGACTTCATCTTGAGAGAGTTCTCGCTGATCGTCGTCTGCAACTCAGACCCCGAGTACGTCAAGAGAGACAGAGCGGTCTCCGATTGGCTCGGCCGGGACCGAGCCAGGGTCAAGTTCCTCTATTTCATTCCCATCGACGAACTGGTTGCCTTGTATAACTCCTGCCAACTCTTCATATACGCCAGTCTATACGAGGGCGGAGGATTGCCTGTGCTAGAGGCCATGAAGTGTGGGGCGCCGGTCGTGGCGAGCAACACGTCTAGCATACCGGAGTACGTAGGAAGAGCTGACAACCTCTTTGACCCCAGAAATCAGGCAAACATCACGGAGTCGATGTTGCGTGTTCTGAGCGATGATGGAATTCGCAGGGAACTGGGACGGTACGGGGAAGAGCATTCCAGGATATTCACATGGGACGGAGTGGTCAAGAGAACCATGCAGGCGTATGAGCAGGTCGCTGGCTGAAAGGGACTTCAACTGTGCGTAGTGTTACTCCAGAAGTAGATTGTTGAAATGCGTTCAGGAGCCAGTCTCTCGGCGGTCCATTCGTCGGTCATTGAAGGGGGGCTCCCATGAGCGGTTACCGCAAGATTGAGTTTTGCCGCGTCTGCAGCGGCAGACATCTTATTCCTGTTCTTGATCTAGGTTCCCAAGCCCTGACCGGCGTGTTCCCGAGAAGCGAGTCAGTTAGCGTCACAAAGGGCCCATTGGAGGTTGTGTGGTGTCCTGATTGCGGGCTGCTCCAGCTGCTCCATAGCTATGAAGCATCAGAGATGTATGGTGAGAACTACGGGTATCGATCCGGGCTTAACGCGTCCATGGTAGACCACTTGACAAGTAAAGTGCGCTATCTTGAGCGGATGAAGCCACTGTCGTCAGGAGATGTGGTTCTGGATATTGGAAGCAATGACGCGACCATGCTCAAGGGATATGAAACTAGTGGCATCCGGCGCATCGGTATTGATCCTGCCGGCAGGAAATTCACTGAGCACTACACGGCCAATATCAAGTTGGTGCCAGACTTCTTCTCAGCAGCAGCATACCGTTCCATCACTCGCGATCCGGCGAAGATCATAACTTCTATCGCGATGTTCTATGATCTGGAGGCCCCGATCCAGTTTGCCAGAGAAGTTGCTTCAGTCATGGCCGATGACGGCATCTGGCATTTCGAGCAGAGCTACATGCCTTCCATGTTGCGTCTCAACTCGTATGACACCATCTGCCATGAACACCTGGAATACTACTCTCTCGGAGTGGTCAGGAGGATCCTAGAGCAGGCTGGGCTCAGGCTGGTGGATGTTGCCATGAACGCCGTAAACGGAGGGAGCTTCGCGGTAACGGCTGCTAAGATTGGAAACCGCAGCGCCAAGCAAAACCTTGCCGTCATCAACTGGTTGTTGGAGCAGGAAGAGCGCATGGGGCTGAATACCCCACGGCCTTATCGGGACTTTGAGGAACGAGTCTTCCGACACAGGGATGATCTGACCCGGTTGATCCGAGCTTTGAATGATGATGGGAAGAAGATCCTGTGCTACGGCGCTTCGACGAAGGGCAATGTTGTACTCCAGTTTTGTGGGCTGACTGCTAGCGATATACCTGCAATTGCGGAAGTGAATCCCGACAAGTTCGGTTGTCTCACGCCCGGGACACATATTCCGATCATCCCGGAAGAAGAGGCTCGATCGATGAAGCCGGACTACTTCCTGGTCCTGCCTTGGCACTTCAAGGATGGAATACTGCGGCGAGAGAAGCAGTATCTGGCGGATCTCGGGAAGATGATCTTTCCTTTCCCGGAAATTGAGATCATCTAGGCACATCGGGGCGACATGGAGATCCGCCGGGCTCTTATCACGGGTGTGTCTGGGCAAGATGGGTCATACTTGGCGGAGCTGCTTCATTCGAAGGGCTATGAGGTCGTGGGGACACAGAGGCGGCAGAGCGAAGGCTATCTGGGCCGCCTCGCGCAAGCGACTCAAGTATTCGACGTAGATCTTATGCAGCCCCAACTCCTGGGGGATCTGATTCTGCGTGTGCGGCCAACCGAGGTCTACCATCTGGCAGCTCACCACTTTTCGTCCGACACGGATGCTGCAGGAAACGGTGATCTTGATCCGTTTGTGCGTGTGAACCTCGCGGCTGCCAACAATGCCCTCGAGGCCATTCGTTCGCACCTGCCAGGATGTCGTTTCTTCTACGCCGCGAGTTCGCATGTCTTCGGTACGCCCTCGGAGAGTCCGCAGACAGAGTCAACCCCTCACAGCCCGGAAACGCCATACGCCATAACCAAGAGCGCAGCCGTGCACCTGTGTCGATACTTTCGTAGGGCCCACGGTGTGTACGCCTGTGCGGGTATCCTCTACAATCACGAGTCACCGCGGAGAGGGAGCTCGTTCATCACGACCAGGCTGGCGCGAGCTGCTGCATGGGCTTCCATGGGGAGGCCCGAGCCTGTGTTGGTTCGCGATTTGGATGCGACCGTCGACTGGGGAGCGGCGCAGGACTACGTGCGGGCGATGTGGCTGACCCTCCAGCAGGATGCACCCGATGAGTATATTGTTGCCGGGGGGGTCGGCCGGACTGTTAGCGAATTCGCCGAAACTGCGTTCAAAGCGGTGGGCCTTCCGTTCAGAGAGTTTGTTCATGGCGGATTTGAAACGAAAGAAGAGGCGATAAGGCCGCTTGTGGGAAATAGTCGAAGACTGCGAGAGAGAACGGGCTGGCGCCCTCAAATCGGCTTCCCCGAGATGGTCGACAGCATGGTCAGGGCTCACATTGACGCTCTCCGCCGGGCGCGCCCAGTTGTGCGGTAGCCACCGCGCCCTCCATGTCGACATTGTCCACCTCTTCTTGGCCTGGGCAGGTATTCGCCGTGGTGACTGCATATGATCCAGATGTGGGGCCAGGTGAACGCCTTGCCCTTATCCAGGCGCAAGTCCGGCACGTCGTAGTTGTGGAGAATTTTGCGAAGGTTGCTCAGGTCATTCCGGAAGGAGTTCGCCTAGACACCTCCTATCGAACCGAGGGGTCGCTGCTGCGCTGAACCGGGGAATCGAGATGGCGCGATAAGATGGCGCGCGCGATGGTCTTTCCATCTCTGTTCGAAGGCTTTGGACTGCCGGTCCTCGAAGCGATGGCGGCTGGTTGCCCCGTGGCTTGCTCGGATCGGGCCGCGCTTCCAGAAGTGGCGGGGAATGCTGCCCTCTACTTCGATCCCACGGACGTCGAGGCCATCGCCGAGTCGATCCGCCTCCTCTGGTCCGACGAGGCCTCACGTAGGCGGCTCGTCGCAGCAGGCCGCAGCCGGGTGGCCCAATTCTCGTGGATGAAGTGTGCGGAGGAAACGTTGCGCGTGTATGGGTCCGTCGTGTGAGGCCGAGAGCGGCTGGGGCAGGTGGAATGAAGACCATCGCGGTAGTTCAGTCCAACTACATCCCCTGGAAAGGGTACTTCGATCTCATCAACTTGGTCGACGAGTTCATTCTGTTCGACGACATGCAGTACACGCGTCGAGACTGGCGTAACCGGAACCGAATCAAGACGCCCAACGGTCTGGCCTGGCTCACCATCCCTGTGCAGGTCCGGGGCCGGTACCAACAGAGGATTCGGGACACGCAGGTGAGCGACCCCGGGTGGGCCGACCAACACTGGGCGACGTTGGTGCACAACTATGCCCGGACACCCTACTTTCGCGAATACCGTGAGGTGTTTGAGCCGTTATACGTGGACTGCCGCGAGGTGTTCCTCAGCCAAATCAATCATCGCCTCATCCGCGCCGTCATGCAGGTGTTGGGAATCACCACCCAACTCACCTGGTCTTTGGATTACGAGCTCAAGGACGGCAGGACGGAGCGCCTGGTCAGCTTGTGTCAGCAGGCTGGCGCCTCGCGCTATGTTTCCGGCCCCAGCGCCCGGGCCTATATGGACGAGACCCTGTTTGCGCAGGCCGGCATCACGGTAGAATACGTGGATTATTCGGGCTATCCGGAGTACCCGCAGCTCTATCCCCCGTTTGAGCACGCGGTGAGCATTCTAGACCTGGTCTTCTCTGTGGGCCCACACGCACCGGAGTACATGTTGAGCTTCCCCATGTCGCAGGCGGCGCGCGTAGGCCGCTGAGGGTAATTGCCAAGGTCGGCCGCGCTCTTCAGGAACTCGATGCCGAAGATATGAAGCTGTCCATCGTCACGCCCATGTACGGCTCGGCTTCGTTCCTTGCCGAGTTCTACTCTCGCTGTTGCGCCGCCGCAGCCGCGCTCACGGATACCTTCGAGCTGATCTTCGTCAACGATGGCTCGCCAGACGGGTCGCTGGAAGTTGCCGTTTCCCTGTTTGAGTCCGATCCGCGAGTCAAGGTCATCGACCTGTCGCGCAACTTTGGCCATCATAAAGCCATGATGACCGGTCTGGCGCACAGCCGGGGCGACTGGGTATTCCTCATTGACTGCGACTTGGAAATTACCCCGGACGTCTTGGCCGAATTCCACGCTTGTGCGCAGCGCACCGGGGCCGACGTGGCTTTCGGGGTGCAGGCCTCTCGAAAGGATTCGCTGCCCGACCGGCTTCTTGGCGAAGCGTTCTACATGGCGTTCAATTGGCTGTCCAGCGACCCCCTGCCACGGAACCTGACCTCGGTTCGCCTGATGAGTCGCCGATACGTGGATGCGCTGGTAGCCCACAAGGAGCGCGAAGTTCTAATTGCCGGGCTATGGGTTATCACCGGCTTCAAGCAAGTGCCAGTCACTGTCACAAAAGCATCCAAACGCCGCACAACGTACAATCTGCGCCGCAAACTGGCAGTCGCAGTCAACGCGGTCACGTCCTTCAGTAACCGGCCGCTGGTCCTTATCTTCTACCTCGGCGCTCTCATCTCCCTCCTTTCCGGCGTGGCGGCCGTCGTTCTGGTTGTCCGGCGGCTGTTCTTCGGCTACCTTCTTGAGGGATGGCCGTCGCTGATCGTGTCGGTCTGGCTGCTAGGGGGGCTGACGATCTTCTGCCTGGGCGTCATTGGGATCTATCTGTCCAAGATCTTCATCGAGACCAAGCAGCGGCCCTACACCATTATCCGGCGCATCTATGAGCACCCCTGATCTGACCTCCCGTTTCGGGCAGATCCGCGCCCGGGTCGCTGAGTACTACACCGGCAAGTTGCGCGCCCACGGAGCGACGCCGCAAGGAGTCGACTGGAACTCGGCCGAATCGCAGACACTGCGGTTCGAGCAGCTGACCAAGCTGCTCCACCCTGGCGAGACATTCTCGTTGAACGACTACGGCTGCGGCTACGGCGCCCTGGCCGACCACCTTCTTGATCGCGGCCTCAAGTTCGAATACCGCGGGCTTGATGTCTCGGCAGAGATGGTGGCGCAGGCGTCTTCGCGATTGGTGGAGCGCCTGCCGTGCCGATTCTTTACCGATGCCGCGACTCTGCCGGCAGCTGACTACACGCTGGCCAGTGGGATCTTCAACGTCAAGCTGAATGCCGCCGAGGCCGAATGGACCGAATACGTGCTGCAGACGCTCGACCAGATCGACGCCGTCAGCACCCGCGGCTTTGCCTTCAATGTGCTCACCCTCTACTCGGACCCTGAAAAGCGGAGGCCTGACCTGTACTACGCCGATCCCCTGTTCCTCTTCGACCGCTGCAAGCGACAGGTTTCAACGCGCGTGGCGCTGCTGCATGATTACCCGCTCTACGAGTTCACCCTCCTGGTGAGGAAGTAGGCCCCGCGGTGGCCAAGCTCGTCATCTTTGGGGCTGGCGATATTGCCCGCCTGGCGCACTACTACTTCACCCGCGACAGCCAGCACCAGGTGGCGGCCTTCACCGTCGACCGCCAGTACCGCCACGACGACGCCTTTCTGGGCCTTCCGCTCGTCGACTTTGAGGCCGTCTCGGGCCGTTACCCGCCGGCCGAATACGAGATGTTCGTCGCCATCAGTTACGCCAAAATGAACCAGGTGCGCGCTGAGAAGTATTCCCGCGCCAAGGAGCTGGGCTACCACCTGGCTAGCTACGTCAGCACTCGTTGTTCCTTCCTGTCCGATCACCCGGTGGGCGAGAACTGCTTCATCCTGGAAGACAACACCATCCAGCCTTTCGTTCAGATTGGCAATGACGTGACGCTGTGGAGCGGTAACCACATCGGTCACGATTCCGTCATCTGTGACCACGTCTTCATCGCTTCGCACATCGTCGTGTCGGGCCACGTCACGGTGGGCGAGTACAGTTTCATCGGCGTGAACGCGACTTTGCGCAACTCCATCACCATCGCGCCGCACACCCTGATCGGAGCCGGCGCCGTCATCATGAAGGACACAGTCGAGCGCGGCGTCTACCTGCCGCAGCGGGCGACCCTGTTCGAGAAGCGCAGCGACGAGGTCGAGCTGTGAAGTGGCGCAAGCTCGGGCGTGTCTTTGTGCCGGAGGGAGGGCCGGCCTGGATGCGGTCGCACGCGGCCAACCCAGTCGCCGAGCAGCTGGATGGCGACCTGTTCCGCGTCTACTTCAGCCCGCGTGACGAGCACAACCGATCCCATATCGGCTACGTGGACGTCGACCTTCGGCCACCGATCAACCTCCGGGGCATGGCCGAGCAGGCGGTGTTGGCGCCGGGAGTCGTGGGCACCTTCGACGACAGCGGCGTGTCGCTGGCTGGCCTGGTCGATGCCGGGCAGCAGCGGAACCTCTACTACGTCGGCTGGAACCTGGGCGTCACCGTCCCTTGGCGGAACAGCATCGGGCTGGCGGTCTGCCCGGCCGGCGCGGGCGACTTCACGCGCGCTAGCGTGGCGCCGGTCATGGACCGCAGTGCCGTGGATCCATACTCGCTGTCGTACCCGTTCGTGCTGCGTGAAAATGAAGCCTACCGTATGTGGTATGGCTCGAACCTGGCCTGGGGCCCGCGCTTAGTCGACATGCGCGTTGTGATCAAGTACGCCGAGTCGGGCGACGGCGTGGACTGGCGGCGAACCGGCCGGATCTGCATCGGCTTTGCCAGCCCCGACGAATATGCCTTCGCTCGGCCGTGCATCATCCGAGAGGCTGGGCGCTACATGATGTGGTACTCCTACCGTGGGGCATCTTACCGGATCGGATACGCCGAGTCGGCCGATGGCCTGACCTGGGAGCGGCAGGATCACCTCGCCGGCATCGATGTCTCGGACTCAGGCTGGGACAGTGAGATGATCGAGTACCCGTTTGTGTTCGATCACGCCGGGCACCGCTATCTGTTGTACAACGGCAACGGATACGGCCGGACCGGCTTTGGACTGGCCGTCTTCGAGTAGGCGGCGTGGCGCACGTGAGGAGGTTGCTGATGGAATTCCGGTATATCCTCGGCACGATTGCCTTCACCGTGTACGGCCAGCTCATCATGAAGTGGCAAGTCTCCAAATTGGGGGCCTTTCCGGACGATTGGCTGGCTCGCGGCACTTTCGTCCTCCGCATGCTGCTCAACCCGTGGGTGCTCAGCAGCTTGGTCGCTGCCTTCCTGGCAATGCTGTGCTGGATGGTCGCCCTGAGCAAGATGCCGCTGAGCTACGCTTATCCGTTTACGAGCCTGGGCTTTGTGTTGGTGCTGGTGTTCGGCGCCGTCGCGTTTCGCGAGGCCATTACCTTACCCAAGTTGCTGGGCGTGGCCCTGATCATGGCTGGCATCGCGGTCGGCAGCCGTGGGTAGCTTGTTCGGAAAGATCGTTGCCCAGCCGCGAATCTATGATGCAGTCCAGCGAGCCTTTGGCCTGGAGGTGACCAGGCGCCGGCTGATCCCGCTGCTGGCCTTGGCCTCGGGCGGAAGGGTGCTAGACGTGGGCGGGGGCACGGGTCTGTTCCGTCCGGTCGTGCCGGCCTCCGCCCGCTACTTCGTTCTCGACATCGACCCGCTCAAGCTGCACGGCTTCGCCACGGCCTACCCGAAGGACCAAGGCATCCTGTGTGATGCCACCCACCTATCTCTGCGGGATAAGAGCATTGACGTTGTGATGTGCGTGGCCGTCGCACATCACCTCACCGACCCGCAGTTAGCGGCGATGGTGGATGAGTTGGCGCGCGTCGTCAAGAGAGGTCTGATATTCCTGGACCCGCTAGACCGCCCCAGGTCGCTCGTCAGCTATCTGCTGTGGCGCTACGATCGGGGGGCCTATCCGCGCTCTGTGGAGGCCCTGCGGGCGGCCCTCGAGGCCCGTTTCACGTGCGAGCATGCAGAGCGCTACGTCATCTATCACGAATACTTGCTTTGGCTAGGCCGGCCCACGGACGAGTGGAGGGAGTAGACCTCTTGCCCGAAGTCAATTTCAACCGGCCGACGATCTGCGGCCGCGAGTTTGAGTATATGAGGCAGGCGCTGGAAGCGATGCACATCTCCGGCGATGGGTCCTTTACGCGGCGCTGCCACGCCTTGCTCGAGGGGGCGCTGGGCGTGCCCAAAGTCTTGCTCACCACTTCCTGCACCCACGCGCTGGAAATGGCCGCCCTGCTTCTCGATCTCCGGCCGGAAGATGAGGTGATCGTCCCTTCATTCGCCTTCGCGTCCACCGTCAACGCTTTCGTGCTCCATGGCGGGCGCCCGGTGTTCATCGACGTTCGCCCTGACACGCTCAACCTCGACGAAACAATACTGGAGCGTCTGATAACGCCGCGCACACGGGCGCTCGTTCCGGTGCACTACGCCGGGGTGGGATGCGAGATGGACACCATCCTGGAAGTCGCAGGGCGGCACGGCGTCTCGGTAGTGGAGGACAACGCTCATGGCCTGTTCGGCCAGTACAAGGGACGCTGGCTGGGGACGTTTGGGGCGCTGGCCACCCAGAGTTTTCACGAGACCAAGAACTTTACCTGCGGCGAGGGCGGTGCGCTGCTGATCAACGATGAGCGCTACATCGAGCGCGCCGAGATCCTGCGCGAGAAGGGGACCGACCGGAGCCGATTCTTCCGTGGTCAGGTCGACAAGTACAGCTGGGTGGATGTCGGCTCGAGCTACCTCCCGTCCGACCTGCTGGCCGCTTTCCTGCTGGCCCAGTTGGAGGCGCGCGAGCAGATCCAGGAGCGGAGGAAGCAGATATGGGAGTACTACTGGGCGCATTTGGGCGAGTGGGCAGCCGCCAACGGAGTGAGTCTCCCCGTGGTACCAAGTCATTGCCTGCAGTCCTACCACATGTTCTTCATACTGCTCCCGTCGCTAGAAAGGCGCCAGGCCCTCATCGCCCACCTCAAGACCCATGAAATCTGGAGCGTGTTCCACTACCTACCACTGCATCTTTCGGCGATGGGCCGGCGTTTCGGCGGCCGCCCCGGCGCCTGCCCGGTGACCGAGAGGGTCAGCGAGCGCCTATTGCGGCTGCCCTTTCACAACGCGCTCACGCAAGGCGATCTGGAGCGAGTGGTTTCCGCGATTCACTCCTTCCCGATAGGCTGATCCATGGAAGGTGTGAGGCTGACTCCTGGGATGCAGACCCGGTTGAAATCGGTCGGGCCGTGGTTGCTCCTGGCGCTATGGCCCCTGGCGTTGGCGCTGAGCAACCCGAAATGGATGTACAACATCACGTGGAACGATCCGTACATCTACCTCGGTGCCTTCCTGCGCCTGCCCGAGCAACTGCGCGACTGGGGGGATCTGTACTTCTACTCGCGCCTGGCTTTCATTCTGCCAGGCTACCTGGCCTACCGCCTCCTGCCACCGCTGGCGGCTAATGCCGCGCTGGACCTGGGCTACTACTATGCTTCCATCGGAATGCTGTACGTCTTGCTGCGGCGCCAGGCTGGCGAGCGCGCCGCCCTCTTCACGGCACTGGCCGCGGGCGGCTACAGCCACTTTCTGACCGCGATCGGCTGGGACTACGTGGACGGCGCTGGGGGGATGTACCTGCTGCTGGCTGTTTGGGCGGTGAGCCGCGCGATGTCCTCGGCCCGTCCAAGGGTATGGATGTTCTCGGCCGGCCTGGCCCTTGGTGCCAGTGTTCACACACATTTCTTTACCCTGACCTTTTGGCCGGTGGTTGGTCTCTATCTGCTCCTTGCCTGGCCGAGCGACTGGCCGAGGTGGCGGCTGCTTGGTGCCGGACTGTCCGCTGCTGCCGGCATCGCCTTGGTGACAGCTATGTTGGCCCTGTCGAGCAAGGCTCTGGGTGGCCGCCTCGAGTTCTTCATGAGCACATACTACTTCCTGCGCGCAATCGCTGGCTTGAGCACAAACCCGTGGGTTTCCACCCCTTTGGTCGAACTCCTCCCTTCCGTCGCTTGGCTGGCGCTCCCCGCTGTGGCGGCCGCAGCCGTGCTCGGCAACCTGTATCGCGGCATCCGCGAGTGGCCCATCTGGAGGAGGTCCGCACGTGGAGCGTTCGGCCTGTGCTATCTGGTCGCGGTCGGCCTCATGCTGGTCGTGGCCATAGGCGGCTCCACGCCAGTGCTCAGCGTGGAATACTACGTCAGCTACCTGATTCCCTTCATCGCGCTGGCGGTAGGCTCACTAATAGCGGGCGCCCTAGAACGCATGCCGCGCACGCGGTGGCTAGTCCTGCTCGGCCTGCTGGTCGCCAGCGTGCCCGCGGCTATCATCGCCGGCACCCATCTGGCCGATCACATCTGGCCTCTCGCTGAGAGATTCGGCGGCTGGATCAGCCTGGGAGTCCTGTCTGCCGCCTTGCTCGTGGTCGTGCTTCGTCGCTCCGACTTCGCCTCGCTGGCCGGGGCCGTCCTTGCCTTCGCCTTGGTCAATCCCCTTGGGCCCAGCCCCGCCAACAGCCTAATGCGGCCGAATGTCGCCACACGGCGTAACACCTTCCTGCAAGTCGTCGACGGAGTGCGCGCCATCGATACTGTTTGGCCGGGCCAGGAGGTCTGGCTGTGGTTCAACTATCGGGAGGATCCGGCGTACGAAATGATCGCCTGTGCCATGTCGGCCTGCCACCGCCGGGTGGTGAGCCGCGAGTTCCCGCGCTTCCGCATCGCCAACTCCGACAGGGAGACGGCCTTCCTGCTGGGTCCCGGCCGCCGCGTGGCCCTTATCTCGGACCGCGCCGACGCCGCCCAGGCGGCGGTTACCGCGGCGGATGGCATCGTCACGCCGCCTGAGGTGCAGGCCACCCTGTCCCTCCATCCGGGAGGTGAGCCTTTCCAGATAGTCCTTCTGCGCATGCCGGATAGTGGCTGGCAGCTCACGTTGCCACCCAAAGCCTGGCTGTTCTATCAACCGTCGGCGGCCAGTGTGGTGGCCGACGGCGCGTATTACGCTGATCCCGCGGTCAGCGAAGCCGGTTTCATGGCCTACGGGCCGTACGTCAGCCTGCCGCCCGGCCGCTATGAGGTCACCTTCTGGCTTCGCGCCGGACAATCCGGCGCGCAGGCCAAAGTGGCCGACCTCGACGTTTCGGTGAACGACGACCCTCGCGCCTTCGCCGGCGCGAACCGCACGGTATCAGCCGCCGACTTCACCGCGCCCGGCGCAGACCAAGCCTTCACCTTGGAATTCACGGACGGCGACCCGCGCAATCTTGTGGAGTTCAGGGTATTCGCCAGCGATGTCGTGCCGTTGCGCTTGAGCCTTGTGCAACTGCGGTGGGTCGGAGAATACACGCCCTAGGAGGCTGCTGAAGAAATGACGGACCGTGCCTAGGGGAAGCGTAGTCCCGAAGAAACGTACCGGGCAGAGGCATCTAGTGTATCGTGACCGCCCATTGAGGGATTTCGAGGATGGGCTGATCCTGGCACACCGCGGTCTTGGTCGGGGCGGAGGCGAGGCCGCAAGAGGGTCCCGGGTCACGCAGATCGAATTGACCGAAGTATGAGAAGCGAAGCAAGAGGCTTGCCGGGGGGCCAACCTCCCCGTGCCGCGAACCCTCAGCGATGAATGTCGCCGCAGATGTTTTGAAGCATCTGAGCCTCCACGAGTCTGTCTGTGCGATCGTAGTCGCGTACCATCCTGACCAGGCGTTCGCACACCGCTTGGAGGCCATAAGGACCCAGGTCGCCCAAGTGGTCGTAGTAGACAACGGATCCGGAGGGCCTGAGGCCCCCCTGGGGCTCGCGGTCGTGGCCTCCCAGGGCTTCGACGTCATCAAGAATCAGTCAAACCGGGGCGTGGGGGAGGCCTTGGATCAAGGCCTGGCATGGGCGATTCAACGGGACCACTCATTTGCGCTGACCCTAGACCAGGACAGCCGGCCCGCGGAAGGAATGGTGGCGGCACTGCTCGAGGCCTATCGATCTCACCCCCGCAAAGAGAGGCTGGCGATCGTTGCCCCTCAGGTCGTGGGCGACGAAGTCGGCGTGCGGGCTCGCTACCTCCGGCGTCTCGCGCCAGGGCTCTATCGCCGGACGTCATGCAGCGGCGACGTTCTTGATGATGTGACCTCCGTGATTACGTCCGGATCCCTGGTCAACTTGGCCGCGTACCAAGTGATCGGCGGCTTCCGTGAGGACTTCTTCATCGACTACGTCGACACCGAGTATTGCCTCCGGGCGCAGACGCATGGCTACTGCATCGCTGTCGCCTGCAAGGCAGTCCTCCATCACCGCCTGGGGGCGCGCTTGCACACGCGGTTGGCCGGCCTGGACTTCTATCCGACCTTCCACTCCCCTGAGCGCTGGTACTACATCGCCCGGAACCGGATTCCGATGATCCGCATGTACGCCTGGCGATTCCCGCACTGGTTCACTTACGAGGTCATCGCCAGCGTTCATGGGCTCCTGCGGATGCTGCTCTTCGAGGACCGCCGCCGAGAGAAGCTCATCGCCGTCATGAAAGGCACTATCGACGGGCTGCTCGGCCGGCTGGGGCCCGGCCCTTTGGGCACCCGCTGAGCGGTTGTCCATACATTTGCGCCGCCGGAGAAGGTGCAGTAACCTAAGCGCTGGGATCCCGACTGATCTCATTGCCTAGACCTTGTGCCGAAATGGGGGGCAGGGGGCTATGGTTTTCATCTCGATCGTCAGCCACGGTCAGCTTGACCTGGTGGAGAGGCTCTTGCGTTCCCTGGAAGCCTGCCGGCCCCAGGTCCCCCTCCGGATTCTCGTGACGGAGAACCGGAAGCGGGGTCGCCTCGTCCTTGACCATCGGACGGACCTGGAGGTCGAATTGACGATCAATCCCCGCCGGCGCGGCCTGGCCGCCAACATCAACTCCGCCTTCCGCCTCGCCATGGGAAAACAGCGTGGGGCCCT